>WNGQ01022202.1_pt1 | contig 10174 bp, 12 predicted proteins | sample 5407661 | NCBI WGS metagenome assembly WNGQ01 (sample SAMN13153382, study PRJNA577476) | soil metagenome | isolation source: 60 cm soil or saprolite under Garry oak tree replicate 2 | place: USA:California | collected 2016-06-15 | reverse complement strand
CTCTCGTTCATCGCGGGCGAGGTGAGCAACGATCCTCTGTGGCCTTCTATGTGGTCTGATGAGAATGTGTGGCGGGCGGCGAGTCCGCTGCGCCGCTATCACGATGCGGCAGCACTATGAGCACACAACTAGTGGGTCATCTGTCAATTGAGAACCAGTTGGAAGGCGGAGGTGGTAGAATGAGAGGAGAGAAAGAAGGAAACCATTCATGGCTCAACCCCAAAAACACCCCCTGCGTCTGTTGAGTAGGCAGGAAGAGCACGAATTGCGTCGCGTCGTGAAAGCGAGCAGTGAACGAGTAGATGTGGTGCGGCGAGCCCGAGCACTCCTGGCGGTGGCGGCTTCGCAGACCTTTCCCCAAGCCGCATCTGCGGCGGGTTTTGCGGAGGCACGCAGTGTGCGCAAGTTGGTCAAGCGCTTCAATGAGCACGGCTTGGCAGCGCTCTCGATTGCGGCAGGTCGTGGACGCAAGCCGACCTACACGAGTGCGCAACAGGCACGTATCCTGGCTGAGGTCCAGCGAACGCCGGATCGACAAGAGGACCAAACAGCGAGCCTTCCCGCTTTCACTGCTGCGCACTGCGCTCCGAGCCACGGATCTGCCTCACATCGCCAACGAAACTATTCGTCAAGTGTTGCGTGAGTCAGGCTACAGCTTTCAGCGCACGCGGACATGGTGCCGCACGGGCTATGCGTTGCGCGTGCGCAAAAGCGGCACGGTGACCGTCTATGATGTGGAAACGCCGGAAAAAAAAGACTGATCGAGCTGGCGTGCGAGCAGGCAGAGAAAGCTGGGATCGTGCAGTTGAACGAGGATGAAGCCGGACCCTATCAAGCCATCCCACAGCCTGGGGCCTCATGGCAACTGCAAGGCTATCCAGTGCTCCAACCCCATGAATATGAGCGGGGAGGCACCGCCAAACTGCTGACCCTTTTTCGCCCAGCCACCGGAGAGGTGCGCGCCAAAGGCGTTTTGTCCGCCCCCAATGTGGTGTTGCATCCCTGGCTCCAAGGGGAACTTTCTGAGGTGCTGGCCGAGATTGAAAAGAAGCAGCCAAGAGAGACGCTCCCCCCGGAAAGCCTGCGTCCGCTGTATGCCCGGTGGGAAACGTGGCTGGGCCATCCTTCCCGCAATCCCTCCCTCCCTCCGTTACGCATTGTGCTGGTGTTGGATAATCTGGCAGGACATCTATCCCCTGATCTGGTGGGCTGGTTTTTTGATCACGGGGTGATGCCGCTCTACACGCCCATTGGCGGCTCCTGGCTCAACATGGCAGAGTCTGTGCAACGCATTCTTGTGCCTCGTGCTCTGGCTGGTCAGCATCCCAAAAACGCCCAACAAATCATCGACTGGTTGGAGCAAACGGTGGCTGGCTGGAACCAGAACCCTACGGCATTTGTCTGGAATGGCAAGCGCAGACGACGGCGCGAACGAGCACGGACACGCCGCCTCGCTGGCTCTGGTGCTGCTCTGATCAGGGGGTGTTCAATTGCTAGTTGACCCACTAGTTGATCTACTCTCCTGATGAAGAGGCGAAGGGATGTTCTGTTGGTGGGGATCGTGAACGAGGTTAGAACGGCAATTATAGCCTTTCCTGCATACACTGTGAGGCATGTACAACCAAACAGCAAGGATTCTTTCAACCTGACTAGTATGTACTAAGGTAGACCTCAGGCTGCTTACTTGTAACGACGCTTGCTCTTATAAAGTCGTGGCAGAATGTATTGCATTAAAGTACTTTAAGGTTTTAGACTAGTAAGTAGGAACGCGGATTGAACTACACATGTAAGGAGAGGTCACATGACAGATATTCCAACCGTAACATTATCGAACAGCACGAAAATACCAGCGTTAGGCTTCGGTGTCTTTCAGATGAGTAATGAGGAAGCCGAACAAAGCGTTGCTACCGCACTAGAGACAGGCTACCGTTTACTGGATACCGCGGCATCGTATCAAAACGAGGAAGCAGTTGGCCGTGGCATCAAAAAAAGCGGTGTGTCGCGAGATGAGATTTTCGTAACCAGTAAGCTTTGGATTGCTGACGCTTCGTACGAAAAGGCGAAGCAAGCCTACCAAGCGTCGCTGGATAAGTTAGGGCTTGAGTACCTTGATCTTTATCTTATGCATCAGCCATACGGAGACATCTTTGGTGCCTGGAAGGCATTCGTGGAACTCTATGAAGCCGGTAAAGTCAAAGCAATCGGCATATCGAACTTCACCGCCGCGAAGCTTGCCAACTTCGTGCTGACCAACCGTAAAGTACTCGGCATTGAAACTGCTCCCATGGTGAACCAGGTGGAAACACATCCGTTCAACCAGGAAGTAGACGCGAGAAAAATCATGGCAGAGTACGGTATCGTCCATGAAGGGTGGGCACCGTTTGCCGAGGGTCATCACGATATCTTCACCAATGCCGTTTTACGCAAGATCGCTGAGGGTCATGACAAGAGCATTGGACAAGTGGTATTACGCTGGCATATTCAGAAGGGTATCGTGGTCATCCCGAAGTCAGTACGAAAAGAGCGCATTGAAGAAAACTTTGACGTCTTTGACTTTGAGCTGTCTGATGATGAGATGGCGCAGATTGCCGGCCTGGATACGAACCAAACGCTGGTTAATCACGAAGATCCTGCGTTCGTGAAGATGTTATTTGGCCGTCTGGGCTGAGCCTCAGCAAGGAGAGAGGTACGGGCATTGAGATGACGAAGACGAAAACCTACACCATTAAAGACGCTGCGAAAATTTCTGGACTTCCTGAAAGTACGCTTCGGTACTATGAAACTATCGGACTGATTGATCCGATACAGCGAGATGCCAGCAGCAAATATCGCGTGTATAGCGAGGACGACGTAAACCTCGTTGTGGCCGTCGCTTGCCTCAATGCTACCGGCTTGTCTATTGACGATATGCGTCAGTACCTGAAGAATCGAGAACGTGGGCCTGAAGGTGCGCGAGTTAAAACTACCGAAATACGTATCGGCCGACCACGAAGGTGAGGAGAAGTAGCGCACAGAATGAAGAACGCAGATATACAGGCCCGTGTTACAGAAGCCCTGGCGCGTACAAAGATAATGGCTCTTGCGACCATTGGAGAAGACGGGAGTTGGGTGTGCCCCGTTGAATACAGCTATAACGATAAACTGGAACTTACCTTTTTATCTATGCTGGAGACCAAGCACGTCCAAATTATTCTGAAAGATCCGAGAGTTTCGGTCGCGATATACAGCTATCCTGGCCCCGAAGGTGGAAATCTCGGTCTACAAATAAAAGGGAGAGTAGAGCATGTAAGTACCCATGCTGCTGCTGACGAGTGGCATAGCTTTAAAATTATTCCCGAAGAAGTATGGTGCTTTGACTCTCGTATTGTCAGGAAACGGCAGCGTGTAGATGTATCGAAGTGGCAGTTACGGTAACATCGCTACCAAAGGTCAATGAACATTTGAATGTAAAAATTCTTACACTGGCTGAGTATCGTAGACAATGTTAGAACTGTATTAGTCAGTTCGTCATCAGTTATAGAATATACTTTCTAACAGGCTTACCTATATATTTCAAACTTTATAAAGCTTTTTGGCAAGGTACCAGAGGTGCAATGGTATAATTCATTTAACGAGAAACTACGTTGAACTCTATACGCAAAACAACTAAAAGACGGGGGATGGTGCGATGACCGAGTATGAGGTAGTGATCGCAGGAGGTGGCCCTACTGGGCTAATGTTAGCCGGTGAGTTGGCGTTGGCGGGGATTGATGTCGTTATTGTCGAAAGACGTGCCAATCAGCACGTCGACGGATCACGTGCCAGAGGTCTTCACTCTCGAGCTGTAGAAGTATTAGATCAGCGTGGCATCGCAGAACGATTTATCTCAGAGGGGCAAAAGCACCCGCGTGTAGGATTTGGCGGGGTTAGCTTGGATATTAGTGACTTTCCTACTCGCCACAACTATTTACTGGGGCTATTGCAGAGCAAATTCGAGCCTATCCTCGCTGGCTGGGTTGGTGAACTCGGCGTTCCAATCATGCGTAGCCGCGAAGTAACGAGTTTCACTCAGGATGACAGTGGCGTCACTATTGAAGTGTCGGATGGTCAGTCTTTACGGGCAGACTATCTGGCTGGCTGCGACGGAGGACGCAGTCTAATCCGCAAGGTAGCCGGTATCGATTTCCCAGGATTGGATGCCTCAATTAGCTACATAATCGCTGAGGTAAAGATGGACGAGGAGCCAGAGTTCGGCACACGCCCTGAAGGGGGTGGTATTGGCAAAGCGGCAGACGGCGAGTCGATAGGGATCGTAGTGAGCGAAAAGGTCGTCAGGCATGCCGATGAACCCAGCATGGACGAACTTCGCGAAGCACTTATCTCCACATACGGGACAGACTATGGGCTTCGTAGCATCAACTGGATCTCGCGTTTCAGCGACGCGACTCGACAGGCGGCGTCTTATCGCAACGGACGCGTACTACTCGCAGGCGACGCAGCACACATACATCCGCCACAAGGAGGCCAAGGTCTTGGTACTGGCATACAAGATGCCGTAAATCTGGGATGGAAATTAGCACAGGTGGTCAACAAAACGTCGCCCGAAAGCCTCCTGGATAGTTATCATGCTGAACGCCATCCGGTTAGCGCTCGGGTGTTGCAGAACACGAGAGCGCAAATCGTACTGAGCAAACCCGACGGCCAACATGCGGCTCTTCGCGAGATCATGACTGAGCTACTGGGCATGGACGAGCCGCGCAAACACATTGTTGGCATGCTCTCTGGCTTAGATATTCACTACGAGCGTGGAGAGGGGCATCGACTACTTGGACGACGCAGGCCCGACCTTGGTCTGCAGATCGCAGACGGTCCTACGCGCGTATTCAGCCTATTACATGATGCCAAGGCCGTACTTCTTAATCTTGGTAAAGCCGATGGCTTTGACATTTCTGCCTGGTCAAATCGAGTAAAGCTGGTAGATGCCACTTACGATGGAGTGTGGGAGTTACCGGTACTTGGCGAGGTTTCTGCGCCCTCAGCTTTATTGATACGACCCGACGGGTATGTTGCATGGGTAGGAGATCTCACAGATATAGAGCTACCGCAAGCACTTGAGAAATGGTTTGGAGAATCAGAAGCTCTGCATCAATAGCTGAAAAAGTTCTAACGTCCCACTTGGCCTAGCAAAAATAACAGATACAAAAGTATTGGCTGGGGAAGAAGGGTTAGAAAAGTTCACCGCTCTGATGTGTTACTCACGAGGCCGCTAACACCTCCGTGTCTGCTGTCGTAGTCTGGTTATCCCCGTGCTTGGCGCTCCACCGCTTTCGGCTGCGTCCCACCGTTGCTGTCGATGTGTTCGCTTGCGCGGCAATAGCGCGGACCGATAGGCCAGTACTCAAAAGCGGCCAGATGATAGCGTCTATTTCCTGCGTACCAGTAGTCTGCCTACGCGGCGCCACAGGCTTGGAGGCAGATGTTTCTGCCACCGTTTCCATCATGTTCATTACCGTCTCGGTGATTGCCCGTGCCTGCTCCTGTTTCAAATGTGCCAACGCATCAGCCTGTTTCAGATCGAGCGCCATGAGGCGTTCTTCAAGGCACTGAGAAAGGCTTGCTTCTAAATGTTGGGGCAGCAAAGCTAAGTTATCGGCGAGCACACTGTTGATCGTTTCGAAAATGGTCGCTTCTAAAGTGACAGTTGGCACAGCATGAGCAGGGTCGTCTGTTCGGAGCGCATGGATTACTCGGCTATATAACACCGCCATGACGGCGCGGGCGATCAAGAGGATAGTGTCGATGACGACAGCAACATGGCTATTCAGCGTCGTAACTTGGTTGACCCCGACCATAATGACGCCGGTGAGCATGATGGCCACTAAGGCAATGCTAAGCCGTTTTGCCTGGGTCGCGCCAGCCTCATCGCCGCGTTGTTTGGCCCGGTCGGCTAGCTTATTCAGACTTAGTCCTCCGACATCGAGCGCGACGAATTGGGCGATAAAGACCACCACATCCCATTGCGGTGCAAAGTGGACGACTGGAAGCAACTTGACTGAGGCGTAGAGGACGGAGGCAACTAGAACCGGCTCGGCCGCTTTACCGGCCAGGATCATGAACCAGTCCCACGCAGCGGTGATATAATCAGATTGTATTAGGGAACGCCGGATTTTGGCGGCAGTGCTAGGAGACACGAGCTGCATTACCGCACCTCCGCTAGTGAAATGCCTAAAATGTCGGCCAGTTCCTGCGTAGCTCGAATCACGTAGCTAGCAACTTCGGGCCGCATCAGATGAGAGGGATATCCGAGCAGCGAACAACGCTCAACGTGTTCTAAATGCCATGATCCCTCCCTTCTACTTATTCTACTGGCGAGTTTTTTGAACTGTGCCTGACCAGCAGACAAATCCAGCATCTCTCTTCATGGAAGTCCATGGGCCATGCATCAGTGGGAACCATTGCCCCGCGCCTTAGCGTTTTCTTTACGCTCTCCCAGGTAGAGTCTACCCGCGTTCGGTGGAAGGTGGGTCGCCCATGAGATGACAGCAGGAATGATTCAGCCTCCCCTAATTTCGCGAGGATCTCAAAAGCAAAAGCGCTAGCATAGCGAGAGGCTATTTCTTGTGAGTTGGCCGCGTCGGCCTCGCTCTTGTTATCGATAAGATCAGAGATACCACGGATGACCAATGCTTCCACCTGCGGATTAGCATGAGCTGTTTGGAAAAAGTCATACCCCTCAGTCTCTATTGCCAAGGCATCATCATAGCCTGCTTTAAGAAACTGCCATTGAGCCGAGTCGGTTGAGGCTAATATCTTTTCCCCTGCTGCTATCGGAGCAACGAAGACACGGGGTGTACGCTCGGGTGGAGGTCCTCCGATCCGCTGCAACCAGTCTGGTTTCCTAGCCTCAGCACGTACCCGTTGCTCCAAACGATGTGACATGTTAACAACATTGGGCCTAGTCTGGAAGGTCGCCGTCACTTTGCCCGATTCGTAGCTATAGACTTTTGTGGCGGCTACTACATCCCCCAGTTGTACATCTTTCAAGCCCCCTGCCACTCCAACAAAGAAGATAACGCTCGGTTGAAAGTAGTTGATTGCCCGTTCGCTCTCGCGAGCTGCACCGGTGTTTCCCTTTCCAACCTCAACAATCCCAACATTCCATAACTGATTCTTGGGAGAAATGAAGGCTCCTCGTTCGTAGATCGTTCCTTGCGGATGGACTTCTTCACGAAGATGGGCGAGATGAGTACGAATAGCCTGATACTCGACAGGGAGAGCGGTAAGTATAACTGCGCAAAGGGATTTTGGCTCACTGTTTAACATGATGAACCTCCAAAGGTTGCTGATCGCTGTTGTATTACATATACTCTTAAATTGAAGAGATACCAAATGGAGTTGAGATGCCGGGATAAAGCATTTCGTTTGATAGCTCTTGAGTATGTATGATACTAGGCTAGCTCGATCTAGCACTGTGCAGAATGCACAGTGCTTGCACAATCTTTGGGAGGTGGTAATTGATAGAAGGAAAATCAAAGCACAGGTTTGGTGAGCTGTTAAGGCAGTTCCGGGTGCGCGAAGGAGTAAGCCAAAAAGAACTGGGAGAGTTCACATACACACATCGGAATACAATTAGTGCTTGGGAACGTTCGGATTACGTTCCTCAAACACAGGAGATTGTCAGAACTCTTGCCGTAGCACTCCATCTTTCTGATGAAGAAGAAAGGGTACTGCTTGAGGCACGAGAGCGATTTTTTTCTCTCGACACCCTTCATGAGGACTGGGGAGACGCAGGTGCCCCAGAACCGCTTTATGGGCGTAAGGAAGAGCTTGCTACCTTGAAACGGTGGATTATCAATGAACACTGCCGAGTAGTAGCCTTATATGGCATTGGAGGGATTGGCAAGACCGTCTTAACTATATGGTTCGCACATCAAATAAAGCGTCAATTCCACTATGTCTTTTGGTATCCACTACGAAATGCGCCGCCGCTCCAACTCATGCTCAAAAGATGTATTTTATTTCTGTCTGATCAAAGAAACATGGATTTCCCAGATGACGTACATGATCTCCTCTCCCTCCTTCTACAATATCTACGAGAACATCGCAAAATTTTTGCAAGTCGAAGAAACTGTCTTCGGTGATCTCCAGAAGCTCCTATCTCAACAGTTCCAGCGTCTTTCACCTATTGAACAAGCAATAATGTACTGGCTAGCAATCGAGCACAAACCGATGACAGTCGGGGAGTTACTAGAGGATGTATTTCCTCCAATATCAAATATGGTTACTAGATAGTGGCCACTGCAACTATACACTGCAAAGTCATACCAATGCTGTACGCTCTGTTGCTTTCAGCCCTGACGGGAAAGTTCTTGCGAGCGGGAGCGAAGATCGGACCATACGATTATGGGATTCTCATACAGGCGACCGCTTATATACTTTGCAAGGATATGTCAACGGAGTAAGATCAATAGCATTGGAGACAGGATGCAGTATCAACGCGCACTCGCGATGTATCACCAGTCCTTCAACCTGGCAAGCGAGTTGCAAGATGTCGAAATGATGTCAGCGATCCGTGTTCGTGAAGCCATTGTGTCGATGAGACAAGAGCAGCCATTACAAGCTATTACGACGCTTTCCGAGGCATTAAAACTGGTGCGTGGTCAAGGTTTTCATCAGTTGAGAGGAAATGCTCTAGTTATCCTCTCTGAAGCCTATGCGAAGGCAGGTCAGGCCAATGCATGCTGGCAAACAATCGATATGGCCGAGCAGGTGTTACAACAGAAGGGGCAGACGCGTGAACGCAGTTTTCGAACCATTAGCCCAGCATTCGTAGCTGCGCACAAAGGTGTTGATGCGCTGATCATCCATGATTACGATCGAGCGCTGGCTCTCATTGAGAAAAGCCTCAAGATCTATAATCCCACCCTGACACCTGAGCATGCACGACTTCTTGCGAGAAAGGCCGAAGCGTATTATGGGAAGAAGGAAATTGTTGAAGCGGCCTCTACCGCATCAGAAGCGTTAGCCATGTCTTACGCGGTAGGCGCAAGCAATACCATTTCCAGAGTCAAGGATCTGTATACACTGATGGAGCAATCGCAGTGGAGAAGGGAATCGGCTGTCGTTCATCTAGGAATGGCGCTTGCTACACCTCCTACTCCACTATCGAAATACTAAAGAAGCCAGTGAGAGGACTGATGAGTTCGACTCCTATGGATCAGCTTAATTGTCTCATCCGTTGGGACCTGGCTACAAATTGTCACACAAAGCCTGCTTGTGCTCACCATTACCCATAATTCGCCAATTGCACTGGGAACAGTTTCATTAGCGCAGGCCGCCTCTTTCTTCTTATTCGCGTTTATCGGAGGGAGTGTTGCTGATCAGATAGATAAGCGCCGCTTCCTACTGATTACGCAGAGCCTCTCAATGTGCCTTGCTTTTATATTGGGTATCCTGACTCTGACGGGGGTCATTCAGGTCTGGATGATCGTGCTCCTGGCCTTCTGCTCCGGCACTGTGCTGAGCTTTGACCAACCGACACGTTCCTCACTCATCCCACTCCTGGTACCAAACGAGGATCTGATGAACGCTATTTCGCTGCAGTCCATCGTCTTCAACGGCTCTGCCTTTATTGGACCAACCCTGGCCGGTGTGCTGATTGAGGTGCTTAGCAAGGTGTCCTCCTTCTCTCTTCCTTGCTGCTCTGGACCGTCTCGCTGCTCATGTTTGCCCTCAGCCACCTCTTTTGGCTTTCCTTGCTCGCCTTGCTCCTTTTTGGTATCGCGCAAAACGGGGTTAGTGCGACGACCATCGCCTTATTGCAGACGCGCGTGCCGCCTCAGATGCGTGGGCGTGTGATGAGTCTCAATACGCTGCTCATTATGGGCATCCGGCCCCTGGGTGAATTCCCTGCCAGTGGGTTGATTGCGCTCGTGGGTGGTCCTGCGACCGTTCTGCTCTGTGCTTCCATTGTCGGGGTGTATGCCCTTTATCTGTTCATCGCGCGACCCGTGATACGGTCGTTGTAAACGCTACCCTTCCACACAATCTTAGTACTGAGCGATATCTCTGCTGTGCCATCGTCGAGTAGTATATTGACACGCATCTTCTGTCATGATACGATTGTATCGTATGCGATAGATCGTGTACGATACAATAATAGAGCCGTTACGCTGGTTGGCCGCACACCAAAGAG
>WNGQ01015391.1_pt1 | contig 10174 bp, 9 predicted proteins | sample 5407661 | NCBI WGS metagenome assembly WNGQ01 (sample SAMN13153382, study PRJNA577476) | soil metagenome | isolation source: 60 cm soil or saprolite under Garry oak tree replicate 2 | place: USA:California | collected 2016-06-15 | reverse complement strand
CAAGCCGCAGGAAGACGGTCGCTGCGCCGCCGCCCCACGTGAGGTCGCCGCCCGGCTCGCGCTCGCGCCCCAGGTTCAGCTCGGCGCCGACGATCAGGCGCCCGAGATCGAGGGTCAGATCGGGCGAGAGGAGCGAGCGCTGGTGTGCGTCGCTGGCATCGCGCTCGGGGCCGTACAGCCCCGTGACGCCGACCGTGAACCGGTCGAGGGGCAGCCACTGGGCCCGCAGCAGCGCCGTCTTCCCGCGGTTGTTGTCAACGGGCACATCCCACCCGTCCGCAGCCGCGGCCGCGAGCTCGAAGCGCGGTGACGCCGTAAGCCGGAGGATCGCCCCGGTCAGCTTCGACGGCCGGCCGAACTCGAAGTTGAACGAGTTCGTGGCGATGAGGTTGAGGGGCTCGTCGTCGCGCTCGAACCCGATCGGCGCGTCGAAGCGGCCGAAGGCGAGGCTCCACTGGGTCGCCGTGTGGGGCGTCCAGCTGACGATGAGATTATCGATCTCCGTGCTCGGCTCGCTGTTCTCTAACGCGGTAGTCAACTGCCCGAAGAAATACGCGTCCCCAGCCGGCTTGAAGAAGCTGACGGCGAGCTTTCCGGCCGTGAGGGTGTTCGAGCGTTGGGACCGGTGATACGCCGCCGTGCCGACCGCGAACCCGGTCACGGTAACGGGCTGCGGCTCTTCGAACGTCACCTGGCGCTCCTGCGCTGCGGCTCCGATGGCGAGGCCGCAGAGCAGCGCGCTCGTGAGCGCACTGCGCATGAGATTCCTCCGAGTTGTGAGTGCTTAACGGGTCAGCTCAGGCGAGCCCGTTCGGAGGAGGGGAGACCGGGGGAAAGGCCGGGGAAGCGGGAAGCGGGAAGAGGGACGAGGACGACGACGTCGAACGGGGTGCCGCGATCCTGGGCTCGGCCAGCAGCGGCGTCGGGACCGCCGGCGACACGGCGAGGTCGAGGCCGCCCGTCATCTGATCGCAGAAGCATGGTGCGTCGGCCGGGGCGTGGTGGTGGCCCGCATGAGACTGGTGCGCCATGTGGTGACGGCAGACGAGCAGCGCCTGGATGGTCTGGCCCCCCGGCCCTGCCGCAAGCCAGCAGGCGGCGGCGAGCAGCAACAGGGTGAGAGTCGAGACGCGTCGCATGAGCTCAATTGTAGGTGCGGTGTTTCGGCTGGCGCAACCCCGTCCGAGCCGTGTAGACTGCACCGTCTAGACCCCCCGGCTGCGCCGGAAATTCCCCGAGGAGCACTGCACGATGGGTGAGCGCATCATGTGGAAGGACGGGCGCTGGACCGTGCCCGACCGGCCCATCATTCCCTTCATCGAAGGGGACGGCACCGGGCCGGACATCTGGCGCGCAGCGCGGCGCGTGTTCGACGCGGCCGTCGAGAAGACGTCGCAGGGGAAGCGCCGGATCGAATGGCTCGAGATCCTGGCCGGGGAGACGGCGTTCAAAGAGACCGGCAGCTGGCTGCCCGACGCAACCCTCGAGGCCATCCGCCAGCACCGCGTCGCCATCAAGGGCCCGCTCACCACCCCCGTGGGCGGCGGAATCCGCTCCCTCAATGTCGCCCTCCGGCAGCTGCTCGACCTCTACGCCTGCATCCGCCCCGTGCGCTACTTCCCGGGCGTGCCCAGCCCGATGCGCGAGCCGCACAAGCTCGACGTCGTGATCTTCCGCGAGAACATCGAAGACGTGTATTCGGGCGTCGAGTATCGGGCCGGCAGTCCGGAGGCCGACGCGGTGATCGGCTTTCTCACCGAGCGGTTCGGCGCCAAGATCCGCGCGGGAAGCGCTATCGGGATCAAGCCGATGTCCAAGTTCGGCAGCCAGCGGCTCGTCGCCAAGGCGATCGAGTACGCCCTGCGTGCCGGGCGCCGCTCCGTGACGCTCGTCCACAAGGGCAATATCATGAAGTTCACCGAGGGCGGCTTCCGGGAGTGGGGATACGAAATCGCACGCGAGCGATTCGGGGCGCACACTGTCCCCGAGGCCGAAACGGGGAAGGGGGACGAGGGCAGGGTGGTCATCAAGGATCGCATTACCGATGCGATGTTCGCGCAGCTCGTGCTCCGGCCGGACGAGTACTCCGTCATCGCCGCGCCGAATCTGAACGGCGACCTGCTCTCCGACGCCGCCGCCGCGCAGGTCGGCGGGCTCGGGCTCGCCCCCGGCGGCAACGTGGGCGACGGCTACGCGGTGTACGAAGCGACGCACGGCACGGCACCGAAGTACGCGGGGCTGGACAAGGTCAATCCCGGCAGCGTGATCCTTTCCGGAGCCATGATGTTCGAGGAGCTCGGCTGGACGGACGTCGCGGCGGCCGTCGTGCGTGGGCTCGAGGGCGCCCTCAAATCGCGGCGCGTCACGTACGACCTGGCGCGCCTGCTGCCGGACGCCACCGAGGTCTCGACCTCCACCTTCGCCGAGTGCATAATCGGGCATGTCTAAGCTGACTAGCACGGTCGTCACGGCCCCGCTGGCCCAGGTCGAAACCCCGCTCCTCGCGGTCGCCCTGGCGCAGGGGCGCGGGGTGCCCGCCTCGCTCGCGGAGCTGGACCGCGCGACGGGCGGCGTGGTGGCGCGCGCCATCACGAGCGGCGACTTCACGGGCAAACGGGACGAGACCGCGCTGCTGTATGGCGGCGCCGGCAAGGCCGAGCGCGTGCTGCTCGTCGGCGTCGGCAAGCCGGGGGAAGTGACGCGGAGCAGCGTGCGCCGCGCCGCCGCCGTGGCCGGCAAGCGGGCGCGGGCCCTCGGGGCGAAGCAGGTGGCCTTCGCGCTCGCGCAGGAAGCGCGGAACAGCGTCTCCGCCAGAGACCTGGGGCAGGTGGTGGTCGAGGGAGCCGCGCAGGGCGCGTGGGCATTCACCGAGCTCAAGGCGGCGCCCGAAGAGCCCAAGCCCGAGGTCGAGGCCCTTACCATCGTGTGCGATCAGCGCGAGGCGAAGGACGTCGCCGCGGGTAGGCAAGTGGGTGATGCGGTCGCGGCGGGGCATGGGCTGACGCGCTACCTCCAGATGCAACCCGCGAACGTGTGCACGCCGAGCTACCTCGCCGAGCGGGCGAAGCAGCTCGCCGACGCGTACGGCTTCACCCTCACCGTGCTGGACCGGGCCGGGATGCAGAAAGAAGGGATGGGCGCGCTGCTCGCGGTAGCACAGGGAACGCAGCAGGAGCCGCGGTTCATCGTGCTCGACTATCGGGGCGCGGGCGAGGCGGCACCCATCGCGCTCGTGGGGAAGGGCGTCACGTTCGACTCGGGCGGCATTTCCATCAAGCCGGCCCAGAACATGGAGGACATGAAGTTCGACATGTCCGGCGCCGCCGCGGTGCTCGGCACCTTCGACGCCGTGGGGCGGCTCAAGCCGCGCCTCAACGTCGTGGGCCTCATTCCTTCGACCGAGAACCTGCCGTCCGGCAGCGCCGTGAAGCCGGGCGACGTCGTCAAGAGCCACTTCGGCAAGACGATCGAGATCATCAACACCGACGCCGAAGGCCGCCTGATCCTGTGCGACGCGCTGTCGTATGTGCGGCGCTTCAAGCCGGCGGCGGTGCTCGACATCGCCACGCTCACCGGCGCCGTCGTGGTCGCCCTCGGCCACGTCGCGATCGGAGCGATGGGAAACGACGACGCGCTGGTGAACGAAGTGCGCGAGGCAGGCGAGCGCGCCGGCGAGCGCTGCTGGCCGCTGCCCCTGTGGGACGAGTATCGCGACCTGCTCAAGTCGGACATCGCCGACGTCAAGAATTCGGGCGGCCGCGGCGCCGGCACCATCGCGGGGGGGTGGTTCCTGCGCGAGTTCGTGAACGGCTACCCATGGGTCCACCTCGACATCGCCGGCACGGCGTACACCGAGGGCGAGGGTCCCCACCAGACCAAGGGCCCGACGGCGGTCGGGGTCCGCCTCTTCACCGAATTCATCCTCAAGCGCGCGGGAGCGTGACGCGCGGGCTGCTCTGGGCCGCCGCGCTGCTGGTGCTCGCCGGAGGAGCGGGGGGAAGGCCGGCGGCCGCTCAGGTCGACACCACCGCGCGCGATACCACCGCGAGCAGGGACACGTCGCGGGCAGCGCGCGACACGACGCCCGCGTACCTCCCCGCGTTCGCCGAGCCGACGCCCCAGGGCCCGCTGCCGCGCGGCTCACGCTACCGCTTCACCGCCGACTCGTTCGCGTTCTCGAGCATCCAGACGCTCTCCGACCTGCTCGCCCATATCCCCGGGGTGTACGTGGCCCGGGGCGGGATCTACGGCCAGGCCGAGATCGTGCTGTACGGCGCCCGCGGAGCGGCGGGGCTCGAGGTCTACTGGGACGGCGTCCCGTACCTGCCGATCGGACGCGACTCGGTGTTTCTCGATCCCGCGCGCATCTCGCTGGCGCCGCTCGAGCGGGTGGACGTGATCGTGCTCCCGGCGATGCTGCGGGCGTACCTGGTCACCAGGCGCCAGCGGTCGACCGAAACCGCGTCTCTGGTCGGGGTTGCCACGGGCGACGTGAGCACCGCGAACTATCGCGGCGCTTTCCTGCAGCGCTGGCGCTCCGGAATGGGCCTGTCGCTCGTGGCGGACTACAACAACAACGACGGGATCGGAAGCACCTCCAGCACGGCGTTCTCGAGCGTCGACCTGTGGCTCAAGGCCGAGTACCTGCCGAGCCCCAGGCTGGGCGTGTCGTACCAGCTGCTCTCGTCGAGCTGGCATCGCGCCGCGTCGGCCGTCGCGGGCTTGACGGACGACTTCAAGTCCCGGCGCCGCGATGGAATCCTGCGGATGTTCGTCGCCGCGCGCGACGACGGGCTCGGCCCGCGCGCGCAGCTGACCTTCGCGACGGCATCCGCGACTGGTGACACCGCGGTGGTCCACCGGTCGCTATCGCAGGGGGCGATCGAGGTGAGCGAGCGGTGGCCGAGGGGGGACCTCGGGCTCGCGCTGCGCACGCAGGACGAGGCCCGGCGCTGGCAGCTCGAGGGCAACGCCGCCTGGACGCCCCTGCCCGGCTTCACGCTCGCCGGGGACGCCCGACACGCGGCCTACAGCCGCGGGCGCAACGGTGACCGCGCCCATCTCGCGGCGGGGCTCACGCTGCCCCTCGGCTTCTCGCTGCACGGCGACGTCGCCTGGGCGCACGACCTCCAGGCGCCGGTCGACTCCACGGACTTGGGGCAGCGCACCATGGACCTCTCGGGCGGCGTGCGGTGGGACCGCAGGTGGATCAACCTCGAGTTGGCCGGGGCCAGTCGCGACCCCTTCACCCCGATCGGCCGCGCCGCGGGCCTGAGCCCGATCGGGGCGCTGGGTTTCGCGCAGCACGCCCGCTACGTCACCCTGCACGGCGCCGTGCAGCTGCTCCCCGGACTGCACCTCGCCGGGTGGTACTTCGACCCCCTCGTCGAGACGGGACAGGACTTCGAGCCGCCGCTGCACGCGCGTGTCTCGCTCACCTTCTACTCGAAGTTCTGGCGCGTGTACCGCAGCGGCGTGTTCGCCCTGCGGGGTGAGCTGGCGATGGAGTCATGGAGCCGCGGCACCGCCGGGCTCGACAGCGCCGGAGCTGAGCTCGTCCTTCCCGGAGCGAGCTTCGGGGAGGTGAACGTCGAGATGCAGATCGCCGGGGTCACAATCTTCTGGATCCAACGCAATGCGACGCTGTTCCGCGGCAGCTACGTGCCCGGGCTCAATTACCCTCGGCGCTACCAGTTCTACGGCGTCCGGTGGGCGTTCACGAACTGAGCCGGACACCGTGGATCGCCCGGGCGGGCCCGTTGACCTAAGTCATTTCGCTAGCTAAAGTTAAAGTCTGTGCCGCGAAGCATGACGGGGTTCGGCTCGGCCGACGGTGAGGTACAGGGCGGGCGGCTCTCGATCGAGATCCGCACCGTGAACCATCGCTACTACAACCCGCAGTTCAAGCTGCCGTTCGAGCTCGGCGGGATCGAGGGGACGCTGCGCGAGCGGCTGCGCCAGCTGCTCGATCGGGGTCACGTCGCCGTGTCGGCCCGCTGGCTCCAGCCCCCGGCGGGGGAGGCCGGGGTCAAGGTGGACTTCGTCCGCGCGCGCCAGGTGGTAGCGGCGGCAAAGGAGCTCAAGAAGCGGCTCAAGCTCAAGGGGGACCTGGATCTCGCGTTCGTCGCGCGGCAGCCGGACGTGCTGAACGAGCAGAGCGACGGGGCGGGAGCCGTGGCCTGGAGCGATGTCGAGCCGATCGTGGAGCGGGCGGCGCAGGACGTGCTGGCGATGCGCGCACGCGAGGGACGCGCGCTCGCAGCGGAGCTCGCCGCGCGGCTCGACGGGCTCGACGCAGGCGCCCGGGCGATCGAGCAGCGGGCACCGGAGCGGCTCACCGCCGAGCTCGCGCGCCTCAGGAAGGCTGTGGCGGAGCTGGCGGCGGGGGTGCAGGTCGATGAGCAGCGGCTCGCCCTCGAGATCGCGCTCCTGGCCGACCGCGTGGACGTGACGGAGGAGCTGGTGCGGCTGCGCACTCACCTTGCGGCGTGCCGCGCCGCGCTCGAGAAGGACGAGGCGGTGGGCAAGCAGCTCGGCTTCCTCGGGCAAGAGCTGCTGCGCGAGGTGAACACGATCGGCTCGAAGGCCAACGACGTCGCGATCACACAGACGGTGATCGCGATGAAAGGCGAGCTCGAGAAGTTCCGGGAGCAGCTCGAGAATCTCGAGTGACGCCGCGGATCGTCGTCCTGTCGGCCCCGTCGGGCGGCGGGAAGACGACGATCGATCGGGTGCTCAAGGCTGGTAAGCACGTCGTGCTGGATATTGAGGTCCAGGGAGCCGCGCAGGTGCGGGAGCGGTACCCGCCGCCGCAGTCGCTCAGCATCTTCATCCTGCCGCCCAGCGCCGCGGCCTGGAAGGAGCGACTGCTCGGTCGGGGGACCGAGTCTCCGGAAGCGCTTGGTCGGCGGCTCGAGCAGGCCATCGCGGAGGTACGGCAGTCGTTGAGCTGGCGCCACATCGTCATCAACGACGACCTGTCGCGGGCGGTGGACGAGGTTTCACAGATCATCGACGAGGACGGCGCGCGGCCACACCGGCCGCGCGCCGAACGGGTCGCTCAACTGGTGGATGAGCTGGTGCGGGAGGCCGATCGCCTCCGGCACGGCACCTAAGAGGAGACACGAATGCGTATTGTGACGCCGAGCGAAGTCGCCACGCAGACCCAGAACAAGTACATGGGTGTGCTCGTGGCGGCCAAATTCGCCCGTTTCGTGAACGAGTTCCCGCGCGACCGCTCGGTGGACTTCGAGGAGAAGCTGACGACGCGAGCGCTGGACGAGCTGGTGCGGGGCCGGCTCACCTATAAGCTGGTCCGGCGGCGGCGCCAGGAAGGCTGATGGCGTTCGCCGGCCGCCGCGTCGTCCTCGGCGTGTCGGGCGGAATCGCGTGCTACAAGAGCTGCACGCTCGCCCGGCGCCTCAGCGAGGACGGGGCGGAGGTGGATGTGGTGCTGACCGCGTCCGCCGCCGCGTTCGTGCGGCCGGTCACCTTCGAGGCGCTCACCGGGCGCCCCGTCCTGACGTCGCTGTGGCAGCGGGACCGGGCGCTCGCGCACATCGGGCTCGCCAAGGAGCCCGATCTCGTGATCGTCGCGCCGGCGACGGCGAACGTGCTGGCGCGCGCCGCGATGGGTCTCGCCGACGACCTGCTGACCACGCTGCTGCTGGTGCGCACCGGGCCCGTGCTCGTCGCCCCCGCCATGAACGACGCGATGTACGCCCACCCGGCGACGCGCGCCAACGTCAAGACGCTCGCCGAGCGCGGCTGGCAGTTCGTGGGCCCGGAGATCGGTCCGCTCGCGGAAGGCCCGAGCGAGCGGCCCGGCCGGATGAGCGAGCCGGCCGCGATCTTCGCCGCGGCGGCGCGCCTGCTCCTCGCCCGCGCCCCGTGGCAGGGGAAGACGGTGGTGGTCACGGCGGGCCCGACCCGCGAGCACCTCGACCCCGTGCGGGTGGTGACGAACCGGTCGAGCGGGCGGATGGGTTACGCGCTCGCGGAGGCGGCCTACGAACGCGGAGCCGAGGTGATCCTGGTCTCCGGCCCGACGGAGCTGCCTCTGCCGACGGGCGTCACGACCCACCGCGTCGAGACGACGAACGAGTTGCAGCGCGCCGTTGCGACCCTCGTGAAGCGGGCCGATCTGCTCCTCATGGCCGCCGCCCCCGCGGACTATCGTCCCACGCAGCCGGACCCCGCGAAACGGCCCCGGGCGGACGGCAGGTTCACGGTCGAGCTCGAGGCCACGCCCGACATCCTCGCCTCGCTCAAGCGGCCGAAGCAGTGCGTCGTCGTGGGGTTCGCGCTCGAGGCGGGGAGCGATGGCCTGGCCCGGGCGCGCGAGAAGTTGCGCGCGAAGGCTCTAGATGCCATCATCTTGAACGACGCGCTCGAGCCCGGCGCGGGATTCGAAGTAGCCACGAATCGCGTCACCATCCTCCGGCGGAACGGCGAGCCCATCGAGCTGCCGCTGCTGCCGAAGCGTGACGTGGCGGACAAGATCCTCGACGCGGTGGAGCAAGCGCTGACGTGAGCGACGGGCGAACCCTGGCGCGGGAATTCCTGGAACAGCAGCGGCTGCTGGGCGGCAACACTGTCATCCTGTCGGTCGGCTCCGCCGCCGGCTCGACCCCGAGCTCGCGCCCGGGGTCGGTCACTCCCCCAGGCAGCTCAGCCGGACTGACCCCGGGCGCAAGCCCACTGACCCCGGGCTCAAGCCCGGGGAGGACTCGGGCACCAGCCGCGAACGCACTCCCGCCGGCTGGCCTCTCCTACGACCCCCCGAGCGGCGATCTCTTCTCGACCGACCCCATCGCGCAGGCGGTTTCGCTCGCGGCGATCGCGCAGCTCGTCGCCACCTGCACCAAGTGTCGCCTGTGCGAGGGGCGGCGGCACGCGGTGCCCGGCGAAGGCCCGGCGGACGCGCGCCTGGTGGTCGTGGGCGAAGGGCCGGGGCGGGTGGAAGACGAGACCGGGCGGCCGTTCGTGGGGCCAGCGGGCGAGCTGCTCACCAAGATCCTCGCCGCGATCGACCTGCCGCGCGAGCGGGTGTTCATCTGCAACGTGGTGAAGTGCCGCCCGCCCGAGAACCGCCTGCCGCAATTCGACGAAGTCGCGGCGTGCGTGCCATACCTGTTCCACCAGATCGAGCTCTTGAAGCCGCAGGTGATCCTCGCGATGGGCGGGACCGCGGCGCAGACGCTCCTCAATACGAAGCAGTCGCTGGGTGCCCTCCGCAACCAAGTGCACCGGTTCCGGGGTATCCCGGTTATCGTTACGTACCATCCGGCCGCCCTGCTCCGGAACCCCAACTGGAAGAAGCCGACCTGGGATGACGTCCGCATCGCCCGCCGTCTCATCGCCTGACCGTTCCCCCGAGTTCGCCGGCCGCCAGGCTCCGTGGAGCAACGAGGCGGAGCAGGCGGTGCTCGGCGCCATGTTGCTCGACCAGGACGCGGCCCTGAAGGCCGCGGAAATCCTCGATGACTCGATGTTCTATCGCGAGGGACACCGGCAGCTGTTCCGTGCGATGATCGCGCTGACGGAGCGCGGCGACGTGATCGACCCCGTCACGCTGCGGGACGAGCTGGTGCGGCGCGGCGACCTGGATCGCGCCGGCGGGATGGAGTATCTCGGCGCGCTGATCGACGTCGTCCCCACGGCGGCGAACATCGAGTATCACGCGCGGATCGTCCGCGACAAGGCGGTGCTGCGGCGGCTCATCGAGGCCGCCACCTCCATCATCCAGGACGCGTACGACGGCCGCGTCGCCTCGGCCGAGGTGCTCGACAACGCCGAACACCGCGTCTTCCAGGTCGCCCAGCTCCGCCGCTCCGAGGAATTCGTGCGCCTGAAGGAACTCATCTGGCCGACGATGGAGCGGATCGAGCAGCTGCACACGAGCCAGGGCGCCCTCACCGGCGTGGCGACGGGTTTCACGGATCTGGACCGGCTGACGGCCGGCTTGCAGCGCGGCGACCTCGTGATCGTGGCCGCGCGGCCCTCCATGGGGAAGACGGCGCTCGCGCTCAACATCGTGCAGCACGCCGCGATCGAGCAGAACGTCGGGGTCGCGATCTTCTCGCTGGAAATGTCCAAGGAGCAGCTGGTGCAGCGCCTGCTCTGCTCGGAGGGCCTGGTCGACGCGCAGCGGCTGCGCCGGGGCCTGCTGCGG
>WNGQ01007925.1_pt1 | contig 10175 bp, 7 predicted proteins | sample 5407661 | NCBI WGS metagenome assembly WNGQ01 (sample SAMN13153382, study PRJNA577476) | soil metagenome | isolation source: 60 cm soil or saprolite under Garry oak tree replicate 2 | place: USA:California | collected 2016-06-15 | reverse complement strand
CACCATCTGAATTCTTGTGATTCTCTGCTCAGCGATGAACTTTCTCCCTTTCTCCTTTCGACTGCTTGTCTGCTTGTCTTGTTCCAACATTGCAACATTAACCGCAGGGCCGGTTGACGCAGCAAGCAAGGCCATGTTCAACAGTGCCGCCGGGAGCGTCACCTCCGAACGCGTCCTGATTCACGCCGATCCTTGTGGTCTGCGCCTCCGATGTGACGGGAACCAAGAAATCTGCCTGCGCCGCAGCAGCAAACGCGACATCGGTGGACATGTACTGGTCTGCGACCTTCGGAGACGTGGCGGCGGATAGTAGGGAGTGTGGCTTGCGCGGGACTGGTAATTCAGCGGAAATCTGTCGAGCAAATTGTTGAGCAAAACTCCGCAGGTATGGCGGTTCTGATGCCCTTTAGCCGCAACAAAAGCGTTTAGAATCAGCGAGCGGCTCTCATACTGTCCGGCTGTTAACCGGAGGGTTGTAGGTTCGAGTCCTACCTGAGGAGCCAATCTTTTAGAATAGTTACAAGCCCGCGCAATCCGCTTGCAATCCATTAAACCTGAGAGAGTGCCAAGCCCACGACCTTTAGGGCGAGGTCAGCTCAACCTTCCTCCTTTCTTTTTCTTAGCTCTCAAATGTCCATGCCTTGGCACTGATGCAAGCCGCCGTGACAGAACGGTTTCGGCTCGATCAGCCCCTCCTCCCAGAGGATCGGCAAGAGTACATTTGCTGGTCCTTTCGCGGTCCGGTTTAAGACCCGTGTTCGCCTCGGAACCGGTCGAGAATTGGCTGAGTATGAGCAGATCCGCGGAGCGGAGGGGACATCCTAGAGATATCTTAATAATTATACCCCGTTAGGGGTAGAATTATAGTATGCAAATAATAGAATTCACCCCGGCACAAGCCTCGGCGGTCGCGAATTTGCCGCTTCGCACAGTCCATAAGCTTATCGAACGGCGCCTCATTCGGCCTCAGTTGCGCCGTATTGGTCGTTCCCTCCAAAGAATGCTCACCCGAGAGCAGTTGCTGTATCTGCGCCTCGAAGCAAAAGGAGTGCGACTGTTGCCGATGTCTGCACGTCGCGCCCTCGCGAAAAAGATCGAGAAGTCGCCCGAAATTGACGTTATGTGCCTCACGAAGGACTCGGCGCTAGTAATTGAGGTAAAGTCGACACGGCAAGAACTCGATCAGGACTTAAAGAAGCTTCAGCGTGCGGAGGGGATGGTTGTTTCCGACCCTGACATTATGAGGGGTTCGCCTGTCTATCGCGGGACGCGCATTCTAGTCCAACTCGTAGCGGACATGTTGAGCCAGGGAGCAACTCCAGAGGAGATTGTGGAAGGCTACCCATCTCTCGACAAGGAAAAGGTTACACTCGCCCCGTTTTATGTTCAGGCGTTCCCTCGCCGCGGCCGCCCGGTGGCCAGGCCCTGGGCAAAAGCAGAGCCCATTCGGGCAACCCGTCATCGCCGTGCACTTGCGGGCGACATTGAAATTCTTGATCGATGAATGTCTGCACATCCCTCGTGCAAGTGGCGCACGCCGCAGGTTACGTGGCCGATCATGTCAACTACCTTAGCCTTGGAGGGCTAAAAGACTGGCAGTTGTTGCCAGTCATCCACGAGAGGGAGTTTACGTTTGTAACCAACAATGGTGCTGATTTTCTTGCCCTCTTCGGCAAAGAGCCATTGCATCCGGGAATCATCATTATTGTCCCCAATGTCACGCCAATTCTCCAGCGAGAACTCTCAAGGCCGCCCTTGACCACATCGGTGCACGGGATTTGACCAATAGTGTGGTTGAGGTCAAATACCTAGGAGCCCAGATCGTATGTTCTGAGTACGTCCTTCCGGAATCAAGGGAATGAAGGCTACGCAGCGTGCTGCTTTACGTCAAGGATTTGGAACGTATGAAGCACTTTTACAGCGAGAAACTCGGAGCGAAACCGAGTAATCATGATTCAACGGACGTATGGGGCGTTCGAGACGGGTGGCGCCCGATTTGCATAACATGCTATCCCTGACGAGATCGCAAAGAACATCGGGATCAAGTCACCGCCGACTCCGCGCGAAGAAGACCCGGTGAAGCTGATCTTCGAAGTAACGGACGTAGAATCCGAGCGGGCACGACTGGAGTCGCTCGGGATTCAAGTGTTGCGGCGCCCTTGGCAAAAACCGGGGGAAACTTGCGATGCGGTCGATCCTGAGGGCAATATCTTTCAAATCTGCTTTCGAAGGACTGGTGCCGGTGCTGTGATCTCAATCGAACCGACTTTTTTGCTATCAGAAATTTTCGTGGCCACCTCTAAATTCGGGATTCGCGAATAGCAATATATTCACCGACTATTTAGGATTTGGGGAATCGCGTGATAGACTAGATCAAGTGGACTAAGTTTACCGAGGCCAACATTGAAAACTGTGAACATTCACGAGGCAAAAACTCAGCTCTCAAGACTAGTTGAAGAGGCGTCCAAGGGCGAGGGGTTTGTCATTGCCAAAGCCGGTAAACCGGTTGTTAAAGTCATTGCGTTGAATGCGCCCACTGGCTCTCAAGTACGACGGCTCGGTTTCATGGCGGGGCAGATCTCTGTGCCAGACGACTTCGATCGAATGGGTAAGGACGAAATCGAGGAGATGTTTGGCGGTGAAGTATGAAATTATTGCTAGACACTCACCTGCTGCTTTGGGCTGCCGGGGAACCTCGCCGGCTCTCAAGACGAGCTCGCGGTTTGATTGACAATCTCGGCAATGAACTCTTCTTCAGCCCAGCCAGCTTGTGGGAAGTAGTGATCAAGCGTGGGCTGGGACGCCCAGATTTCAAGGTGGATGCACGGGTGCTGCGTCGTGGTCTACTGGACAACGGCTATGGCGAGTTGCCTATTGGGAGCGATCATGTGGTTGCCATTGACAGCTTACCTTCCATACACAAAGACCCTTTTGACAGGGTCTTGGTCGCGCAAGCTACCGTCGAGGGCATCACGTTGCTGACTACCGACTCCGTCATATTGCAGTACCCCGGCCCTATCATGGTGGTATAGAAAATTCCATATTGAGCTCGATAGAATTTGCCCAGACAGAGATGGTGCGTCGCTGGTGTGCCAGGTTTAACGCAATCTCGAGAAATAACTAAGAGCGCACAGTCCCGTTTCCGACGCTTTGTTCGCCTGACGGCCGATTATCCATGTAAGTCCTGTGTCAAGGAGAAAACACTTCTCGAAAGCGCGCTAGCGAGAGCGCGCACTTCAACTGAGTAAGCTCGTCAGCTCGCAAATGTGCCTCTGGGCGGTGGTCCCGATTCCCCTTACGCTACCAAGGGCGGTACGCCGGGCCCGGCTGGGAACAGTTCTTTCTAGGAGCGGCGGCGCAGAACATCAAGCGTCTGGTGCGGTTCCTCAGCAACCGACAACACCCACTGGGGAAGCCACCACTTAGCGGAGGTGAGCGAAGATACTCGGCAGCGGCAATGTTCTCAGCCAGGAACAGAACCGCTTGACGCCTTTTTCAACACCCGCTAGCAGCGGCAGGTTTTGTGTACAACAAGACAAGGGAACCTTTCTAGCCTTCCGTATGAAGGTCGCCGATTCCATTTTGGGCAGGCTCGTTGGCAGCGCGAATTGAGAAGCAGTTCTCCGAGGAAGGCAGACCGTTCCTTCAGGTAGAGGATCTAGGAGACGCCTCCAAGTTGTTATTGAGTTTGACTCCTGATTTCGAGGAATCAGTCCGTATCGTTGGCCATGCCTGTATACCAGGGACATAACACGGCGAGTCTTGTCGAGCGTTGAATTCGCGAGCCTTTTATCTCGTTTCAGATTTCTTCAGCCATTGCTCCACCTCCAGCGGTTCGATACCGAGCGCAATCCTGTTACCTCATCGTGGCAACAATCGATTGCGGAGCACTCGTTCATATGCTCGGACGGTCGTGTGTGCCTTGGGTAGATGGATGCTGCTTGTTCGCGTAGCTCGTGTTCCGCATAGCGCTCCGCCAAATCCGCAAAAAATTACCGAAGGTCGCGAGTTAGCCTGGTTGATGTGCAGATGTTGCCGCTCGACTTCGGCCCACGCACAGTTTTTGTTGGGAAGTCTCGGACAAGGGCAATTGGGATTTTATTCTCGACTCGCTTGCCATCAGAATTCCGAACTGTACGAAAGAACAACACCCAGATTTCACCCTGACTGCGTTTTTCTTTCTTTAACCAACCTCGTTGATATCTGCGCGCCATTAGAGTCTCTCCTTTTGGGCAGACCAGATGCCGAATAGATAAATGATGATCCCTAAATGCCCGACATGCAATGAGACGTTTAATGGCTTAGAAGAGCAGAAGCGGATCCGCTGTGCTACTTCGGCGAACGAGGTATCGGCCTGCCCGAATCTCAAAAACAACGTGCCGCCCGAATCGCGGTGAGCGAAGGACAAAAATATAGCGGACATATTGAAGCCTTTTTTCGTCTGCTTTGACTCTGAGACTGCCGATATTTAACGCGAACTACTGAAGTGAAATATTTGCACTTCTGGTCTATCGACACTCGAGGCACGATTCGGAATCGCCAGCTAATTGCCAAGTGCTAAATGCGTAAAATGAATTGCGATCTTTCCGCGTGAATAGTCTTCAGAGCCATTCGGCGGAATCTCCACGATGAGCTTGCCGTTTTTCACTTTGGCTCCATCCACAGACGCAATTTGTTCGGGCCCCCAGATGGCGAATTCATAATGTGCGCCACGGAATCCAGCGACTTCGAGCGTAAGCGCATCATGCGACGTAGACCACGTTTCCGAAATCACTCGCATTCCTGTGCTCGAGCTGCCTAACGGTGGCAACTCGTTCGCGTAAGTGATTCCGAAGTCATTATTCACCCGGATACGAACAGTGTTCTTGCCTTTGATTAGGGGAGTCTTGATCCGCGCGTGCTGATCGAAATTGCTGCGTTCAATTTTGATGGGCACGCCACGTCCGTTCACTTCGGCGCTGGCAACGTGCGCCCGGAGACTAAGGGCTGGAGCAAACTCGAGTTCAGAGTCTCCATTGCTTTCGATGTCGAGTGTGATTTCCTTTTGTGTCCTGTTGTAGTGGAAATCGAGAGTAGTGGCGTCAATGCGAATATTACGTATCGCAAAGGAAGTCCAGTCCGCGGGAACATGCGGTGCAAATGTAACTGTGTGGGTGGCAGCGCTGCTCTCCAGACCCAACAATCCCCGCAACATAGGGCCGATAACCATCGCTGCGGACCAAATCTGATGGGGCGAACTGGTTGACAGTGGTTGGTAATAGTGGCCAGAAATCACTTCGGTCACATGCCCCAAAGAACCGTCCAGTGCCATGAGAGCATTTGAACGCAGATTGGAGTAAGCAGGCTGTGCGCGGTGGTAACGATATTCGCCAACTGACGCCCATCCCGTGAAGAGCGGCCATACTGATCCGTAATGATAGCCGCCCGCGTCGTAGCGAGCCGCGCGAGACGAAATGATCCGCATGCCCCAGTCAGCTTGATGCTCCGGAACCGCCAGTTGCGAAATCATCGTGTTGGCTTTGTCTGGATCCAGCAAGCCGAACCACATCGGAACCGTTGCCAGTACGCTGGGCTCGATCACTTTCTGGTTGTTGTTGTCCAGAGCAAACGCGTAGGTCCCGGACTCCGCCGACCAGAATGCTTGGTTCACGAGCTGCTTCTTCTGCGTAAACTCTTGGGCGAGTTGTTGGCCCATGTCATCTTTGCCCGCGAGATGAGCGAGGTTGGACAGCGCAGATATCGACTGGGCGCCAAGTCCGCTCTGATAAAACTCAGTCTTCACAGGAAGCAACGGACCGCCCTCAACCCAACCGTGGCCGAAGCCAAAGTTCTGCGGCAGGCCTTGCGAATCGTAGGTTGAGCGAAGAAATTGGTACGCTTTCCACAAACTGTCCCATTTTTCACGAGCAAATGTCGCATCGCCGCTCTCAGTGACGTAATCGTTTGCAGCGATGATGTAGAGCGGAGTTGCATCCGCCGAGGCGTATCCATACGGATAATCGGTAAACCAGTTCACGAAGTTTGCGCCTTGAGAAATTTCGTGCGGAATCTTCCCGTCGGCGCGCTGGTATTTTGAGATGAACTCGAGCGCGGATCGAGTGGTGGCAAAATCGCCTTCGGCATCGAGGGCGAGCGCCGTCCAGAAGGAGTCGCGTCCGAAGAACCATGCGAATCCGGGGCGCTGGCTGGTGCCCGATGTGCGGTAGCCCGCGACTAATCCGGTGCCGAGATATGGATTTGTGACCAGGCCCTGAATCACGCTCACTCGCGCCCAGTCGTAAGCCTGTTGAAGTTGCGCGTCAGGCAATTCAAGAGATACGGTGCGATTCAGATAGTCGCGGTAATATTCGGCCGCTTCCTTCTCCTCGGCCACATAACTCGAAATCAGATTCTTGTAAGTGTTTTCGGCTTCGGCGCGACCGTTGACTGAAGCGGCAATCGCAATGATTTTGGTCTTTGTTCCTTTGTTCGTAACCCCCAGACGGAATGCGCTCTCCGCCGATGCGGAATAGTTGGTCTGATATTCCTGTTCACTGACCGCACCCGTAGGCGAACCGACCAGCGCGACATACTTCCGTTGCTCCTCGCCAAAGGAGAAAGCATGCAGCGTCGGCTCCCAATTCAGGTAGGTTCCGCCGAGGGCCGCCGGCCATTCGAGTTGGAAATCGCGATCGAACGCAACTTCAATCTCCAGGGGATGAGCGGTTTCAACTTCAAAAGTAATCATCGCGCCAGGATCGTGCACTGGAACGAACAGAGTCTCCTTTACCGAAAAGGTGTCGCCTCCATAAATGATGGTGCTCGATTCGGGTCGGACGCTGACCGTACGTACCAGCGTCTCCGCGGGAACGGTACGACCGTCCGTTAGGAAACGCACGTGGAAATTGCGGAAAATCTTAAGTGGATAGACCCAGGCTTCAAGATTGCCGCTCTCGTTTCCGAACAGGCCGGCGCGGGTCCCAGTCGCACAGAACAATTCCCACGGCCGAGCGCTGCGGGAAAGTTCCAAGTCGCGGGCCTGGGCGGCTGCCGCAACAGAGACAGCCAGGAGGACTGCTGCGAGGGCCAAATTCCACTTACTGTGCTGGAGAAAACTGGTGATTTGCATCGCTCAGGGCTACGTCTCAAACTTGCAAAAGCCGGAAGCCGTTCACTATAAAAGTAGCGGCGAATTCTAACACGATCCAAAGTCGGGAAGGTATTGTCCCCTTTGTTCTCCTCACGCCGCGCGTTCATAAAATCTCTCAGCAGAACCGCGTTGGTGCTCCCACTGGAACAGGTCCTTCTACTTGCGCGCCCGGCGCATGGATTGCCTGCCGCCCTGCCTTCGGAAAACCCGATTACTTCGCTCGGAGCCACCTTCGTGGATGTCGCGCGCGAAGCGGGATTGAACGCGAAGACTGTTTACGGCGGCGAGCACAAAAACAAGTATCTGCTCGAAACTACCGGCTGCGGCGTGGCTTTCTACGATTATGACAACGATGGCTGGCTCGATATCTTTTTGGTGAGCGGCTGGCGGCTTGAGGGCTTTCCGCAAGGGCAGGAGCCGACATCGCATCTGTTCAGGAACAATCGCGATGGCACCTTCACCGATGTGACTGCGAAGGCTGGTCTGATTCACCACGGCTGGGGACAGGGTGTCTGCATCGGCGACTACGATAACGACGGCTGGGACGATCTCTTCGTCAGTTATTTTGGGAAGAACGCGCTTTATCACAATAACGGGGATGGCACGTTCACTGATGTCACCGGCAAAGCTGGCGTCGGCGGTAATGGAAGACGCTGGAATACGGGTTGCGCCTTCGTGGATTATGACCGCGACGGAAAGCTTGATCTGTTCGTCGCCAACTACATTGATCTGGATCTGGCGACTGCGCCGGTGCCGGAATCTGGGCCTTGTCTTTACAAAGGAGTAATGGTGGCATGTGGTCCGCCCGGGCTCAAGGGCGGCAAGAATATTCTCTTTCACAACAACGGAGACGGAACTTTTACGGATGTTTCCGAATCGGCGGGCATTCTACAGACTGGGGGAACGTTTGGGCTGGGCGTTCTCACTGCAGATTTCGATAACGACGGCTGGCCTGACATTTATGTCGCGAATGATTCGTCCACGAGCGCCTTGTACCAGAACAAAAGAAACGGGAAGTTCATCGACATAGCAGTTGAAGCCGGCTGTGCGCTCAGTCCTGACGGCAAGCCGCAGGCTGGCATGGGCGTGTCTGCAGCGGATTACGACCTGGATGGCAATCTCGATATCGTGAAAACGAATTTCGCGGGTGACACGCCGTCGCTTTACCACAATCTGGGTGGAGCAGATTTTGAAGACACTACGTTCGCTGCGGGGCTCGGCGCGCATACGCAATATCTGGGCTGGGGATGCGGATTTTTGGATTTCGACAACGACGGCTGGCCGGACATTCTGATCTGCAACGGACATGTGTATCCCGAAGTTGAACAACTTAAAACCGAAGCGGGATACGCTCAGCACAAGTTGCTTTATCGAAACTTGCGAAATGGCCGCTTTGAAGAGGTTACCGATAGCGCGGGACCGGGGATTACTGCCGCCGTTGCTGCGCGCGGGTGCGCGTTCGGAGATTTTGACAATGACGGCGATATAGATGTCGTGGTGAACACAGTGAATGGCCTTCCACAGTTGCTGTGCTGCGATTCGAGTTCCGGGAACAATTGGATCAAGATCAAAGCCATCGGCGTGAAATCTAATCGCAGCGGGATTGGAGCGCGAATTACTTGTATAACGACAGTCCCCGGAGAAAGTAAGCCTCATCGTCAAATTGATGAAGTCCGAAGCGGTGGAAGCTATTTTTCGCAAAGTGATTTGCGGGTGCACTTCGGATTGGGGAAGGCAACAAAAGTGGACCTGCTTGAAATCAGGTGGCAGAGCGGGCAGGTGGACACAATTAAGGATGTTGCGGCAAATCAGGTCGTTCACTTGAAGGAAGCGCAGGGCATTGCCCGGTTGGAGAAGTTCGCGGCCAAGCCCTCGAAGTAAGCATTTGCAGTTCTTTGCGCCACTTGAGATCTTTGCGGTTGAAAGTCTAATAAAGCCTTTGACCGCAAAGCTCGCAAAGGCGCGCAAAGATCGCGAAGAAAACTTACTTCACCGCAGCGATCAGCACGGCAAACGGAGCAAGCTTCACTTCTTCCAGTGATAGCTCGGAATTGGATCGCTGCGGCGCAGAAATCAGCACACGGGCAGCGGTTCCTTGCACTCCGAAACCCTTCAACTTGAAAGTAACAGTCCGTGGCTGGGCGCTCATGTTGAGCGCCACTAGCACGGAATCGGAGCCGTCTGCGCTCTTGCGCAGATACGCAAGAACGTTTGCATCGTCGCGATTCACCGCCACATAGTCGCCATCCCGCAGCGCAGGCGACTCGCGGCGCAACGCGATTACGCGCTTGTAAAAATTGAAAATCGAATCCGGATCACGTTCTTCCGTCGAGACGTTGTACTGCGCAGCGCTCGGCGGGACGGGAAGCCATGTGTTTCCAGCAGTACTGAAACCGGCATTCTCAGAACTGTTCCACTGCATCGGGGTGCGCTCACCGTCGCGGCCTTTGTCCTTGGGCCAGCCGGTGCGACCAACCGGATCTTTTACGTCCTCTACGTGCGTCGGAGTGGTCGTGCGCATGCCGAGTTCTTCGCCGTAATACATCTGCGGCGTAGCGCGCGTGGTGAGCAGCAGCGTCGCCAAGAGGTTGGCAATCTGGTCGTTGTGGACGCCGTCGCCATAGCGGTCCCAGGTACGCACCTGGTCGTGATTGCCGAAAAAGAAATAGGGCTGCCCGTCGAGTGGATTGAATTCCACCTCATCCAGCAACCTGCGAAACTCTGGCGCCGAGAGCTCGTTCACGTCCGCCACTTTAAAGTCCATTGGCAGATGTATTTCGTCGTTGTTGGGGCCGTACATCTTCACGAGCTCTTGGATGGTCGGCTCATCGGCTTCGCTGATCAGCACGGGATCGCCCGGATAGCTGTCCACAAGTTCGCGGATTTCCCGCAGAACGTCGTGTACCTCGGGCAAATCATCCGTGTACTTGTGCTTGATATTGGGATCGCCGAACGCATTCCTGCCGGGAAGGATTGGATCGTTGTGCAGATTGGGATCTTCGAACAAACGGGAGACGGCATCCATGCGAAATCCCGACGCGCCGCG
>WNGQ01012936.1_pt1 | contig 10177 bp, 18 predicted proteins | sample 5407661 | NCBI WGS metagenome assembly WNGQ01 (sample SAMN13153382, study PRJNA577476) | soil metagenome | isolation source: 60 cm soil or saprolite under Garry oak tree replicate 2 | place: USA:California | collected 2016-06-15 | reverse complement strand
AACTCTTCCAAACCGTTCGACGCGGCGGGCGAGTCACCCGCAGCCTGTGGCGGCAGAACTCATGACGGTCGAAGTTCGGAGTCGGCGACAGTGGCGGGCGTGGCTGGCGACGCACCACACCTCAAGTTCCGGAATCTGGCTCGTATTCTACAAGCGCCACACGGGGCTGAAGTCGATGCCGTACGAGGACGCCGTCCGCGAGGCGTTGTGCTTTGGATGGATCGACAGTCTTATCAAGCGACTAGATGACAACCGATACGCGGTCAAGGTGACGCCGCGACAGCCCAGCAGCAAGTGGTCGGATATCAATCGAAGACGGTGGATGGAACTGAAGGCAGCCGGCTTACTCACGTCCGCAGGCCGCGCGGCCGCACCGACTGAGAACACCTACGGGCCGCGACCGGTAATCCCCGACCTGCCGAATTACATCGCGAAAGCGATACAGGCCAATGCCAAAGCTTGGACGTTCTTTCGGGAGCTGGCACCAACCTACCGTCGTGACTTCGTCGTTTGGATTCACACGGCCAAGCGGCCGGCCACCCGGAACAGGCGTATTCGCGAATCGCTGGCACTGTTGGCAGCGGGAAAGAAGCTCGGTTTGAAGTAGACGGAAGCCGCGAACGGAGATCGGACTAGTGAAGGGAGAGGGTGAGCGATGGTGCACGTAAACTATCTGGCCGTCCTCGTGGCGGCCATCGCAGTGTTCGTTCTGGGCTGGCTCTGGTACAGCCCTTTGCTGTTCTTCAAGCCATGGATGCGGCTGCGCGGCATGGACCCCGTCGCGGCGATGGCCGGCGCGAAGATGCCTGCGGGCAAGCTGTTCATCGAGTTGGCGCGGTGCCTCGTCCTCGCCTACGTGATTGGGCGCTTCGTGGCATTAGTCGGCGTCAGCAGCTGGATGGGCGCCATCCACTTCGGTCTCTTCTTGTGGATCGGGTTCCCCGTGATCCTTCTCACGGGGTCGGTCCTCTGGGAGAACATCCCGTGGAAGGTGGCCGCTATCCACGCCGGTGACTGGCTCGTGAAGATGCTGGTGATATCGATCATCGTGAGCCTGTGGCACTAGGTCCCGCTCGCGTTCCGTGAACACCGCCATGCCAAGCCCTCTTGCAGCAACGTTGCTTTGGCTGTTCGTCATCAATCTCGGCATTGCATTCGGCGCCGGTCTCTACGAACACCGCATCGTCGTGGGCCGCTGGCTGACCTCATCACGTGAAACCGGCGCTCATTGGAATGCAGACGCGGCGCGCCGGGACGACACGGGACGAAGGTTCTGGGCCTTCGTCACGACAGTCCCTTTGACAATTCTCACGGTAGCAAGCCTGTTCGCCGCACGGCGCGGGTGCGGTGCCTACTGTGACTGGTGGCTGGCGGCTGCTCTTGCCGCGCTCGTCGACCGCGCGTTCACGTTCTCGTACTTCATCCCAACCATGGTCGGACTGATGAGAGCGCCGGATTCACCGGAGTCAGTGGTGGTTGCGATGCGCTGGCGGAACCTGAACTATCTGCGGCATGCCATCGTCCTGGCGGCGTGGCTCATGTCGCTGAAGGCCTTTTCGTCCTTGTACCGCAGCTAGCCCACGACCGAGAGCGGCCTTGCGGGCCGCGCACCACAGGCGCGGGGCGCGCGGGCCACACGTCGCAAACGCGGAGGGCTACGCGTGCGACGCCTACGTCACGATAAGTTCCTGACCCTTGCGCCGGCGGGCGAGTCGCCCGCAGGTTACACGCTATCGATGATCCTCGGCCTGCGCACGGTGATCTACCACGTTCCTGACCTGCAACGCGCCAAGGCGTGGTACAGCACCGCTTTCGGCGTTCAACCCTATTTCGACGAGCCGTTCTACGTGGGGTTCAACATCGGGGGCTACGAGCTGGGGCTGGACCCAGATACGAAGGGAGTACCTCCGGGCGCTGGTGGAGCAGTGACCTACTGGGGCGTGCCGGACATCGACGCCGCGGTCCGTGACTTCACTCGAGTAGGCGCGAGCCTCAAGGCGCCCGTTCAGAACGTCGGTGGCGACATTCGGGTGGCCACGGTCGCCGATCCGTTCGGCAACTTGGTGGGCTTGATTGAGAATCCTCACTTCGCCGCTGCCTAACAATTACGCGCGATCCCCAACCACAGGCTCGTGCGCCGCAATCGTCTCCTGCTCCTCGTCGCGTTTGGCCTCGCGGTCGGCTTTCTCGTCGTGCTGCAGTTGCGACCACGTACGCCTACGTCCACCAGTCCTGAACAAAGTCCGGCACGGCCGGTTGAGGAGCCGCACCGGCCGGCCCTGCAAGCCGATGCCGAGGGGTACTATGTCCCAGGCTATCGCTTCACCGTGGATCGTTTCCGATTCACGAGTTTGAGCCTCCGCCCGGAGGCCTTTGTCATCTTTAGGGAAACGACCGCCGGTACGGAGCAGCCGGTGGCCTGCCTTGAGGCCCTAATCCGTGCAGATACTGTCCACCTCCGCTGTGACGACCCTCAAGTGGGCACCGTTATTATTGACGGTAAGTTCCTCACGCGAGTGGCGACGAACCGGCTTGATGCCGCGGTCTTGTCCGCAGTCGTGACGGTTCGTGCCGGGAGCGGAGACGTCTTGTACCGGGCGCGGGACTCGTTCCAATGGCACCCCGGCGAGTAGGGCCGGGCGGCGCCTAGAATGCCGTTCGACCTTCAACCCACATTGAAGGGCAAGATCCTCGAACTCAGGCCGCTTCGGGGTGAGGACTTTGATGAGCTGTTCGCTGTAGCCTCAGACCCGCTTATTTGGGAGCAACATCCAGCGTCGAACCGCTATCAACCGACCGTGTTCCGGGAATTCTTCGACGAAGCTCTGGCCTCTGGTGGTGCGTTGGTTGCACTGGACAAAGGGTCCGGCCGCGTCATCGGATCATCCCGGTTCCATGCGTACGAGGCAGGTACCAGTCAAGTGGAGATCGGTTGGACGTTCCTCGCTCGGTCCCACTGGGGGGGTGCCCATAACGGCGAGATGAAGCATCTCATGCTCGCGCATGCGTTCAGGTTCGTAAACCGCGTGGTCTTTGTAATCGGTATCCATAACCGACGTTCACAACGGGCGATGGAGAAGATCGGCGGCGCCCGTGTGGGCTCACGACCCGATGCGAACGGTCACGAGAGCTTCGTATATGAGATTACAGCTGCAAGCTTTGCACAGCGAGGAGCGCGTCAATCTGCTAGCGGCGCTCGCGGCCATTCGGCCTGAGATGGTCAGCGTGCGCCGCCACAATCGCACCCGCTTGGACCTGGCAGTATGGCTCATGTGCCTTCCGCACCTTCAGGTTGGCATAGCTTTCTAAGGCACGAACCAGGAACGCCACGTGGAACCTGCCGTGTTTCTCGCCGCACTCATAACCGTCGTGGGGACCGCGGCGTTCACGATTGTCAAAGTCGCTCGGCTGTGGACCACGCGTTCAGGATCGCCATCGGCCGACGTCACCGCGCGGCTCGAAGCACTGGAACGCAGTGTCCAGGGCCTCCAACAGGAACAAGCAGACACACAGGAGCGGCTCGATTTCGCAGAGCGCTTACTCAGCAAGGCACGGGAAGAGCGGCGGATTGGCAGCTAGCGCATGAGACCGCTACCCTTGTGACCATTACCATTCGACCCGCCACGCGGCGCGACGCCGCTGCCTGGCTGCGTCTGCGCTGCGCGCTCTGGCCCGATGCGTCCGAATCCGAGCACCGTGCGGAGATCGATCGCTTTTTCGCCGGCCAGGCTCTCGAACCGCTCGCTGTCCTCTTGGCCGAGGACGGAGCTGGGGCGGTGCTCGGTGTTGCCGAGCTGTCGATTCGTGCGAGTGCCGAGGGATGCACGAGTGACCGCGTCGCGTACCTCGAGGGGTGGTTCGTCGTGCCCGAGGCTCGGCGACGCGGTGTGGGTCGCGCGCTCGTCGCGGCAGCGGAGCGGTGGGGACGAGACCGAGCGTGTAAAGAGTTCGCGTCGGATACGCAACCGGACAACCGTGTCAGCGCGGCGGCGCATCGCGCGCTGGGATTCAGCGAGGTCGGGAGCGTCCGCTGCTTCCGCAAGTCCTTGCCGGCCTAGAACCGAGAGAGGAACGTGCGTGAAACCGGCGGCCGGCCGTCTCCGTAGAATTGCAGCGTGATCCCCTTCAAGCCCACGACGTGGTATCCAATCGCGCTCGCGCTGAGCGCCCTCAACCTGGCCGGATTCGGCTACGCGGTCGCGACCGCCGAGCCGGTGCACGCCACGACTCACGCGGTGCTGGCCGTAGTGTTCGGGTTATGGGCGCAGCGCCTGCGGCAGGCTCCGGCCGGGGGCGAGTTCCAGGCTCGGCTTGAAGCACTCGAGACCGAGGTGAGCCGGCTGCGGCAGGAGCTGGGCGAGACGCAGGAGCGCCTGGACTTCACCGAACGGGTGCTGGCGCAGCGACCGGAAACGGGCCGAGTAGGCCCGCAGCGCTAGAGTCCGAACCTGGCGGCGCCGGCTTGCCAGGGTAGAATTGCCCATGCCCCATGGCAAGATCTGCTACCTGGAGATTCCCGCCAGCGACGTCGACGCATCGGCGGCCTTCTACGCGAAGGTGTTTGGCTGGCACGCCAGAGTGCGCGGTGATGGCTCACGCGCGTTCGACGACACCACCGGCTCGGTGAGCGGCTCCTGGGTGCGCGGGCGAAAGCCGGCGCGGGAACCGGGTGTCCTGGCCTATGTGATGGTGGACGACATCGACGCTACCCTGCGGGGCATCCTGGCCGCCGGAGGGCAGGTAGCGACGCCCCGCACCGCGTTGAGCCCCAGCGGCGACGCGTTCGCCACGTTCTCGGACCCGGCGGGGAATGTCCTCGGGCTCTATCAAGAGAGGATCCGATGAGCGAGGCGAGCAACCGTGCCGCGATCAACGCCCTCAGGGCCTAACCTCCGCAAAAGGACACACTCCAATGTGCCGGAACATCAAGCGCCTGCGGCATCCCGATCACCCACCCACCGACCACGAGCTGCATGACGCCGCGCTGCAATTCGTGCGCAAGATCAGCGGCTTCCAGGCTCCGTCGCAGGCCAACGCGGCGGCGTTCAACGCGGCCGTGCATGACGTGGCCGGCGTGGCCCGGGTGTTGTTCCGGTCGCTGCACGTTCGGGGTCATCACAGCGAGGCAACCGTCTGAAACGAGCGGCCGCGGCGGCACAGGTGCGGGCCTATCTCGCGTCCTTGCCGGCGGATGCGCGGCGGGCTCTCCGGACACTGCGCGCGGCCATTCGCGCCGCGGCCCCCGGCGCCGAAGAGGCCTTCAGCTACCGGATTCCCGCCTTCAGGCTCGAGGGACGCCCGCTCGTGTGGTACGCCGCCTTCAAGCACCACTGCAGTTTGTATCCGATGACCGCGGGCGTCAGGCGCGCGCACGCCGCCGCCCTCGAGGGATACGCGACCGCGAAGGGCACGATTCGTTTTCCATTGAGCAAGCGGCCGCCGACGGCGCTCGTGAAGCGCCTCGTCAAGGCACGCATCGCGGAGGTGCGGCGGGGGAAGGGGAGGGGAACGAACGGATGACTCGTCCACGCGTCGTTCTCGCGTTCCTTCTCGTCGCCTGCCAGGGAGCCGCTTCCGTGAGGAAGCAGGCCGACGTTGGTCCCGTTGCGTTCTTCCGGGACACCACCCTCGTCGCCGTTTCCTCGGCGGAGGCGCGAACCTTCACCCTGAAAACCCAGAGCGCCCGCGACTCCCTGCGCGCGGTGCTGCACAGGGAGCGTGAGCTGTGGCGCGCCGGCGCGCCGCCCGACTATCGGTTCTTGCTCCGAGTTGGCTGCTTTTGTCCCGGGCCACGCGGCTGGCTGTTGATGGAGGTGCGAAGTGGCCAGCCTCTCCGAGCGTGGGACCCGGCGGGCCACGCGGCTTCCCTCGCCGATTGGAACACGTTCAGCATCGAGGGCCTGTTCGACAACCTGGAACGCTCGGTCGACCGGGACGGTGTGGTGCAGATCGCTTTCGACCCGCGGTGGCATTTTCCCGCGTACGTCTATACCGCCGCCCTGCCGGGCCCGGACATGTGGGGAATCTTCGAGGCGCGAGCGTTGCGGCCGACCGTCTCGAGCACGTTGGACCTCGCGGGCCCCGACGAGCCCGGCACGCCCCTCACGGTGTCGGCGGTGGTGCGTGACAGCCGGGGACGCCCGATTGCGGGCGCGGTGGTGCACGTGTACCAAACCGATGTCACCGGGCGCTACACGGCGGCGCAGCCCATGGACGAGCCGCACGCGCGTCTCAACGGCCGCGTGACCGCGGATGCGGCGGGCAGGTTCGAGATCCGCACCATTCGTCCCGGCGGCTATCCGAGGACCGTGCGCGCCGGCGGTCGCGACCGGCATATCCCCGCCCACATCCACCTGGACGTGCGCGCCCCCGGCAGGCCGGAGCGGCGCTTCCAACTGGTGTTCGCCGACGACTCCCTACTGAGCGACCCCTACTGGGCCAACTGGGTCCGTACGCTGCGCCAGCCGGTGCTCACCGTCCGGCCGGCGGACCGGGGCGTCGCGGGAACCCTGATCCTCACGCTGGACTGAGGCAGGAGATGCCTGGATCGTTGCGCGTCCGCGACGGTAGCGCCGCGCAACGAATGCCAACAGGTTACCCGTAATTCGTTACAGGTTGCATTGTCCTGCAATTTGCGCCGCATCTTCCAGACGCATCGGTGGTACCGCACGGAGGGTTCAACCATGTTCGACACCGGCGCCGTTGTCCCGATTGCCTTCCTGTTGAGCGTTGCTTTCACGCTCGTCGGTCTCACCAAGACGATCTCTGATGGGCGCACCCGCCGCCGTCTCATCGACGCGGGGGCCGCACCCGAGCTGGCCCGCGTGATTGCGGGGGCTCCCAAGGAGGACCCCGGCTTGTTTGGCACGCTGAAATGGGGGATCGTCACGGGGACCGTGGGAGTCGGACTCATCGTGGTTCAATTCCTGCCATATCGCCCGGACGAGCCGATCGTGCTGGGACTGCTGCTCGTCTTCACGGCTGCGGGCCTCCTCGCGTACTACGCCAGCGCCCGCCGGCTGCTGCGCCCAACGAAGAGCGCTGGCACCGCCTGACGCGCGGCCCCACGATAGGGTTCAGAGAGGTGGAACGCCGTCGTCGGTGCGCTCCGCAACAAGGCAAGGCACCTTGGCGGGGACGCGCTGGTTCGCGTGGGCTTCGGTGACAATGGCGAGATCACGGGCACCGTCATCCGATTCGCCCGACAAGATTGTACGCAGTGACCTAGCCCTCGATCTTGTAGACCTCCCGCCGCCCAGACTCCACGAGGTCGTGGTAGCCTTTCATGATCGTCTCGAACTCCTTCATGAGCGCGGCGCTCTGTCCCTGTCCTTGCATCATCTGCTCGAAAGCTTGCATGCTCGGCACTTCAAACTCGGTCACGATCGTCCAGTAGCGCTCGGCACAGAAGTCCGTCATCACGCGCATCTTGCCTTGCCCCATCTTTTCGCTGAGCTTGGCCATGGCGACGGACTTCTCGACCATGGGGCGCACCTTGCCCGGCTTGCAGTACATGATTTCGCGGATCAGCAGCATGGTGTCTCCTCAGGTTGTTGAAGTGATAATCGTCGTGCAAGTTACCTGATTATGGTCTTCGCCGGTGTGCGCGCCCTCGTGTACATGACCGGGTTTGTGTTCCTCTGGGGCTGGCTGGCGCTGCAGGCTCGTTCCGTGTACGGCGGCTTGCCTGTGTCGGCGGGATTTCGCCCGGTTGGGGGGTTGGGGCGGCGCTCATGGTCGCGGGCGGCATGGTCGTCGTATCGTGCGCCGGCTGGTTCCTCGTCGCGGGCCGTGGCACGCCGGCGCCGTTCGACGCGCCGCGAGCGTTCGTCGCCGGAGGGCCGTATCGTTGGGTTCGCAATCCCATGTATCTCGGCGCGCTGCTGGTGCTGATCGGCTTCGGCCTCTGGCACCAATCGCTCTCCATGGTCCTGCTGGCGCTACCGGCCGCCGCGGTCGCCCACCTCTTCGTCGTGTGGTACGAGGAGCCCACGCTGCGGCGCCGGTTCGGCCTGCCGTATGTCGCCTACCTGGCGCTCGTCCATCGCTGGCTTCCGAAACGACCGGGCCCGGATGCCGCCGGGGCCACGCGGCTCCTTTCTCTCGTCGCGGCGCTCGCGCTCGCGCTGATCCCCGTTTCTCTGCTCGGTCAGGCGACGGCCTCCCCGCCCGACGCGGTCGTTTGGCACTGGTTCGGTGATTGCGCGAGCGGCGATTCCCTGGTGCTGGACGTGACGCTCGATGGCAAGGCGATCTACGGCTCAACGTTTCCCATCTGCCAGGCCCGCCGCCGGGCGATCAAGCCGGAGCCGCAGCAACGCATCCTCGAGTTCCGCTTCGACGCGGCGCCCCGCCGCTTTGGGACGCGCTCCCGCGTGACCGACCCGCAGGCCATCGACGCCAACATCTGGCAGGCGGGGGCCGAGCGGAATGCGATCATTCTCGGCGTCTCGTTCTCCACTGAGAGTCTGGTGCTGCTCAACGTGCGTCACCTCGCTCGAGCGGACGCGGCAACGCGGACCGAGCACGTGCGGGGGCTGGTGATCACGACACGCCCGGTGCGACGGGGCAATCGGACGGGAGGGTGATCGTTATGAGGCACATGGCGTCCCGGAGTCTCGCTTGGCTGCTGCTGGTCCGCGGCGTGTCTCTGACCGCCCAAGAGCCGGCCCGCGGTTCACCCGCGGAGGACTCGGTGCGCGCCGTCGAGATGGCTCGAGGCCAGGCCCTGCTGCGGGCCGACACGACGGCGCTGTCGCGCATGGTCGCCGACGAATTCGTGGAGATATCCCGCCTCGGCCAGCTCCGCACCAGGGCGGACAACATCCGCGATATCGCGAGCGGTGAGCTGAGGCTGACGTCGGTGAAGTACGACAGCTTGGCGGTACGGATCTACGGCGATGTGGCCGTGCTCCGAGGCATCGCGGACAACACGGGGACATTTCGCGGCTTCCCGTTCGCGGGCAGGATCAGGTACATGCGCATCTTCGTACGGCGTGATGGCCGCTGGCAAGCAGTCGGGATGCAACAGACGCCGCTCCAGTGACCGCGCGCCCAACGCCGACTTCCTCATACGGAGCCCTCGCATGAAAAAGAATCTCGGTCTCCTGCTCCTGGGCATTTGGCTCCTCATCCACGGCCTCATCCAGGTTGTGAGCTTCAGCTTCTCGGGCCTCGGCACGGTCATGGCGATCCTCGCCATTGTCGCCGGCGCGTTGATCATCGTGGGTCGGTGAGGCCGACCCGGTGCTTCACCAGCTCCTGATGCTGCTCTCGGTCGCTGGGTCGGCGGCTACAACCCTTGGGGCGTGACCGGGTATCTTACTTCTTATTATTGGCAGCGGAGCCGGTGTGCAGAGACGATTCCCATACGTGAACGCGACCGGCGCCTTGCTCGCCGTCGTGGCCGCGTGCACCACCCCCGCTGCGGCGCAGGCCAACGCGGCGGACGTGGCCTTCATGTCCGGCATGATCAGCCACCACGCACAGGCCGTGCAGATCGCGGGTTGGGCCCCCTCTCACGGTGCGAGCGCTGCCCTCCGGGCTCTGTGCGAGCGCATCGTCGTCGGGCAGCGCGACGAGATCGCTGCGATGCAGCGCTGGCTGCGGGAGCACGGCCAACCGGTGCCGGACCCTGATCCGCGCGGCTATAGCATGCCCGGGATGGATCACCCCATGCTCATGCCCGGCATGCTGACCCCGGAACAGCTGGCGCAGCTGAACAGCGCCCGTGGGCCTGAGTTTGACCGGCTGTTCCTCACGTTCATGATCCAGCACCACCGCGGCGCGGTCACCATGGTGCGCGAGCTGCTCGACGCCCCGGGCGCGGCCCGGGACGGCCTTATCTTCCAGTTCGCCTCCGACGTGAGCGCCGACCAGACCACAGAGATCGACCGCATGAGCCGCATGCTCGCTGCCCTGTCTTACCCCCCTCAACGGAGTGCCCAGTGAGAGCCCAGTCCCTGTTGCCCGCGATCGGGATTCTTATCGTCGCCGCCTGCGCCACCTCCACCAAGCTCCAGACGTCCGGGTCCGCCTCCGCCTCCGCCCCATCTCCCCGCGCCACGGCCAGTAGCGACCGCCGGGTCGGGCTGCGCGCCGGCTGGATGGACGCCGCGGAGGCGGCGTGGAACGTGCGCCTTGTGTCCGCAACGCCGCGGCCGGCAGACTTCACCAA
>WNGQ01009411.1_pt1 | contig 10177 bp, 7 predicted proteins | sample 5407661 | NCBI WGS metagenome assembly WNGQ01 (sample SAMN13153382, study PRJNA577476) | soil metagenome | isolation source: 60 cm soil or saprolite under Garry oak tree replicate 2 | place: USA:California | collected 2016-06-15 | reverse complement strand
AACTCATTTGTCGGGTCCATCGCCCACGCACCAGGACTCCTGCGCCAGGTGGTGGTGTCGTTGGCGATTTTTTTGTGCGGGCTTTTGCTGATGCTTGCGAGGTCGTCCCCGGCGCTGGCCGCTGACTCGCACAGCAAGGACGATCACGGGAAGCAGAGCTCAGCGACGGCGCAGCGGCATGACGGGCCTTCCCATCACCACGACCAGGAGATCGGTGGTTCGGGTGGTGGCGACGGCAAAGGAAACGGCAACGGCAAGAACACGCACTCGAGCGGGTCAAGCTCCAGTTCGAGCGCGAAGAGCAGTGACAGTCAGAAGGCCGCCGGCTCCGCAGGAAGCTCGGAGACCGCAACCGGCGGCGGCAAGTCGATGAGCTCGTCGAGCTCTTCGAGCAACGCAGCCGCGACCTCGAGCGCAAGCTCGAACACGAGCTCGGGCGCCAGCTCGTCCGGCAGCAACGCTCCCGCCAACGGCGGCGATAGCGGCAAGTCCGGGGCAACCGCGGGCGCCAGCGACACAACCGGGCATCACAAGGAGCCCGGCGAAGGCAACTCGGACTCGAACGGCGATCTGCACAGCGGCGGCAACGGCGATGACACGCCGAAGACACACGGGCACGGCGACACAACCTCTGCACCTAGCACCGGCACGAGCACTGGTACCACCGCGAACAGCACGCAGAGCGCGCCCAGCGCCAGGGTCGGGTCCACCGGATCCATCGGCAGCACTGGCAGCGTGAACGGCAGCACCGGCAACTCGACCAAGGTCGGAAGCACCGGATCTGTCGGCAGCGCGGGCAGCGCCAACGGCAGCACCGGCAACTCCGGCGGCGTTTCAGGCTCGACTCAGAGCAGCGGCGCCTCCACGGGCAACACCGCGAACAGCGCCAGGACATCGAACAGCGGTGGCGTCAGCGGCTCCTCGCAGAGCAGCGGCGCGTCAGCGCCAAGGTCGGCAGCACCGGATCTGTCGGCAGCGCGGGCAGCGCCAACGGCAGCACCGGCAACTCGGGCGGCGTCTCGGGCTCGACGCAGAGCAGCGGCGCCAGCAGCGGCAACACGGCCAACAGCGCCAAGTCTTCGGGCAGCGCCAAGGTCGGCAGCACCGGTTCGGTCGGCAGCGCAGGCAGCGCCAACGGCAGCACCGGCAACTCCGGCAAGGTCGGCAGCACCGGTTCGGTCGGCAGCGCAGGCAGCGCCAACGGCAGCACCGGCAATTCCGGCGGCGTCTCGGGCTCGACCAAGAGCGCGGGCAGCACCGGAGCCCCCAGCGCCGGCAGCGCCCAGGCCAGCGGAGGCGCGGGCGGCACGGGTGGCGTCAGCGGCACCACCGCAACGGGTGGCGTCAGCGGCACCACCGCAACAGGGACAGGCGGCGTCAGCGCGGGCACCACGCTCGCGAACACCGGACTCCCACTCCTGGGAGCTCCGTTGGGCGCCCTCCTAGTCGCACTCGGCGGCATCGGCCTTCGGCTGAGGCGCCGCAAGTAAGTCAGCGCGCGTGACCGGGTCCGCATCGCGCGGGCCCGGTCTTCTTTTTGTGGGGACGTGAACGCCACCACGCGTTTCAGTGATGGGTCCACTCCGCAAGGCGTGGGCCCACCAGATTTCAGCTGCGGAGGCATCGATGGCTCTATCGCCCGGCGGAATCATTGCGTGGCTCTTGGTTGGTTTGATCGCAGGCTGGGCGGCAGGCAAGGTGAGCCGCGGCCATGGCTTCGGCCTCATCGGCGACCTGGTCGTAGGGCTTATCGGCGCCCTGATCGGCGGGCTGGTCGCAGGCGCTTTCATCCAGGGCAGCGTGGGCTTTATCGGAAGCATCATCGTGGCCTTCCTCGGCGCCCTCCTCCTCCTGGTACTGATCCGCCTCCTGAGCGGGCGACGAACCACTACCTGACTGACAGCCAACCGGCCGAGGCGGCGACTCGGCCCAACGATTACCTCACTTGTACGGTGACGCGGCACGCCCCCGGGCGATTTGATTTAGCGGTCCCTTAACACGCCTGGAGGCCGATTGGACATAGCAGCACGACCCGGCGCGAACGAGGGCGGCCGGGCAAAGCGGATCACGGAGCCGGAATCGAACCGGCGCTCCACCGGTGGCACGCGCCCATCCGGCAGCGCCGGACATGTCGCGCCTGCCGGCAAGACAAACGGCGCCATGGGGGAGCTGCGACAAACGATCTCCCGCATCGAGCAGGAGCGCGATCGAGCCGCAGCCCGGCTGCAGCAGGCCGAAGAGGACCTCGACGTAGCCCAGCAGCGCCTCGAGGACGCTGACTCGGCCCGCAGACATCTGCTCGACAACGTCGCCTCGGGAGGCGACGAGGCCAGGCGGCGGTTCGCAAGCGCCCTGCACGACGACGCCCTGCAGCTCCTCACCGCGGCGGAGCTTCAGCTCGAACGGCTTCGAGTCGACGCCCAGCGGACAAAGTACGCGGCCGACCTGGAACAGCTCAGGATCACGATGAAGCGGGTCGAGGAGTCGCTGCGAAACCTGCTCTACAACGTGAGCCCAGCCTCAGTCGACCTACACATGCGGCTCAGCGACTCGATCCGCGACCGCGCGGTGGCGCTCAAGCAGCACACCGGCATAGAAGCGGAGCTGGACATCCGCCTTCCGGACGCACTTCCCGCTGTCGTGAAGACGAATGTGTTCAAGAACATCTCCGAGGCGTTGAGCAATGTCGAGAAGCACAGCAACGCGACGCGCGTAAGCGTCAGAGCCGAGACCGTGGACGGCGGCATCAGCATCGCCATCTCCGATGACGGGACCGGGTTCGTCGTGGCCGAGAGCCTCCATCTGCCCGGACACCTTGGCTTGATCGCCATGCGCGAACGCGCGCACCTCGCGGGCGGATGGTGCCGCCTCGACAGCGAGCCCGGGGCCGGAACCCGCGTCAATTTCTGGATTCCGTTCGGACCATAAAGCGAAAACGAGGGGGAGGATGTCTGCATTGGCTCGTCGAGCCGTAACCACTGAATCCGTCGACCCGAGGGTCACGCTCAACGTGCTGACCGCCGTCAAGCGCGGTGACTTCTCCGCGCGCATGCCGGCGAACTGGACGGGTCCGGCGGCTCGCGTGGCCGCGGCGCTCAACGAGATCATCGAGTCCAACCAGCGCCTGGAGCGTGAGCTTCATCGCCTGAGCAAGCGCGTGGGCAAGGAAGGCCAGATGAAGCGCGCGCCGCTCGGCGACGCGGGCGGCGCCTGGGCGAGCACGCTCGACGCCATCAACGACCTCATCGAGGACCTCTCGCGGCCGAACATGGAGATGGGCCGCGTCATCCGCGCGGTCGCCGGCGGCGACCTGTCGCAGACGATGCCGCTCGAGATCGATGGCCGCCGTTTGCAGGGCCAGTTCCTCAACACGGCCAAGACTGTCAACACGCTGGTCGACCAGCTGCGCCTCTTCGCCAACGAGGTGACGCGCGTGGCGCGCGAGGTGGGCACCGAGGGCAAGCTGGGCGGCCAGGCCGAGGTCAAGGGAGTCGGCGGCGCCTGGAAGGAGCTGACCGACAACGTCAACACCATGGCCAGCAACCTGACCAGTCAGGTGCGAAACATCGCGGAGGTCACCACCGCGGTTCAGCAGGGAGACCTCTCCAAGAAGATCACAGTCGACGTCCAGGGCGAGCTGCTCGAGCTGAAGAACACCGTGAACACGATGGTGGACCAGCTGAACGCATTCGCAAACGAGGTGACGCGCGTGGCGCGCGAGGTGGGCACCGAGGGCAAGCTCGGCGGCCAGGCCGAGGTCGAGGGCGTCGGCGGGGTGTGGAAGGACCTGACCGACAACGTGAACTTCATGGCCGGCAACCTCACGAGCCAGGTTCGAAACATCGCCGAGGTCACCACCGCGGTGCAGCAGGGCGACCTGTCCAAGAAGATCACGGTCGACGTCCAGGGCGAGATCCTCGAGCTCAAGAACACCATCAACGTCATGGTCGACCAGCTGAATGGGTTCGCCAACGAGGTGACCCGCGTGGCGCGCGAGGTCGGCACCGAGGGCAAGCTCGGCGGTCAGGCCAAGGTCGAGGCCATCGCCGGCATCTGGAAAGACCTCACCGACAACGTGAACTTCATGGCCGGCAACCTGACGAGCCAGGTGCGGAACATCGCCGAGGTCACCACCGCCGTGCAGCAGGGGGACCTCTCCAAGAAGATCACCGTGGATGTTCAGGGCGAGATCCTCGAGCTCAAGAACACCATCAACCTGATGGTGGACCAGCTCAATGCATTCGCCCTCGAGGTCACCCGCGTGGCGCGCGAGGTGGGCACCGAAGGCCAGCTGGGCGGCCAGGCCGAGGTGGAGGGCGTGGCCGGCATCTGGAAAGACCTGACCGACAACGTCAACACGATGGCCAGCAACCTCACAAGCCAGGTGCGAAACATCGCCGAGGTCACCACCGCGGTGCAGCAGGGCGACCTGTCGCGAAAGATCACCGTCGACGTTCGCGGAGAGATCCTCGAGCTCAAGAACACGATCAACGTCATGGTCGATCAGCTCAACGCGTTCGCCAACGAGGTGACGCGCGTGGCCCGCGAGGTGGGCACCGAGGGCAAGCTGGGCGGCCAGGCCGATGTCGAAGGCGTCGGCGGCATCTGGAAAGACCTGACCGACAACGTGAACACGATGGCGAGCAACCTCACCGCCCAGGTGCGCGGCATCGCGCGCGTGGTGACGGCCGTCGCCAACGGTGAGCTCGAGGGCAAGCTCGTGCTGGAGGCGAAGGGCGAGATCGCCGAGCTCGCCGACACCATCAACAGCATGACCGACACGCTGGCGACCTTCGCAGACCAGGTGAGCACCGTCGCTCGTGAGGTGGGCGTCGAGGGGCGGCTGGGCGGTCAGGCGAGCGTGCCCGGCGCCGCCGGCACGTGGCGCGACCTCACCGACAACGTCAACCGGCTATCAGCCACGCTGACGACGCAGGTGCGCGCGATCGCGGAGGTGGCCACCGCGGTGACCGAGGGCGACCTGACTCGGTCGATCGGCGTGGAGGCGAGCGGAGAGGTTGCGGTCCTCAAGGACAACATCAACGAGATGATCAGCAACCTCCGCGAGACGACCCTGAAGACGAAGGAGCAGGACTGGCTGAAGACCAACCTCGCGCGGTTCACGCGCATGCTGCAGGGCCAGCGCGATCTGCTGACCGTGTCGCGCCTCATCCTGTCGGAGCTGGCGCCCCTGATCAACGCCGAGTACGGCGCGCTTTACGGCATGGTCCACCCCGACAGCTCCGAGCCGTACCTGATGTTCCAGGCCGGCTACGCGTACAAGCCGCGCAAGGACCTCGCACGCGAGTTCCGACTCGGTGAAGGGCTCGTCGGCCAGTGCGCGCTCGACAAGCAGCCGATCCATCTGACCAAGGTGCCGCCGGACTACATCCGGATCACGTCCGGCCTCGGCCAGGCACCGCCGCACAACATCCTCATACTCCCTGTCCTCTTCGAAGGCGACGTTCGCGCCGTGATCGAGCTCGCCGCGTTCCAGGAGCTCAGCCCGATCCACCGCGACTTCCTGGACCAGCTCACTGACAGCATCGGCGTCGTCCTGAACAACATCCAGGCCAACGGACGCACCGAGTCCCTGCTTCGCCAGTCGCAGTCGCTGGCCAACGAGCTGCAGAGCCAGCAGGACCAGCTGCAGCGCACAAACGCCGACCTGGAGGAGAAGGCCAACCAGCTCGCGCAGCAGAACGCCGAGATCGAGCAGAAGCGGGCCGAGGTTGAGGACGCCAAGAACATGCTCGAGGACAAGGCGGATCAGCTGGCGGTGACCTCGCGCTTCAAATCCGAGTTCCTCGCCAACATGTCCCACGAGCTGCGAACGCCGCTCAACAGCCTTTTGATCCTGGCCCAGGAGCTGGCGGAGAACCCGGACGGCAACCTGCTGCCCAAGCAGGTCGAATACGCCACGATCATCCGCTCGTCGGGAAGCGACCTGCTGAAGCTGATCAACGACATCCTCGACATCTCGAAGATCGAGTCCGGCACGGTGGCGCTGGAGATCACCGACCTCCCGGTGGCCGATATCGAGCATCTGATCGAGCGCACGTTCCGCCACGTGGCCGACGTGACCAAGCTCGCCTTCACGATCGACCTGGATCCCACGCTGCCCGCGACGATTCCGACCGACCCGCAGCGCCTGCAGCAGATCCTCAACAACCTCCTGAGCAACGCGTTCAAGTTCACTGAGAAGGGCAAGGTCGAGTTCCGGGCAGCGCCGGCGACATCAGGTTGGACGTCGGAGATGCTGTCTCAGGCGGAAGGCGTGGTGGCCCTGAGCGTGACCGACACCGGCATCGGGATCCCGCTGGACATGCAGCGGTCGATCTTCGAGGCGTTCTCCCAGGGCGACGGCACCACCAGCCGCAAGTTCGGCGGCACAGGTCTGGGCCTTTCGATCTGCCGCGAGCTGGTGAGCTTGCTGGGGGGCGAGATCACGCTGAAGAGCCAGCCCGGCAAGGGCAGCACCTTCACGGTGTATCTGCCGGCGGGCACAATTCCTCCGCCGCGGCGGGCAGCAGATGCGCCGTCCAACGGTGCGGAGGTGCTCCCGCCGGCGCCTCGCGCGCACGAGCCGGCGCTGGTTGGCGCGGCGACGCGGTCGCCGCGTGGTGAGCGACCGGCTACCGCGGTCCAGCCGGCACGGGCAAAGAGCCGGCGCCGGCGGGTGGACGAGATCGTGATCGCGGAACCGGTTGCAGTCGGAAACGGCAAGGCCGTGCTCGTGGTGGAGGACGACGCGATCCAGCGGCAGCACATCGTAACCATGGTCGCGCCGCTGCAGGCGGAGGTGGTCCCGGTGGCGACGGGCGAGGAGGCGCTGGCCGAGCTGAAGCGCAAGAAGTTCGACGTCGCGGTCATCGACCTCGGTCTCCCGGGCATGAGCGGCTGGGAGGTGATCGACCGCATCCGGAGCACGAAGGCGCTGCGCTCGACTGCGCTCGTCGTTTACACCGCTCGCGACCTCAACCACGAAGAGGAGCTGAGGCTCGCCAAGGCCACACGCAGCGTCGTGGTCAAGGAGGTGCGGTCGGCGGAGCGCCTGCGAGACGAGATCTCGAGCCTGCTCAGTCAGCCGGCGGCGAACGAGGCGACGAGTCAGTCAACGTCGAACGGCAGCCCAGACCCGGCTCTCGCCGGCAAGAAGGTGCTGGTCGTGGACGACGACATCCGCAACATCTTTGCATTGACCGCCATGCTTGAGCGGCAGGGCATGCAGGTGATCGCCGTCGACAATGGCCAGGACGCGGTCGAGGTGGTTCGCGAAGAGCCCGACATCAGCATCGCGCTCGTCGATGTGATGATGCCGGAGATGGATGGCTTCACAACCATGAGCCATATGCGACAGCTGCCGAAGTTCAAGAAGCAGCCAATCGTCGCTTTGACCGCCAAGGCCATGAAAGGCGACAGAGAGAAATGCATCGAGGCAGGGGCGTCGGACTACATCGCCAAGCCGGTCAACAGCGCACATCTCTTGACAATGCTCCGCTCCTGGTTGAGCGGCTGAGCGCGACGCGCCCGAGGGCAACGTCACCAGGCTCGGACGAGCGGAGCCTGGAGGAGATAGAGCTACAACTGTTGCTGGAAGGGATATCTCTTCACTACGGCTACGACTTTCGGGATTACGCGCCGGGGCCGTTGCGCCGCAACATCATGATGAGCATGGCGCTCGAAGGAGCGCCCACCATCTCTGCGTATCAGGATCGGGTGCTTCACGATCCGGCGAGCCTCCAGCGGTTCCTCAACACGGTCGGCGTCAACGTCACGAGCATGTTTCGCGAGGCGATCGCACTGCGCGTGCTGCGTGAGGAGATCGTGCCGTGGCTGCGCACCTTTCCATCCGTGCGCATCTGGGTCGCCGGATGCGCCACGGGCGAAGAGGTGGCGTCGCTGGCAATAGTCCTGCGTGAGACGGGGATGCTGGGCCGCACGCGCATCTACGCGACCGACATCAACGACGCCAGCCTCGCGATCGCTGCACGGGGCTTGCTGCCGCTGGAAAGCATGCAGTCGGGCGAGGCGGACTACCGGCGCTCGGGGGGCAGCACCTCGCTCACCGATTACTACGCGGTGGTCGGCGATGTGGCACGGCTGGACAGGACGCTGCTATCAGGCGTGACGTGGGCCCGACACAACCTGATCAGCGACGCGTCGTTCAACGACTTCCATGTGATCCTGTGCACGAACGTTCTGACGCATTTCAGCCGCCGGCTGCACATCCAGGTGCAGCAGCTCCTGCACGACAGCCTGGTGCGCTCGGGATACCTGATCGTGGGCCGTCTAGAGTCGGTGATCCGCTGGGGAAGCCTGGGTGATTACAACCGGGTGCATGAGAGTTCTGGCGTGTATCGCAAGGGGGCCGCGTGAGGCAGAGGCGCGCCATGCCGGAAGCAGAAGAAGCAGCCGTTGGGCCGGTCGTGAACATCCTCATCGTCGACGACGACCCGGCGAAGCTCATCGCGCTGCGCGCCGTGCTCGAACCGCTCGGCGCGAACGTGGTCGAGGCGAGGTCCGGCCCCGATGCGCTGCGCCACCTGCTCAAGGAGGACTTCGCCGTCATCCTGCTCGACGTCCGAATGCCGATCATGAACGGCTTCGAGACGGCGGAGATGATCCGGCAGCGGCCGGCTTCTGAGCTGACCCCGATCATATTCGTGACAGCATTCGATCAGGCCGAGACGAACCTGGGCCGCGGCTACGAGCTTGGCGCGGTGGACTTCGTGTTCTCCCCCATCGTGCCCGCCATCCTGCGCGCGAAGGTCACGGTCTTCATGGAGCTGTACAAGAGCCAGCAGGAGCTGAAGCGTTACCGAACTCAGCTGCAGGGACTCGTGCAGGAGCGGACAACCGCGCTGACGGCGATCAACCGCGAGCTCGAGGCGTTCAGCTACTTCGTCTCACACGACCTGCGCGCGCCGTTGCTTTCGATCGAAACCATCGCGGAGTCGCTGCTGGACAACCCCGAGGTCGTGAGCGATGGCACCAAGGACCAGGTCATGCGGCTGCGCCGCACGAGCAAGCAGATGATGGCCCTCTTCGAGGGGATGCGGACGCTGTTCCGCCTGACCGGCGGCGACATCCGCCGCCAAAAGGTGGACATCAGCCGGATCGCCACCGAGATAATCGCCCAGTTTCAAGCGCAGGAGCCGAAGCGCCAGGTGGATTTCCGGGTCGAGGAGGGCCTGACAGCGTCAGGCGATGCCGGGCTCGTGCGCATCCTGCTGACGAACCTCATCAGCAACGCATGGAAGTTCACGCGCGACAAGCCGCAGCCGGTGATCACCATCGGCTCCGAGCGCGTCGCGGTTGAGACCAGGCTCTTCGTTCGCGACAACGGCGTCGGCTTCGACATGATTTACGCGCACAAGCTCTTCGGCGCCTTCCAGCGCCTCCACAGCCAGAGCGAGTTTGCGGGCGAGGGCATCGGGCTCGCGGTGGCTCAGCGCATCGTCAACCGGCACGGCGGCCGGATCTGGGCCGAAGGGGCTATGGGCGAAGGCGCGACGGTCTATTTCGTGCTGTAGGTGCGCAAGGGGGACAGGTCCCCCTTGCCGGGAAACCCCCTCGGCTCGCGACGTCAGGCAAGCTAGTTGAAACGTGAAGTCATGGCTCGGCAAAGCCGAGCCAACGCTGCCACGCCAGCTACGACGAACTCTGAGGCGGCGGCGCGGGGTAGTACTGGTCGGTGAAGATCACGTAGCGCTGAGTCGCAAACGCGCCAGCCCACAAGGGCCAGCACGTGGTCAGCGTGAGGTGATAGCCGCCGCTCTGGGGCACGAGCACGGTTGTGTCCGAGGGATCCACGATTCGGGACCCGGTCACGCGATAGCGGTAGAGTCCGTATCGCGTCTGCAGGTCGACCTCGTCGCCGACCCCGATCTTCGGGAAGTCGACCCAGTACACGTTGTGGGCCGCCACGCCCACAGTGCCCTGATCGCCGGGCCACGGCGTGTCGGGGTAATGACCCGGCCCGCTGTAGAGGACGCCGCTGCTGATGCCTTCCTTCACGGCGGCGAAGTAGCCGAGCTTCGGGACCTGGATCGCGAAGTCGACGCCGCCGACCGGATGCTTGAGCGCCGGATCGACCTTTGGTGGCGTGACAGTGGGCACGACCACCTGTTGGCGCCATGCCTGATCGATGCGGTTCTGATGTTCGACCGCGACC
>WNGQ01007922.1_pt1 | contig 10177 bp, 8 predicted proteins | sample 5407661 | NCBI WGS metagenome assembly WNGQ01 (sample SAMN13153382, study PRJNA577476) | soil metagenome | isolation source: 60 cm soil or saprolite under Garry oak tree replicate 2 | place: USA:California | collected 2016-06-15 | reverse complement strand
TCCTGAAGGCTAAACCGTTCATTGGAGGAGACAGCTTCCTAGTTCATGCAGGAGACAGCTACATTCTGTCTGAGAACTCTGAGCACCTGAAACGGCTTAGACAGGTCAGCGATATGATGAAAGCTGACGCCGCCTTTCTTGTACATCAAGTCGAGGATCCACGCCGCTACGGCGTAGTAGAAGGGACCAGAGAAGGTGCTGGTATCGTTCATGTGACAAGAGTTGTTGAGAAACCTCTGCAGCCAGCGTCCAAATTGGCAATCTGGCCTGTCTACGCCTTCCATCCGGTTATTCTGAAAGCGTTAGAGGTTACTCAGTCCGGTGTCGGAGGCGAGATTCAACTTACGGACGGCATACAAAAAATGGTTGAGTGGGGACTCGAAGTACGGGCAGTCGAGCTAGAGGAGAACGACGTTCGACTGGACATCGGCTCACCTGAGCTGTACTGGGAGACGCAGAGTCTCTCTTACAGGCACTCGGTCGAAAAGAAGCGAAGAAACAATTGACCTAACCGTTCGTAGCTAGAAGCTTGGATTCCGCCAGCAACCATTCCGTACCCATGTTGACTGGAGGCGAAGGCGCTGGCATAAATGACACTTTAACGAAACGCTCAGACCGGCCAAGCTGGGTTCATGTCAAGGCTCGACCAGTAGCCTGGGGGAGATACGGTTAGACATCCTAGCTCACAAATCCGATTAGGGCCTGATCGAGCATCTTCTCGGCCCACTCCGGGACAGGGGGAATCCTCTTGTACAAATCATGCCGCGCCCGGTGGAGATATTCCGCTGCTTTGTAGAAAGCCAAGTGACGCAGCGTGTTCTTATTTCCCTCTTTTAGATATGCTTCAAGGAACGGCCCGGAGAGGCGTTCGTAAAAGTCTGGGGGTCTACGATATTTCAGCTCGAACCGTTCAAGAGCGATTAGGAACCATGCGAGGTCGCGGGCTGGGTCTACAAGTTCAAGCTCATCGAAGTCGATTGTCACGGTGCGTTCATTACTCAAAAGGACGTGACTGGGGATGTAGCTTCCATGTCCCTGACAATATTCGAAGGTCCCTTCAATCGGGACCATGGCCTCCAATTTCTTCATTAACAACTCGCATTTAGCGGTGAAGGGCTTCCCGAACCCGCTCACCATGTCCGCCCATCCGCGAACGTGTTCCAAGAAAGGCTTGCACTCGACCCGGTTGCCGAATCTTGGAGCCTTCGTGTGGAACCTGGCCAGCCACTCTCCACATCTTCGGACGGCCCGCATCTGCTCAGATTTATCATCCTCCAGCAAGATGGTCTTGACAGGCTTCCCTTCGACCTTCTCTTCTAAGAGGATTCTCAACGATGATAAGTATGCAATCGGTCTGGGAACCGCGAACTGGGCTGTTGGACCAAAGCCAGCTTGGTGTATCCTCTGCATCGAGTGGAGAGTGTCCGGCCGGTCGATGGCGAACACCTTCGCGATGAGACTCTGCCATCCGTTGTTTGTTGTGATACTGACATTGAAAACTGAGCGGTTTGTGTGAAAGCGTAGGATTTGGAACCGGACTTCGTCCGGCGTCCTCTGACCTACTTCGGTGGGGAAGAGCCTTTCGAGCTCAGCCCTGAATTCTTGCTTGGCCAGGATCGCGGTGTACTGTGAGCCGTCACGGACAGTGGTACTTTGCGTCAACACAAGATCACGAACCGATTGAACAATCTTCCAAAGTAATGGACTGCAGCCCGTCTAATAGGCAATTCGGCTTTATCGCGTTGGCATAGGAGTCGGAATCCTATCGGGCACGGTTTGTGGATGCCAGATCGTAGCAATCCTTCCACATCGTCAGTTCACACACGCCCGCCCCTTGTCGACTGTGAACTCGGATCTAGATTCAGATCCGTGGTGGATCTTGATCACTCTTTCAACAATGATGGTAGCGAAAGTAAGCTGGCAACTGAAATACAGTCTCGCGTTTTATGTCTTGGCCGCCTTTCAACCAACACGGGCGTGATCCCTGCGTTTCGGGCCCCTAGAACATCTTCATGATACCTGTTTCCGACGTACCATAATTCAGTGTTCTCTAACCCGATCATCTTGGACCCGATGCTGAAAAATCTCGTATCAGGCTTGTCACATTCAATGTCTTCCGAAGTAAGCACAACTGTAAAGTATCTAGAAATGGCGAGCGCCTCAAGGTCATTCTTGAGTTGGCTTCCAGTCATCCTATTCTGACTTAGTACGCCCAGCCTGAGGCGCATCGCGTTTAGCATCTCTAGAGCGGGGCGCACGTCGTCATAGAGCCCCTCCCTCTCGTGAGAAGCCCACCGCCCAGAGACATCACTAGCAAGTCTGTCGTTGCCACTTCTGAAGCCGATCGTTGAAAGAGCGGCCTCAACACAACGGACTCTGATCTCTTCAGTCCAGCGTTGCCCTCTTCGAAATCCTTCGTAGTTCTTGTGCCAGTATTCTTTGAATGCTCCGATTCCCTTGGAGGCATCGCTGTCGTCTATTTCGTGACCAAGCTCTGCCAGAACCTCTTTCAGGACGGCTTGCTCATTTTTGATACGGACAAGCGTGTTTCCGTAGTCGAACAGAATTCCGCAGATCAAAGCCCTTGCGCAGAGTAAGTCTGCGCTCTTCTTAAGGGACGCGCTTTGAAGACGGTGAGCCGCAGATCATTGTATAGCGGCTCCTAGACACACAGTAATAGTTGACGAGGGGTTCCTAGCTTTCAACGAACCAGTGAAATTCTGAGTCTTCTAAACGAGTTCCAGTCTAGTGCCGACGCGATAAAGTTCCGCGATAATTCGCCTAGGGTCCTTAGGAATTACGAGCCTCTTGCTTGGCCTAAACCAAGTGGACATTAAAGGTGGATCGCCTAACCATCGGAGGCACATGTAGAATCTTGCGGCCTCGAGTGTTTCTGCGAAGCTGTCGGGAGCGCCCATTGGCCATCGCGATTCCTGATACTCTCTTTCCATTTTTTTTACAAAGCGTCCCGGCCACGCGAGCGTTAACGAAGCGAGATCAATTTCTCCGGGGGCAATGGCAGCGGATTGCCAGTCTATTGGTCGGCTGATGCTGTTCGCATATATGATGTTGGACCCGAAACATTCGCCGTGGATAATTGTTCTTGGTGCTTCGAGTAGGCTCGGCAACTGGTCTTGGAATTCTTCGCAGAGCAATATTATCCAAGGGAAACGGGTTTTCAATCGTTGAGAATGGTCGATGAATCTCATAGTCCGGCGTGCCCAGCCCGTGTAATAGTCGCGATCGTAATCGTGAAGGAATCTCAGCCTGCTGTTCGATAAGCGTCTCTCATTTGCGGCGTGGAATTTGCCTATCCATTTAGCGGACAGGATCATCGCGCGTGGATCGCGGGACCAACTCGCTCTATGCCCCGCGGGTAGATACTCGATGATGAGCCAGTCAATATTTGCCAATTTGTCTCTGTAGACCCCGTAGAAATTGGGAGCCGAAGTGTGCAATGGTTGGAGTACTTCACGATAGACTTTCGCCTCGTAGGAAAGATCTCCTCGATGGCCGTAGACGCTGTCGAATGTTCCCTTCCCGTACTTTACGAAGAGTTGGAGGACGCCGTCATTGTGCTGGTTTCTACAAGTTACGATCTCAGTCGGAAAAGTACTGTTGTAGGGGTTGGCCTTTCGTTCGAGCACAGTCAAATCTGCTTTAGCTGACCCATCGCGGCGAAGCGCTGTAGCCAGCCCGGCCTGAAGTCTTTCAGAGTCAGGAAACTTGAAACTCGACATACTTTAGCTCACATAGTAGCCGCGGTTGGTCCATTGCTCATCGACGAACGCCAACCGCTACCATGGCGGACAAGACGGACTCGACTTCAGCGGTCATCTTAGTTACCCTTCCATCCTCCATCATCATGATCATGTTGCAGTTCCTTAGAGAGCTGGCGCGATGACCAATCATCAGCGTTGTCCTGGTTCTCATGAGTTGTTGGATAGTCTCGAGAACCGCTGATTCAGTGTGCACGTCTAACGCGCTGGTTGGCTCATCGAGTATGAGGATGGGCGCATTTTTGAGAAACGCTCTGGCCAGTGATATGCGCTGGCGCTCTCCACCAGACAATTTCATTCCCCGCTCACCCACGAGGGTGTTGTACCCATCGGGCAGGGTCGCAATGAAATCGTGCGCATTCGCCGCTCTCGCGGCGGCAACAACCTCGTTCATTGTCGCATCGGGCCTCGCGAAGCGAATGTTCTCAGTTATTGTAGTCGAAAATAGTACTGTGTCCTGGTGAACGACTGCAAACTGGTTTCGGAGGTCTGCCAGCTTGTAGTTCCTTAGATCCACGTCGTCTAGCGTGATTGCCCCCTGGGTTGGATCGAAGAAGCGCAGGACAAGACTTGACAGAGTGGTCTTGCCGGAACCAGTTGGACCAACCACCCCCAGGCAGCTTCCCGGGAGCAGTTCGAATGAAAGGTCGTGAAGTACGGGACGGCTTTTAGTGTACTCGAATGACACGTTCTGGAAAGTTATCTTGCCTTTCGCTCTTGCTAATGGAAGCGCGTTCGGGGTTTCTGGCACGTCGGGCTTTTCGTCTAGAACCGCGTGATATCTCTCTATTCCGGTGAGGGACATTTGAATGTCAAGTATCTTCTGCCCTACGTTCCTTAGGGGAGTGTATAGTTGCGTGATATAGTAGTTCACCACTAACAGGTTTCCGAGGGTCAGCGTGGGGGGGTTCGACTCTACATGATGGATGCCTATGTAGAGAACTGCTGCCAAACCAGCGGCAGTCACTATCCCAACGAGCAGGTTATAGACTGCGCCGTCAAAATAGACCTTGAGCTGCGCAGCAAGACTATCATTGTAGTGTGAAACCAGCTGTTCGTTCTTCTGCTCCTCCTGGCCGAATGCCTTGACTACTCTCGAAGCTCCAAGGGCCTCTTGAGCCACGGCCATCGCAGCACTTTCTGATGTCTTGAACTTCCGCCATCCTCTGCGTAGCCTCGGCCGAAAAATGAGGGTGAGAAGGAACATGAACGGCGATACGAGCAGCGCTATCAGAGCGAGTTCCCAGTCCAAGTACAGAGTTACAACAATCATGGCTCCGAGCATGAGTATAGAGGTGAGGAGGGGGACCAGGCTGTCGATCCCGAACGACTTGAGCATGGGAGCGTCGTTCAACGTACGATATGCCGAGTCTGCTGTGCCCTTTGTATCGTGATAGGCGATGGAAAGTCGTTGCATCTGTCGGAACAAGCGAGCTCGCACATCGAGTGTCATCCGGTTTCCAACTTTGGTGCTAAACCAGGTGTTGAGCAGGTTTTGCAGATAGGTCAGAACAGTGCTTCCGACGAGTATGCCGATGGCTAGCAAGAGAACATAGTCCTTGGAGGGCTGTGAGCCACCTGGGGCGAGGAGTGAGAGATCGCCGGATATTGGCTGGGAGCCGAGAACGCTGTCTACCATTAGCTTGATGGGTAAAGGAGTGATCAGGGTGATCGGTATCGCGGACAGGGAAACCATCAGGACGATGATGATTTGCCACGAGTACGGCCGAAGATCCGCCAAAACACGTCCGAACATCCCACGACCTCGATGTATCTCGCCTAGCTTGGCGGGGAGATCTGTTGAATAAGGTCTCGCGTTCGAGGGCGATCTTAACAGTTCAGAGAGCTTTACGAGACTCCAACCCACTCCCATTGTCAAAGCAAATGACGCTGAAGAAATGAGCGTGAAGCTGATGAGGTCAATCATCATCAGGTTCACTCCGATTCATCGTAGAATCGATCGTAAAAATTGCCTTGAAGGTCAAGCTGGTTGCGCCTCAAGCCGGTGGTGCTGAGAGAAAAATGAAGACAGCTAGAGACTCGATCGCTCAAGTCATTAAGCCCGTGTTCATCCTCAGAAAAGGGAACAGTGATCATGTCGGCGAGACGTTCGCGTCGAAACAAATGGAAATCAGCCATTGCCCCATTTCGGGATCAGGTTGCGCCGATACGCGCCAAGAGCTCTCGGAGCATCCCGGCAGCGAATCCAGTGTCGATAACGGCATTAGCGACGACTAGGCAGGCCAGAAGTCCCGATGCGATACTTGGTAGCCAGGCTCGGGACAAGCCCGCGGCGATCGACATTCCGGCGAAGACGATAATCGATACAAGTGCAATCCGTGAATAATTTGCAGTAATCCTGTAACGCAAGAACTGCTTTCCAGGGGCGTGCTCTTCTGTAGCTAGTAATAGCCGGGTCCTACCGAACAAACCTCCCCTAACCTCGAGATCCCAGGAGTCGTAATCGCCACCAACTCTAACGCTCGCACCAGCCTCTCGAAGCCCTTCATACAATCCTCTCATGGTAGCCTCAGGTGCTTCCCACCGGTCACGCCACAGGGTCATCGTGAATGGCGGGAACGTGTACTTGGTTCTGATACCTCGCCTGCGCCACGGAGTTAGCCCACTGCTCAGTCTTCCTGAGAGTCGTGCAAGCGGTTGCACGAGGTGCAAGAAGAATACTGTGGCGCGGAATCTGAGCTTTTCCCGGCGAGTCTTGGCGTCAGGGCTAAGCCTCGCGCGTTTCGCGTTCATGCCAGCTTCGACGGCGGGAAGGGCGATTACTATGGCCGACAACGCGCTGAAGATGAGCCAAGGACCCCAATTGAAAGACAGGCTGAACATCAGTAAAGGCAGACCGATAATCAGGTACCACTCTGGCATGAGGGTCAGCGACCAGATGGAGCTTGAAGACGCATAGAGAGACTGGAAGGGTGCGGTTCCCCAGACGCCTTGGTAGACGCGCCCACCAACAGAGGAGAAGTCGAGCGAGACGCCTTTACCGTAGATGCGCCCGAGCCAATTCAATTGTCCGAACGAATTGTACTTGTCAGGCCATTTTCTCTCCAAGAGGGCTTCGGCCCTGCCATAGCCGAACTGCTGTTTCCAGTATTTTTGGATCGATTTGCGTCTGTGATGCCAGACCACTGCTGTTGACGCGAAGCCTATCACCCCTCCTTGGCCTCGGAGCCGCCAGCAAAGGTCCACGTCATCCCCAGCTACTCGGAAGATGGGATCAAATCCGTCAATCGCCTCCAGTGCTTCTCTTCTGAAAGCCATGTTGCAGCCTGGCAGATGCTCCGCGATCCTGTCCGAGAGAAGAACCGGGTTGGGCCCTGGCGCATTGGCGATAGCCTCGGCCTTCCAGCCATCGTTCGATGGCGAAAGGTTCGGCCCACCAACCCCGACATATTTCTCGTCCATCAGAGCTAACGCAAGAAACCTTAGCCAGTGAATGTCCGGATAGGCATCATCGTCGATGAAGGCCACGACCTCTCCAGTGGCCGCCTTGATACCCGTATTACGAGCTTCGCTGAGTCCGCGATTCTGTGTATTGATTAGTCTAACCGGATAAGTTGACACGATCTCGCGGGTCGAGTCGGTTGATCCATCGTTGACGACGATGACTTCAAAATCAGGGTAGTCAAGGTTCTGCAAACCCTCCAGAGTCTCACGTATGGTAGATGCTCCATTGAAACTGCAGACCACGACCGAGATTCTCGGCCAAGTGATGTTATCCGATGGAAAGGGAGATTCTAAGAACGCCCTCTTCACGGCTCGAAGAGCCAGCTTCGGTGTTCGATCCCGAGTCGTCAGCCCGAACTTCCAGTCTTCAACAGGGTACTTTCCGTGGTACCACTCGTCCGTCCATGCAAAGACAACGACCCCACAGCAACCCTGCCGGAAGATTGTGCGTATCTGCCAGTCCAATGTCTCTGCCTGGTTCTCCTCACCATTACGGAGGCTGTCCAATCCGATCTCGCTGAGAAGAACAGGCCTATCCCGGCTCAAGCTGTGCAATCGGGCGATGTAATTCTCGAAAGCCTGTTCTGATTCGAGGTAGACGTTGAAGCACAGAAAGTCTAGGAAAGGCAATTGCAAGTACTCGGTCGAGGGGTAGTTTACGTATGTAACGAGAGCATCTGGGTCCTCTTCCTTCGCCACACGGTATAGACGTTTGACAAACTCTTCTACTCTACGCCTGCCAGTCCAGCGGACTATTGAAGAGGAGATTTCGTTACCCACACTGTAGCAGAATACAGCAGGATGCCCTGCACAGCTACGGACCCATCGCCTCATTCGTTCCTCAATTTCTTTCGATTTTCCTGGTTTGTCAGTGAAGGACATATGCTCGCCCCAGTTGAGTCCAACCATGACTCGAAGGCCGTTCTTCTGGGCAGTGTCTAGAAGCCAACGGGGAGGGCACAGGTGGACTCGCACAACATTGAAACCGTTCTCTGCAATACGCGAAAAGTCTCTTTCGACGGCTTCAGGAGCTAGCTGTTCGTTTCCTTCCTCGTCCACTAAGAAAGTTCCATAGCTGACGCCTCTAACCCAGAACTTTTCTTCACCGACATAGAGAAACTTGCCTCTGACTACTGGACGCTCCATGTCCAGAAGAGGTTCGCTAGAACGCCGCTCTACTACCTGTTCCATCTTCACACCGAAATGTTGTCAAGTGTCAGCCAGGGATCCTGTGCTAGCGAAAACTCGTCACTTGGCAATAATGATGGGCACCATTCGTTCGCTCAGCCTCTTCAGCCCGTCCTCAAGCCTAGTCTTCGGCTCGTAACCCAGCACTTTCCGAGCCTTTGTCAAATCTCCGATGAACTTACGGACTTCAAAGCTGTTGGCTGCCCCATGGATAATCTTGGACCGCGAGCCGACAAGGTCAACAATCATTCTGGCAAGCTCGGAGACTGAAACGCCTCTCCCCGTTACGAAATGAAAATCTTCCCCGAACATGCTACCATCGCCTTCGAGGCTTGCAGAGGCAAGTTTCATTATTCCAGAAATAGTGTCATCGATGAACGTGAAATCCAGGATCTGCTCGCCTCCGTACAGAGTGATGTCTTCTCCCCGCAGAGCTTTGTTCATGAATTTGGGTATCACTCTCTCCGGGAGATCTCTCTCGCTCCCGTATACGTTTGAGAAGCGCATTATTACGTGATTGACAGAAGGGTCGAGGCCGGATGAACTCGAGTAGGAGAGGCAAGCTCTTTCCGCGCTTAGCTTCGTTAACCCGTAGACTGACTTTGGCCGTTTCGGGTGGCCTTCGTTCACTGGTAGGTAGAGGGGTTCTCCGTAGACTTCGCGGCTGGATGCTTCTAGGAGGACAGGGTTTGATGCGGCTTTGTTGCAGGCTTCGAGAACGTTGATGGTTCCTACTTGATTGGTCAGCCAGCAGTTGAAGGGGTCCTCCTGGCCCCAGGCGACGCGTGAGACTGCTGCAAGATGGATAACAGCATCGTTTCCGTCAACAGCCTGTCTGACCGTCTGGTAGTCTCTAATGTCGCCGCGGATCTTTTTGCAGTCCAGGAACCGGGTGTTCGTGTTGAATTTTAGATCGAGGAGTGCAACCGAGTCTCCTTTAGCTAGAAGTTTTTCGGCGAGGTGGCTGCCGATGAACCCGTTTCCTCCCGTTATCAGAATCTTTGAGATTCTTTTTCACCCATTCACAGCCGATGCTACAGGCGGGACGTTGGGACCCGGGCACGACGCGCCATCCTGGGATATACCGGGTCGTCCCGAACTTTGGCGAAAACGTCGGTGTGAGTATTTCAGCATAGCGAATTCCAATGTTTAACAGTATAGCGATGTCTATCAAAAGTAATAGTTCCCAACACGGAAATCGCCAGATATAGCGGACAGGAAACAGCGTCCGATTCTTAGACTAGGAAGACTAGTACGTATCTAGGCTCGGAAATGACCCCAGTTCGGTAACTTCAGATCTTTCCCAATCCATTAAATGCGGTTACTCGCAGAAGATGAACAAGGTGTTGGAATCCGAGATTCGGATCCGAGACGGGGAAAGGAACGCATCGCTCAGACCCGAAACCGCGTGGGGCCTCGACGACGATATTCGGAAACGAGACCCGGAAACCATAACAGAAAACTCGATCCTGAAAACGCAAATTGAAATAGGCAATGAGAGTCCGTGCGCGATCTAGTTCTTGGAAAGGTTACCCTAATTCTTCCTACCCCGGGCCCATCCAGATCTCGAGACATAGGCCACCCGGCTCTTGAAAGATGAAATACTCTATTCTACCCTCCCGGTTTCCGGGCCGGTAGTCCAGCCTGGTATGCATAATATGCACGGAACGGACGTCGCCCTCACACGGCGAAGGTCGTGGGTTCAAATCCCTCCCGGCCCACCACAAAAGAGATGAGAATAGATG
>WNGQ01007921.1_pt1 | contig 10177 bp, 9 predicted proteins | sample 5407661 | NCBI WGS metagenome assembly WNGQ01 (sample SAMN13153382, study PRJNA577476) | soil metagenome | isolation source: 60 cm soil or saprolite under Garry oak tree replicate 2 | place: USA:California | collected 2016-06-15 | reverse complement strand
CGCATGGGATTGAATGCGAAGATCAAAGGCTACCCTTCCGTCGCTCTCGGCGCTTTTGAAGTCACGCCGCTGGAGATGGCGGGCGCCTACACGGCTTTTGCCAATGAGGGCCGCCGCATGCAGCCACACACGCTGACTCGCGTGACGTCGGCGGATGGATCGACAAACAAAGCCTACAAATATGAGCCTCAAGAAGTGATGCGGCCGGAATTAGCCTATTTGATGACATATCTCATGGAAGGCGTCATCAATTCCGGAACCGGCGCGGGCGTGCGCGCCCGCGGCTTCACGCTGCCGGCGGCGGGAAAGACCGGAACCTCACGTGATGGTTGGTTCGCCGGCTACACCAAAGACATTCTGGCTATCGCATGGGTGGGCTATGACGATAATCGCGATCTCAACCTCGAAGGCGCGCGCTCCGCATTACCGATCTGGACCGAGTTTATGATGAAAGCCACACAGTTGTACCCGCCTCGTGATCCGGATTCGATGAATTTTGCGGCGCCACCGGGAATCGATTTCGTACGCCTCGATGCGGATAGCCTCGTGCTCGCGAATCCCTCGTGCCAGAACACGTTCCAAGAAGCCTTCATTGCCGGTACCGCTCCGGTATCTCACTGCCCTCTCCACGGATCCATCATTTCCGAAACACTTGAACACGGTGTGTCTGAAGCCGGAAAAGGTATCGGCAAAGTCGTGCACGGCATCGGAAAGTTATTCGGCGGACTTTTTCGCGGCGGGGACGATCAGCGTAAGCAGTGATTGGTTGGGACGTGCAGGCAACTCCCCTCCTCGTCTGAGCTGAGGGTTACCCACAAGTCGTCCGCTGGACACGGGCGTTTGGGACAACAGGCGGCAAAGGCGAACTCCCCTCCTTGGCAAAGGAGGGGTGGCCGCGTCATCAAGTAAATGGTCCCGTTCCTTTGCAGGCGCGGCCGGGGTGGTTCGTTCAACTTCCGATAATCGGTGGCTTGAACCAACCACCCCGTCTGCGCCCGCTAAGGAAGCTTCGCGGCATTTTCTTAATGGGCGCAGCCACCCCTCCTTGTCCAAGGAGGGGACTTCGGCTTTCCCTTCAGTGTTTTCAATGCCCCCGTGTCCAGCAAAAGATGTGGGACATGGCGAGCTCGTCTGAGGAGGGGAATTGAGACTTTCTAACATTCTGTTGCCTGCCCTCATTTGACTTCCACTTTCTCCCGAATCGCTTTCCATTTCCTTTCGCTGATGCCCGGAATCGCCAGTAGTTCCTCGACGCGCTTGTAGCCACCTTTCTTCAGACGGAATTCCACAATGCGTTTTGCCAGTACGGGACCGACACCGGGCAGGGTCTCCAGTTCCTTCACGGTGGCGGTATTCAGGTTCAGGATGAGAAGAAGCGCGCCAACAGCTTTCATGACTTGGAGTCTCCGTAGTGACGGCGAACAAAGTTGAGCGCCTGAGTATGATCGACCAGCTGGCCTTCTAACTGTTCGTCCTCGACGCGCGTGAGAATTTCCTTGAAGCGCGGGCCAGGCTCAAATCCAAGCGCGATGAGGTCCTCGCCGGAAATCAGGGGCTTCGGCGCAATGTCCGCTTCGGTCCACTCCTGGTGCTTGCGGCAAGCGTAGCCATACTCTTCCAGCTTCTCGCCAGCCGCGACACCGTGAAGGCGCGCCAGCTCCAGGTGATTTTCGAAACGGACAAGGCGGAAAAAACGCTTCAGGCTGCTAATCGACATTTTGCGAACTTTGTAAAACTGGGGAAAGTTCTCGACGAGGGCAACGATATGATGCATCTGGGCGCGCGAAAACTTCAAGCGCTCTACGACGTCCCGCACCTGACTTATCGGAGTCTCATGAAGCAGCACACCCATCGCGAAATCCCGCTCGATGCCGGGCTGCAGCATGGCCAAGCACCTTTGGAGGTGATCGGTAAACTCGATCTCCGGCAGGATCTCGGCGCGCAAGCCTGAGCTTTCCAACATATGAAAACCACGAGCGGCCTGTCCCTCAGTCAATATGCGCAACAGCTCTTTGCGGATTCGTTCGCTGCTGACCTGGTGGATACTGGATGCCATAGCACGTACGGCCTCCCAGGTGGCAGGCTCGATCGTGTATCCCAACTTTGCGCCGAATCGAACGGCACGGAGCACTCTCAGCTTATCTTCCTCAAATCGGGCACGAGGATCGCCGATGGCGCGAACGAGCTTGGCCTGGATATCTTCCTGACCATGGACATAGTCGATAACGCGTTTCTCGATGGGATCGTAGAGAAGACCATTGATTGTGAAATCCCGGCGCAGCACATCCTGCTTCGCATCCGTGAAAAAGACTCTGCTCGGGCGCCGTCCGTCAATGTAGGCTTCGTCGGAACGAAACGTCGCCACTTCGAACGGGTGGCCCTGATAGATCACCAGTACGACTCCGAACTGCGCCCCGATCCCCTCCGTTCTCGGAAAGACTTTCATGATTTGTTCGGGTAACGCACTCGTTGCGACGTCGTAATCCGCGGGCTCAATGCCCATCACCATGTCGCGCACACAGCCCCCCACCAGGTACGCCTCGTGCCCATGACCACGAAGCTCGCGAACGACGGCGATGGCGGCGTCTGGTTTCATGTTGTTGTGGGGCCAGGGGTCAGGGAACAGGCGGCTTGCCATGTCCCACATCTTTTGCTGGACACGGGGGCATTGAAAACAACTGAAGGGAAAGCGGAAGTCCCCTCCTTGGGCAAGGAGGGGTGGCTGCGCCCATTAAGAAAATGCCGCGAAGCCTCCTTAGCGGGCGCAGACGGGGTGGTTGGTTCAAGCCACCGATTATCGGAAGTGGAACGAACCACCCCGGCCGCGCCTCCAAAGGAACGGGACCATTTACTTGATGGCGCGGCCACCCCTCCTTTGCCAAGGTATTCAGAGCTGTCCTGCTGGCCAGCTCCATAACAGAAAGGAAGTTGGCGGCACGAAAACAAAGAACTTATCGGCCTACTTCCTTGAGAGGGGACTTCGCCCTTCCCGCCGGTTGTCCCAGACGCCTGTGTCCAGCGGACGACTTGTGGGTAATGATCAGTTTGCCAAGGAGGGGTGTTCGCTAACCCGCTGCGACACCTTGAAATCGAAGTGTACGCACTCTCTTGCCTGCTGCCGCTCATCCCCATATACTGCGCGTATTCGGGTCATCATTTTTTGATTGGAAGGTTAAAGATGAACTATCGATTTCTATTTCCAGTGATCGCAGTAGCGTTGCTGACCGCAATGCCCCTGGCGGCTCAGCCCTCGAAGACTTACGCGCCACGCCACACCCCCGACGGCCAGCCGGACCTGCAGGGAATATGGACGAATCCCACCATTACGCCCTTTGAACGGCCGGTTGAACTTGCAAGCAAAGAATTTCTCACGCAGAAGGAAGTGGCTGAACTGGAATCGCGCGCGGCTGACAATCGCGTCGATCGTCCTCCCAGGGAAGGCGATGTCGGCAACTACAATCAGTTCTGGTTCGATTCGGGAACAAAGGTCGTTTCGACCAGAAGAACGTCGCTGGTCGTGGAACCGCGTGATGGGAGAGTTCCGGTAAGGCCCGAGGCCGAAGCGAAAAGAGATTACGACCTTGCACACAACGCCGACTCCTACGAGTACATGAGCCTGTGGGACCGGTGTATCACGCGCGGCGTGCCGGCCGGGATGTTCCCTGCCGGTTACAACAACGCATACCAGATTGTCCAGATTCCCGGCTACGTCGTGATTCTCTACGAGATGATTCACGAGGCTCGTATCATTCCGCTGGACGGGCGCCCGCATCTCTCAGCCGACATCCGGCAGTGGAACGGCGACTCGCGTGGCCGCTGGGAAGGCAATACGCTGGTCGTTGACACCACGAATTACAACGGAAAGGGCTGGATCGCTACAAGCGCGGCGACCGGACGCATTAAGGGAATTCCGCAGAGTGAAGTTTTGCATGTCGTGGAACGCTTCACGCGTGTCGACGCCGACACCATCGGCTACGAAGTCACAATCAATGATCCCAACGTGTATACATCATCGTGGAAAGTGGCTATTCCCTTGGTCAGGGACGCGAGCTATCAAATCTTTGAGTATGCGTGCCACGAGGGCAATCAAGCTGTCGGAAATGTCCTCAGTGGAGGCCGCGCTCTGGACAAGGCCGGCGAAGAAGCCGCGAAGAAGGGATCGAAGTGAAAGACCTTTTCCGGACGGAGAGTTTATGCGCCTGAGCAAGATACTGCTTTGTGCTCTGCTTTTGGTTGCGGCGTGTCTGTCGGCGGTTGGAATGCAACAGCGCCAGGCAACCGGAGCTGCGATCCTGTTCGAAGGCGCGCGGCTGATCATGGGCGATGGCAAGGCGCCTATCGAAAACTCCGCGTTCATCGTCAATAACGACCGGTTCTCCAGCGTCGGCCGGAAAGGTGAGCTTCAACCTCCTCCGGGCGCGGCGCGCATCGATTTGACCGGCAAAACCGTCATGCCGGCGATGGTCGACGTCCACAGCCACTTCGGGTTCCTGAAGCAACTGGACGGAAGCATGTCGAAGGCGAACTTCAACCCAGACAATCTGCTCGACCATCTGAAGCGCTACGCATATCACGGGTTCGCTGCGGCCATCAGTATGGGCACGGACATGGGGGATTTGCCGTATCAGTTACGGGAAGAGGTCCACCCGGGCGCCGCGCTGTTTCGCACGGTGGGCCGTGGATTGGCCTGGCCAGGATCGGGGCCAAACGATCCCGCGAGAAATGACGTGCCGTATGTGGTCACGACCGTCGAACAGGCCAGAAACGCCGTGCAGGATCTGGCCCCTCATCGTCCCGACTTTGTCAAGATCTGGGTCGACGATAGAAACCACACCCAAAAGAAGCTGACTCCGGAACTCTATGGGGCGGCTATCGCCGAAGCTCACAAACACAATCTCCGTACAATCGCTCATGTTTACGATTTGGAGGATGCCAAGGGTCTGGTGCGAGCGGGCATCGAGGGCTTCACGCACCTGGTTCGGGATAAAGATATTGATGACGAATTCATCGCGCTGCTCAAGCAACACCCGGGTGTCTTCTTCACGCCCAACCTGGGGGTCACCAGCCGTGCGATGGAACCCGGACGGCCCGCGTGGCTCGACGACCCGCTGTTGCATGAGACCATTCCTCCCCGTGAGATCGCACGCCTGGAGAATCAATTTGCGAACAGGAAACCCGATGCACTCGCAAACACGCGTGCATCGTGGGACCTGCAGGTCCGCAATCTGACGAAACTGCGAGCGGCCGGCGTGAGGATTGTCTTGGGCAGTGACTCCGCCGGAGATCCCTCACGCACGATGGGCTGGCATGCGATATGGGAATTGGATGCGCTCGCAAAGGCCGGGATGACGCCATCGGAGGTGATTGTCGCCTCGACCCGCCTCGCCGCCGAAACCCTGAAGCTCGATCAACTCGGGATGGTGGCGCCAGGCAATAGCGCCGACTTCGTTGTGCTTAACGCGAATCCCCTGGACAACATCGCCAATACTCGAAAGATTTACAAGGTCTACCTCCGTGGCCAGGAAGTCGACCGCGCCGCGATGAAGGCCGCGTGGACTGGCGCGCGGTAGCGGGCGTATCGGACACAGAGGGGGTGACAAGTGTTGAAGAAAAACGTATTCCCCTTCTATCAAAGCCGATCCTTACCCATAAGTTCGTGCTGAAACACGGGGGCTTGCGGAACGAATGTTGAACAAGAACGTATTCCCCTCCTTCGAAAGGAGGGAATATGCTGCGTTCGATGCCGGACTTCAAACTCCTGGTACGCCTTCGGCGTGCGAATGGATTTCTTATGAAGCGAAAACTTTGGAGTCTCGTCCTCCTGATAACCGGATCGCTGGCGCTGCTTGCCGCGCAAGGACGCGGTTCGCGTCAGGTCGAGTGGCTCTACTACGGCGGTGATCCGGCGAATACCAAATACTCGCCGCTGGCGGACATCACTGTCCAGAACGTCGAACGACTGCAAGTCGCGTGGCAATGGAAACATTGGGAAACGGCTCTCGGACAGTACGGCACGACGCCCGGCTTTTTTGAAAGCACGCCGCTCATGATCGATGGCGTCCTGTATGTGACGACGCCATACAACAGCATTGCGGCACTGGATGCGGAGACGGGAAAGGAACTGTGGCGGTTCGATGGCGAAGCGTACAAGCTGGGCCAGGTTTTGTCGGCGAGCGGGTGGAAGCTTCGCGGCACTGCCTTCTGGCGTGAGGGCGGGAGGCTGTTCATTTTCCTAAATAGCCGTCATCGGCTCTTCTCACTGGACGCCAAGACGGGGGAACCGGTGCACTCGTTCGGAGAGAATGGTGTGGCATCGCTAACGGACGGTTTACCACGAATATCCGAAATCAAGCACGCCACGCAAAGCTCACCCCCGGTTGTGTACAAGGAGCTGGTCATCGTTGGAAGCCAGGTGCCGGACCGCGTCCAGGTGGCCGATCCGGTTGGGTATGTACAGGCCTTCAATGCGCGCACGGGCAAACGCGTCTGGACATTCTCCGTAATCCCGCAGTCGCCAAATGATCCGGGCGCCGAAACATGGGAGAACGAATCGTGGCGTACCAGCGGACATGGCAACGTCTGGGCCCCGATGGCTCTGGATGAGGCGCGCGGGCTTCTCTACTTACCAACGTCGACGCCGAGCAGTGACTACTACGGAGGCCAGCGGCCAGGCGCAAACCTTTTCGCGGAGTCGTTGGTCTGCATTGATGCCGCGACCGGAAAAATGAAGTGGTACTTTCAAACCGTCCATCACGGCTTGTGGGATTGGGACATTCCCGCGCCGCCAAACCTGGTCACGATTCGCGTGAATGGCCAACGCATCGACGCGGTGGCCCAGGTGACGAAACGCGGCGATACGTTCGTGTTCGATCGCGTAACCGGCAAGCCGGTGTGGCCAATGGTCGAGCGTCCCGTGCCGGCGGACAGCGACGTGCCGGGCGAGAAGCCGTATCCAACCCAGCCGTTTCCCAGCAAGCCGCCGTCATTTGTCGGACAAGGCGTTTTACTCGAGGATGCGAATAGCCTGACACCCGAGATCAAAGCCATGGCGCAGGCACAAATGCAGAAATTCCGTATCGGCCCGATGTTCACGCCACCCTCGCTGAAAGGGACACTACAGCGTCCTTCGCAGGGCGGAGGCGCCAATTGGGGCGGCGCGGCGTTCGATCCGGAAAGTGGCTACCTTTTCGTACGCGCGGCAAATTCGGTGGGTGTGAACCGGCTTGCAAAGAACGATGGATCCGATCCTATCGTCGCCGTCGCCTATTCGAATGTGTTTGCGCGCGGCGGCGAATCTGTCAATTTGGCGGGTGGTCTGCCACTCGTGTCGCCGCCGTACGCCGTCCTGACTGCGATTGACCTCAACAAAGGAGAGATCGCTTGGAAGGCGCCGTTGGGGGAAGGCAGCCCTGCCCTTCGCAACCATCCTCTGCTGAAAGGCGTAAAGCTACCGGATCGCCTGGGATCGCCAAACAGCAACGGCGGTGCGATGGTGACCCGAAGCGGACTCGTATTCATCGGAGGCGGCGATACTTATTTCTACGCGTTCGACAAGAAAACGGGAAAGGAAATCTGGCGTGGAAAAATCCCGTATGAAAACACGGCCGTCCCGATGACCTATCGCACGCGCTCGGGCCGGCAGTTCATCGTTGTCGCCACGGGCGCAGGCGCGGAAAATGCGCTGGTGGCATTCGCGTTGAAGTAAGGACCAGCTTGTCTTCAATATGAAATCAGCAACCGCCGATACGCAACCGCCAACATCCATGTGCAATCAGCCACAGCAATTGCTGAGGATATTGCACATTTTTGTTGCGTACCTGACGATTGGCGATTGCAGATTTCAGATCTAGCTGCCTGGCCTTGCCCGACTTTTTGTGCAAAGCCCCCAGGAGGGGAATCGGCTTGTGGGAGATCGAAATGAAAGCCCTGGTGAAAATGAGGAACCGTACACTTGATTCAATCAGGACAGCGGGTGCCGTGATGGCCATCTTGTCCGTCTTATCCACACCCCTCCATGCTCAGTGGCTGAATTACCCGACTGCCGGTGTTCCGAAAACATCGAACGGATCGCCAGACCTGAATGCGCCCACACCCAGAACAGCCGATGGAAAACCGGATCTGTCCGGCATATGGGACATCGAGCACAACAGGCCCTGCCCGCCCGGAGGTTGTTTGGACATGTTTGTCGGACAGGAGTTCATAGACATTGGTTCGGGAGTAAAGGGCGGTCTGCCTCTTCAACCGTGGGCGGCGGCCATTGTGAAAGAACGGACGGAGGAAAACGGAAAAGATGATCCCACTTCGCATTGCCGGCCAGGAGGGATCATCAACATACACACGACTCCTTTACTCAGCAAGTTCCTCCAGGTTCCGGGACTGCTCGTCATTCTGAACGAGCGCAATGCAACTTACAGGCAGATATTCACAGACGCACGGCCCCTGCCCGCTATCGACATACCATCTTATAACGGCTACTCTTCCGGGCATTGGGAAGGTGACACGCTGGTTGTGGAGACCACTGGTTTTAAGGACGGGATCTGGCTCGACCGAAACGGCGCTCCGATGACCGATGCCGCCAAAATGACTGAACGTTTCCGGCGCGTGAATTATGGCAAGATGGAAATCGAAGTCACCATCGACGATCCTAAAGCCTATACGGCTCCATGGACAATCACGCTCAATCACTTCATCGTGCTCGATACGGACTTGCTGGACTACATCTGCCTGGAAAACGAAAAGGACATTCCGCGCCTGTTGGGTAAGTAGAAAAGACAGTTGGTCATTGGGTCCGTGTTGCCGCACGCTCGAGCTTCCCCCAAGATGTCAAATGTTGGGATGTCCCATGTACGATCTCAAATGCACTTGTCCAACAACCAAATTACCAAATTACTCATTGACGAACTGACCAAATGGCCGTTTTGCTTCCGGCCATTCACACTTCCATTGAGCGCTTCGCTACAGTAGAAGGTTTTCGAATTTTGTGAAAGAGACCTCCCCTGAGGCTGACGGCCGGTATGAAACTCGGGCCTCCAAGATCGATACAGAGTTCTACTTGACAATCACGTGACAATCAAGTATTTCTCCTGATTCGGAGGTCAGGTCATGCATGTACATGAGGAAGTTCTCGAAGTAGCGAACCAAATCGCCTCTCAACGAAGCGATGGGACGTTCGGGGTCGACGAGATTGTGCGTGCGCTCCCGCATTTGAATGAAAGTTCCGTGCGTACGCACGTAGTAAGCCGATGTTGCGTTAACGCTCCGAAGAATCATCTTCACAAATGGGACTATTTCCGCCGGGTTGGCCGTGGCAGATATCAGGTACTGCCAGCGTACCGGCAGACGAGTCCTGCGGGGCAAAAGCTGAGACAGAAGGTGCCAGGGCGAACTGCTAAGGACTCGAAAGCTACAGGCTTGTTCCGTTCGCGATCGCGTCGCGAGACCATCCATGCGGTCGTTCAAAGGGACGAGACAGCCTATGTCGCCGAATGCCTGGAATTAGCGGTTGTAACCCAGGGAGGCACCCTGGATGAAGTGATTGATAACCTAAGGCAGGCGGTGGCCCTGCACCTGGAGGGCGAAGATATGGCGGCGCTTGGGCTGGCTGAGCGTCCGCGTCTCCAGCTTGTTTATGATGTGCCGCTTGCCCCATGACACGGCTGCGGCAACTGGCTGCAAGAGAAGTGCTGCGGGCATTCGCCAGTTTTGGTTTCCAGGTGCTGAAAATCCGCGGAAGCCATGCAAAGCTCCGGCGCGTGCTCCCCAGTGGTGAAAAACAGACACTGACCATTCCGCTTCACAAGAACCTTGCGCCAGGAACACTTCATGCAATTTTCCGGCAGGCGTTGCGGTACATCCCTGAGGCCGATTTGAAACCTTGGTTCTTCAGTGAGGATCCGTAGCCTCCGTTCGATCCTTCTTATTGGATGCTTCGGTTGTGCATCCTGAGATAAACTGACGCGCAAAATGTCATCCGTCATGCCTGGTTCCCGCCTTGGTCCGTACGAGGTGCTTGCTCTAATTGGAGCAGGCGGTATGGGCGAAGTGTGGAAGGCGCGCGATACTCGGCTCGACCGCATCGTCGCGATCAAGGTTTCGAAAGAGAAGTTCTCCGAACGCTTCGAGCGCGAAGCCCGGGCCGTGGCGGCACTGAATCATCCGCACATTTGCACACTGCACG
>WNGQ01007916.1_pt1 | contig 10181 bp, 10 predicted proteins | sample 5407661 | NCBI WGS metagenome assembly WNGQ01 (sample SAMN13153382, study PRJNA577476) | soil metagenome | isolation source: 60 cm soil or saprolite under Garry oak tree replicate 2 | place: USA:California | collected 2016-06-15 | reverse complement strand
ACGCTCTCCTTGCGCGCGTGGCGCAGGAGCCTGGCCTCGTCGAACTTCTCGCCGCAGGCGACCGAGGCCCGCGCGATCAGCGCGAGGTGGGGAAACCCGATCTCTCCGGCGGCAACCGCCTCCGCGCTCCGATCGAGCCGTGCCAACTCCTCGCCGACACAGACCCGGTCGGCCACCGCACCGCTGCGCATATGACAGCTGGCCTTGAGGCAGGCGATGGGGCTGTTGAAGCCCTGCTCGTCGTACTCGTTGGTCTGGGCGAACCTCGCCGCCAGGAGGGAGAACTCGATCTCGTCTCGGTCGATGCGAAGCCGGCGGCGGATGAGCTCCTCGAGCATCTCGGCGCCGGTCTCGGGTGCAAAAGCCCCCTCCCCACTTTCCATGCTCATATTATACGAACATTTGTTTGCCAGAGTCCAGTTAAGGATCGAATTATTTGAAAGGAAATCAGGTCCCCACCCGGCCGCATACGCGGCCGACCTCCCCGCAGAGCGGGGAGGCTGTCTCCAGCGCCCCCTGGTCGCCTCCAGGCTTACTCCAACTCCTTCTTCCCAGTCTCGTCCTGCTGCTGGGATAGTTACAACAGAGTGAGCCTCTCCGACCTGGTCCTGAGCATCGCCGACAACAAGCAGATGCTCGGCCTCCGATACGCCGAATGGGCGACGCGGGCGCCCTCGCTGGAGGCCGACATCGCCGCGGCGGCGATGGGCCTCGACGACCTCGGTCACAGCCGCGTCCTCTACGGCTGCCTCGAGCCCCTCGGCGAGGACCCCCGAGGCCCCGACCGCGAGACCGACCCGAGCAGCGTCCGCTCCCTCCCCTACTTCGACGAACCCTGGACCGAGTGGGGACAGTTCGTGGCGGCGAACTCGATCCTCGACACCGCCTTCACGACCATGATCGAAGCTTGCGTCGGCGGATCGGTCGAGGTCCTGCAGCACCGCCTCCGCAAGATGCTCATGGAGGAGCGCTACCACTTCCTGCACGGCCGGAGCTGGCTGCGCTCGGGCATCGATGCGAAGCCCCTGCAAGGGGCGTGGCAGGAGGCCATCGAATGGTTCGGCCCCTCTGATGGCGAAACCGCGCAGCTGTACAGGGAAGGAAAGCTGGGCATGGGTCCTGCGGAGCTGACACGTCGGCTCGAGGAGCGGGTCGAGATGAAGGCGCCTGACATGAAGGTCGATTGGGGTCACTGGGACCCAGTGAAGCGGCGCGGCCGCTCGGGCGCGATCGACGACCGTACCTTTGCGATGCTTCGCGGCCTCGAGGAGAAGAAATTTGCGCCCGCCCCCGCGCAGTCGAAAGAAGCCTGACCCGCGCTCGACGGAACCCAAGTGCGTTCACTGCGGTGCGCGCGACGCAGAGGTCATCTCGCTGTTCGGCACGCAGGCGATGACACTTCAGTACCGATGTCGCCGGTGCGGCACCCTTTTCGAAGCGATCAAGTACGACTAGGTTTCGTCCTCGGGCTCCGGCTCGCCGCTCGCGCGGCGCCGGCGAACGATCGCGAGCGGGATGCCCGCCAGAAGGATGCCGACGATGAGCACCGCGATTGCGATCGGCAGCAGCTGGCTGTTGGGACCTCCGTGCGAGACGGCGTTGGATGGATATCCGGCGGCGTAGTAGCCGAATCTGTCGATCAGCGCATCGATGGTGAAGGGCTGCGCTTCCTGCTGCACCGGGATCGACGTCCACGGCCCGTCCGGCGAATCTGCGTGGTAGATGTTGCTCGGCGCGGGAACCAGGTCGGAGTACCGCATCACCAGGGTCGCCTTCTTCACCAACGGCGCATCGGCCGTGATGACGTACGCGTTGGTGGCAAAGGTCAGGCCGGGCGGCTTCGGGCACGGACTCACAGGCTTGATGTCGACGGAGGCCGAGGTCTTGCCGGTGACGTCGAAGGCACCCGGCAGGAAGTCGATCAGCACCTGGGCATCGTCGGTGAACGCGATATTGGCGTCGCTCACCCCGCCGATCACCTTGATGTCGAGGTGGCCCGAGGTGGGCGGCTGGTTGGCGGCGTAATGGATCGGCGGGCAGACGAAGTGATACGGCTGCTGCGGAGCGAACCCGTCATAGAAACCGGGGGCGACCATCCACGCCGCGACCATGTAGACGGTCGCCGCCAGCGCAATCAGGCCGATGCGCCTCACAGCGCCAGGTCCGCGATGACGTGGCCGACGATCGGGCCGACCAGGTCTTTGCACGCCCATCGCCACAGCGCGAGCAGCAGGCCCGCGGCGGCAACCGCGAAAAGAAATTCCGGGGGATGCGAGAGCGCATGCGCGGCGGTCCACAGCGCCGCGCTGCCGATGATCGCGACGGCTGCGCCGCCGAGATCGTCGAGTGCTGCGTAGAGGGCTCCGCGGAATGCGATCTCTTCGCCGATCGAGACCACGATCGCCGGCACCGCGAGGAAAGCCGGAAGGATCGGCGCCGCGCCGGCGCGGGCAGCTGCTGGAATGAGCAGCACGACGGCCAGCGCCAGCCCGCCCAGGATCCTGAATCCCAATCGAGATCGACCCAGGCCCAGCCTGTCGAAGGGCACCGCCAAGCCCGCCAGCATCAGCGCGATGCCCCCGACGACGAGCACCGCCACCGATGCATGGGGCACGTTGGACGCGAGCGCCCGCGTCCAGGAGATAAGAAGGATATAAGTGGCGAGAACGGCCGCCCGCAGCACCGGGCGATCGGTGAGCACCGAGATCACCAACCGATTATCCGGGAGTCAGATAAGCGCTTTCGTCAGCCGCTCGTCATTTGAATACACGTTGAACCGGGCGCCGCGAAGGAATCCGACGAGCGTCTGGCCGAACTCGCGGGCCAGCGCGACGGCGAGGCTCGACGGTGCGCCGACCGCAGCAAGGACTGGTATTCCGGCGCCGATCGACTTCTGAACGATCTCGTAGCCGGCGCGCCCGCTGACGACGAGGATCATGCCCGCAGCCGGCAGCCGTCCATCGAGAAGCATGCGGCCGACCACCTTGTCCACCGCGTTGTGCCGGCCGACGTCTTCGCGCAGCGCGACGAGGTGGCCGCCCGTGTCGAACAACCCCGCGGCGTGGAGGCCACCGGTGCGCTCGAACACGCCCTGACCCGACCTCAAAACGTCGACAAGCCCCGGCAGCATCGCCGGGTCGACCTGCGGGCCGGCCGGCAGGACCGCCAGGTCGCGCCGAAGGTCCTCGATCATCTGCGTCCCGCAAACGCCACAGGCCGAGCTGGCGAGCATCGACCGCTCTGGCTTGCGCCGCGGCTTGGCCCCCAGGCGCACATCCACATGGTTGGACTCCACGAGCACCGGCTCGACTCCGATGCCGTTCTCGACCTCTCCCGCCTCGGCGCTGATGCGAATGCCGCGAACGTCATCGATGGAGCGCACGACGCCTTCGGCGTACAGCAGTCCGAGCGCGAGCTCGATGTCGGCGCCCGGTGTTCGCATGACTACCGCCAGCGGCTCGCCGTCGAGGAGCAGCTGAAGCGGCTCTTCGGTCACAACCGCATCGGGTGACTCCGTCCATTCGCCCGCCGCGAAGCGCCGGATGCGCAGCCCGGGGGCCGCGGGTTTTGCCATCTATCTACCCTTCCGCGACTCTCAGGCGGCGCGCCGAGCGCGGGACTGCGGTCGTGATGGTGAAACCGCGCCACGAGGTCACGCGTTCGGTCCGCAGCTCGACCGCCGACGGAACGGCGTCGACATCGATCGAATAACGCTCCGCAATCGCGTCGCGTTCGGCAGGCCCACCAAAGGTGCCGCGCACGCATGCGCCCACCATTCGCGAGGGTCGGAAGCGGTTTTGCGATTCGACCACCAGCGCGCCCGCAGCGCCGGGGCGGATCCGACCGGCGGTGGGCGCGAGCATCACGGTGCCGTGGTCCACCTCCCACAGGGCGGGATGGATCACCGGCGCGCCACCGTCGAACCAGCACGCATAGCCGCGAGGCACTCCCGCCAGCTGGCGGCTCACCTCGGCGGGCACGGCAGGGACCCGGGCGGCTTGCGCTGCCGGAAACGGGCCGATGTCGACCACCTCAGCGTCGTTCGGATGCAGCTGCAGAACGATGCGGTTGTATGGCATCCACTCGCGCGGGAGCCGCATTATGTCGAGCGCGTAGCCGGCCGCGAACGGGACGTTGCGCAGCGCGTACTCGGCCATCCCGATGTACATGCCAGGTCCGGCCAGAGCTGCGCGCACCTGGTTGTTCAGCGACAGCGGATCGAACACCTCGAGCGTGCCGCGCAGCAGCACGCCCTGGGCGCCGACGTCGACGAAAAACGCCGCTCGCGGATCGCGCCTGGCCAGCATGTTCTTGGCTGCGTATCGAGAGGTCGTCATCCAGAGCGAGCCGGCCGCGAAGCTGTACGCCGCGGGGTTGACCAGCGGCAACCGCCCGGCCTTCAGGGCCAGCATGCCAATGCGGGCCCGGCCCAGGATCCCGTGGGCCTCCCGGCTCAAACGCACGTAGGCAACTTTAGGACGGTGCGCTCTCGAGGGTGTCGCGAATCCGCTCCATGGCGCCCTGGAGCCGACCCCTCACAACCCGGTCCATCTGCCTGGCGATCAGGGCCCCGATCGCGGCGGCCGGGGGCTCGTATGCGATGCGCAAGTCGACCTTGACCCCATCTGGGGCTGTCGTGAAGGTGAAGCCTCCCTCCTGCTTGATCGGCCCGGACTCAGAAACCCATCCGATCTCGTGGGGCCTGCGCCAGCGATCGATTCGCAGCTCGCTCCGAAGCGGGAAGCCCATGGCGATCAGCTCGACGTCATAGCGCGCGCCGACGCCGGTCGTGCGGGAACCGATCGGCTCCCATCGCGTGACGCCCTGCAGCACGTCGGCGACGTGGCGATGGTCGGCGAAGTAGTCGAATGCGCGCTCGGGCGAGATGCGCATGACCACGGAGGCCGAGAACTCGAGCTTCGCCACTGGACGAAGATATCCGCGTGCGGCGGGCCGAGGGGCGCGTTTGGGTCGAGGACTCGGTGGCGAACGCGCGTCCGGTCAGCGGCAAGGAGCTCCGCGACCGGTACACGGGGGACGTTCGGCCGCTGTCGCTAGGCCTGGCACGCATGGAGGGCTCTTCGATGCGCCTCGGACCTCTCGAGATTCTTCGATTCGGCCGGCCGAAGGTGACCCGTGCGGGAGTCGACTGGCCGATCGAAGGTGGGCTCGCGGCCGGCGGTCCAGGCGGTTCATTTGCGGTCCGAGCCGCCGATGGCCGGCTGGTGGCGAGCCTGACCGGATATCGACCCCGCCTGCCGTTCGCGCTTTACGTCGTGACGCAGCTGCCCATCCATCACCTCGTGATGCGCATGTACCTGCTGCGCGTGCGCGGCCGTCTGCCCGAGCCGGGCGTTCCCGCGCCGCCCACCCGCCGGCTCGCAGCGGCCGCGATCGACGTCGCGTTGTGTGCGGCCATGGCTCTGGTCGCGCGGAGGCGGCGCCTTGTGGCGTTCGCGGGCATCGCCGCGGGCTATCACGTCGCATGCTGGAGCGTCTCCGGTCGCACGCTCGGCGGCGCCGTGACCGGGACGCGAATCGTCGCGGTGGATGGGTCGCGCCCGAGCATCGGCCAGTCCATCGTTCGTTTGCTAGCGCTTCCGTTGGCGGCGCTTCGCATGCGCGCGGCGCATGACGAATTGGCGGCCACCGAGGTCGTGGCCGACTAGCAACTAGCATGTGACTCGTGGCAGCGGGCGTCGACCTCGTCATATTCGGCGCCACCGGCGACCTCTCGAGGCGAAAGATCCTCCCATCCCTGGGAGCGCTGGTGACGCGCGAGGGAACGAAGCTGCGCGTGATCGGCGCGGGGCGGAGCCACGACACGACCGAGCAGTTCCGCGAGCTGGTCAAGGAGGCCAGCGGCAGCCCGGCTCTGGCCGCCACCGCCGAGTGGGTGACGCTCGACTACGCAGACCCGGCGAGCTTCGCTCCCATCAATGAGCTCATCACCGGCACACCCGTCGTCATCTTCTACCTGGCCACCCCTCCGGAAACCTTCAGCCCCATCCTGGTCGCGATCGCCAACTCGGCGATGGTGACCAAGGGCGACCCCTCGCGCCGTGTCGTCCTGGAGAAGCCGCTCGGCTACGACCTCAAGTCCGCCAAGACGCTCGACGCGCAGCTCGCGACGGCCTTCGACGAATCGCAGGTTTACCGCATCGACCACTACCTTGCCAAGGACACAGTCCAGAACGTACTTGCATTCCGCTTCTCGAACTCTCTCTTCGAGCCGGTGTGGAATCGCAACCTCGTCGAGACGATCCAGATCACCGTTGCCGAAGAGGAAGGCATCAGGCAGCGGGCCGGCTACTACGACCAGACCGGCGCCGTGCGCGACATCTTTCAAAACCACGTGCTTCAGCTGCTCGCGCTGGTGACGATGGAGCCGCCGACCACATTCGATCCCGATTACGTGCGCCGTGCCAAGCGCGCGGCCCTTCGCGCGATGTCGCCCCTGGACGTGACGTCTGCCGTGCGTGGGCAGTACGAGGGCTACCTGGACGAGCCCGGCGTCTCGCCCGAGTCCCGCCGGGAGACGTATGCCGCGGCTCGGGTGTCGATCGAGAACTGGCGCTGGGATGGGGTGCCGATCTTCGTCCGCACCGGAAAGGCGCTCCGGCGTCGCGCTACCGAGGTGGTGATCAAGCTGCGCGACGCGCCGCTGCTTCGCATCGGCGGCCGCCGCCAGCGCGGCATCCCGACTTTGATCGTGATCCGGGTCCAGCCCGACGAGGGGATCACGTTGCGGATCGGCGCCAAGCGCCCCGGGCCCAAGTTCGAGCTCGTGCCCGCGGGCATGAGGCTCGACTACGCGAAGCTGACGAAAGCCCCGCTGCCCGACGCATACGAGAACGTGCTGTCAGAAGTCCTGGCGGGCGGCCACTCCGCGTTTCCGGGCGCGGAGGAGATCGAGCTGCAGTGGGAGATCGTCGATCCGCTTATCAAGGCATGGGAGGCGGAGGGCCACCCTGAGGTCTACCCGGTGGGGTCGTGGGGACCGCGCGCGGCGGACGACCTGGTGGCGGGGGGCGGCGGCGGCCGCTGGATCGTCAGCGGAGACGAGCCGGGCACCTCATAAAAAAATGCGGTGTGCAGCCTTAGGCCGGATTTATTCCGGCCGTCCCCCAAACACGTCACCTTCCAGACGCTGCCCAGCGTTGCCGAGGAGAGGGGTTGGCCCGCGGAGGGGACAACTGTCCCCGCCGCGATTAAAAAAAGAGGGGCAGCAGCAGCTGCCCCTCGTGATGAACGAGCGAACTACATCTTGCGGGCAGCCATGCCTCCGCCCATCTTCATCGTGCCGGTCATCCAGAGCTCCTGCTTGTTCGGGTAGAGCACGATCAGCACGACTCCGGCGAGGATGCCGATGATGAAAGCCACGATGTCGAAACGGCCGATCGAGATCTGCAGGAAGATCTGGTAGATCACCTGCAGGATCGCGTAGAGGATCAGGGCGCGGACCCAGCTGACGTTACCTACTGGGTCGAAGCCCGCGATCATCAAACCGGCGCCGAAGGCGACCCCGGCCACCGAAGCCGTGACGCCGAACCACGTGTCGAACGGTATCCATGTGGGGAATGCAGAGCCCGCCACGATCAGGATTCCCATCACCCACATCAGGAGCTTCAACGCCAATGGGTTCCACTTAGCCACTAGTCCCTATCCTCCATTCGACCGCAGTTAATGTCCGATTTGGTGTCAGCAGCGGTCATTTGTAGCCAACGTTGTACTCCATGTGCACGGGAGTTGCAACGGTCGTTAACTCAAAACTTGCGCGCCGCCCCTCCAGACGCGCAGTGGACGGAGGCCGTAAGCCCAGGCGAAGGCTCCCTCGTGGTCGGCGTCCCACAGGACGAGGTCGGCCAGCATCGTGGCGGCCACCGCGCCTCGATCCAGGCGTGCCACCGAGAGGGCGCCCCCCACGGTGGCGGCCGTCAGGGCCCGCTCGACCGACAGCTTGAACACCGCCACGGCCATGGCGACCACGACGCTCATGCTCGTGATGCCGCTCGTACCGGGGTTGTGATCGGTGCCGAGGGCGATGGTCGTGCCCGCGGCCAGGAAGTCTTTCACCGGCGGCAGCCTCCCCATCGACAGCGCGGTGCCAGGCGCGAGGGTCGCGACGACGCCGGCCCGCGCAAGTGCGACGGCATCGCCGCGATTCGCGCGCAGCAGGTGATCCGCGGAGGCGGCGTGGAGCTCGGCTGCAAGTCGCGCGCCGCCGGTGCGCGCGAGCTCATCGGCATGTAGTCGAGGGATCAGCTGGGCCTTGAGCGCGGCTTTCAGAATGCGCCGCGACTGGGAGACGGAAAAGTAGCCGCGGTCGCAGAACACGTCGCAGAACCGCGCCCCGGACGCGAATGCGTCGCCGCACCACGCGGCCGCCTGTTTCGTGTACTTGCCAAGGTTGGCGCCGCGGTCGGGCGGCTGCGCGTGCGCAGCGAGGAATGTGATCTCGATGCGAGGCAGATCCTTTCGATCGCTGAGGCGCTTGAGAATCCTGGTCGCCGATAGCTCGCCCTCACGCTCGAGGTGGTAACCGGTCTTCGCCTCGACCGTGGTGGCGCCGCCTTCCAACCATTTGCGCAGCCGGTGCGCGGTCGCCTGCTCCAGTGAATCGATCCCCGCTTCGCGTGTCGCTTTGACCGTGGCCACGATGCCTCCGCCAGCCTTCGCGATCTCTTCATATGACGCGCCGGCGGACCGTATCGCGATCTCGGCCATGCGGTTGCCTGCGTACACGGGATGCGTGTGCGCGTCGATGAGGCCGGCCGTGACCAGCCCGCCGCCGCAATCCTCCTCGTGCGCGACGTAGCCGAGCAGGTCGCGCGGCTCGTCGCCCTCGCGTCCGCACCAGGCGATGTGCTCGTCGTCGTCGCAGATGATCGCCGCCTTCTCGATCACGCCGGCCTGCGTGCCGGTGAAAAGGCGGCCGATGTTGCGGAGATGTCTCATTGCGAAACGACCGTTTTGCCACCGACGACCACGTTGGTGACATCGGAACCGGAGACGCCGTACATGAGGTAGGCGGGGCTCAGCTCGCGCCAGCGCCCGTGCGGCTGTTCGAGCGTGATGAAGTCCGCGAGCATGCCGGGTTCGAGCTCGCCCGCCTGCCAGCCAAGGGCGATCATCCCGTCGCGGGTCGCGGCGCGCAGCAGCTCTTCCGGCTGATGCAGAACTCGGCGACCGGTCGCGCGACGCTGGTCGAGCTCGAGGCCTCGAGCTTCCTCGAGGATGTCGATGACCGCATTGGAATCACTGCCCAGCGTCAACGCGCATCCGGCATCAGCAAGCGCGCGCAGCGGTCCCACACGATCGCCCAGGTCGCGCTCCGTCGTCGAACACGCGCAGACCTGGACGTCGTAGAAGCCCAGCAGCGAGACATCGTGGTCGGTCAGCTCAATGGCGTGCACGGCGGTGAGGTCCGAGCTGAGGATGCCCTCCCGATCGAGGAGCTCTGCCGGAGTGCAGCCCTCGACCTCCAGGCACTCCTCGACCTCGGCAAGCTGTTCCGCGAGATGGATGTGCAGGGGCATACCCCGATCCTTCGCGTAGCCGAAAACGATGCGCATCGATTCGGGGTCGACCGCGCGCACGCTGTGGATGGCGGCCGCGATTCGTACGCCGTCGGCGTCCTTCAGCTCGTCGACGCGCCGCGCCCATCGATCGGCGTCACCATCCGAGAAAGTCTTCTGCGCGCCCTCGAGCGGCCGGCCGTCCATTCCACCACGTAAATAGCAAGCGTCGATGAGCGTGATCCGGATCCCCTCCTCGCGCGCCGCGTCGATGAGCGCAAGGCCGAGCTCGTTGCCGTGGCTGTGCAGGTAGTGGAATTCGCCCACTGCCGTGATGCCGGCCTCCAGCATCTCTCTGAACACGAGCCTTGCATGGTTGAAGTAGTCGGCGGGTTCCCATTCCGCAAAGCCGTACATGCGGTCTCGCCACTCCCAGAAGTCGCCACCTCCTGACTCCACCTCACCGCGCAGCAGGCGCTGGAATGCATGGCTGTGGACATTGGCCAGGCCCGGGATGGTCCAGCCCTTCAACCCGATCGCGTCGCGCGGGGCGGCCACTCCTTCCGTGATGGCCTTGATCAGCCCGTCTCCGACCTCGATCAGGACGTTCTCGGCGCGATGGGCCAGCCAGGCCTGCTCCGCGTGCCAGAGCCCGGAACCGTT
>WNGQ01009799.1_pt1 | contig 10182 bp, 8 predicted proteins | sample 5407661 | NCBI WGS metagenome assembly WNGQ01 (sample SAMN13153382, study PRJNA577476) | soil metagenome | isolation source: 60 cm soil or saprolite under Garry oak tree replicate 2 | place: USA:California | collected 2016-06-15 | reverse complement strand
CGCCCTCGTAAATGATGGCGTCGCGCGGCACCGCGACCGCCTTGTCGCCTTCACCGGTGAGGATCTTCACGCTCGCAAACATTTCCGGCTTGAGCAGTCCGGAGGAATTGTTGACGGTGGCGCGCACCAAGAGCCGCCGCGTGGTCGGATCGAGCGCCGCGGCCACGTAGGAAATGTTGGCCGGGAAGGAGCGGTCCGGATAGGCCAACACGGGAAGTAGATCGCCTGACCGACGTGCACCAGCGGCGCTTCGGTCTCCCGGATAAAGGCCACCACCCAGACGGTGGACAAATCGCCGATGATGAAGACCGGGTCGGTCGAGCCGCTGCCGACATATTGGCCCGGCCCGACCTTGCGTTGCACGATCGTCCCGCCGATCGGGGCGGTGATCAGCGTGGACGGATCGATCGTCCCTTTCTCCTGGAAGTCGGTGATCTCCTGGTCGGTCTTGCCGAAAATGCGCAGCCGGTTGCGCGCCGCCTCCAGCGCGACCTCGGCGGAGCGCACGTCGTTTTCGGCGGCATCGAGCGCGGCGCGGGCGTTTTGCACCTCTTTCAGCGGCACCGCCTTTCCCTCATAAAGGAGGCGCTGGCGCTTATCGATGATCTCGGCCAGGTTTTGCGCCGAGCGCGCCTTGTTGAGCGCGGTGGCGGCCGAAATGAAATCGTTCTGCGCCTGCACCATGTCGGCGGCTTGGACCGTGAACAACGGCTGCCCGACGGTCACGGTATCGCCGGGCTTGACGAACAGCTTGAGGACCCGTCCGGCATAGGGGGAAAAGATCGGCGTCGAGCGGTCTTCGTCGACCGCGATCTTGCCTTCAGTCACGTGCTCGGACTGAAACACCCGCTGCTGCACCGGCTCGACCGTCAGGGTCGCCCATTGCGCGGGGGTTGGATAAAATACCCCCGTGACTTTCTTGGACTGGCCCGCCGCGTCCGGATCGCGCGCATCGCTGTTGGTGCGCGACTTGGCCACCCAAATGCCGGCCCCGACCGCGAACACCAAAATCAGGACGATGAGAACTTGCACGCGGGCGGGTAGCGCGCGCGCCCAGGATTGCGGGCGATCGAGATCGCTGGACACTGACTTCCAACCTCCGGGCGACGCCGTTGTCGGCTTATATCCGCCTTATATATTTGAGCGGCGTTCTTCCTACCACAAACATACGATGCCTGGGTGAACGGCGCTCGGGCGTCCAATACGTTTTGTCGGCGCCGTCGTGAAAGCGGTCGTTGCACTACGACAAACGGAAAAGCCTCTGACCCGGGTCATGGTTAAAGCGTTCCTTGGCCTTTACCCGTCTTGTTCATCCGTCCGGAATGATCCTTCCGCAACATCCGCCTCGACCCGACCCGCGCGGCGCAGGAGCGATGTTTCCGCGTCATAAGGCCCATATGAGCTTGTTGCTACCAGTTCGCAACTATGGCTTGCGCACTGTAAGGTCTGTGTAAGGTGATTGTGGTCCGGCCTGCCGCCCCGGCCTCGACTCAGCCGAAACATCTTCCCCCTCGCAATTGCACTATGCCTAACGCCAATACGCGAACGCCATTCCGCTGCCGGTCCCGGCCGAAGAGCGATAGAGCGGCTGATAATCGATGACCGTCATCTCGAGACCGACCTCGTTCATGGCGCCGGCGACCGGAATCCAATTCTTCAACTCGGAGGTGCCGGAGCGGAAGTTGTAGGCCGGAATCGAGATCAGGGCGTCGGCGTCCTTGCGCTTCATCGCGTCGAGGAAGCCGCGGTCGAGGTCCTCATCCACCACGAAGTGGGACATCCCGCCCGAGCCGATGACAGCGACGCGCAGATCGGCATCCCAGGATGCGATCGCGTCAGCCAGCGCCTTGCCGAGCGAGAAGCAGCGCCGCACGCTCGGTTGGTTGGGTGGATAGAACGTGTTGATGAAAAACGGAACCGCGGGGACGAAATTGTCCTGCATGATGCGGCGATAGATGAAGCCATAAGCGTGCGGCAGTCCCGATATGTTGGACGAGGGGGATTGCGGCAGCCGCGCCGACGCCGCCACGTCGAACTCGCGCTGCATCAGCTTTTCGATCAAGTGGCGGCCGAGCTCCGGATGGCCCGGATAGGTTTGCGCGGTCTTGCCGTGATGGTTCGGCTCGGCGATCTCGATGCCGGGCGGCAACCGCTTCTTCTGCTCCTCCGAGAACGGGACGTTGTCGACGCTCTCGCCGAAGCACACCATGAAGGCGGGAATGTTGGCGTCCTCGAACACCTCCATCTGGTCGTTGCCGATGAGCACGGCGACGTCGGGCCGCGCCGCCTTAAACACCCGCGCCATTTCCGCCATGGCGCGCTGGCAGGCGTCGTAGCGCTTCTGCTTGGTGGGAAGCTCGATCTGCGCTTGCAGGTTTTCCTTGGCGCGCAGCTTCGCCAGCTCCTCGAACTTGAACGTCCCGTCGCGATAGGCCAGCGCCGAATTGCGTCGATCAGCCTCCACGCGCTGGTCCCACTGCTCCGGCGGGGTTGCCAACAACGGGCCGTGCGAGGCCCCCATGCCGAGAACGATCTTTGCCATGTCGACGCCTCACCTTGTTCCGCGCGCCGACCGCCCGTCATGATCGTCGCTCATGACCGGCCGCCCGCGAATTTGCGCTACGCCACCACGCGCGCGGCGAGCGAGTCTTGGCGCATGCCCGAGACCGCGGTATCGGGAAATGCTTCTTTCAGCCGAGGATAGACCTCGCGCGCAAAGGTTTTGATCCCACGCACCGTCTCGTCGTGCTCGAGAAACCCGGCCTGGCCCATGATCAGGAGATGCCCGAAGCCGCCGACGTGGTCGTACATCTGCTTGATCTGGTGGAAGACCTGATCGGGGGTGCCGGCAAACATGATGCCGGCCTCGATCGCCTTGTCCACGGTCGCGTTGGCTCGATTCGCCGCATGCTGGTCGATGGCGGCGCCGCGCAGGATTTGCGCGTGCACCGGCGTCGGCACATAGCCCGGCGGATAGCAAAAGTGCAGCGGCACCTTGTTCGCCGTCATGTACCAGAGCAGCTTCTCGGCGCCGGAGCGCGCCTCGGCCTCGCTCTCGCCGGCATAGACCAGCGCGGCATAGGCGAGCCGGTTGACGGGAACGTCGTGGCCGCGGCCGGCCTCGCGCCAGCCCTTGCGATAGGAGTCGTAGATCGCCGGCGTGCCGCGGTATCCGGTCAGGAACGTCGCCTGCACGTAGCCGCGCGCGCCGACGCGGCCGGCGCCGCCCGGCGTGGTCGTCGACACCCAGATCGGCGGATGCGGCTGCTGGTAGGGACGCGGCCAAATATTGATGTTGCGGTGATGGAAGAACCGACCCTCGTGGCTCACCGGTCCGTCGTGACTGGTCCAGGCCTTGACGATGAGGTCCATGGCCTCCCATTGCCGCTCGTTCATGCGCACGGGATTGCTGTTCGCGGGCAGCACCTCATAGGGCACGCCGCGCACGAAACCGCATTCGAGCCGGCCCTTTGAGAGCACATCGACCATGGCCATCTCTTCGGCGACGCGCACGGGCTGGCGGCGGTTGGCGACCGGATTTCCCAGGATCAACAGCCGCGCGGTCTTGGTCTGCCGCGCCAGCGCGGCCAGCACCAGCGGCGCCGCCGGATCGACGCAGGTCGCCGTCTGGTGGTGCTCGTTGAGCATGATCTCCACACCCTCATCCTCGGCCACCAGCCATTCGTCGATGTAACGGTCGTAGAGCGCGGCACCCTTCTTGGGATCGTAAATGCGATTGGGCAGCGAGACGCGGATCGATTCGTATTCGTCCGCGGGCGGCAGATAGGGATAGGCGTTCTCGCTGAAGTGCCACGCTTTCATGACCTTGCTCCGGACGTCTCGGCCGCTTGCGCAGCTTGCAAGAAATGCAACACCTTCGCCGCCGTCGCGGTCGGCTGCTCCACATGGGGCAAGTGTCCCGCCTCCGCAATGGTCTCGGTCCGCGCCTGCGGGATGAGCGCCGCATAGCGCTCGAGATATTCGGCAGAGACGATGCCGTCGCTCGCGCCGCGCAGAAATAGCGTGGGAACGTTCACCCGGTGGAGCCGATGCTTGAGCTTGGGATTGTGCATGTACGGCTCCCAGGTCAGCAGCGCCAGCGTCTCGCGGTTGCGGGCGACGATGTGAAGCTCCTCCTCCGGCATCGACGCCAGGTCGACCGCGTTCTTCGCGGGATCGTGGAAGCGCAGCCGGTCGAGCTTGTCCTGCGGCAGCGCGAAGACATCCGGAATGTCGAGCTTGTCGGGCCGGCCGGTCTTGACGCCGACCGGGCCGATCAGCACCAGGCGGCCGAACCGTTCCGGCACTTTGGTGGCGAGGTCGGCGGCGATCCATCCGCCGATCGACAAGCCGACCACGTCGGTCCGCGTCAAGCTCAGGCGATCCATCAGTTCCAGATAGATGTGGGCGATGTCGTCGACGCTGTCGAGCCAGTCGGGCAGCGAGGATTTTCCAAAACCGGGATGCGACGGAGCGATGATGCGACGCTCGCGCGCGAGCAAGTCGATGAAGGGAACGTCGAGCGCGATGCCGGCGCCGCCGTGCAGATAGAGGAGCGGCGCGCCGTGGCCGCGCTCGAACATCTCGAGCTCGACCCCCGCGATCGAGATCATGTTTGAGCGTCTTGCCGCTTCGGCAGGCTTGGCGAGGACCGTCACGGCGACTTCCGCTGATAGGGGCCGAGCTCGGCACTCGCCTTTTGCGCAAACGACATGTCGATCACATCGCTCGCCTTGATCTGGCTGGTGACCCAACCCTGCTGGAGGAAGAAGTCGAGGTCCTTCTGCACGCCGGCGGCATTCACCGCGCCGGTGACGTCCACGGCCTGCGAATACATCTCGCGCACGAGGGCGGGATTCATGTTGAAGCTTTTCGCCATGGTCGCAACGATCTCGTCGGCCCCGACGCCAGCGATCTTTCCGTCCTTGATCGCATCGTTATAGCTGCGCACGCCGCGCAGCCAGGCGCGCATGAATTTTTCGGCAACGTCTTTGCGCTGGGTGGCGAACTTGTCGCTGAAGAAGATCACGGAAATCTGCTGGTACGGATAGAACTCGTTGGTGTCCATGAAGCGCACGCCGTACCCGGCGTTGACGGCGACCGTTGCCTGCGGCTCGATCAACAACGTGCCGTCGAGTGCCTTGTTCTGGAGCGCCGCGATCTGCTGCGGGAACGACAGATAGACCGGCGTGATGTCCTCGAACTTGATGCCGGCGTACTTCGCCGCCTCGTTGAGCAACGACAGCGACGTCACGCCTTGCGCCGCGAAGCCCATGCGCAGGCCCTTGAGGTCTTTGAGGCTCTTGAACTGTCCGCTGTCGACCAGATCCTTGCGCATGAACACGGTCTGATAGAGATAGCCCGGCTGCGCGTGCCCGCGGTCGGCGACGATGCGAAACTTGATCCCACGGACGAGCGCGTTCCAGAAGCCGACCGAAAGCGCGCCGCTGCCCACGTCGAGCTCTCCGGTACCGAGCGGCGCGATGACTTTCGCGCCCGAGTCGAGCACGATCAGGTCGACGTCCAAGCCTTCGTCTTTGAAGAAACCCTTGTCGTAGGCGATGTAAAACGGCGCATCGCTCGCCGAACCGCCCGTTCCGACCGCGACCTTGTCCGCCGCTTGCGCCGCGATCGCAAAGTTCGCCGCCAACACGCCGGCAAGCCACGCCCGGATCGGCAATCGCAAACTCGGCGCCATCGGCATTCCTCCGGTTATCATTATTGGGCCTGCAACCTTAGCCGATCCCGCGAAGACCGGTCAAAGCCGCGCGCCATCATGACAACCTGAACAGCGCCTGCGCGTTGCGGTAGCAAATCTTCTCCCTCTCGGCCTGCGCGATGTCGAGCGCGGCGATCACCTTCATGGTCTCGCGGATATAGCTCGCTCCGCCCTGCGCACCGAACGGCGCGTCCGACGCAAAGAGCACGCGATCGGCGCCGAAGAATTCGAGCCCGCAAACCGTTCCGATGCGACCGCCGCACAGCGCCGTGTCAGCGTAAAAGTCCCTAAAACAATCCATCAGCGGCTTCCCTAACATTTTGAGCACGCCGCCATAGTCGTCATCCGAGGTGCGGCTGCCGAGCGTCGCCCAGCCGGTGTCGAGGCGCGCATCGAAGAACGGGATCATTGCGCCGAGGTGATGGATGAGGATTTTCAAGTTCGGCAGCCGCGTAGTCACGCCCGAGAAGATCAGCCGGGCCATGGTGCAGCTGGTCTCGTAGGGCCAGCCCAGGATCGCCCAAATCTCGTATTTCGATTTGGTCTCCGCCGGAAAGTCCGGGACGTTGGGCGTGCGTGCCGGATGCAGCAGGACCGGCTTGCCCGACTTGGCCGCCACTTCGAAGATTGGAAAGAAACGCGGCTCGTCGAGACAGGCGCCGTTGACGTTGGTGTGAAGCTGGAGTCCGTTGGCGTTGCCGTGGATGAGGATGCGCTCCGCCTCCTTGACGGCCGCCGTCGGCGCATTCATGGGCAGCGCACCCACGTAGCCCGCGAAGCGATCGGGATGTTTTGCGCACAGCTCGGCGAGGCCGTCGTTGGCGATGCGGGCGAACTCCGCTGCCTCGTCCGGACCGGCCATCGCTTCGAGCGGCGGCAGCCCAAGCGAGAGGATTTCCGCGTAGTCGTCGAATTCATCCATCATCTTGAGGCGCGCGTCGAGATCGTAGATGGTGCGCACGCCCTGGATGCGCTTGCCGATGTCCTTGGTACCGCCGGCGGTGCGCGACATCTTCTCGAACAGGCGTGGCGGAAAGAAATGGCAGAAGGCGTCGATGTGGCGCATAGGTCATCCACTCCTGTCAACTATCTCTCCACCGCTCATTCCCGCGTAAGCGGGACTCCACTCTATCATCCCGCGTCTGGGTCCCCGCTTTCGCGGGGACGAGCGGAATGGAAATGTACGTGGCTCGGCATGTTTTACCAGCGTGGCGAGCCATCTTCGCTTCGCCGTCGCGGCCACGTGCAACAGTTGATTCGCATTCCCGGTGCAACAACGTGCGGGCCGGCTTAGCCGCCAAGGCCATCTTCGCGGGGCACCTTGCTGCCCCAACCGCCGACCCGATAGCATCCAACGGGTCATGGCACGCCCACTCACGCCCACGGCCGTTCGAGGACAAGACGCCGGGATGACCCAATCCCCCGATGCGCTGCCCGATCGCTTGCGCGACGTGGAGCACCTCGAGGAGGTGATGACCACGCCGTCGGCGGCGTTGATCACCGCGTTGCAAGGGCTTCCCGGCGACATCATCATTCTCGGCGTGGGCGGAAAGATCGGGCCGACGCTCGCCCGCCTCGCCAAGCGCGCGGCGCCGGATAAGCGCGTGGTCGGCGTTGCCCGTTTCAGCGAGAAAGGCGTGCGCGAGAAGCTCGCCGGCTGCGGGATCGAATGCATCGAGGCCGATCTGCTCGAGCGCAAGCAGATCGACGCGCTGCCGAAGCTTCCCAACGTGGTGTTCATGGCCGGCCGCAAGTTCGGCTCCTCCGGCCACGAGGATCTCACCTGGGCGATGAACGCGCACGTGCCGGCGCTGGTGGCCGAGGCCTTCGCGGACGCGCGTATCGTCGCCTATTCGACCGGCTGCGTGTACCCCTATGTCAACGTGCATCATGGCGGCGCGACCGAGACGACGCCGACAACGCCGCCGCCCGGCGCTTACGCCAATTCCTGCGTCGCACGCGAGGCCATGTTTCAATATTTTTCGCGCACGCGCGGCACGCCCGGCCGCCTCATCCGCCTCAACTACGCGATCGACATGCGCTACGGCGTGCTGCACGACGTGGCCTCGCGCGTGCTCGCCGGGACGCCGATCGATCTCACCACCGGCCACGTCAACGTGATCTGGCAAGGCGACGCCAATGCCATGGTGCTGCGCGCACTCGGCCATTGCACGGTGCCCTCGAGCCCGCTCAACGTCAGCGGGCCGGAAACGGTGAGCATTCGCTGGCTGGCGCAATCCTTCGGGCAGCGCTTGGGCAAACCGCCGGTCTTCACCGGCGTCGAGGCCGCCGAGGCTTGGCTCGTCAATACCGCCGAGGCGACGCGCCTGTTCGGCTACCCGAGCGTGCCGCTCGGCACGCTCGTCGATTGGACCGCGGACTGGGTCGCGCGCGGCATGCCGAGCCTCGGCAAGGACACCCATTACGATACCCGCCATGGCGACTTCTGAGCCGCGGCTCACCGTCAAAGCGTCGCTGACGCCTGCGGAATTGGACGACGTCGGCGCGCTCGTGCGCGAAGCCCGCTGGAATCAGCTTACCGCCGATTGGCGCATCTTCACCGAATTCGGCCGTCTCTATGCCGCCCATAGCGAAGCGGGCCGCATCATCGCCACGACCGCGACGCTGCCCTATGGCGGGCGTTTCGCCTGGATCAGCATGGTGCTGGTCGCGGGCGAATACCGCCGCCGCGGCCTGGCGACGGCGTTGCTGCGGCGGGCGATGGCGGACCTGGCGGCGGCAAAACTCGTGCCCGTGCTCGACGCCACGCCGGATGGCCGCGCCGTCTATCGCAAGCTCGGCTTCGAAGACTCCTGGGGCTTTCAGCGGCTGATCCGCCGTGAGCGGCCGCGCGCAACCGCGAGCCTGCCCGCACCCGCGGGCGTCACCGTGCGGCCGATCGCCGACGCGGATTGGCCGGCGCTGTGCGCTTACGATGCCGCGGCCTTCGGCGCCGAACGCAGCGCCGTGCTCGCCGGCCTGCGCGGGCGGCTCCCCGCGGCCGAACTCGTCGCCGCGCGCGCGAACTGCATCGCCGGTTTCCTGCTCGGCCGCGACGGCGGCTTGGCCGCGCAGATCGGCCCGCTGGTTGCGGACGACGACGCGATCGCCGGCGCGCTCGCGGCGCGCGCGCTCGACCGCATCGAAGGTCCGCTGTTCGTCGACCTCGCCGACAGCAAGCGCGAGCTGCGCAATGTCCTCGACGCGCGCGGCTTCACCGCGGCGCGGCCGTTCACGCGCATGCTTTGCGGGTCATCGGCGCGTTTCGACGACGCTGCGCGCACCTTCGCGGTGGTCGGGCCGGAATTCGGGTCGGGTAATCAGTGCGCGCCGCGGCGCGAGCTCAATCCATCAATAAAGCTTCGGCGGATTGATCGGCGGCATTTTCACGTTTTTGTCGAGCAAGTCGTTGGTGTAGGCGGTCTTGATGTCGTAGGGCTTTTCCATCTTCAAATATTCATCGACCAGCTTGTAGTCGTCGGCCATGCGCTTGTCGTCGTGCCAGCCGAGCGCCACCGTGCGCGAGGTCTCGTCGCTCATCAGGATGGTGACGAGATGCCAATTGTCGAGCTCGTTCTGGTAGAGCAGCGCCCCGTTGGCCTCGACCAGCGCCTGGATGCAGGGCTCCGGCGTCTTGGCGCAGTCCGCGAACGCCTTCTGCGTGATCTTCACGAACTTGTCGGCCTTGTCCCGGTTGGCCTTGAGCCAAGCGCCGTTGGCGATGATGGAGTTGCCGTAGGGGTTCACGCCCGCGTCCTTCCAGGCGAGAAAGCCCATGTCGCTTCCAAGCTCGCGCGCGAACACGTGGTGCAGATTGAAGAACGACGTGGTCGCATCGACGGTCCTGGATTTGAGCGCGCCGAGCTTGGCGTTGGCGTCGATGTTGACCCAGGTCACCGAGTTCGGATCGACGCCGACCTTCTTCGCCAGCGCCGGCCACATCGTGCGCGCGCCGTCGCCCGCGGGATTGCCGATCTTCTTGCCGGCGAGATCGTTGACGCTGCGGATGCCGGAGCTCTTGAGCCAATAGAGTCCCTGCGGCGAGTTGGCGTAGACGTTCATCACGCCCACGGCGTCGACACCCTTGCCGCGGAAGAGGAGCACGCCCGCCATGTCGGAGAGGCCGAGCTGGGATTGACCCGCGCCCACCTTCTGCGCCGAGGCCGCCGAGCCGCGCCCGGTCTCGAAGTCGACGTCGAGGCCGGCTTGTTTGTAGAGGCCCATCTTCTGGGCATAGAAATACGGCGCATGATCGCCGCCCGCGACCCAGTTCAGCGTGAAGGTGATCTTCTGCGCCGAGGCTTGCGATGCGCCAAGCGCAACGAGCGTCGCGAGCGCGGCTTTCGCGATGATCTTCATACCCGGCTCCAAAAATGGGCTTAAGGATTGGCGCGTCGTTCTCCACGCGCGGCGAATGTTATAACGTCGTTGTCATTCGCAATGCAATCCGGGGACGCGCGGGA
>WNGQ01007915.1_pt1 | contig 10182 bp, 11 predicted proteins | sample 5407661 | NCBI WGS metagenome assembly WNGQ01 (sample SAMN13153382, study PRJNA577476) | soil metagenome | isolation source: 60 cm soil or saprolite under Garry oak tree replicate 2 | place: USA:California | collected 2016-06-15 | reverse complement strand
GCCGGATGTCCCCGCCAGGGCTGTCCTGGACCGGCCAGCCTTCCCGCACCTTACCGCGAATGGCGTTCGTTCCCTGGTATTCGCGGCGGCGGGGCGGCGCCGGGCGGGCCCGGATGTCGCCTCTGCTGGCTGCCGCACACCGGCCCGAGGCTGGCAAGAGTAAAGCGGGGACGCCTGCTCGCGGCGTCCCCGCTGTGCTCGTGGCCAGCGGGCGCTCGTTAGGTAAGCGCGGGCTCGCGAACCGGAATCAGCAGGTCATGGCCGACTTCTGCAGCGAGTGCGTCGTTCTCTTCCTGAAGCCTGACTAGTGCAGCCTCCAGGTCACGAACACGTTGCTGAAGGCGGCGCATTTCGGAGACCATGCGCGGATCCGGGCCGCCGACGTGGCCGAGTATAGCCTTCGCCATTGTAAAAGGTCCTCCACACTGAGTGACCAGAGTGGGCGCGCACGCGAGACGCGTGAAGACGCGCAGCATTGCGCGCAGGTAACGCCTTCATGGTCCCACCACGCGGGGTATCCGGTCAAGTTGACAGAACGTGCAGGTCACACGGCCGGCCGACGGCCCTGCCAGACCCGGGCATGTTACCGCTCGGTGAAGCCGGTGATGCCGCCGCGCGGATCGTCCCAGCGCTGGGTCACCCGGCTGACCCGGCCCGGCGTGCCCGGTCCCGCCAGCAGGGCCAGCAGCTCACGGCAGCGCGCCGCAGCGCCCTCGGCGACAACCTTCACCCTGCCGTCCTCAAGGTTCTCCGCCGAGCCCACCAGGCCGAGTTCCAGCGCCCGGGCACGGATCCACCACCGGAGGCCGACACCCTGAACCTGCCCGGCGACCCATACGGTCAGCCGGGCGGGCGCGTCGCCGTCACCGGCGGCATCCCCGCCGCCGCTCACCTCGCCGCCGCTTACCTCCCCGCCGGCCAGGCCGCCGCCGCTCAGGCTGGCCTCCGGTCCCTGCCCGCCGGCCACGTCATCGATGCTCATGTCACCACCGGGCCCGTCGCGGCCTGGGCTGGCATTTCGGGCAGCTGTAGGACGACCGGTTCATGAACGGGTCGCGCCGCACCGGGGTGCCGCACCGGGGGCAGGGCTGGCCGGCCCTGCCGTACACGGCAAGTGACCGCTCGAAATAGCCGCTCTGCCCGTTCACGTTCACGTACAGGCTGTCGAACGAGGTCCCGCCTGCGTCCAGCGCGTCGGCGAAGACCTGCTGTACCGCAGCGAGCAGGCGGGCGATCTCGCCGCGGGTCAGGGTTTCCGACGGCCGCGCCCAGTGCAGCCTGGCGTGCCAGAGCGCCTCGTCGGCGTAAATATTTCCGATGCCGCTGACCAGCGACTGGTCAAGCAGCGCCCGCTTAATCCCGGTCCGGCGGGCCCGGATCCGGACCGTCAGGGCCGCCAGGTCGAAGCCTGGCTCCAGGGGATCCGGCGCGATATGCCCGATGGCCGCGGGCAGCACCGCGCCGCCCGGCGCGACGGCCAGGTAGCCGAACGTCCGCTGGTCGGTGAACCGCAGGTCAGGACCGCCGTCACGGAACGTGAACCGGGCCCGGACGTGCGCGGACAGCGGCCTGGCCGGGTCGCCGACGACCAGCTGGCCGCTCATCCCGAGATGGGCGAGCACCGCATCATCATCCACCGGCAGCCAGAGGTACTTACCGCGCCTGCGCGCTGCAGCGAAGGCGCGCCCTGTGATGGCCGCGGCGAAGTCATCAGGTCCCGGCAAGTGGCGCCGGACGGCGCGCGGGTGCAGCAGCTGCACCGAGTCGATGGTGCGGCCGGTGACATGCCGCTGCAGGCCGCGCCGGACGATCTCGACCTCGGGGAGCTCGGGCACCAGCTAGTCCTGCTGCCGGGCGCCGTTGCCACCGGCCGACGCGCCATTGCCATCGGCCAGCGCGCCGTTGCCGTCGCCCTGCGCGCCATTGCCATCAGCCAGCGCGCCGTTGCCGTCGCCCTGCGCGCCATTGCCATCGGCCGGAGCGCCATTGCCATCGGCCAGCGCGCCATTGCCGTCGGCCTGCGCGCCGTTGCCGTCGCCCTGCGCGCCGTCGCCATCGGCCGGAGCGCCATTGCCGTCGGTCCGCGCGCCGTTGCCGTCGGGTTCGCCACGCCGCCGGGCCGGGGTGAAGGATTCCTCGCTGATCACGTTCCAGGCGGTCTCGGCAGCCTGCTGCTCGGCTTCCTTCTTCGAGCGGCCTTCGCCCGATCCGTAGGTCCGTCCGCCGATCCGGACCGAAGCGCGGAAAGACTTCTGATGGTCCGGGCCGCTCTCCTCCACCTGGTACTCGGGCACGCCGAGTACCTCTGCCGCGGTGAGTTCCTGCAGCGAGGTCTTCCAGTCAAGCCCGGCGCCGAGCCGCGCCGCGCGGGCGATCACCGGGTCGAACAGCCGGTGCACCAGCGCGTCGGCCACCGGCAGGCCGCGATCGAGATACACGGCACCGATCACCGCCTCAAGCGTGTCGGCAAGGATCGAGGACTTGTCCCGGCCGCCGGTGCCCTCCTCGCCCTTGCCGAGGTATATGTAGTCACCCAGCCGCAGGCTGCGGGCCACGCCCGCGAGCGCGCGCATGTTGACGACGGCCGCGCGCAGCTTCGCGAGCTGGCCCTCGGGAAGATCGGGGAAATCGCGGAACAGCGTGTCCGTGACGATCAGGCCAAGCACCGAGTCGCCGAGGAACTCCAGCCGCTCGTTGGTGGGCAGGCCGCCGTTCTCGTAGGCGAACGACCGGTGGGTCAGGGCACGCTCCAGCATCTCCGCCCGAAGCTGCACTTGGAGGGCGATCAGCAGGTCCGCGCCGTCTGACTGCGCGGCCTGGCCATCGCGTGGTGCGCCACTCACGCTCTCCTCCTTCCCGCGGCGGGCACCCCGAAAGCCCAGCGAGTTCCTACCGCCTCAGGAAGGACTGATCACCTGGCGCCGGTTATACGTGCCGCAGGTGGGGCACGCGGTGTGCGGCAGCTTGGGATCACGGCACTGCGGGCAGCTGACAAGCGCGGGCGCGGTGGCCTTCCACCGAGCCCGGCGCGACCTGGTGTTGCTGCGTGACATTCTCCGCTTCGGGACAGCCACCTCAGCGCTCCTTCCTTAGCCCCGGTACGGGAATCCCGTCCGGCGTCAGCCTGTCGTGCGGCTCAGCGCCCTGCTGGGCGTGGCCATGTCCGGCGCCCGCGTCAGCCAGCCTGACGCCGCACTCTATGCACAGCCCCGGGCAGTCGCCCGAGCATAGCGGCGCGAGCGGCAGGTCAAGAACCAGCGCATCCCGCAGCGCGGGCTCGAGATCGAGCAAGTCGCCGTCCTGCAGGTAGCCATCGGCGTCAGGCTCCTGGCCGGGCGCCTCGTAGGCGAACAGCTCCTGTAGCCTGACCTGCGTCGCGGACGTCACCGGCTCTAGGCACCTGGCGCACTCGCCGGTTAGCGGCGCGCGAGCGGTCGCCGTCACGAGCGTGCCCTCAGCCACGCCCTCAAGCTGGACGTGCAGCTGCAGGTCAGCCCCCTCCGGGATGCTGACAAGCTCAACTCCCAGGCCGGGCGGCGCCGGGACGCTGCGGTCCTCGGTGCGCACGGATCCCGGGCGCAGTGCCCGCGTGTCAAAGACAAGCGGTCCCCGGGGATCGAGGCGCTTCACGTGCTTCCTGCTGGCGTATGGCATGGCAAATAAAGGCGAGGGTACGTCGGTGTCGAGCGCCCAGCCTACCGGGCGGCCTGCCGAAACCCAACTTGGCCTGCGGCATCGGCCGCTCGGCTGCATCGGCAGGGCGGCCCGCCGGAACCCAACTTGGCCTGCGGCATCGGCCGCTCGGCTGCATCGGCCAGGCGGCCCGCCGGAACCCAACTTGGCCTGCGGCATCGGCCGCTCGGCTGCATCGGCCGCTGGGCGTCAGCCCCGCGGCGTGCGCGCGATGAGGCGCCTGAGCACCGGCGGCGGCACCAGGCCGCTGACGTCGCCGCCGTATTTGGCGATTTCCCTGACCAGGCTGGAGCGCAGGAACGAGTACAGCGGGTTGGTCGTCATGAAGAGCGTCTCGATGCCGGCCAGGCTGTAGTTCATCTGCGCCATCGTCATCTCGTACTCGAAGTCGCTGACCGCGCGAAGGCCCTTGATGATCGCCGAGATGTCGTGCGCCCGGCAGAAGTCAACCAGCAGGCCGTCGAACTTGCCCAGCCGGACATTGTGGTAGCCCGACAGCACCTCGCCGAGCATCGCGATCCGCTCGTCGACCGAGAAAAGCCCCTCCTTGGCGAGGTTCGCGCCAACCGCCACCACGACCTCGTCATGCATCGAGGCGGCCCGGCTGATGATGTCGAGATGGCCGTTGGTCACCGGGTCGAATGAGCCCGGGCAAACCACGCGACGCACCACAGCTCCCGCCCTTCGTCACGGCACCGGCGGCACCCCGGCAGGCACCGCGCCTGCGGCGCGACCGTACCAGAGCGTCGCCTCGCCATATCTTCTGGCCCGGTCCGCCGCATACCCGGGCGGCCAGGCCGGCGGGCCAGACCTGGTGGCCCGTTCGACCGCGACGATGGCCGCAGGCGCAAGCCAGCCGCCGGCCAGCAGCGCGGCGAGCACGGCTGACACGTCCGCGTCGGCAGCCGCGTAGGGCGGGTCGGCGAAAACCAGGTCGCGCGGCGGCTCGCTGCCTGGCCCGCGGGCCAGCGCGCGTTCTACCCGGCCCGCCAGGACCCGCGCGCCTGCCAGCCCGACCGCGGCGATGTTGCCGCGGATCACCCGGATCGCCCGTGCGTCCGCCTCGATCATCAGCACGTCCGCCGCGCCTCGGGACAGCGCCTCAAGCCCGACCGCGCCGCTGCCCGCGTACAGGTCGAGCACCGTCGCGCCGTGCAGCGTGCCGCGGATGGCGGTCACGGTGGCGAACAGGCCCTCCCTGGCGCGATCGCTGGTCGGCCTCGTGCCGTGCCCGGGCGGGACGGCAAGCCGGCGGCCGCCGGCCAGGCCGGCGATGATTCGCGTCATCGGGCGCTCGCCTCAGGCCTTCTCCAGGAATTCCGCCCGCTGCTCGGCAAGCAGTGCGCCGATCGCGGCCGCGAGCCCGCGCTGGCCGGCCAGCGCCGGATCCGCATCCACGAGTTCCGTGGCCGCCCGGCGCGCAGCGCCGATCAGGTCCTCGTCGGCCAGCAGGGTCAGCAGCTTCAGGCTCGACTTGCGGCCCGCCTGGGCCGCGCCGAGCACATCACCTTCCCTGCGCTGCTCAAGATCGAGCCTGGACAGCTTGAACCCGTCCAGCGTCGCGGCCACCGCGTCCAGCCGCAGCCGCGCGGGCCCGCCGGCCTCGGCTTCGGTCACCAGCAGGCACAGGCCCTCGTGGCTGCCCCGGCCAACCCGGCCGCGCAGCTGGTGCAGCTGGGAGACGCCGAACCGGTCGGCATCCATGATCACCATGGTGGTCGCGTTCGGCACGTCCACGCCCACCTCCACGACGGTGGTCGTGACCAGGACGTCGACCGAGCCGCCCGCGAACGCCAGCATCACGCGGTCCTTCTCGTCCGGCGGAAGCCTGCCGTGCAGCACGGCAAGGCGCACCCCGGCGAGCGGGCCGCGGTCAAGCAATGCGGCGAGATCCAGGACCGCGAGCGGCGGCCGCCTGGCAGCACCCTGGTCGGCCAGGTCCTCGTCAGTCCGGCCCAGGCCGGCCGGCCCCGCCGCGGCAGCCCAGGCCGCGGAGCCGTCCCCGGCGGCCCCGTCCGCAGCAGACCCGTTCCCGGCAGGCCCGTCCCCGGCAGGCTCGTCCCCGCCAATCCGCGGGCAGACCACGTACGCCTGCCTCCCCTTCGCGACCTCCTCGGTGATTCGCTCCCAGGTCCGCTCCAGGTATCGGGGCCGCTCCGCGGCAGGCACCACGTGCGTGCTGATGGCCTGGCGGCCGGCCGGCAGCTCGGTAAGGGTGGAGACCTCCAGGTCGCCGAATACGGTCATGGCCACCGTCCGGGGAATCGGCGTAGCCGTCATGACCAGCACGTGCGGCCGGCCGTCGCCGGCCTTCTCGCGCAGCGCATCGCGCTGCTCGACGCCGAACCGGTGCTGCTCGTCGATCACCACCAGGCCGAGATCGGCGAACTGCACGTTCTCCTCGAGCAGCGCATGAGTGCCGATCACGATTCCGGCGCCGCCCGAGGCGGCATCGAGCAGCGCCTTGCGGCGGGCGGCCGCCCCGAGCGAGCCGGTCAGCAGCGTGAGCCTGGTCGCCTGCTCAGCCCCGCCGAGCTGGCCGGCCTGGGCGAGCGGGCCGAGCAGCGCGCTGATCGAGCGGTAGTGCTGCTGCGCGAGCACCTCGGTAGGGGCGAGTAGCGCCGCCTGGCCGCCGCCGTCGACGACCTGCAGCATGGCCCGGACCGCGATCACCGTCTTGCCCGAGCCGACCTCGCCCTGCAGCAGCCGGTGCATCGGATGGTCGAGGGCAAGCTCGTCCGCGATGGTGGCGCCCGCCAGCTGCTGGCCGACCGTGAGCTCGAACGGCAGCCGGCCGTCGAACTCGGCAACCAGCCCGTCCGGCCGCCGCTTGCGCGGGGTTGCCGAGAAAGCGATGGCAGCCCGCCTGCGCTGGGCCAGGATCACCTGCAGCGTGAACGCCTCGTCCCATTTCAGCCGCTGCCGCGCCCGTTCCGCGTCGCGGCGGTCCGCCGGGCGGTGGATGCCGCGCAGCGCGTCGGCGAGGCCGCTGAGCCCATGCCGGTCGCGGATAACGCGCGGCAGCGGGTCGTCGTCGACGTCAAGCAGGTCAAGCGCCATCCGCACCGAATCGGCGATCTGCCAGGAGGTGATGTCCGAGGTGGCCGGGTAGACCGGGATCAGCTCGGCCGCGTACTCGGCCGCCCTGGCCACGGCCTCGCCGCTGCCTAGCAGCTCGTACTCCGGGTGCGAGAGCTGGCGCTTGCCCTGGAACGTGGAGACCTGGCCGGCGAACAGGCCGCGCACCCCGGGCCGGAGCACCTTCTCGCGCCAGTCCTGGCGTCCCCGGCCGAAGAAGGTGAGGGTCAGCCGGCCACGGCCGTCGGTGACGACTGCCTCAAGCACGGTGCCCGGCCGGTTGCGCATTCGCCGGACGGAGACGGACGCGATCTCGGCCTGCACGGTCACGTTCTCGCCGTCCCGCAGCGAGGCGAGATCGGTCAGCTCGCCGCGGTTCTCGTACCGGCGGGGATAATGCCGGAGCAGCTCGCCCACGGTTCGCACGTCGAGCGCGGCCGCCAGCCGCTTGGCCGCCTTTGCGCCGACCACCGGGCCGAGCGGGTCCTGCAGGCTCGCCATCGCTGGTCACTCCACTCCGATCAGCAGCGGCAGCCGCGCCGGGCCGCCGCCGTAGCAGACGGTCTCGATTCCCGGCCTAGCCTCCCGCAGGTGGCCGGCCACCAGCTCGGCCAGGCCGGCCGGCCCGCGCCAGGACTGATCCGCCGCCTCGCCCTCGACCAGGGTCACGAGCTCGCCTCCTGCGGCCAGCAGCAGATCGGCCAGCGCGATTGCCACGTCGCCCGGCCGGTCTCCGGTCGTGACAAGCTCGTCCCCGGCGAACCCGAGCATGCGGCCAGGGCCGGCCGTCTCTATCCGGCCATGCCGCATGGCAGCTGCCGCTGCCGTCATCGCGGCCACGTCCGCGCCAAAGGCGCGCAGCGGGTCGTGCACGGCGCGCGCGGCCAGCCCCTGCACGGCGGAGCTGACCGGGATCACCGCCACCTCGATCCCCTCGTCCCCGAGCCGGGCAGCGGCGGCCGCGGCGACGGCGGCCGCCTGCGGCCCGTTCGGCACCACGATGGCCTGCCCGCCGGCCTGCCTGATCGCGGCGATGAGCGCGGGCGGGGTCGGCCGGTCGCCGCTGTCGTAGCAGACGGTCAGCGCGCCCGCGTCGCGCAGCAGCCCGGCGAGCCCGTCACCTTCAGCGACCGCGACCACCCGGCGGCGGCCCGGCGGCGCGGTGCCGAGGAAGGTCACGGTGATCCGGCGTGGGCGCCCGGCCCGCAATCCCGCCTCGATCGCCGCGCCGGCGTCGGCGACATGGATGTGCACGTGCCAGAGGTCGTCGCCGCCCACGACCACCAGCGAGTCGCCAAGCGCGTCGAGCCGGTCGCGTAGCCGGGCGACCGCCGGAGGCGCCGCAGCGAGCAGGTAAGTGACCTCATAGCCGGCCGCCGGCCCGGCCGGGGCGGCGGCGGTGACCTCCCCCGCAGGCCCGGGCGCGATGGCCGACCCGGACGCGATGGCCGACCCGGACGCGGTGGCCGAGCCGGACGCGGTGGCTGGCGCGCCGTGGCGCAGCGCGGCCGCGGGCACCTCATAGACATTTGGAACGCGGCCCGTGACGGCGGCTGCCAGCGCATCAAGCACGACGCAGTACCCGGCAGCTCCGGCATCGACGACACCGCTGGCGGCAAGCACGTCCAGCTGCTGCTGCGTCCGGGCCAGCGCCGCCCTGGCGGCGGCCGCGGCGGCGCCAACCGCGGCCGTCAGGGTTTCACGCGAACCGCCAGCCGCCAGCGCTGCCGCGTCAGCGACGGTCAGCACAGTTCCCTCGACGGGCCTGCGCACCGCGGCCCGGGCTGCCGCCGCGGCGTGTGCCATCCCGCGGGCCACCACGTCGCCGTCGCACCGGGCGGCTGGCCCGCAGATCTCGGCCAGGCCGCGCAGCAACTGGCTGACGATGACGCCGGAGTTGCCGCACGCGCCGAGCAGCGCGCCATTCGCCGCCGCTTGCCAGACGTCATCGGACCGGGACCCGGCCGGCACCGCCTCGGCGGCATCTGCCGCGGACAGCAACGTGAGCTGCAGATTCGTCCCGGTGTCCGCATCGGCCACCGGGAACACATTCAGCGCGTCGATCGCCGCCCTGGTCTGCGTCAGCGCGTCGGCGGCTAGCCTGCACCACCGCCGGACAGCATCACCGTCCATCGCCTGCAGCGCTGCCATGCACCCACGATAGGACCAAGCACCGTCAGCCGCGGGCAGCCGAAAATCCGGTGACCGCCGCCGCCGGGCCGGCCGCGCTGCGGCCCGGCTCGCGCGAACCCGCGTCCGTCAGATATCCTTCGACGACCGTTCCGGCAGCGTCCGGCACGACGACCTATCTCACCAGCACCCAATGGAGCGATCCCGTGGCTTCCGTCTGCGACGTCTGCGGCAAGCGGCCGGGCTTCGGCAATAACGTCTCGCACTCGCACCGCCGCACCCCGCGACGCTGGAACCCGAACATTCAGCGCGTGCGCGCCATGGTCGGCCGGACCCCCCGGCGGCTGAACGTGTGCACGTCGTGCATCAAGGCCGGCAAGATCACCCGCTGACCGGCTGGCGTATCCGCCAGGCGTGATCCACCGGGCCGATTCCCGCACCAAGCGGGAATCCCGCCTCGATCGCGCCGGTCACGTAGTCCTTGGCCGCTGCCACGGCCTCGGGTACCTGCCTGCCCATGGCGAGGAACGACGCGATCGCGGACGCCAGCGTGCAGCCGGTGCCGTGGGTGTGACGGCTGGCGATGCGCTGGCCGGGAAACCGGATCGCGTCCGAGCCGTCGAACAGCAGGTCCACCGGATTCCCCGGCAGGTGCCCGCCCTTGACCAGGACCCAGCGCGGCCCCATCGCGGACAGTGCCTTAGCGGCCCGCAGCATGCCTGCCTCGTCGGTGATCCGGCTGCCGGTCAGCAACTCGGCCTCAAGCAGGTTGGGGGTCAGCACCGTGGCCAGCGGCAGCAGGTGCGCCCGCACGGCTTCCAGGGTGCCTGCCGACAGCAGGCTGTCGCCGTGCTTCGACACGGCGACCGGATCCACCACGACCGGCGCTGGCTGGGCGGCCAGCAGGCCGGCCACGGTCTGCACGATGGCAGGCGAGGCGAGCATCCCGGTCTTGACCGCGTGCACGCTGATATCGCCTAGTACCGAGGCAAGCTGAGCCCGGACCGCATCCGGCGGAACTTCCCAGTAGCCCTGCACGCCGACCGAGTTCTGCGCGGTGACGGCGCACACCACGCTCATCCCGTGCACGCCGAGCGCGAGCATCGTCTTGAGGTCAGCCTGGATCCCGGCGCCGCCGGCCGAGTCCGAGCCGGCCACGGCGAGCACGCAGGGCGGAGTCAACGGCGTCATCCATCCAGCCTAGGTTCCATTGCGGCCTGCGTCGCCGGCCACGGCTCGATCCTGCTCAGCCGGACCTGCCGGGCGGCCAGCCGGAATCGC
>WNGQ01014205.1_pt1 | contig 10184 bp, 9 predicted proteins | sample 5407661 | NCBI WGS metagenome assembly WNGQ01 (sample SAMN13153382, study PRJNA577476) | soil metagenome | isolation source: 60 cm soil or saprolite under Garry oak tree replicate 2 | place: USA:California | collected 2016-06-15 | reverse complement strand
CTTTCCTCCTGAAATTATCAGCCACGCTGTTTGGTTGTATTTCCGTTTTTCCCTCAGTTTTCGTGATGTGGAAGAGCTTCTGGCACAACGTCGGATCGTCGTGACCTATGAAACGGTTCGACAATGGTGTTTGAAATTCGGCCAGACCTATGCCAACGAGGTACGTCGTCGACGTCCTCGCTGCGGCGACACATGGCATCAGGACGCGCGTCTTTCTCACCATCCATGGAGAGAGACACTACCTTTGGCGAGCTGTAGATCAGGATGGGAATGTGCTTGATATCCTCGTGCAGAGCCGACGCAACAAAAAAGCCGCGAAAAGATTTTTCCGCAAACTCCTCAAAGGGCTGCAATACGTTCCGCGCGTGATTATCACCGATAAGCTCAAGAGTTATGGAGCGGCCAAACGCGAGATCCTGCCTGGAGTGGAGCATCGCCAGCACGCGCGTATTGAACAATCGAGCCGAAAATTCGCATCAACCCACGCGATTGCGCGAGAAGAAGATGCGAAAATTTAAATCATCAAAACACGCGCAACGCTTTCTCTCTGCCTTTGGACCCATCTCGGGATATTTTCAACCGCGAAGGCATTGTTTGCATGCAGGGGAATACCGTGCCGTTTTACAGACCCGATTCCAGATCTGGAATGAGATCACCGGCGTGGAACTGGTCGGCTAACAGCTGAAGAGCCCCAAGCCTCTCGCCACTCTCCACCTTCTTCCTCTCTATAACTCAGCAATTAACTCCATTCCTACAAACAAGTTGACAATATCTTTCTGAGAAACAGCCAATTTTATTGGATAAATGACAGACAGGCCAGTACCCTTTAGCAATTGCGTTTGGACCTTGGACGGGTCGGGCTCTCCACCATGCTCGAAGAGATGGCAAAGCTGTGTCAATAGCTGGTGTATTAGGGAACTGGATTTGCCCGACGACCTGTTTCCCGGTATAGCGCGTAGGGTACTGTCCGTCTATCGCAACCGTGCGAGCGTCGAGGAACCATTGCGTTTGCGTACTCATTTTAAGGCGAAACGTCTGACGTTCCTCTCTGCCTCTACAGAGATTATTCCAGCAGTGGAGAAGATTCCCTTTGTCGGTCGTAAACCTTCGCCTGTGTATGGAGTACGTCTCTTTGTTCATCTACTTCCCGCATGTGGTAAAGGAGCAGTCCCAGCTCCAATGCAAAGCGATCCTGGGCATCGGCTAAATTACAGTCTGTAAGTTGCTCAGCGCGTTTCAGACGATAAAGCAGTGACTGGCGATGCAGATGGAGCTGACGCGCAGTTTCGCTGACATTTCCTTGATTGGCGAAATAGATTTCCAGTGTTCGCAGTATTTCAACCCCTTTCGTTTGCTCATAAGCTTGCAAAGGGTGGATGTAACGTTCCCAGTAGGCACAGCTTTCTGGATCGCGACCAACGGCGAGGAGCGTACGATACATGGCCACTTTACTTACAGGGGTGATTTGTCCTAACCCATACATACTCATCCCGACCTGGCAGGCGGAGCGCGCTTCCTGGTAGCTCTGCTGGAAGTTTCCGAAGCCATGTCGGACCCCTCCTATTCCCCAGGAGATTCTCGCCTCGGGATACGTCAGGGAGAGTTGTTTCACCACTTGTTGTATGATCTCCTCTCCACCTCTCTCTGTGCGTCGTATCTCAAGAAAGACGATGACGGTACCACTTACACTGGTGGTCATGGTCCGAAGATGCTTATGTTTTGCTTGCTCATCCACCAGAGAAAGGATATGACGTACAAGTTGCTCTGTCGTGAACTTCTCTCCGATTTCATTCGGTTCTGTCTGCCCAAAGGCGCAGGCATACGTGCGCTCCACATCATATCCCAGCAGTCGCCCGCGCGTGATGGCATGTTCCAGTGAGGGAATATTCCCTGTTGCCAACGTCCAGACAAAATCATCGCGTACCCGCATTTCCGCCTCCTCGGCAGCCTTCTGCTGGAGGAAGCAGAGTGCGGCTGCAGTTGAGGCATGTTCTAAGGTGAGTTGCTCAATCTGAGATAACGACGAATGAACAAGAGGTGTGATCAAGTAGCCACAGTGCTGCGCGGCAACTTGCACTACAACCAGAATAAGTTGCCAGTCCGGCATCACATGGACCGGTGAACTCTGCTTCCTCGTCAATTCTTCCTCTATCTGGCTCAGTGCGTTGTGTATGCGGACTGCTAACCGCTCCTCTACAGGCCCAGTGTGAACAAGAACCTTCCCATTGATGTCTACAACGAGCGCGGGTCGCTGAAGTTCCCTGGCAAGGACTTGAGTAAGTTTGGAGAGCGTTGCTCCTGCCAGAATCAATTGGATAAACTGTAGATGCACCGCAAATGATTGATTGAGAAGGGTCTGTTGTTCATGAAGCAGTCGCTCTAATACGGCCTGACTTAACTCGCTGAAGCGCATCTCCCAGGGAAGTGCAATCAACGGTAGCGCCACATCCTCTGCGATCTGTACCACCTCGGGTGGAAGGGTTGGAGTATAGGGGCCGATACCAATTGCCAGAGCCGCCGCCCCAGCAGTAGACACCTCCCTGATGAATTGTGTCAGTAATTCAGGATCATGACCAATCCCCATCGCAGTGCTCATAACCAATTCATGAGGGCGAACAAAATCTTCTACTGGAACTTCGATGACAGAAACCCACCGTACCTCGCGATTCAACACAGTGTTGTGGCAGGTGAGCAAGGAAGCAGATTGGAATGCCTCTAATGCAAGGACCTGCTTGACACTTAGAACCATGATCAATTCCTCGGAACAGAGAGCCATACCCTCTGTGAGTCACTAACGATAGCTTCCTTGCCAGTATAGTTGCACCTCACTTGCTAACTTAGAACCATGATCAATTCCTCGGAACAGAGAGCCATACCCTCTGTGAGTCACTAACGATAGCTTCCTTGCCAGTATAGTTGCACCTCACTTGCTATGAGGGGCTGCACGCTGAAAAGATATTCTCTATCTATCAGACATTGTATCATAGAAAAGACCGGATATCTATTACAATTTGTAGCATGACATCCAAAGCGCTGACAAGTTATGATCTTAAACATGTAGACGATTAATTGTAACTTGAATGAAGTAAGGGATACTATCATGGCGCAGATTAATCATCCGTCTCTTTCTACTCTGTCTGTGTGGGCTGGTGAAGATGCCTTGCTCTGGCAAGGAGCCACCCAGGTTCCGGTTGTTCACAGTGTCTCGTTTGGCTATGGAGATATCGAGACCTGGCAAGATGTGGCGTTGGGGAAAAAATCTGGCCATATCTATGGCCGCAGTACGAATCCTACGGTCGCCGTCTTTGAGGAGAAAGTCCGACAGCTTGAAGGCGCGGAAGCTGCCACCAGCTTTGCAACGGGAATGGCAGCCATCAGTAATACCCTGTTCACGCTCCTCTCGCCAGGAGATCGGGTTGTTTCTGTGAAAGATACCTACGGGGGAACCAATAAGTTCTTCCTCGAATTTCTCCCGCGCTTTCAGATAGAAGTCGCCCTGTGTGATACCACTGATTTTGAGGCCATCGAGGCCACGATAGCCCGGGGATGTCATGTCCTGTATCTGGAGACGCCAGCTAATCCAACTTTGAAAGTGCTTGATATCGCTCGGCTGGCGCAAGCTGCTCACCAGGTAGGGGCTGTAGTCGTTGTTGATAATACTATCGCTACCCCGATGAATCAGAATCCCCTTGCACTGGGGGCGGATCTCGTCCTGCATAGTGCCACCAAGTTTCTTGGCGGACATGCAGATGCTCTTGGTGGCATTGTCTGTGGCTCGAAGCCGTTAATTGAACGGATCCATCACTATCGCGAAATCACTGGTGCCACATTGGACCCAATGGCTGCTTATCTCTTGCTTCGTGGCATGAAAACACTGCACCTACGTATTCGTCAGCAGAATGAAAGTGCTCTCCGCATTGCTCGGCACCTCCAAGCGCACCCGGCTGTCTCACAGGTATTCTATCCTGGCCTTGAAACCAATGTGCACTATGAGCTAGCCAGCCAGCAGATGCGCGGCTTCGGTGGTCTCCTGAGTTTTGCTTTGCATGGTGGCTTTGAGGCGGCGCGTGCATTCTTGCCGCGGTTGCGCTATGCCCACCGCGCGGCCAATCTTGGCGCGGTCGAGACCATTGTCGGCGTGCCTGCGACGACCAGCCATGTCGAGTCAACGTCCCAGGAGCGCGAAGCCATGGGCATTCCTGAAAGCTTGATTCGCTATTCGGTTGGCATCGAAGAGACGGATGATCTGATCGCGGATATAGAGCAAGCCTTCGCATCAACCGCTGAGCTGTGATTTCCTCGTGCCTGAAATCGAAAGGAGGAATCAGGATGCATATATACCGTCTGGCTCTCATTGGTTTTGGCAACGTGGGGCAAGGTTTCGCCCGTTTGATCTCAGAGCAAGGAGAGCAGTTGAGAGAACGATTTGGCTTTCGCGTAAGTATCGTTGCCATATGTGATCTACTCAAAGGGAGCGTCTATGACCCGGATGGATTAGACACGCACGAGCTACTGGCGAGTATCCATACCGTGGGGACGCTGGAAAATGTGAAAGTTCCTTCTATTGGATGGAGCGTTTCTCAGACCATCAGGGAGAGCAACGCCGATATTGTGGTAGAGCTAAGCTATACAGATCTGCACACTGGCGAACCTGCTCTCAGTCACATTCAACTTGCCCTGGAGCAGGGTCGTCACGTTCTGACATCGAACAAAGGACCTGTTGCCCTCCAGTATCCCAGGCTGGTTGACCTGGCTCGTGCGCATGGCGTCGAACTAGGGGTCGAAGGGACAGTAATGAGTGGGACGCCTGCTCTCAAGTTGGGGCAAGAGTTGCTGGCCGCCACAACTATTGAGCGCATTCAGGGAATCTTTAATGGGACCACCAACTCTATCTTGACGCGGATGGAGCAGGGATTTACTTATGAGGAGGCATTAGCAGAGGCGCAGAGACAGGGATATGCCGAGGCAGATCCAACCGCTGATGTAGAAGGATATGATACCGCGGCCAAAGTCATGATCCTCGCCCACCTTTTCATGAATACCCCGTTGTCACTGGACGAGATCGACCGTAGTGGGATCACACACCTGACCAGAGAGGCTATCGCCCAGACCCGGGACGCCAATGAGCGCTGGAAGTTCCTGGGGTCAGTGGAACGGGCTGCCAGGGGCGTGAAGGCGCGAGTTGGCCTGGTACGCTTACCCTCACATCATCTTCTTGCCTCTGTTCAAGGAGCTACGAATGCCATTATGTATCATACTGATGTGCTCGGGGAGGTCGCGCTTGTTGGACCGGGGGCAGGCCGTGTGGAAACCGCGTTTGCTCTCGTCTGTGATCTCATTGCTTTGCATCGAAAACGTGGGAGGAACTCATGAAGATGTTGCTCAATGGAGCATGGGTGGATCGGCTCCAGCGCTTAGAAGTCCGAGATCCGCAAGATACACACTTGATAGATACTATCCCTCAGGCGAGTGCTGCTGATATGCTCAAGACAATCGATGCGGCAGTTATGGGAGCCACGATTGCTCGCGATATGCCTATCTATCAGCGCATCAGTATCTTAGAGCATACCGCTGGCATAGTGACGAGGCGGCACGAGGAATTTGCTCGTACGATCTCTCGTGAAGGGATCAAAACGATCCGTGAGGCTCGCAAAGAAGTCACTCGCTGCATCCAAACTTTGCGGATCAGTGCTGAGGCCGCTCGCCACGTAGGGAGAGAAACCATTGCGTTTGACCAGATGCCTGGAAGTGAACTGCGGCAAGGATACTATCGCCGCGAGCCAGTCGGTATCATTGGAGCTATCACACCTTTCAACGATCCTCTGAATCTGGTGGCCCATAAAGTGGGTCCTGCCCTTGCTGCTGGAAATGCGATTATTGTGAAGCCTCATACCGAGACTCCACTGAGCGCCCTGCTTCTGGCACAAGCTGTTGTTGAAGCAGGACTACCTCCTGGTATTTTGCAAGTGATCACGGGCCGAGGTCGTGAAATTGGTGAAATACTTGTCACCGATCCACGCGTGCGGATGATTTCTTTCACTGGTGGTCGACAAATCGGCGAAACCATCTATAGGAAGGCCTGTTTAAAAAAAGTGAGCATGGAATTAGGCAGTAACTGCCCTGTCATTGTGATGCCCGATGCCAACCTGGAATTGGCGGTGAAATGCTCAGTCAGTGGCGCATATTGGGCTGCCGGGCAAAACTGCCTGCATGTACAGCGTCTCTTTATTCAGCGGTCGATTGTATCCGAGTGTATTGAACGCTTTCTGACCCTGACGAAGGCGTATCGAACCGGGGATAAGCAAGATGAGGAGACCGACATGGGTCCACTCATCAATGAGGCGGCAGCAATGCGTGTAGAACAGACTGTCAACGAGGCTCTTGCAGCAGGGGCAAAAGCGCTTATCGGAGCGCAGCGCTCCGGGACCTATTATCTGCCAACCTTGTTGGAGGACGTTCCTGATACTTCTCCTCTCGCAACGGAGGAAATCTATGGGCCAGTCACCATGCTCTTTCAATTTGACACGCTTGAAGAGGCGATTGAGCGTGCGAATGCTGTTGACTATGGGCTGCAAGCCGGGATTTTCACCCAGAGTATACAGACAGCCTTTCAAGCGGTAAATAAACTCCTGTGCGGGGGGGTGATGGTAAACGACAGTAGCGATTATCGCATCGATGCCATGCCCTTTGGCGGCATCAAAGGATCGGGCTTGGGGCGGGAGGGAGTCTATTTCGCCCTTCAGGAGATGACCGAGCCAAAGGTTGTCTGTTTCAATCTGGCTCGATAATACGCAATATGCAGCTTCCGCTGCCAGTTTTCTGCTCTCAGTCAATTTGAGCAGGAGTCTATCCAACAGTTGTTTCCCCTGCCGTGGAAAGCAGGTCATTCATGGCTACCTTGCACTACATGTCAGTTTTGCTCAATCTAGTCAATTACTGGGCAAACCGCTCCACATCCGGTATGCTGTTTTCCAAACCTGTCAATTGCATTCCTCATCGCGGGGATTGACGACCGAAGGTCAGCGGAAGAAGGGCGCACATATCAGGCGAGGATAGCGGCGGAGTACCTCCGCCGCTGCGTGTGAGAAGACATTCAGGAGTGAGTGTTTCGTCGGTCATTGGTTCTGCTCTCGGCCCCGTTCACTATCGAGGAGAGCCATCAGCGGCACGGGATAGCGTTCGCCCGCGGCTGCGCCTTTCGGGATGGCCTGTTCGATCTGGGCCAAATCATCGGCTGAAAGTCGCAGGTCGAGGGCCTTCAAGGACTCGCCGAGGCTCTCACGCCGACGTGCTCCAACCAGCGGCACAATATCCTGTCCACGTGTCAGCACCCAGGCAATGGCCAGCTGCGAGATGGTTGCACCCTTTGCCTCTGCAATCGAGCGCAATGCCTCGACGAGAGCGAGGTTGTGATCGAGGTTGGCTCCGTTGAAGCGCGGGCTGATACTGCGGAAATCACCAGGTGCATTTGTGCGTTCTTTTGACCAATGTCCGCTCAAAAGGCCGTGTGCCAAGACGCCATAAGCTGTGATACCGATGCCAAGCTCGCGACAAGTGGGAAGAATATCGGCCTCGATGCCGCGCGAGAACAGCGAGTACTCGATCTGGAGGTCGGAAATAGGATGTACCGCCTGCGCGCGCCGTATCGTATCGGACCCGACCTCGGAGAGGCCAATAAAGCGAACGTGCCCGGCCTTGACCATGTCTGCGATAGCGCCAATGGTTTCTTCAATAGGCACGTCAGGATCAAGACGGGCAAGGCGATAGATGTCAACGTAATCGGTGCCAAGCCGACGCAAGGTGTAGGCAAGAAAGTTCTTGACCGAGGCAGGACGACCATCGATGCCAAGAAAGCGGCCTTCGGGGCCACGTAATCCCCCGAACTTATCGCTCATCACGACCTGCTCGCGTGTCCGTCCCCGCAGAGCTGAGCCAAGCAGCATCTCGTTGTGTCCCATCCCGTAGAAATCGGCTGTATCAAGCAGCGTGATACCACTCTCGATGGCAGCGTGGATCGTCGCGATGCTGATCTCCTCATAGGCCTCCCCGGACGCGTTAGACATGCCTTCGCAGCCCAGACCAATAGCCGATACGAGAGGGCCACGTATTCCAAGTGAACGTGTCATCATCTTGCTTCTCTCCTTTTAATACGCTTTGAAAGTTTCCTGGTAATATGTTGACCTATGCACTGGGCTTGAGTATACTGAACTACTGATACCAGGACCAGGGTTTCTTGATCATAGGTCTCTGACCACCAGGATAAGGAGCAGTTAAGATGAATGAGCGTGAGCGTCGTCAGGCTCTCGCCGATTTTTTACGCAAGCGGCGTGCACGCCTTTCTCCAAGCGCGGTGGGGTTGCCGCCAGGCTTGCGCCGACGGACACCCGGATTGCGTCGCGAAGAGGTCGCGCAGCTTGCCAATATCGGTACCTCCTGGTACATCTGGTTAGAACAGGGACGCGATGTCCATCCCTCGGCCTCTGTCCTGGAAAGTCTCGCCCAGGCGCTCAGACTCACACGCAATGAGCGGCGGCATCTGTTTCTGCTGGCTGGCCAACCCCTTCCCGCTCCTACCTTCCCTTCAGAGGAGCATGCTAGCCCAGTCCTCCAACAGGTGATCTCTGACCTGGATCCTAATCCTGCCTATGTTCTAGGACGGCGGTGGGACTATCTGGCATGGAACAAGGCGGCTTCGAGCGTCTTTGCCATTGATCAATCGGCCCCCCCTTACTCACGTAATCTGATCTGGCGGCTCTTCACCAGCCCCACCTACCAGGCATGCTATCCCAATTGGGAACAACTGGCGCGAGGCGTCTTGGCAGAGCTTTACACGGCCAGTACGCTCTATCCAGGTGACGCCTGGTTCGAGGAACTGGTTGAGGATCTCAGAGAGGTCAGTCCCGAATTTGGTCAGTGGTGGTCCCATCAGGATGCGCCTCTCTCCATAGAGGGTCACAAAGTCATGGAGCATCTCACGCTGGGACACCTGGAGTTCGAGCATATTATCTTGCAAATTCCCAGTGATCCTGATGTCAGAATCATGATCTTCACACCCAGTCCTGCAACTCGAACAAAACTGGAGCGATTGCTGGAACCTGTGACCAGTCGCTCGTTGAGCAGAACCCGCCTTCCTGTACAGAGTGAGAAGCGGTAGACGCATATTTGACGTGAAGCTTCCCCCTCCCAATGATCGTTGGATCAAGCAGAACGTGATGTCTGCCCGGAACGCCCAGTGGTAAATTGGGTCAAATCTGCACGGATTTTGAGGCGAAACGTAGGCGCATCAGCGCGAATGGTAGGAATCGACCATTGAGAGCCTGGAGAAACCGCTCCCCACCTGGTTTCTTCCATCGCCATTCGGTAAATTGGGCAACACTACCTAGCAGGTAAAAAGGAACAGCCACACAAGGAAGTGGAGTGCTCCCATGTGGGATACCAGAGGCCAAAGAAGTTGACCCCATACGGGCTCATCGCAAGCGGTCAGCTTCCTCCTGTTGACTGAGCAGTTCAGATATAGTAGATGTTCCTTCCACCCACAAGAGAAGCGAGCTCACAACTACCTGTGCTCACTGGTCTGGTGGTGGGGGTCACTCCAAAGCATTCCTTTCTACCGTCTTTTTACCCCCTAACCCCTCTCTAGGACTGAGAACAAATTGGCCCTTGACACAGAATATTATGGCGCCATATAATATAGGGCAGAGAGAAGAACACGAACGGAGGAATGTATTCATGGAAGGTGCTTTCGACCAGGAGTCTCGGTATCAGCGGCTCCTGGAAGAGTTTCGTCGGGTGATGCACACCGCAGAGGCAACACGGGTGGAAACCTACTTGCTGTTCTTGCAAGTCGCTGGAGAGAGCTTTGATGATCGGCAGTTCGTGTTCGATCGCTTTGCCCTTTCCGAGGGAAAGATGGCCGTGCTTGGGCTGCTCAAGGTATGCGGTCAGTCCACCCCGTCGGAACTGGCGGAGGCGCTCAGCGTGACGCCGGGAACTATTACCGGACTCCTGGCTGGCCTGGAACGTTCGGGACTCATTGTTCGCGAGGAGCATCCGACCGATGGGCGCAAAGCAGCCATTACCCTCGCCTCCGGCACCCTTGCCCTCTTTGACCAGGTCCTGGAAGAGCGTTACCGCCATATCGAGGCGCTCCTTGCCCCGTTCACGCACGAGGAACTGGAGCAATT
>WNGQ01009975.1_pt1 | contig 10185 bp, 7 predicted proteins | sample 5407661 | NCBI WGS metagenome assembly WNGQ01 (sample SAMN13153382, study PRJNA577476) | soil metagenome | isolation source: 60 cm soil or saprolite under Garry oak tree replicate 2 | place: USA:California | collected 2016-06-15 | reverse complement strand
CTCCTCGCACCAGAACGGGAACCTCCATTTTCACTTTGTCCTGAAGCTTGCGGTAAGCGTCGGGGAACACAAGCATTTCAATTGAGCCAGCGAGATCTTCAAGTGCAGCCTGCGCATAAAAGTCGCCTTTCTTCGATTTCAGCACGCGAAGATTGGTGATGATGCCGGCGGTGCAAAGTAGCTCGTCTTTTCCGGTGGACGACTTCATCGCGCCGAGTTCGGCGGTCGAGAGCGCGCGCAGGTCTTCCAGCTTTTCGCGATATTTGTCCAGCGGATGTCCGGTGATGAAGAATCCCAGAATTTCTTTCTCGTTTGCGAGTCGCGTGTGCTCGTCCCAATCGGGCGTGTCCGGCAGGCGCTCTTCTTGCGGACGGGCATCTTCCTCCTGGAACACGCCGAAGAGCCCATGCTGGCCGGATTCCGCGTCCCGCTGCGTTTTCTGCGCGTGGTCCATGGCTTTATCCAGCACTGCCATGAGTTGCGCCCGTCGGCCAAGAGAATCCATGGCCCCACTCTTGATAAGCGATTCCAGTACCCGCTTGTTGAGAAGCCGCAGATCGACTTTTTCACAGAATTCGTAGATTGATTGGAATCGTCCAACTCGTGTGGGGCGCGCGCCCTCGCCCGCCTCTCCTAGTTCGTTACGCGCTGCAACAATCGACTCAATGGCGTTGTGTCCAACATTCTTTACCGCAGCCAAACCGAAGCGAATTGCGCTGTCATGCGGAGTGAAGTTGGCATCGCTGACATTGATATCCGGCGGCTCGACTGCAATTCCCATCTCGCGACATTCGTTGATGTACTTCACAACATCGTCAGTGTTGCCGGTAACTGAGGTGAGCAAGGCGGCCATAAATTCGACCGCATAGTGTGTTTTCAAATATGCAGTTTGATATGCCAGGAGTGCGTAGGCCGCGGAGTGCGCCTTGGGGAAGCCGTACTCGGCGAACTTGGCTAGCAGATCGAAAATCCTTTCTATCTTCTTGGGCGGATAGCCTCGCTGTACTGCGCCTTCGACGAAGCGCTCACGCTGTTTGGCCATCTCCTCGGGCTTCTTTTTGCCCATGGCGCGGCGCAACAGGTCCGCTTCGCCCAGAGAGTAGCCCGCCAAGCGGTTGGCAATCTGCATCACGTGCTCCTGATAGACGATTACTCCGAATGTCTCTCTCAGGATTTCTTCCAGCTCTGGCAACTCGTATTCAATTTTCTTGCGACCATGCTTGCGGTCAATGAAGTAATCGATCATGCCGCCCTGGATCGGCCCCGGGCGGTAGAGCGCATTCAACGCGGTAAGGTCCTCGATGGTGTTGGGCTGATAGCGGCGGAGCACGTCGCGCATGCCATGGGATTCAAACTGGAAAACGCCTGAGGTCAGTCCGCTGTGAAATACCTTGGCGTAGGTTTCCTGATCAGTGAGGGGAAGAGCTTCGAGCTTAAGTTGCTCTCCGCGGGTTTGCGCGATCAGCTTTAGCGTGTCGTCGAGAATCGTGAGCGTGGTGAGCCCGAGGAAGTCCATCTTTAGCAGGCCCATTTTCTCGATCGCTACCATGTCGAACGCAGTGACGATTTCGTCGTTCTTGGTCTTGTGCAGAGGGACTAACTCAGTGAGTGGACGCGGCGAGATTACGACACCGGCGGCATGCACTCCGGCATTTCGCACCAATCCTTCCAGCTTTTTTGCCGTGTCCAGCAACTCGCGAATTTGCCTATCGTTTTCGTAAACCTGCTGCAGCGCCGGAGATTCCTTGATCGCGGTTTCCAGCTTGATGTTGAGCGTGGTGGGAACCATCTTGGCAATGCGGTCGACGTCGCTGTACGGCACATCCATGGCGCGGCCGACATCTTTAATTGCAGCCTTCGCCGCCATTGTCCCAAAAGTGATGATCTGCGCCACATTTTCGCGTCCGTACTTGCGTGTGACGTAGTTGATGACCTCGTCACGCCGGTTCATGCAAAAATCCATGTCGATGTCGGGCATCGAAATCCGTTCGGGATTTAGGAACCGCTCAAAGAAGAGTTCGTGCTCAAGCGGATCGAGATTCGTGATGCGCAGCGAATAGGAGACTAGCGATCCGGCAGCCGAGCCTCGGCCTGGTCCAACTGGGATATTGTTGTCCCTGGCATAACGCACAAAATCCCAAACAATGAGGAAATAGCCAGAAAACTTCATTTGCTGGATAGTGGCAATCTCGTGTGCCAGGCGCTGCTCATATTCGGTGACTCCGTGTTTCAATTTGCCGGCTGCGGCAAGTTCGCGTACACCTTCCAACCTGCGGGCAAAGCCTTCACGCGTCATGTGCTCAAAATAGCTGTCGAGGGTGTAACCGCCAGGAACGTCAAAATGCGGGAACGGATTACTGACCTTCTCCAGGCGAACGTGACAGCGCTCGGCAATGTCCAAGGTACGGGCGAGCACATCAGGAGAGTCCTTAAAAACCTGGTACATCTCGTCGTGACTCTTGACGTAAAATCCCGTGCCCTGAAACTTCATCCGGTTGGCGTCCTGAATGCTCTTGCCGGTCTGGATGCATACCATTACGTCTTGGGCGTGGGCGTCGTCCTCGCAGAGATAATGACTGTCGTTGGTCGCGACCAGCGGAAGCCCGAGGTCCTTCTGCAACCGGAATAGATTGGGATGGATGCGGTGCTCCATCTCGAGCCCTTGGTCTTGAATCTCCAGGAAGAAATTCTGTTTGCCGAAGATGTCGGCGTAGGTTGCCGCGGCTGAACGCGCGGCCTCGTACTTTTCTTCCATCAGGAATTCTGCAACTTCGCCTTTGAGGCAGCCGGAGAGTGCGATCAGTCCGTTAGCATGTTCCGCAAGGAATTTCTTGCTGACTCGCGGTTTGTAATAAAACCCGTGCAGCGAAGCTTCGGAGGTGATCTTGACCAGATTGCGATAGCCTTCTTCGTTCTCCGCCAGCACTAACAGGTGGTTGTAAGTGTCCCCTTCAGGAGGTGTGCGCTCAATGCGATGATCGTCCTTCTTGCAGACATAGAGCTCGCAACCGATGATTGGCTTGATTCCCGCGGCCTTGGCGGCATTTACGAAATGCACTGCGCCAAAAATGTTACCATGGTCGGTCATGGCCACTGCAGGCATGCCCAGTTCCTTTACACGATGACAGAGCTTGTCGACATCGCAAGCGCCATCGAGCATCGAGTAGTCAGTATGAAGATGAAGGTGAACGAATTGAGACATTCGGGTGGTTTTATTTTACTGTGAGACAGGACCTGTGCAAACGGGAAAGAAACAACCCAAAAGCAGCGATCACTTCTTCAGTCGTGATGTAGTGACAGAGAATTTGCTGGTTACGAGTTGGCCTTCGTCGCTGTCTAATGGTTCAAATTCAATGTCGCCTGGCCCATGCTCACGAATCCACTGGTCCTTCACCCTGAAATAATAAGATTTCCCATCTTCAGCAGTGGAGTGCAGGGCCGCGACCTTGAGTCCCATGCCAACGCCCACAAATGACTGCCAGCTAGCGCAGAGATGATGCTCTCCAGGTTCAATAGAGGAGAAGAGATAAGAGTCGCTATGGATTGCACCAATCCACTTGCCGTCAACGCCAACCCTGGTGGTTGGTCTGGGATGCGGATTCAAAATGTGTATCGTCCTGAATGACGTAGATGAGGGCCCTTCCCGGCTCCAGTTGCGCCGCGGGATGCCGCCCCTTTTCCGCTCTTACGTCAAATTTCTCGTTGGCGGGACCGCAGCCAGGAGTGCCGGCGGTGCCGCTGGGCGCGACCTGCGCATTGGAGATTGCAACTGCCAGGACCAGCACGCCCAGAACCGTCTTCATTTTCCTGCCTCGGGCGAATGGTAACATGAGAGCATTGGCGGATCAAAATAGACCTATCTCTTGGATGCTGCGTCGCATAAACCAATGAAATCCAAACAATCCTGCCTCTGAAAGTAATCGGTTGCTGCTCACGGCGTAGTTCACCGTCCCGCCGCCACAGCCCTGGCGGGCTGGGTTTGCCGCCCTACTTGGCCTGCGTCGACCGTCTGTCCAGTTCGAGAAACTGTCTGGAAAAAGAGTTTGTCTCCATCAATTTCGATCAGCATGAAGGTGCGGTCCCGATCAAAACTCTTTTCCATGATTTCCGAGCGATGAAAGTCGTCCTTGACCAGCTTCCCCGAGCTGCCTTGGATGAAGTAATAGATTCCATCCTCGGGCTTGATTCGCTCATAGGCATGCTCGTGACCGGAGAACACAGCGTTTACGCCATAGAGCTTGAGCAGCGGCGTGAGTTGGTTGCGCAAGTCCAGATCAGGGCCGTGCGATTTCCCGTCGTTGTATAAAGGATGGTGAAAGTAACAGATTTTCCAGCGCGCGCCGGAAGATCTGAGATTCTGCTCAACCCAGGTCAATTGCTTCGCGTCCATGTAATTGCTGTCCAGCGCGAGAAATTGTACGTCGCCTCTCTTGAACGTGTGATATCGCTCGCCGTTCATGTTGAAAGGCTTGTACAGCCGTTCGACATTGGGATCGTCGTGGTTCCCCAGCGAAGCATAGAACTTGACGCCTGCATCCAGCAGCGGCTTATATGGCATCTCGAACTTTTGCGCCAAATCGCGCGGCTCGTGGCCTCCGTAGATGTTGTCGCCAAGCATGATTACAAAATCGAAGCCCACGGCCTCCCGGTACGCTTCCATCTCCTTAGCCACCTCGTACTGTTCCTGGTCGCCAGTGCCGCTGTCCCCAATGACGGCAAAACGCACTGAGTTGTTTCGTAATGGGAGCTTGATATCCAGCTTACGATTGGTTTGGGCGTGTAGCGAAACTGAACAGACGATAAGGCTGGCCAGCAGGAGCGAAAACGACTTACGTGGCGCGATCATTTTTCTGTATCCGGCAACACTTCTGGAATGTAGTCCACCACGATATTTGCTTCCGCGTCGCGAAGGACCAGTTCGCGGTCGAGTATCCGGTACTCTAGCCCGTCCGGTAGTTCCGGCAATTTGAGCAGTAAAGTCGGCGGCGTCGACTGCAGCGGCACATTCTCTGGATAACTCTGGTTGATTTGAAGGTCCATCCTCACCGGTTCAGCATGGCGCAGGCTCGCGCGAATGTCTTTCCCATGCGGACCGACCAATACGGCGGCGAGCTGCCGGCGAAAGTACTGGGCGATTTCTGGCGCGAAAATCTCGCCTTGTTTAGCTCCGGCGCGTGCAACTCGGACTTTGTTTCCCAACTCCCGCTGGCTGGAAGCAATAACCTGGGGCGAATCCGTGGGCTTCGGCGCCTGTCCGGCAGCTTTCTTGCGAAGCTCGAGATATTGCTTCACGCGCTGCTGGAATTCGTTCACTAGGCGAGCGTCTTCCGATGAGTTGGACGCCGAACCTTGCGCAGCGAAAAGCAGCGGAACAAGACATACGGCAGCCACCGCGATGAAGCATTGTCGATTGCAAAGCCAAGCCTTCATAGCGCGCTTCTAGCTCGCTTCCGCTACAGCCTTGACAGCTTTTTCGGCGGCATCTTTCGCGGTTTCCTCCACCACGTCATGCATAACTTCCCTTACTCGTTCGCGTATCTTCCTACCGTTCAAATTAACGTCAGCGGCTTCACTGATTGCCTTCGCCACTTTCTTGGCCACGGGATCAACCCTTGCGTCTTCCGATACGAGTCGGGCAACCTTCCTCGCAGTCTTCCGCGCGGGGAGTGCAGATTTCTGTGCCGCCTGTTCTTCTAGCCCCTCTCCGTACGAGGCGGCCCAGTCTTCTTCGAAAGTGCGCACGACCGCCTTCAGAGCCGCTCCGTCGCGTAAAATCACCCCTATTTCGCGACGCGCATCGAGTTCGAGCTGGCGCAGGCTCTGGCTCCCTATAAAAATGTGGGTACGGTCGCGCACCATAGTTCGTGTATGCAGGCGCATCCTCCTCAACTCACATGAACTCAGGTGCTTTTGGCTCACCTTTCCGATCACACGAATCTCGACCCCAGCTTTGCGCCGTTCGGCCAATAAGCGCAGCATGGCGCGATCGCTAATCTTTGGATCGTAGATGAGCAATTCTTTCTTTGCCGACTTGATGAATTTCGTGAGTTCCTTCCTCGCATTCACCGGGCTAACGAGGAACTTGGAATTTCCGGCGGCGTAAACCTGTCGTTTGGTATCTGCCTCGAACAGTCTGATGGCTTCCGCGACGAGCTTGGGATTGCGCGTTATGAGCCCGAAGCTTCGGCTGCGCTCCATATCCAGACGCGTAAAGTTAAAGGCCGTAAGGTACAGTTCTTTCCGGTCGACAATCATCATCTTGCCGTGATACCGCACCAGATCTCCGGCGGTGCGGGCGACGGTGATCCCGCTCGCCAGGAAGCGCTTCTCCAGCTTTCGCAGGTTTTCTTCGCCACCGTGATTCGTGAATGCGACCAGCGCATGGACAAACACGCCGCGTTCTACAGCATCGATCAAGGCCCGCTCGATCTCCGCCCGGTCAAAGCGGAAGATCACAACTTCAACGCTCTTCTTGGCCTTGCGTATGCCTTTAATCAGGCGTCCGATGCCGTCTCCAGGTTGGATGATGACCTTCAAGTTGGTGCTCTCCGGCTGCTTAGATGCAGAGCACCCAGACCGCGAAATACCCGCATCGTGAGTTGCACATGCAACCCGGAGCACGGTAGGAAACTCTGAATCGCCTGCTCAGGTTCGGAGTGGGTTTGAGAGGTGGCATGATCCGACGGCACATTTTGCAGCTGGTTTCCTTTGCTTTTGTACTTTCGATTGCACATTCTGCAAGTGCTCAAACCACTGGGCGCACAGCCGTGCCCGCCGGCTCCGCGGTTCTATGGACTGATCCAGGAGACATTCGATCGCGAGATTTGTATTTGGGACCGGGCGGAAAAGAACACCAACCGCAGTCTCCGGTCGAGTTCCTGCAGGAAGACTTAAACGGAACCAGCCCCAAGTTCGACGTCCGCGACTCTGCGGGAAAGAAATGGAAAGCCAAGCTAGGCCTTGAGTCGAAACCTGAAACCGCAGCCGCCCGACTCCTATGGGCAGTCGGATACGCATCAAACGAAAACTATTTCTTCCCTGTTTTGCAGGTGACGAATATGCCGGCCCGTCTAAGTCGTGGCCAGAACCTCGCCGGGCAGGGAGGCAACGTGCCCAACGTTCGGCTGCAGCGACATTTCGAACACGAAAAGAAAGTAGGGAACTGGAACTGGCGCCATAACCTCTTCTATGGCGCCCGCGAGTTCAATGGATTGCGCATAATGATGGGTCTGATAGCCAATTGGGACTTGAAAGACGAAAACAACGCCGTCTTTGAGGACGAAAAGGAGCCCGGGCACACATTGTTTGAAGTGAGCGATGTTGGGACCGCGTTCGGGACGGCGGGGAAGAGCTATTCCGACCGGGTTTCAAAAGGCAACATGCGCGCGTACATTCGCACTAAACTCATTTCCCACGTTCATGGCGACTATGTTGATCTCAACTTTCCCAAGTGCCCGCCCTTAGCAAGTCTTTTAGAATTCGAGTGGACCTTCTTCTTCCATCAAATGCGCATTCGCTGGATTGGAAAGCACATACCGCGTGCTGATGCGAAATGGATGGGATCGCTTCTGGCCCAGCTTTCTCCTGCGCAGATCAGCGACGCATTTCGGGCAGCAGGCTATTCGCCTGAAGAAATAAATGCATACACTGAAGCGGTGGTATCGAGAATCCAGGAGCTGAATAGTCTATGAAGTTTTGGACAATTCCGTGTGTTCTTCTTCCTTGAATTGCAAATTGTGGAGCTCGGCATAAAGGCCATTCAGCTTCATCAGTTCGTCGTGTTTGCCGCGCTCGATAATTTCGCCTTCTTTCACCACGAAAATCATGTCGGCACGCTGAATTGTTGAGAGGCGGTGAGCGATAACGACAACCGTCCTGCCTTCCATCAATCGATCTAGGGCTTCGAACACCAGTTTTTCCGAAGCCGAGTCCAGGCCGGTTGTGGGTTCATCCATGATGAGAAGAGGTGTGTTCCGGATAACCGCGCGCGCGATCGCAATCCTCTGCCGCTGTCCGCCGGAAAGAGTCATGCCGCGCTCGCCCAAGACCGTGTCGTAGCCGTCGGGGAGCTTCTCAATGAATTCGCTGGCATTGGCCATCTCCGCAGCCTTAATGATCTCCGCCCGCGTGCAGTCCGGTTTTCCATAGGCAATGTTCTGCCACACCGGAGCATGGAAAAGGACTGTCTCCTGTAGGACAAAACTCATTTGGTGCCGCAAAGACTTCTGCTGAAATTCTTTTATGTTGGTTCCATCGATGCTCACGGTACCCGAAGTAGGATCGTAAAACCGTGGAATCAGGCCTATGACGGTCGTTTTGCCCGCACCAGTCGGGCCCACCAGAGCCGATACCTGTCCAGCTTTCATTTCCAGGTTGATATTCTTCAAGATCGGAGTTTTCTCGTCGTACGAGAAGGCAACATCCGTGAACCGGATGTCGCCCTTAAATTTCGGCACAGGCCGCGCACGTGGCGAATCTTTTACTTCGACATGAGTATGCAAGATCTCCTGGATGCGCTCATATCCGACCGCCGCCTTCGAATAGGTGTCGGTCATCTTTGAAATTTCCTGCATGGGCTTGTACATCTTGCCTAAGTAGAGAATGAAGACCACCAAACCGCCGGCCGAGAGGGCGCCCGTCATGACTAGTCGCGCCCCAAACCACAGCACAAGGGCAGTGCCGACGGCGACTACTATCCCAACCAGCGGTGTCAGTTTGGCTTTCAAACTGCGGGCGCGCATGGCAATGTCTACGGCCTCCAGGCTTTCCTGCTCCAGGCGGCGGACTTCGTAGTCCTCGCGAGCGAAAGCCTTCACTACTCGGATTGAGGAAAGCACTTCCTCCACTACCGAAGTGATTTCGCCTTCCTTCTCGCGGACTTCACGCGAGGCCTTCTTGATGCGCCGCGTGTAGCTGTACATCCGACCATGCCGAGTAGAGTCATGGCATTGATCAGCACGCCTAGAAGCCCGTTCATCACGAAGCTCTGAATGGCTTCAATATCATCGGTGACCCGGCTGATCAGGTCGCCGGTCCGCTTCTGGTCGTGGAACGCCAGCGACAGTTTCTGAATATGCGAGTAGATGGTCAGCCGCAAGTCATAGCTGACCCACTGGCCTACGCTGGTAGTGAGATATTTTTCGCCATAAGAACAGATGGCCTCCAGGACAGCGATCGCGAGCACGGCCACGCACGCGAATTCCAGGATCGCCATTCTGTCAGTGCCGACAAAATTGTGAACGATCCGCATCGCCCAGCCGTGGCTTTCTTTGGAGCGAAGCACGTCATCCAGCACAATCTTCAACGGCCACGGCTGAAGCAGGTTGGCTGCGCTCTCCCCTGCGATGGCGATGAAACCGAGGGTCAGCGCGCCGATATGCGGATGGAGCAGACTACGAATTGTCAGTCGCTTGGGAATCTTGCGGTGAGCGCCGGTAGTTGCCAGCGTTGTGCCGTAGCAGATATGGTTGTGTAGGGACGGGCGTCTCGGCCCGTCCAGCCGAGCGCAGCGAGGCGATGTTGTCAAAAACCAAACAGAAAAAGGAGCGACACAAATGGCCGCTCCCCTTATCTCGTCAGGTAGTGCCGAGACCGCTTACTTCGAATACACAAAATGCCCGCGCCGGTTCTGCTGCCAGCAAGACTCATTAGACTCCGTACAGAACGGCTTCTCCTTGCCGAAGCTGACCGTCTTGATGCGATCCGCCGTTATTCCGGCAGCCACCAGGGCGTTTTTAACCGCGCTAGCCCGATTGTCGCCGAGCGCGAGGTTGTATTCGGTTGACCCACGCTCATCGCAGTGCCCCTCGATCGTGAAGCTGATGTTGGAGTGCTGTTGCAGGAAAGCAACGTCCGCTTGAATCGATGTTTGCTCACTGGGCCGAACGTCAGACTTGTCGTAATCGAAGTAGATGTCTTTCATGTTCTGAGAGAACATCTGCTCTTCCGTGAGGTTTGTCGTCGTCGTTGTAGGCGGAGGCGGAGGAGCATTTACCGTGACCCGAGCTGTCGCCGTCTGAGTTCCACCCGCTCCTTTCGCCGTCAGGGTATAGGTGGTGGAGTCGCTTGGGTTCACCTGCTGCGTACCACTCGGCTGGACCGCGCCGATGCCGTCGATGCTGACATCGGTAGCATTCGTCGTCTGCCAAGTCAGCGTGGAAGACTGGCCTTTGTCAATCGTCTCCG
>WNGQ01010260.1_pt1 | contig 10186 bp, 8 predicted proteins | sample 5407661 | NCBI WGS metagenome assembly WNGQ01 (sample SAMN13153382, study PRJNA577476) | soil metagenome | isolation source: 60 cm soil or saprolite under Garry oak tree replicate 2 | place: USA:California | collected 2016-06-15 | reverse complement strand
AAAGTCCCAAAGTCGCGTCAAATTTGCAATTTGAACGACCATGGGACCGCCTCGTTCCAGCAAAAAGCGTCCGCAAGCTAACCGCCCGCGTTGGTGTGTCAAAGAAATTTCTTAGCGCTGCGGGTTATCGAATTCTTCCGCTTGTAGGCTCCTCTTTTCCTCTGGTGACCAAGCGCACGATCACTGCGATGATAATCAGCACTGCGATGGCAATTCCAATATTGAGCGGCGTAATCAAACCAGGTTTTTCGGGAGTCGGTGTGGCCGTCGCTGTCGGAGGCGGCGCATTCTTGGCTGCCAGCATCGCCTGTACATATTGCAAGCGCTGGACGGTATCGTAATCATCCGGTTTTAGCTTTAGCGCGGCTTGGTAATCAGCAATCGCCTTCTCCCACTGCTGCATCGAGGTGTATGTGGCGCCCCGCTTTACCAAATGCTCGGCATCGGCAGGGTCTTTCTCGATCAATATCGTGTAGTCGGCGATGGCGGCGTCATAATTTTTCAAGTTTCGGTTCGCCCAGGCCCGGCGATCATAATTTTGTGGATCATTCGGCTCTTTCTGGATCGCGGTTGTGAAATCCGCGATCGCCTTATCCCACTGACTAAGGCCGATCTCCGCAAAGCCCCGGAACTTATAGGCGTAGCCGTCATCAGGTTTGAGCTGAATCGCCTTGTCGAGATCCGCCAACGCTGGATCAAACTGACTTTGCATTACCTGCGCATTGCCGCGCTCGCGATACGCGACTTCATCATCAGCCGCGACCTCTATGGCCTTTGAAAAGTCAGCGATCGCATCCGCCAATCGGTTGCTGGCGCGATAGGCGGTGCCGCGGTTGGTGTAGCCACGCGGATCTTTCGGATTGGCTTGGATCGCCTTCGTAAATTCAGCAATGGCAGCGTCATACTGCTTTTGCTGGGCGAGATCGATCCCGCGCTGCATATGTCCCCCGCCCCCTGCGGGCGGTTTGGCGAATCCGATGTCAACGGCCGCGAACCAAAAAAGTGAGACTGCCACCAGAGTGATTGTTTGCTTGTTCAAGATATTCATTTCTCCTCCGATCCTACTTTTTGAGCGATTTATCGTCTGTAAGCGAGCAAATTAACGCGCCAAAGAGCAAAGTGATGAGACGATTGGATTCAACCCGAGACTTTGATGATCTACGCGACCGCACCAACCTCTCGGAAGGCTATGCCGCCGTCTTCGCCACCATCCTCATCTGGTCGACGCCGTCGCTCTTTCAGTATTACCTGAATCGTTATTACGATCCCTGGGCACAGAATTTTTATCGATATCTCGTCGCCTGCCTCGCGATCGCGCCGCTGGTGTTTTACCGGATTCAACGCCGCGGACCGCGGATCGATTGGCGCGCTGTGATTATATGTTTCGTTCCGTGCCTGCCTAACGTCGTCCACCAAATCACCCAGGTGATGGCCTTGTTTTATATGGGCCCCGGCGTTTACACGATTTTCACTCGCTCCTCGGTGATCTTCACCGCGCTGCTCGCGCTCGCATTTTTCCCTGAGGAACGCCACGTGATTCGTCAATGGCAGTTTCAAGCGGGCACGCTTCTGGGATTGATTGGCTCTTTCGGTGTCATCTGGTTTCAACCGGGATGGAAATCGGGGCACATTGCGCTTCCCGGACTATTCATCGCGTTCACGGCCACGTTCTGCTGGGCGCTCTATGGAATCCTCGTGAAACGTCCCTCCGCGCAGCTTGGATCGATTCGCAGCTTCGGGTTGATCAGTTTTATCACCTCAGCCCTGTTGCTTCCGCTCACCTGCGCGTTTGGAAAGATCAGCACTCCGCTTCATGCCGGATCGCACGCTAACTTCATTCTGATCCTTTCTGCCGTAACTTGCATTACCCTCGCCCATGTCTTGTACTACGTTGCCATCCGCGAGATTGGCGTAGCGCTCGCGCAAACGCTCCAGCTTCTCTGTCCCGCCGGCGCGCTGGCGCTCTCCGCCTGGATTTATGGTGAACGTCTCACTCACGCTCAACTTTTGAGCGCGGCCATTTTACTTCTCGGCGCATTTCTCGCAATGAAGACAAAACCAGTCGCCACGACGGAAACGTCGGAGAATATCTGAGGCGTTTACTGGTATGAATCTTTCCGTTCCAATCCCGTGCATTCTTGACGGCTTAAAGCCGTCAAGTGTGAGAAGCGGCCGGAGGACTGCACCTGGCTGCAACGTTGTAACGACGTAATATTTTCAACCTTTTTAGCTCCACGTCAGCGCCTGCGCCTTGCGCACCAAATCAAGGAACCCTGCACCCGTTCCGAATCCGCGTTTAAGCCTGCGTCCGGCATATTGCTCAAGAGGTTGACGCGCGAACCGCAAAAAAAATAAGAACTTTGTGTCGAAAAATAATGCGACGCTAATGGAGCGCCGCTACAATCGACATCGAGTATTGGAATGAATCTGAAAGCGTATCTCAGGTCCCGGCAAAAGGAGATTGACCGCGCGCTCGATGGTTATTTACCGAAGGTGAACACCAAACCGGCAACGCTTCACAAAGCAATGCGTTACAGCCTCTTCGCCGGCGGCAAACGATTGCGACCGATTCTATGTCTTGCGGCCGCCGAAGCTTGCCGCGGCAAGATCGCCAACGCGCTTCCCCTCGCCTGCGCGCTCGAGTGCATCCACACCTATTCTCTCGTGCATGACGATCTGCCGAGCATGGACAACGATGATTTCCGGCGCGGGCGTCCCACTTGCCACAAGGTTTTTGGCGACGGTATCGCCGTGCTCGCGGGCGACGCGCTGTTGACGATTGCGTTTGAAATTGTCTCGACCGCGAAGCCGACACCGCGCTACGCCATGTCGATCTTGCTGGGTGAAATCGCGGTTGCGGCTGGGAGCCAAAGACTCATCGCTGGTCAAGTCGCCGATCTCGAAGCCGAAGGAAAGAATGTCAGTCGCCATCAATTGCGCTACATCCACGAAAACAAAACCGCGGCGATGTTGACGAGTTCGGTGCGGCTCGGCGCAATGACCGCGAACGCGGATGCTAAAGAACTCCGGGCCATCACTAACTTTGGACGCGGGCTTGGGCTCGCTTTTCAAGTCATCGACGACATTCTCGATGTAACGCAAACCTCAGAGATCCTGGGAAAAAGCGCCGGCAAAGATATCGCGGCAATGAAAGCGACCTACCCTGCTGTAATTGGCTTGAATAAATCGCGCGCCGAAGCCAGGCGACTCACGCGAAATGCCCACGATGCATTGTCGATCTTTGGCAATGGCGAAGCCGAAGCGCTTCATGCACTCGCGAATTATCTCCTGGAACGCGAGTATTGAATTTCCATTTCTGGGGAGCGCAGGCCGCTGGCCTGCAGTCGTCGGCAGCTTGCCGGCGACACTTTGCGTTTCGCAACACGAAAAATTAGGCGCTACCGAAAGACTTTTCGGCAGGCTGCCGAAAAGAACAGGCTGGCAGCCTGTGCTCCCCGGAATTTACAGACTCACGCGAGCGCAAGATTGGGATCGATCTCTTCTGTCACTTTCGATTCAAACCCGGCTTGCAATCGCAGCGACGCGGCAAATGCGATCATCGCTGCGTTATCAGTACATAGCCAAGCCTCCGCGCTTTTGAATTCAAATCCTTTGCTCGCGCATGCGTCACCTAATTGCCGCCGCACTTCACGGTTGCAGCTCACTCCTCCGCTCAGCGTTACAAGGTCGACATCGCACTGCTGGGCCGCCGCAATCGTTTTGCGCACGAGGACATCGATAATCGCCTGTTGAAATGACGCGCAAAGATCTGCGACGAAATCGCCGCGTAACCTCGGCAAGAGATATCGCACCGCTGTTTTCAAGCCACTGAAACTGAAATTTTCCGAATCGAGCATACTGCGCGGCAAATCAAACCGAGCCGAACCGCCACCCCGCGCCCGTTTTTCAATTTCCGGGCCGCCGGGATACCCGAGACCGAGCATCTTGGCAACCTTATCGAATGCCTCGCCGGCAGCGTCATCGACGGTACGCCCGATCAACTGGTAATCGGCGAGCCCACGCACTCGAACCGACATGGTGTGTCCGCCACTGACAATGAGGGAAATGTTTGGCTTCACATCACCGTTACCGAAAAAAGGCGAAAGCAAATGCCCTTCTAGATGATTGATCGCAAGGTACCGCTTATTGAAACCGGTGGCGAGACCTTTGGCGATCGAGGCGCCGATCATCAACGAACTGGCGAGGCCGGGCCCGCTTGTCGCGGCGAAAGCGTCGACGTTTGACATGTCAATCTTGGCCTTACGTCTCACGCGTTCCATCAGCTCGGGCGCGTAGATGAGATGATTGCGCGAAGCAACCTCGGGCACGATTCCGCCATACTGCTCATGCGCGGCGATTTGCGAAGCGACTTCGCTCGCGAGCAATTCACGACCACGCAAAATCGCGACCGCGGTCTCATCGCAGGATGTTTCTAATGCCAGAATCGTCACAAGACAATTGTAGGCCAGGCGCCCCGCCTGCCAAACTGGGCAACCGACGCGGTCGCCCTACACTTATTTCTTTACCGCTTCCGGTTTCGGTGCGTTCTGCTGCGCGTAAATCATGACGCCCTTGAGCGCGTCAATCGCCCGCAACATCTGCGGATCTTTTGCCTTGATGATGTTTTTCTCATCGTCTGGTTTCACGTTTTCCACATTGCGTAATGTGAAGAGCGCACGCTCCTGCTCGGCGGTCATGGGAACACGAATGTTCGGCGTTACGCCGTTTCCCTGAATAACTTGCTTCCCCGGTGTGTAGTATTTTGCGGTAGTAAATCGCACAGCTGAGCCGTCTGGTAATTGCATGACGTTCTGGACGGAACCTTTTCCAAACGTAGTTTCACCCACAAGAATGGCGCGATGCAGGTCCTTGAGCGCTCCGGAAACAATTTCCGCGCCGCTCGCGCTTCCTTCGTTGACCAAGAGCGCCATCGGAAAATTCGGACGCTCTTTTCGTGCCCCAGAGGTCGCGTACTCATGCTGCTGGGAAGCAGCGCGACCCTGCGTTGAAACGACCTTCGTGTTGGGTGGTAAGAATTGAGCACAGACGTCCACCGCGCTGTTTAACAGCCCGCCTGGGTTGTTCCGGAGATCAAGAACAAGCGCCTGCATCCCCTGCTTCTGCAATTCGTCGAGCGCTTTTGATAATTCTTCGGCGGTCGGCTCATTGAACTGAATCAGCCGGATATACCCGATCTTAAATGGACCGGTCAGTTCCGCTTCCAGCAACCTGACTCCTTTGACGCTTTCGACTTTTATCTCCGCGCGTTCCAGCGTGTAGTCTTTGATTTCCTTCGTCGAAGGCCGCAGTAGCGTGAGAGTAACTTTCCGGCCGGCTGGCCCACGCAAAACATTAATTGCGTCCTGAAGGTCCATTCTTTCGGTTGAAGCGCCGTTTATTCTCAAAATCTGATCACCGGAGAGAATGCCAACCTTGGCGGCCGGGGTATCCTCCATCGCCGTCACGACCGTCGGTAAACCGTTCTTCATCGAAACCTCGATCCCGAGGCCGTTGAAGCGGCTGCGCGTATCGTCTTGCATATCGCGGAAATCATTGGGGTCCATGAACTGGCTGTGGGGATCAAGCGATGACAGCATCCCTTTCATCGCCGCCGTGATGAGATCGTGATAACTCGTCTTGTTTCCATCCACGTAATCTTGCCGGATCAATTCGATGGCTTTTGCGAAAAGGGTGATTTGCGAGTACCCGTTATCCTCCTCGTTCTTTCCGCGCTGCGCTTCTTGCGCGCGGACGCCAGACAGAACGCCAAGGAGAAGCAGCAGCCAAGCGAATGACCGCATAACAATGGAGCGTCTCATATTTCGAGTCACGACTGGACTGGACCTTCGCTCATTCGGAAATTTTTGGCAATGCGCAAAGCGCCCCTAACATTGCGCCTCGGATGAAACCAGCTCTTACAATCAAAGCGTCCCGCCTGTTTTTCCTGGCGGTTGGTCTCTGTCTGCCCTGCGTGAGTAACTTCGCCTCGCAAACTGCCGATGCCGAATACGAAGCGGTGGCCGAGGAATACATCAAAGGCTATTTCGCCTCCCATCCGCTCCAAGGCACTGCTCTCGGCCTTCACGAGTACGACGGCAAAATCACCGATTACAGCCGCCTTGCGCTCGATGCTGAGCTTTCTCGATTACGGCGGTTCGACGATCGATTGACAAAATTTGATCCAAGCAAATTGAGTCCTCGCCAATCGTTTGATCTGAAGATTCTGCAAACGGCGATCAAGAAGGAACTCTTTCAAATCCAGGACATGTCGGTCTTCGAGCGCAACCCCATGGTCTACGCGCGCGCAGCCGATGTGAACGTTTACGTGCAAAGGAATTTTGCGCCCCTGGAAGATCGCGTTCGCAGCCTTACCGCGATCGAATCTCAAGTTCCAAACATCCTTATCGCCGCACGAACGAACCTCAATGACGTGCTTCCCAAACCCTATGTCGAACTTGCCATTCAGATCGCGAAAGGTTCGTCGGATTTTCTAAAGAAGAACCTCGTCGAGGCGATCGCAGCGCTGAAGGACGAACGGATTCGCGCTGAATTTCTGGATTCCAATCGCAAAGCGGCCAACGCGCTCGCCGATTACGCGGCTTGGCTGGAACGCGAGAAACTCCCCAAAGCCTCGTCAGATTTTGCTCTCGGCGAAGAAAAATATAGGCGATTGCTGGCGCAAACGGAACTTGTCGATCTTCCGCCGGACAAAATTCTCGAGATCGGCATGGAGCAACTAAAGGCGGAGCAGGAAGCGTTTGCCGATGCCGCGAAAAAAATCGATCCAAACAAGCCCGCCATCGAAGTTTTCAAGCAAATCCAGAGCGAACATCCGACGCCGGAAAATCTAATTCCCGACGTAGGCAAAGATCTCGACAAAATTCGAAAATACGTCTCGAGCCATCATTTAGTGACAATTCCGTCGGACGTTCGCCCCCGGGTCAAAGAAACACCGCAATATAGCCGGGCCACCTCCTTTGCCTCGATGGACACGCCGGGTCCATTCGAGAGGCGCGCGACTGAGGCCTATTACTATGTCACGCCAACAGAGAGCGACTGGCCGGAGAAACAAAAAGAAGAATGGCTCACCGCCTTCAATTATTACACTTCGGACATCGTTTCCATTCACGAAGCGTATCCCGGCCATTACGTGCAATTTTTGCGCTTGAACGCGTCGCCCGCGAGTAGAGTCGAAAAAATTTTCGGCAGCTATGCGTTTGTCGAAGGCTGGGCGCACTACTGCGAGAAAATGATGATTGACGAAGGCTACGGCGCCGCCGGCGGCACGACTCCAACCGAGGACGATACGAAGCGCGCGGCCAAATATCGAATGGCTCAGGCCGATGAGGCCCTGCTCCGCTTATGCCGCTTGTGCGTCTCGATCAAGATGCACACCCAGAATATGTCCATCGACGAGGCAACCAAGTTTTTTCAGGAGAACTGTTACTACGAGGAAAAACCGGCCCGCTCCGAAGCGATGCGTGGCACGTTCGATCCCGGATACCTCAATTACACGCTTGGCAAATTGCAGATTCTGAAACTGCGCGACGATTACAAAGCGCAACAGGGCGACGAATTCTCATTACAAAAGTTCCACAACGAACTCCTCAATCACGGCATGCCGCCCGTTCGTCTCCTCCGCGAGATCATGCTCAAAGACCAGAGCAAGTGGGGCGAAGTGCTGTAAACTCTCACTCTTGCTCGTGCCCGTGATCGGGCTTCGCCTCACCACGGAATCTCCTTTCGGTCACGCAAGAATTTGCCGGTAAGGTTCTGCGGCGCATCGGTGGCGAGCCAGACGATCGTGTCCGCGCCTTCTTCGACTGACCGCGTTGCATTCCGTCCACCAAGATCGGTGTGTACCCAACCAGGACAAACCGAATTCACGGCGGCCTTCGGCAACGCCACCGCGAGCTGCGACGTAACGCCGTTCAGCGCCGTCTTCGAGATGCAGTAAGCCGGCGCCCAGCCATCGGCGCCACCAGTTAACTGCCCGCCGCCACTCGAGATATTGATCACGCGCGGGGCTTTGCTTTTCGCGAGCAAAGGTGCGAATGCGCGCGTCACGCGCAGAGCACCGAGCGTGTTCGTCTCAAAGGTCTTTCGTAATAGCTCATCGCTGATCTCCAAAATCGCAGTGTCCCCATCCTCGATGAATCCAGCGTTGTTTACCAAGATATCGACATGATCTGCAATTTTAGAGAACTCACGCGCGGCGGCAGTTACGCTGGCATTATCGGCGACGTCGATTTGAAGGAATGTTGCCTTTCCGCCGCTCTTCGCGATCGCTTCGACTACCGCACGTCCAGCACCGGCATTTCGGGCACCGACAAAGACGTGAAACGCCCGGATCGCGAGTCGACGTGCAACTTCCTGGCCGATGCCTCTGTTGGCTCCGGTGACCAACGCTGTCTTCATGTGCGGCCGTTCCGAGCCGGTGATCTAGTCACCATCTTCCTGATCCTGGCTCGATAACAGATTGTTCAACAATGGCTGCGGGTTCGATGGTAATTCCTCGACATCGCGAAGCTTCTTCGTGATGGCACGCGAACGGACCGCCACGTTATCCACCTGTCGGGCAGCTTGATCGAGCTTGTCCTTCACCGCCGATAACGCTTCCCCGAATTTCCCGAACTCAGTTTTGACACCCGCGAGAACGCTTTTGGATCGCCAGTGTGCGAAAACCCATTTGTAAACTGTTCAGCAACGCCGCAAGCGTGGTCGGACCGGCAAAGACGACGCGGCAGTCGCGCTGCACTTGCTCCACCAGACCAACGCGTCGGATGGCCTCGGCATACAGTCCTTCGGTCGGCAGAAACATAAGAGCGAAATCCGTCGTTCGCGGCGGATTGATATACTTCTGGCAAATATCTTTGGCGCTGCGCTTCAACTGCGTTTCGAGGCTCTTGATCGCCTCGTCAATTGCCGTCATATCGCCTTTCTCCTGCGCCGCAATGAGACGGTAGTAATCTTCTGTCGGAAATTTTGCGTCGATTGGCAACCAGACCGGCGCGCCGTTTTCATCGCCCGGCAACTTGATCGCGAATTCGACGTGGTCGCTGGCCTCTTCGCGTGTCTTCACGTTTCGCGCGAATTGCTCCGGTGTGAGTAGCTGTTCAAGCAGCGTCCCAAGCTGTACTTCGCCCCAGCCGCCGCGCGTTTTCACATTGGTGAGGACTTTTTGCAATCCGCCCACGTCGCTCGCGAGTTGCTGCATCGCGCCCAGTCCTTGATGAACTTGCTCAAGTCTGTCGCTCACGAGTTTAAACGATTCGCCCAGCCGTTTTTCCAGTGTGCCTTGTAATTTCTCGTCAACCGTCTCTCGCATTTTGTCGATCTGCTTCGAGTTGTCATCCTGCAATTGCTTGAGGCGAAGATCGACAATCGAACGCACGCCCTCGAGAGATTTGCTCAGCTCTTCGCGTTGCGCCTTCGCCGCATTAGCACTTTCTTCGCGCCCGCGCGACATCTCTTCGCGGATGATTCGTTCGCCACGCTCCTGCGCGCGATCGAGCATTTCGAGCCGCTTCACCAGCTCGGATTCGACGCCTCTACTTTTTCGTGGAATCAGCAGAAAAATGAGCGCCGCAAACAAGCCGCCGCCAAGCACGCCAAAGATGACATAAACAAGCGGACTCACTCTTGGTGATTAAACGATGCCCCGCGGAATTCAACTCTAGAGGCAGTCGTGTCGCCTGCGTTTACGAAAAGCAGCCGGCACGGCTGCCACTACATCTTTGTCATCTCGTGCTATTCGAGGCTCTCGCTTGGAATGACAAGCACTGCTAAAACCGCAATTTCACCCCTCCGTACGCGGCGCGTCCCAGCGCGGGGAAACCGAAAACCTCCGCGTAATGTTCGTTCGTCAAATTGTCGATGCGGCCGAAGACCGACAGGTGCGGGTTCACTTCATATTCCGCCGCAATGTTGACGAAACTGTAATCTTCGATGTCGAAATTTGGTCCGCCGAAATTCAATTCTTCGCGCGCGTTTACAAGCTTTGCTTCCGCTGTGGTGCGGAGTCTTTTGCACCAAAGATATGAGGCCGAAATGTAAACTTCGTTGCGTGGCCGGCGGGCCAAACGCGCGCCTTTCGGTTGATTAATGTCCGCTGACGAAGTCTTCTCCGCGTCGAGGTAGGCGTAGCTGGCCGTGAAAAGCAGATCGGCTACCGGTTGCGCCCGTA
>WNGQ01032476.1_pt1 | contig 10188 bp, 11 predicted proteins | sample 5407661 | NCBI WGS metagenome assembly WNGQ01 (sample SAMN13153382, study PRJNA577476) | soil metagenome | isolation source: 60 cm soil or saprolite under Garry oak tree replicate 2 | place: USA:California | collected 2016-06-15 | reverse complement strand
GACTCGAGGCGCCGCTTTGATGTCGGCCACTGCGGGGACAGTCCCTTAAAGCAACCGCCGGCGCTGCCCCAAGCTGATCCAGCGGGACAGTCCCTACACGTCTGTGATCGCGCCCCGGATGGCGCCTTCGTGCTCCTGCAGGTCGCTGTCAGACATGCCGTGCTCGCTTCTCGCGTGCTCCGCCGCCTGAGCCATCACTTCTTCTTCGGTCTCCCCGTTGAACTGCGCCTGGCAGTCGAAGCCAACGTCCCCACAATTGAGCTGCTTCGCCATCGTCGCCTCCTCGGTCGGGTTCCGCGACTCTAACGCTCCGCAATCGCGACGAGCCAGTGGATCTCATAGTCAACCTGGGCGGGCAAGTTCCGTTCGGCGAGTATCCGGCCCTGCTCGTACTCGGCGTCGTCCAAGAGGTCGAAGGTCGAGATGTGTCGTCCTGCGATTTTCGCCAACGCCGTCTCGCGGTCGATCCGGTCGCGCTGGTGGTGCCTCACGAGCCGGACCTGCCCGAATCCGGCCTCGCGTAGCTCATTCTCGAGCTCGCCGGCCGTCGAGAAGCGTGCGCGATCGATCGCCTCGAAGCGCGGGAAGTACTGGTTCAGCCAGAAGTCCGAGAAGTACGTCGAGTCGAACGTGACGACGCAGGCGCGCCCGCCTGGTGCGAGCAGCCGCCGCGCGGCACGGAACGCCGCTGGTCGATCGAGAAGATGAACGACCAGCCAGTAAACGACGCGGTCGAACCAGGAGTCCTTGAGCGGCGGATCCTCGGCGCGAGCGAGTTTCAGCTTCACATTCGCCGGCACCCGTTTCCTCGCCATTGCGAGCATCTCGGCCGACGAATCGATTCCCCACACCGACGACTCCGGTGCGAGCGCGGCTACGAGCCTTCCCGTTCCGCAGCCGACGTCCAGCACCCGCTGCCCGCGCAGGTCGGCCTCGCGTGAAACCAGCTCGAAGACCTCCCACCAGTTGTCATCTTGCGGACGAAGGTCGTCGTAGGTTGCGGCCCGCGCGTCGAAGTCCGGCCTTCTCAGAACCACTCAGGCGTCGGAGACGAGGTCGTCAGGATCCGTCAGCGCCTCGATCGCGTGCTGGGCAGCCTCGAGCGAGTCTTCGGCCACGAGCACCTTCTGCGGGGTGTCCTCGTTCGCCCGCGGGTGGTGCTCGACCGCCGGCTCGAGCTCGGACGCAATTCCGGCCTGGTTAAGGATCGTCTGCAGCTCTTCGGCCTCGGCGATGTCCTCGGCGAGCGCCACCTGGACGAGCTGGGTCATTTGACCGCCTCCTCACGTTCGGGCTCGGCGACGTCATCTCGGCCGCGGCGGACGCCGCGCTTGACCAATCTTGGCGCACCCCGCTCCGGGAAGGGTACGTCGATCACGTCGAAGTCCTTCGGCACCACGGTGTCGGGGAAGATCGTACGCGCCTCACGTGCAACCTCGGGTCCGAAGTAGCGATTCGAGAGGTGCGTCAACGCCAGGAGCGATACCTCGGCATCGCGCGCGATCTCCGCAGCCTCGAGCGCGGTCGAGTGCGCGGTCTCGCGGGCGCGCTCTCGCTCCTCGTCCAGAAAGGTCGCCTCGTGCACGAGCACTTCCGCTTCACGCGCGGCCTCGAGCACGATCGGCGAAGGCGCAGTGTCGCCTGCCAGCACGACCCTCCGCCCGGGACGCGCCGGCCCCAGCACCGCGTCCGGCGTCACCACCCGGCCGTCCTCCAGCTCGATCGACTCCCCACGCTGGAGCAGGCCTCGCTGAGGCGGGTCGACGCCGAGCGCATCCGCAGCCTCGACGTCGAAACGCCCGGGCCTTGGCTCCTCGACGAGCGCGTAGCCGACCGCCGAGACGCCGTGTGCGGGCGCGAAGGTGACGAGGTTGTAGCCCGCGCGCTCGAGCACGTCGCCGGCCTCGAGCTCCTCGAGGCGGACCTTGTACGTCAGCTTCCCGAAGATTCGCTTCAGCGCTGCGAACAGATCGTGCAGTCCCGGCGGCCCGTAAACCGTCAGGTCGATCTCGCGCCCACGCAGGGCGAAGGTCTTCAGCATGCCGGGCAGGCCGAGATAGTGGTCGGCGTGGTAATGGGTGAGAAAGACCTCGCGCAGCTCGACGAGGCCGACGGTCGAGCGGAGCATCTGCCGCTGCGTCCCCTCGGCGCAGTCGAACAACAGCCGCTCGCTGCCGCGACGAATGAGCAGCGCCGAAGGCGCCCGCTTGGCCGTCGGCACCGACCCGGAGGTGCCGAAGAAGACGAGGTCGAGGTCCACGCGGGCAAGTGTAGGCTCGCGCGGTGGCAAACCTTGATGTCCCGCCTGCCGCGGCCAGCGAGCAGGCGCGTGAGCAGCTGGGCCGGCAGGTGGACGCCCAGGTGTACGACGAGATTCGCGAGCTCTGGAAGCGCCACTCGATCGCGGAGGAGCACCGCGATCTCCCCGGCCTGATCGCGACCCTGACGGAGGACTGCGTCTACGAAATCCCGGAGTCGAAGCAGCGGTGGAATGGCCACGCGGGCGCGACCGAGTTCTACAACGGCCTGCTGACTGCCTTTCCGGACATCCACTTCGCCCTGACGGAGATCGTGATCGGGCCGCAGGGAGTCTGCGAGGAGGCTCTCGTCACGGCCACGCACGCTCGCGACTGGTTGGGTGTCCGAGCGAGCGGGCAGCGGCTCGAGTTCACCGTCGTGATCTTCTTCCCCTGGCACGCCGACAAGCGGCTATTCGCAGGCGAGCGCATTCACGTCTCCGGCTTGAGCTTCTAGGGCAAGACCAGCTTCTGACCAGGCTGTACGACGTCCCCGGCCAGGTCGTTCCGCTCTTCCAGCCGGTAGATCGCAGCCCGCGGATCGCCACTGTAGTGCGAGCTCGCGATCGACCAGAGCGTGTCGTACCGCTTGACCGTGTAGATCCGAGGGTGGCCGGCCCCGTCAGACGAATGCGCCGCGACTGCCCAGAAAACAAGGCCTGCGAGCAGGACGCCTATGAACTTGACGAACATATGTTCGCCACTCTAGAGCGAACACGTGTTCGTGTCAAGCCTAACCGCCGCGCAGCACTTTCATCAGCGCATCGAAGATCTCGCGCCGGCGGCGGAGCGCCGCCTTCCGCTCCTCGGCTCTCAAGGCCTTCTCCCGATCGTCCTCACGCTTTTCGCCCATCGGATCGACAGATGCGGGCGAAGCCCGAAACCGGCGGCCGTCAGCGCGAAACCGGCGGCCGTCAACTCGAACCGTTCAGAAACTGCCCGTCGCGATAGACGAGCTCGCCGTCCGCATAGACCTCGCTGCCGGAGCGGAGGTCGCAGACCAGATCCCAGTGGAGCGCCGAGCGGTTGAGGCCGCCCGTCTCCGGATACGCGGTTCCGAGCGCGAGGTGCATCGTCCCGCCGATCTTCTCGTCGAAGAGGGTGTTGCGGGTGAACATCGGCACGGCCTCGTTCAGGCCGAACGCGAATTCCCCCACTCGCCGGGCCCCATCGTCCATCGCAATCATCTCGCGCAGGAACTCCTGGCCGCGGGTCGCCGTGGCCTCGACCACCTCGCCCGCTTCGAAGCGAAGCCTGACGTCATCGACCTCGCGCGCGTTGAAGACCCCGGGATACGTGAACCGGATCTCACCTTCGACGCTCGTCTCGAGGGGTCCCGTGAAGACCTCCCCGTCGGGGAAGTTCTCCTGACCCTTGGAGGGAACCCAGGTCCTGCCCTCGGTGACGAGGCGCAGGTCGGTTCCATCCGCGACGATCCGAAACTCCCGCTTCGTCCCAAGAAAGGCAGCGAGCCGGTCGATCCGCTCGCCGAACTCCTGCCAGCGCGCGACCGGATCAGGATCGTCGAGGAACGCCGCGCCGAAGACGAAGTCCTCGTACTCGGCGAGCGACATCGAGGCATCCTGTGCGGCCGCCTCGGTCGGATACGCGCTCAACACCCAGCGGAGCTCGCCGGCGGCCGCGCGCTCGAGGTAGCGGTTCCGCAACGGTTCGGCCGACCGGTCGTACCGTGCCTGCCGCACCGGATCGACATTCGACAGCCGCTTCGTGTTCGCGGGGGCCGCGAGGGCGATCCGGACATCGACGCTCTCGATGTCGTCGGCGCGCGCTGGATTGACCCAGGCGAGCTGCTCGTCGTTGCCGTACCTGAGCAGGTTCTCGGTCAGCGGCTCGAGCGCGATTCGTGGCAGCGGTTGTGCGCCGGCCTCGAGCACTTTGCGGTAGAGCTCGCGCAGCAGCGGCGCGGCGAGCGTCGACGACTCGAGGGTGACGAGATCGCCCTCCCGAACACCGGCGCAGAAGCCGACGAGGACGTCGGCCATCCGTTCGTGACGGCTAGCGAACACGCGCGGCAAGCTCGGACGGCTGGGGGTCCTGGAGGAACTGCCCGCTGCGCCAGACGAGCTCTCCGTCTGCGTAGACCTCGCCTCTGGCCGCCGAGGGCCTCGAAACCCATCCCGAGCGCCATGTGCATCGTCCCCCCGATCTTCTCGTCGAAGAGGATGTTGCGGGTGAAGCGGTCGATCTCGTAGTTGAGCCCGAAGGCGATCTCGCCGACGCCGCTTGCACCCTCGTCGAGCTCGAGCAGCGAGCGCAGGTACTCCTCGCCACCCGCAGCCTCCGCCGCGACGACCCGCCCATTCTCCAGTACCAATCGGGCGTCGTCGATCTCCCGCCCGACGAAGACGGCGGGAAACCCGAAGCGAATCGTCCCGTTAACCCCAGTCTCGATGGGGCTCGTATACACCTCGCCGTCGGGGACGTTCTGGCGCCCGTACGCAGCGCGCCAGGTACGACCTTCGACGACGACGGTCAGATCCGTGTCCTCGCCGACGATGCGCAGCTCGCGCACCGAGCCGAGCTCCTCGGCCCGCGCCTGCAGCCGCTCGCCCACCTGGCGCCAGTGGTCGACGGGGTCGTCGTCGAGCACGTGGCACGCTCGGAAGACGAAATCCTCGTAGTCCGCGAGCGACATGTCGGCGTCTTGGGCTTGGCCTTCGGTCGGCGAGAGCGTTCCGCACCAGCGGTGTTCGCCCCTCGCGATTCGGTCACGGCGGCGGATGGCGAACTGCCGCTGCGCGGTAAGCTGGCGCTGCCGGCGGTCGGTGTCCAAGCGGGTGAATGAGCGCGTGTTCGTCTCCGACCAGATCGTGACCGATGCGTCGATGGCGTCGAGCTCGCGAAGCTCGATCGGCGACACGAAGTCGAGCTGCTCGTCCGAGCCTTGCGCGACGAGGATCTCCTTAAGGCCGCTGAGATCGAGGGCGGTGTAGGCGTGGGCGCCGCGCTTGATCGCCTCGCGGTGCAACGGCACGACCAGCGGCGCCGCAGCGGCCGCGTCGCCTTCGATTCGTAGCACGTCCCCCGGCTGCAGCCGAAGCGAATGGTCGAGCACCAGTTCGGCCAAGGCGTCGTAGCGAGGGTCTCTCACGAAGCCGCGCCCCCGCCTCGGTCCGCTGGCGACCGCAAGAGCCGGGTTGAGGCGGCCGCAGCGGCAAAGCCGCTACGGCCTTTAAGTCGGCATCGCAAGCGAAGCCTCACTGAACGCCTAGAATAGTCGGGCCGCTATTTCCGCGCACGCGGGCGGGATTTGACCAGGAACGGCCGGCTGACAGAGACGAACGCACGCTGCGGGTTCATCGCGGCCGCGAGCCTGATCCCGTAGACGTACCAGCCGGAGCGCTTGAGCGTCTTCTTCGGGAGCGCGACCAGCTTGGACTTGTAGGCGAGCGCGGTCCCCTTCGCGCCGAGCAAGGGCTTGCTCTTGGGGTTCGCCAGCGCCTTCAGCACGGCCTTTTTCGCTTTCGCCGTCAGCTTTCGCGACCCGAGCTTGAAAACGCCCGCCTTGTAGCTCGCGTCCTCCTGCACGGTCGTGCGGAAGCGCCAGAGCTTGTTGTTCCAACCCTTGGGGCTGCCGAGATAGCCGAACGCGACCGTGGCGCCGTTGACCGTCGCCGTGTGGGACCACCCGGGCGGTGTCAGCGCGCACTTGCCCTGGGTCTGGGCGATCGCGTTCTTGACCGAGGTGAACGAAGGTCGCTTCGAGTCGTCGAGCCGGAGCAGCCCGCTCTGCCAGCGGTCGAGCGGCTGCTCGTCGACGAGGTGGAAAAAGCTGAGCGAGCGGACATCGGGATCGCAGCTGACGAAGCGGACGATGTCCGAGTAGTACTGCGCCTGTGTCCCCTCGTCGATCGTGACGACGTTCTCCTTGCCTGTGTAGAGGTTCTGGAGCACAGCGGGGATCGCGACCTGCCAGCCCGTCTCGTCGAGGTCGAGCTTGAGCGCGTTCGCCGGGGCTGCCTTGCCGCGCTCGGCAAACAGCGGTTGGGCGGTGCCGTTGAACGCATCCCACACGGCCTGCTTGATCCGATCGAGGTTCGGGATGCCGGCTTTCGGCCACGGATAGCCCTTGAGCGGCGGATCGTTGTTCTGATTCGGATAGGGGTGGAAGCCGAGCTCGTCCATCAGCGGCTTGGTCCGCTTGCTCGCCCGGTAGGCGGCACCGACGTCGTGGAGGAACCGAACGGGCGAGGTCGAGACGTTGTCCTTCGCGAACGGGTTGTCGTTGCCGCGAGGCGAGAGGCCTACTCCGATCACGTTGATCGAGGGATCGACCCCTTTCAGCGCGTCGTAGGAAGCCGCCAGCAGCGGCTCGTACGCGGAACCCGAGAGATTTGCCCCGGTCGAGCTGAACTGCGGCTGCCAGAAGCGCGGCTGGTTCGGCTCGTTGCCGATCACGTAGTCCTTCACGAACGGATACGTGCGCGCAAGCTGCTGCAGGAAGGCCGCGAACTGGGTGATTCGCGCGGGCGACGAGGTGATGTCGCCTGGATGCGCAGGCGCGACGGCGAAGAGGACGCGGACGGCGTGGATCGTGGCCTGCGGGAGCCAGTAGTCGAGCCCCGGTTGGTTCGGAATCGTCGTCGGCTGGGCGGGATCCCAGTTGATCGCGATCCGGTTCTCGGTTGCCCCCAGGTCGTTGAGCGTGGAGTAGAACATCGTGGGATCCCCGAGGACGCCCGTGTCTTCGGTGATCCCGAAGGTGACGTTCGCGGCGGCCCGCCCGCAGAACGCGAGCGCGGCGCACACGCAGCAGGCGACGAACAGAGTCTTCTTCACGGCGGGTCCCTTTCTCCCTCGGCGACGTAGGTTGCCACGCCGGTCGGCGGCGTGCATAGGTCGTAAGGTCTATCTTTCGGCACCGACGGTCCCAGTCCTTAGGAGGACGGCGTCAAGCAATCGGGCGGCGCCGAAGCGGACTGGATCGTCCGCAGGCAAGCCGGTTTCCGCCTCCGCTTGGGCCACCGCAGCACGTGCTTCGGCGTCGCCGAGATCGCGCGTGTTCAGCGCGATGCACGCGACCTTTGCGGGCCTTGCGGGCAGCGACGCGCGCTCATGGAGCTCGACCAGCTCGCCGAGGAGCGGAATCGGCTCTTCGGGGTAGCCCTCGATCGCCTGCGATCCGGCTCGGCCCCCTCGACCACGAGCCGCTCGGCCGCGCCGGCGAGGAAGTCGGAGACGACCGCGTCGACGGAGATCCCCCAGCCGGCGATCGCGATTCCGGTCTGCCCGGTCGGGACGAAGACGGAGCGCAGACCGCGCTGCTGCGCCTCGCGGTCGAGCTCGAGCGAGACGGTCATCTTCCCGATCGCGCAGTCGGAGCCGACGGTGAGCACGACCCGGGCGTCGAGCTCCAGGTTCTCGCCGGTCGGGACGTTGAGGCCGTCCGGGGGCTTGCGCAGGTCGTGCAGCTCGACCTTGTGGCGCGTGGCAAGCTCAACGAGCTCGGGATCCTCGGTCAGGAACTCGTGTAGGCCGTTCTCGACGTCGAGACCCTTGGCGACGCAGGAGCGAATCAGGTCGCGCCAGGCCGGCGGGAAGCGTCCGCCCTGGGTTGCGACCCCGACTAGCGCCGTCGTCGGGTTGAAGCAGAGCGCATCGTTGACGGCGCCGACCACCGGAATTCCGCCCTCGGTCTCCCCCGCCCGCGTCGAGTCGAGGATCGCCACCGTCGGGTGCGGCGAGTAGCGGAGCACGCCGCGCGCCGTCTTCCCGTAGTGCGGGTCGCCCGACTTCCCCTCAGCGAGGATCAGATATCGCTTCTTCACCGCGAAAAATGCTCCGCATCTTCCGCGGGGCTAGTTTCTGCCATCGCTTCGCTCGGCAGCGACCGAAACGGCAGCGGTCACGCCGAGGCCTGGCTTGTCCCGAGGGAATTGGATGCCGTCGCGGAACTCGACGCCCGGCCACGGATCATTGAGTAGCAGCAGGTTGCCGTCGAGGTCGACGAAGTCGCAGAGGCTGGCGATCTGCGCGCCGGCCGAGATGCCAAGTCCCGACTCGGTCATGCAGCCGAGCATCACCCCGAGTCCCAGCGCCCGGGCTGCGTGCGCCATCCGGATTGCCTCGCGGATGCCGCCCGATTTCGAGAGCTTGATGTTGATCCCGTGTGCGCGCTCGGCGCAGGCGGCGACGTCTGCGAGGGTGTGGCAGTCCTCGTCGACGTAAATGGGGATCGGCGAGGCCGCCTTGACCTTCGGTCCGCCCGGATCGCCCTCGGGCAGAGGCTGCTCGCAGTACTCGACGCCGAGCCCAGCTAAATGCGGCAGCGCCTCGAGCGCCTCGTCGACCGTCCAGTACTCGTTCACGTCGACCTGCAGCGGCAGGTCGGTGACGGCCCGGACGGCGCGGACACGGTCGAGGTCGAGGCCGTCGCGCCCGCCGAGCTTCAGCTTCAGCCGGCGGAAGCGCGGCGCGGCGCGCTCCGCACGGCGCGCCATGTCGTCGGGATCGCCGAGCCAGACCGTCCAGCAGGTCGGCGGCCCCTCGCGGCGGAGGCCCAGCAGCCGCCAGACCGGCAGGCCGGTCAGCTTGCCGCAGAGATCATGGAGCGCATGGTCGAGGGCGGCGCGCGCGGCCTGCGTATACGGTGTGCCCGGCAGGGCGGCGAGAATCTCGTCGAGCGCGAACGGGTCGCCGCCAAGAGCGCCCCGGCAGCCGTGCAGGAACTCGACCGCACTGGCGCCGTCCTCGTAGTAGCGCTCGATCGGCGTCCCCTCGCCGTAGCCGGTCTGCCCGGCGTGGGTGATCTCGACGACGACCGACTCGCTCTCGTCGGAGGAGTCGCGCGAGATCACGAACGTCTCGGCGAGCTCGTAAGTGGCGACGCGTGCCTCGAGTTCCACGCGGGTAGCGTAATTCGCGGCTTCGATGAGACGGCCACGGCGTCGCTTGCGATGCCGATCAGAGGCCGCGCCGACATGGCGGCGCGGCCGCTAAACCCCCTCCCACTGCACCACCTACCCTTCGATCCGTTCGATGCGGACGCCCGCGACCTATCTCCGCAGCCTCGACCCGGTGTTGCCCCGGCAGGTCTGGCGCGTCGAGGCCGGCGGAGTCGTGAACTCGCTGGGCAACGGGATCGTCTTCCCGTTCATCGTCATCTACCTGCACAACGTGCGCGGGATCTCGTTCGCCGCCGCGGGTCTCGCCCTCTCCGCTGGCGCAGTCGGCGCCCTGGCGGCCGGCTTCGGAGCCGGCACTATCGTCGACCGTTTCGGCGGACGCAACACGTTGCTGCTCGGCTTGGTGCTGCAAGCAGCCTCGTTCGCGCTCTTCCCGCTGATCCGGGAGGCCTGGCACGCGTTCGCGCTGCTCGCGCTCGAAGGAGCGGGCACCGCCTGCTTCTGGCCGGGCCAGTCGACGCTGCTCTCGCGCCTGACCCCTGCCGAGCGGACCCACTCGGCATTCGCGCTGCAGCGGATCAGCATGAACCTCGGGCTGGGCCTGGGCGGCGTCGTCGGCGGCCTGATCGCGAGCACGAGCGATCCGAGCAGCTTTACGACCCTGTTCCTGCTCGACGCGGCGACCTTCCTCGTCTTCATCGGGGTGCTGTCGACGATTCGCGAGCCCCGCGTGCACGAGGCCAAGGAGGCCGACCGCGACGCACTGGGGTACCGCGCCGTCTTCCGCGACCGCAACTTCGTCTGGCTACTTGGGCTGAACGTGCTCTTCGTCGCGGTCGGCTACGAGGTCTTCGCGCTGCTGCCGCCGTTCGCGAAGAACTACGCCGGCGTCAGCGAGCGCTGGGTCGGGACGATGTGGCTGGCGAACACGCTCTTGATCGTCCTGATCCAACTACCGGTCTCGAAGGCGCTGGAGGGCCGCCGCCGGATGCGCGCGCTGGCGCTGATGAGCCTCCTCTTCGCAG
>WNGQ01008777.1_pt1 | contig 10190 bp, 6 predicted proteins | sample 5407661 | NCBI WGS metagenome assembly WNGQ01 (sample SAMN13153382, study PRJNA577476) | soil metagenome | isolation source: 60 cm soil or saprolite under Garry oak tree replicate 2 | place: USA:California | collected 2016-06-15 | reverse complement strand
GGGGGCGGCGCGTCGTTCGCGTTCGACGACGACGCGGACGCCGACCCGTAGGTTCCCACGCTGAAGCGTGGGCTCGGCAATGCAATGTGCTGAAGCACACTACGCTTCAGCGTTGTGCCTGGCCGAGCCCATCCTTCAGGATGGGAACTCCGACGCCTAACGCCCTCATTCAGCACCCTGTTAAGGGAGCAACCGTGACGGCGCGCGGGGCGCCCGCCCCGCCCGCCATACCGGGAACTCGACCCCCGAGGAGGCACCCAGCTCCGAGCCGGGCAGCCCGCCGAACGCGCCCCAGCGCGCCAGCCCGAAGCCCTCCGGCTCGAGCAGGGCGAAGACGAGCCTGCCGAGCGGCTGCGCCGTGGCCACGAAGTAGCTGCCGGCCGGCACGCTGCGCGACGTGCGGGCCCAGGTCCCCGTGACCTCCAACAGATGGTGTCCCTGAAACTCCCGCGTCGCCCATTTGAGCTCGGTCCCCGCGAGGACTTCCACCGTGTCGGTCCACTCTCGGGCGAGCCGTTGCACTTGGATGCCGTGGAGCCGGAGCAGAGCGGCGACGTCGCTGTCCGCAGCCGGGAGGAAGTAGCCGGCCGGTAACGGGCGGGTGAGAGAATCGACGAAGCGGTCTCTTACCGGAAGCCGGTAGGTGCGGATCTGCTGCATCACCTCGAGCCGGACCGGCTCGACGCCGCGCGACGCGAGCTTATAGGCGACCGCCAGCGACTGCCGCGGGGCTGAGCCCGCCCCTTCTAACGCGGTCTGGCGGTCGGCCTCGCGCTCGAGTCGGCGGATCTCGTCGCCGTGCAGCGCGGCGTAATTGAGAATCTCGACCAGGAAGTCGTGCGTCACCTGCACGCGAGTCTTGAAGTCGGCGTGCGAATACGCTTCCGACAGGATCGCCATCCGCCCTCGTAGGCCCACGTAGTTGGTCCCGTACCAACCGAGCGGAGCGTAGGTATCCCAGCTCTGCGGGGCTGGCGGGGTCTCCACGTTGCCGTAGTCGAAGATCGGCTCGTGGTACTTGTCCTGGAGTGTCTTGCGGAGCGCTGGGAGCATCCGGTCTCGCACGAAGGCAGTGGGCCCGGCCGGCCCGTTGGGGTCGAGCGGCGGCGCGTAAGTGAGTTGGTAGCCGTGCAGCGTGCCGTCGGTGGTGTGGAGATCCACCATCAGCGCCGGATCCCAGGTGGTGTACACTCGGGCGAGTGACGCGCGGGTCTCGGGTGCTTCGGCCTTGAAGTAGTCGCGGTTCAGGTCGAGGTTCTTCCCATCGGCGCGTTGTCCTATCAGCGCGGGCCCGTTTTGCTCGGAGCGGTTCACGGCCTGGGGCCCCAAGGCGTCGTTGCCGTCGGGGTTGTAGTCCGGCGCAACGAGGACCACCAGCTTCTGCAGCAGCTCGCGCCGCGGTCCCGCCAGCTCGCGCAGCACGGCGAGCACGGCTTCCTTCCCTTCCACTTCCCCGCCGTGGATGTTCGCCTGGAGGTAGACCACCACCTTCCCGGACGCCGCCGCTTCGCCCGGAGACGTCAGCGTCGGGTCGGAGGCGATAACGAAGTAGATCGGCTTGCCGAGCGCGGTCGTGCCCATCTCGGAGACTCGGACGGGCACCCCGGCGAGCTCGAGGCTGTCGAGGAAGGCGCCCACCTCCGCGTTCGCGGACGTGGCCGCATAGTTCGTGCGCTCGGCCGTCGTCTGTGGGAGCGCCTGGGCCGCGAGCCCCGGCGCAGTGGCTGCGAGGGCCGCGAGCAGAGGCCGCAACGGAAGTTGCATCGGCTTCTCAGCCCCCCACCGTCGCCAGACATTCGATCTCCACGCGCGCCCCGAGCGCGAGCCCGCTCCCCGCGACCGTCGAGCGCGACGGCGGGTCCTTCGGGAAGTAGGCCGCGTAGACCTCGTTCATCATCGCGTAGTCCTTGATATCGACGAGGAACACAGTGCACTTCACCACCCGGTCGAGCGAGCTGCCCGCCGCGGCGAGCAGCGCCTTGACGTTCTCCAAGGCCTGGCGCGTCTGGCCGGTGATCCCCGTGTCGGCGAGCTCGCGGGTGCCAGGGCGGATCCCGATCTGCCCGGACAGGTACAGCATGCTCCCTACGCGCACGGCAGGCGAGAACGGCAGGCCGACGGCCGTGCCGGGTGGATTGATGACCTGGCGCCGCTGCGCGGCGGCAGGCAGCGCGACGGCGAGCAGCACAATGAGCAACGGCCCGGTGTTCATGGTTCGGCTCCTGTGGGGGACTGGGTGGATCTGCCTCGTGCCGCGTGGATCTTCCTCGTAAGGTATGAGGGACTGAAGTCCCTGCTCGGCCCCGGAGCGGCCGAGTTGGGACTTCAGTCCCTCATACCCACTGGACGACATACCGACTAAGCGGCAGCTCCACCAACCTGGACTGAACGTCGCCTCCCCACCACCGGCCACGCGAGCACCAACGCGAGCCCCCCCGCCGCGCTGCCGAGGAACGCCGGGCCCGCGCCGTACCCCTGAAACACCGCGCCCAGCCCGATCCCACCGGCGAGCGCCGCCAGCCCGGTCACCCCGTGGTACTTCCCGAATCCGCTCCCCTGACGCCCGCCCGCGAATTGCGCGATGAGCGCGCGCTCGGGGCTCTCGGTAAGCCCGGCCACCATGCCGAACGCGAGAAACAGCGCCCAAGCCCGTCCGGCGTCGCTCGCGAGCGCGAACCCGGCCGCGATCGCCGCGTAGCACAGCCATCCCAGCCACATCGTGCGGCTCGCCCCGATGCGGTCCGTGAGACGACCGCCCGCGAAGCTCGCCGACGACCGCACCACGTGCAGCGCCGCCCAGAGCAGCAGCACTGCCGCCGTCGAGACCCCGAGCTGCTGGGAGCGCAGGATCATAAGCGTCTCGGGCATCCGGAGGAGATAGAAAAACGCGATCGCGAGGAGGGCCAAGGGCGGTCGAAGGCGGGCGAGGGCGGTGGAGGGCGGCGAAAGTGGTGCGGCGCCGGCATTGGCCTCCACCGCCCTCCACCGCCCTTCACCGCCCTTCACCGCCCACACTGCCAGCACCAGCACCGCCATTCCCGGCGCCAGACTCCACGCAATCACCGACCGCACGTCCGCGCTTCCCGACCTAAGCAGCCACCAGGCGGTGAGCGGACCGAGCACCGCGCCGGCATGGTCCATCCCGCGCTGCAGGCCGAACGCCCGACCCCGAAGGGCCGCGGGCGTGACATCCGCCATGAGGGCATCGCGCGGCGGCGTGCGAATGCCCTTCCCGATGCGGTCCACGACCCGCAGCCCGATCACCTGCCACGCGGCTCCCGTGACGGCGATGATCGGCCGCACCAGCACCGCGATCGCGTAGCCCAGCACGATGAGCCACCCGCGCCGCGCTGGCCGGTCCGCCAGCCGCCCCGCGCCAAACTTCACGACCGACGCGGCGAGCTCGGCCGTTCCATCCAGGGCACCGAGCGCCTGCGGGCCCGCGCCGAGCACGCCCGTGACGAACGCCGGCAGCAGCGGGTAGATCATCTCGCTCGCGAAATCGTTGAGCAGCGAGACCGCCCCGAACAGCTTCACGGGGCGTGGCAGCCGGGAAGCCGACGCGGCCTCCCTACGCGTCATTGAGACCCAGGCCCCACCGGATCAGCGTGACGGGCAGGCCGCCGTACTCGAGGATCGCGTCGTGGAAGCGGCGCAGCGTGAACGCGGCCCCGCGCGCCGCGCGGAAGTCCTCCCGCAGCTTCAGCAGCTCGCGCCGCCCCACCGCATAGCTCAGCGGGTACGCCGGCTCGGCGCAGTAGCGCCGCACCTCCGCCTCGGCGTTGGCCCGCTCCACGTTGACGTGGGTCACCATGTAGTCCACCGCCTGCTCGAACGTCATCCCCCGGGTATGGAGCCCCACATCGATCAGGACCCGTACCGCGCGCCACAACAGATGCACACGCTGGAAAAACTGCTCCTCCTCCGAGCGGTAGAACCCTTCCTCCCCCATCATTTCTTCGCAGTACAGCGCCCAGCCTTCGACCGTGACCGGCGTCCACACGTTCTTCCGGGTGTCGGACGGCTGCTGCTGGGCGTGTACAAGCTGGAGGTGATGGCCGGGGTAGCCCTCGTGCAGTGCCGTACCGGCGAGCTCGTGCCGGCAGTGGTCGCGCAGCACTCGCTCCTGCATGCCGGGGGGCAGCTTGGGGTCGGGAACGGTGACGTAGAACCAGCCCGTGCGGTCGCTCGAATACGCGCCGGGGCTGTCGTACGCGGCGAACGGGATCACGGGCCGCATGAAGGCAGGTGTGGGGACGACGTCGAGCGGGGCCTCAGGAATGGGCGCGAGCCCACGCTCGGCCACGAAGTCGCGCGCCCGTACCATTTCCCGCGCGTATGCCTCGACCAGCCCATCCGCGGGCGGGTGATCGGCGCGGAGCCGATCGACCACCTCCTGCCACGTCTTCCGTCCGTCGAGGCGCGCTGCCCGGCGGGCCAGATCCGCCTCGACTTCCTCTTTGAGATGGAGCCCGTAGCGCCACAGCTCCGGCGCCGTGTCGCGCAGCGCGTGCTCGTAGTGCAGCCGGAAGTTGAAGTCGTCTTCACCCAGCGCGAAGTGCTCGGAGGCCGACTCGAGCCAGCGCTCCAGATCGTGCTCGAACGCCGTCATCGCCTCGGCCGCCTTCTCGACCGCCAGCCGCAGCACGTCGGCCGGTCCGGGTGCGGGATCCGTGATCGCGTCGCCGATCCCCCGCACCAGCAGCAGCCCCCCCTCGTTGATCCGCAGCGCCGTCTCCACAAACACCCGCACCGGCTCGACGAGCGCGGCGCGCGCATCGTCGAGCAGACGCGGCACGTCCTCGAGGCGCCCGATCAGGGCGCGGGCACGCTCTTCACCGCTGCGGTCGCCCCGCCCCAAGAGAAAGTGCAGGCCGCCGAGCAGATGGTGCAGCCAGAACGCCGGGCTCTTCGCCTGCGGCCGCTCGCGCTCGAACCGCCGCAGCGCCACCCGCATGTCGTTCAGCAGGGCGGTCCGATCGATCTCGCTTTCCAGCCCGTCGGCGCTGGTTTCCTCGAGCGCGCTCGCGAGTGACTTGAGCGCAGCGAGATGCGGCGCGAGGGCGGCCGGGCTGTAGCGTCCATACCGGTCGTCGTAGGTCTTCACCCCGGCCTGCGTGGCGGCCACCGGGTCGAAGTGCCACCGCAGATCGAAGTACGCCTTTTCGATGTCGCGAAATGACCCTACCGCCATGCCCCTTGCCTGACCAAGCGGTGGCACTCTTCGTCCGAGAGCACGCGGTCGGTGCGCTTTGCCGCTTCGAACAGCACGCGGCACGCCGCTTCGTCTTCGGCGTCGTAGCCGTGGGTCTCGAGCCAGTACTTCACGTTCGAGAGCCCCGAGACCGGTGAGATCTCGATCTTCTGCTCGAGCCCGAACTCTTCGGCCGGTACCGAGCTGTACACCCGGTCCGCGAGCCAGGCGTGGCCCTTCTTCTTCGCCTTGATGATGGCCGCCGCATGGACGCCGGTGCCGGTGCGGAACGCGTCGGCGCCGAGCACCGGATAGTTCACCGGGATCGGCACGCCCACGGCGTCCGCCACGAGCCGGCAGTATTCCGGCAGCTTGGCGATGTCGTGCCGATGAGCACCCAGCAGCTTGAGGTTCACGATCAGGAGGTCCATCTCGGCGTTGCCGACCCGCTCGCCCACGCCCAGGGCGGTGGCATGCACGCGGTCCACACCGGCCTCGATGGCGGCGAGACAGTTGATCAGTCCCATCCCGCGGTCGCGGTGCCCGTGCCAGTCGATCTTCACAGGTTTGTCCGTGACGATTTCACGCTTTACGAATGTCACCAACGCCTTGACGCCGTCTGGTGTCGCATGGCCGACCGTATCCGCGAGGCAGATCCGTGTCGCGCCGCAGTCGATCGCCGCGCCGTACAACGCCTTGAGAGCCTCGGGCTTCGCGCGGGTCGTGTCTTCGGTCACGTACATGACGGGGAGGCCGTGTTTGACGGCATACGACACTGCTTCCTCGGTGGAGCGGAGGATATGGTCCAGCGTCCAATCTTCGGCGTACTGCCGGATCGGAGAGGAGCCGATGAAGGTGGCGGCCTCGATGGGGATCCCGATCTCTTCGGCGACCCGGACGATCGGCTCGACGTCCGCGATCACTGTGCGAGCCGCGCAGTTCGGGAAGACGGGCAGTTTCTGGTCCCGGATCTCCCGGGCCAGCACGCGCACCTGCTCCACCACCCGCGGACCCGCCCCGGGCAACCCGATGTCCGCTGCCACGATACCGATGTCGGCCATGAGGTGGAGCAGCCGCTTCTTGACCTCGAGCGACGGGTCCCGGACCGAGGGGGACTGCAGCCCATCGCGCAGGGTCTCGTCGTTCAGGTCGACCCGCGCCCGCGACCAGTCGAGCGCTGCGGGCGAGCGGTTCCAGTCGTAAATCAGCTCGCGCTCTTCCATGGCGGAAGTGTCGCCCACTCGCCTGGCACCGTCAAGCGAGTTAGTGTGAATCGGTGGATCAGAGCATCTCTCGCCTGCTCGCGCACGAGCGCATCCGCGCGGCGCGCCATCACCTCGAGCGCACCGATGAGGTGACGCTCGCGCGGCAGGCCGCCTTGTCCGCGATCCCGGCCCCGACGGGCGCCGAAGGCCGCCGCGCCGCCCACGTCGCCGAGCTGTTCCGCGAAGTCGGTCTCCAGGACGTCCTGATCGATGAAGTCGGCAACGTGCACGGCTGGGTGGGCAGCAACGGGGGAAGGGCCGACTTACAGCCGCCCGTCGTCCTCTCGGCGCACCTGGACACAGTGTTCGGGCCCGACGTGAACGTTGCCGTGGAGCGGCGGGGCCAGCGGCTCGAGGGCCCCGGCATCAGCGATAACGCGCGCGGCTTAGCCGCCCTCGTCGCAGTGGCGGAGGCGCTCGTCGCCGCACGAGTGCCCATCGCCCGGCCGCTGTTGTTTGCGGCCACCGTGGGCGAGGAGGGATCGGGGGATTTGCGGGGGGTGAAATACCTGCTGAACGGCAAATCGGGGAAGGGGGAAAGGGGAGGGGTCCACCCCGCCCCGGTCGCGTTCATCGCGCTGGACGGCGCGGGTCTCGAGCGTGTGGTTCACCGGGCGCTTGGCTCCAAGCGCTACCGCGTCACCTTCCGCGGCCCGGGAGGCCATTCCTGGGCCGCCTTCGGCGTCGCCAACCCCGCGAACGCCGTGGGACGCGCGACGGCCCTGCTCGCCGACTTGCCCACCTCGAAAGCACCACGCACCACCTGCGCGGTCGTGCGGCTGGGGGGTGGCACCGGACTCAACTCCATCCCGCAGGAAGCGTGGCTCGACTTGGACCTAAGGAGCGAGGACCCCAAGGCGCTCGCTCAACTCGACGTCACCGTCAGCGCTGCGCTCGACCGCGCGCTCGACGACGAAAACCGGCGGCGCGCTCCCGGCACGCCGCCGCTGCGGCTCGAGCGCCAGCCCGTCGGCGACCGCCCGTCGGGCGTCACGCCGCGCACCCATCCGCTGGTCCAGGCGGCGGTCGCGGCCAACCGGGTGCTGGGCCGGGACGCCGAGCTCGCGAGCGCGTCCACCGACGCGAACGTGCCGATCGCCCTCGGCATCCCGGCGATCGCGTTGGGCGCGGGCGGGAAGGCCGGCGACGCCCATCTCGCGACGGAGTGGTATGAAAACACCGAGGGCGCGCTCGGCATCGTGCGCGCCCTGCTGGTGACGGCGGCGATGGCGGGGGTGGCCCAACAGGGAGATTCACGGCCGTCGACGTAGCGCCACCGCCACAGCATTTGAGTTCGCGCCGCACTGCCGGCCCGCAGCACCGAGCCGGGGCGGGGCCGTAGTCCTGGCAGCCACCAGCCGCGCGAGCATGGCGCCGTCTCGCACGGGCCGCCGGGGAGCTGGTAACCCCGGCGGCACGAACGTTGAGTGTAGTCTGAGACGAAGCGCACCCGAGCTCTCTGATGGCCGTCCGGCGTCTCGCCGCTCTCCGATGTGTGTTGTACCTCGCGCTGGCCACCTGCGTCCAAGAACCGTCTGGCCCGCCCGCCCCCGGACCGGACGCGGCCGGCGAGGCTGCCGCAAGCGCCGCAGTGCTCGTCGGCGCCGGAGACATCGCGGACTGTAGCAGGGCCTGGGACTCTCTCACCGCCAACCTGATCGACACGATCCCGGGCACCGTGTTTGCCTTGGGCGACAACGCCTACCCCAGCGGGAGCAGTTCCGATTACGCCAACTGTTACGCGCCCACGTGGGGGCGCTTCAAGGCGCGCACCCGACCGGTGCCCGGCAACCACGACTACAGCACCGCCGGCGCCGCCGGCTACTTCGGGTACTTCGGCGCCGCGGCTGGCGACCCCGCCAAGGGCTACTACAGCTATGACGTCGGCTCCTGGCACATCATCGCACTGAACAGCAGCGTTGCGCACTGGGTGGGGTCGCCCCAGGAGCAGTGGCTGCGCGCCGATCTCGCGGCTCACCCGGTGGCGTGCACGCTGGCGTATTGGCACTACCCGCTCTTCAGCTCCAGCACGGTTGGGGGCGACCCGGAGACTCAAAACTTCTGGCAGGACCTGTACGACGCCGGGGCCGAGCTCGTGCTCAACGGCCATCACCATGACTATGAGCGGTTCGCTCCCCAGACGCCGGCGGGCGCGGTGGACCCGGTGTACGGCATTCGGGAGATCATCGTGGGGACGGGCGGCGGCGAAGGGCTGTTCCCGTTCGGCGCGACGGCAGCGAACTCCGAGGTGCGCAACAACGAGACAATGGGCGTCCTGAAGCTGACGCTCTCCGACGGCGGCTACACCTGGAAGTTCATTCCCGTCCAAGGCAAGACGTTCACCGACGCCGGCAGCGGCACGTGCCACGGCGCGCCGGGGGCGCCCGGGAATCATCCGCCCACGGCCGGGCCGGGCGGACCCTACTCCAGCGCCGAGGCGACGGCCGTCACGTTCGACGGTAGCACCTCGTCCGACCCCGACGGTGATGCGTTGACGTATGCTTGGGACTTCGGGGACGGCACCACCGGCAGCGGCGTGAAGCCAACCCACAGCTACGCCGACAACGGCGCGTACTCTGTGACGCTCACTGTCAGCGACACGCACAGCGCGTCGAGCGCCCCGGGGACGACGACCGCGACGATCGCGAATACCCCGCCGACGGTGAACGCGGGCGGGAGCCAGACGGCCAACGCAGGCAGCCCCTTCACCCTCAGCGCCACCTTCAGCGATCCCGGCGTGAAAGACTCGCCCTGGTCCTACGCAATCGACTGGGGCGACGGCTCGCCCCCAACCTCGGGCAGCACGACCAGCCAGTCGAATCCGCTAGCGGCCACGCACACCTACGTCGCGGGCGGCACGGACACTGTCCGGGTGACGGTGACGGACAAGGATGGCGGGTCGGGTACCGGCAAGGCCGCAGTGACGGTGACGGCGAACAAACCGCCGACGGCCGGGTTCACGGCGACTTGCGCGGTGCTGAGCTGTTCGTTCCAGGGCGCGACGGGGAGCACCTCCAAGTCCGTCGCGGTGGCGGCCCCGAACCAGCCGCCGACCGCCGCGTTCACCGCGAGCTGCACCGGACTCACCTGCAGCTTCACCAGCATGAGCAGCGACCCCGACGGCTCGATCAGTGCTTACAGCTGGACGTTCGGTGACGGGGCGACCGCGACCTCCCAGAACCCGTCGCACGCGTACGCGGCGGGCGGCACGTACACTGTCACCCTCAAAGTCACCGACAACCAGGGTGTGACGGGGAGTACGTCCAAGACGGTCACCGTGGCCGTCCCGAACCAGCCGCCGACTGCCGCCTTCACATTAAGCTGCACCTCGCTGACGTGCAGCTTCACCAGCACGAGTAGCGACCCCGATGGCTCGATCGCCGCCTACAGCTGGACCTTCGGTGATGGCGCGACGTCGACCGCGCAGAATCCGTCGCACACGTACTCGACCGGGGGAACCTACACCGCCACCCTCACGGTCACCGATAATCAGAGCTCAACGGGGACTACTTCCAAGACCGTCACCGTGGCCGCCCCGAACCAGCCGCCGACCGCCGCCTTCACATCAAGCTGCACTGCGCTGACGTGCAGCTTCACCAGCACGAGTAGCGACCCCGATGGCTCGATCGCCGCCTACAGCTGGACCTTCGGCGATGGGGCGACCGCGACCTCGCAGAACCCGTCCCACACATACGCCGCGGGCGGGAACTACACCGTCACCCTCATGGTCA
>WNGQ01011795.1_pt1 | contig 10191 bp, 11 predicted proteins | sample 5407661 | NCBI WGS metagenome assembly WNGQ01 (sample SAMN13153382, study PRJNA577476) | soil metagenome | isolation source: 60 cm soil or saprolite under Garry oak tree replicate 2 | place: USA:California | collected 2016-06-15 | reverse complement strand
CTGAGGATATCCTGACGGCACATCGTATGGCATGCCGTCAGCATTATCTCGATACGCAGCAAGAAATCTGCTGCTACGGCAAAAAGGAAGAGGATGCACGCCAATTCCAGAGCAAGCCATATCATGCTAGTGATTGGCACTAGCATGAAGACTATCAAGGAAAGCAGTGTTGAGCTAGGCATAGACCGCTCAACACTGCTCAAGGCAGCACAATCTACTCGTATCCCTGGTAGAAAGTCCGGCGATATCTGGCTCATCGATACTGAGTCTGAAGTCTTCAAGCAATGGCTCTCTAGTCGCAAGCGTAAATCCTCCATAGCCTCTCAGTCTTGAGAGGCTATTTTCTTGCCTCACTTCAATCCAAGCTCGTGCAGGATATTCAGAAATGCACTATCCTCTGCGCTTAGCTCATCGATCTCTTGCTGTAGCGTCGCTTTGCGATGTGCATGTGCAGCTTGGATAGAGGCAATCGTATCAGCAATAGCTGTATGATTGACGGGCGGTTTCGGAGGCTCAGGCCATGTACCATGCTGGAAGCTAAAACCGGATGGAGGAGTCGGCACATTGGAGGGCATAATCGCAATACATCCATCAATCCCACCAGCAACGATATCCGCCCATCTGATCGGCACTGGACGCTCAAAGTTGGGGGCTGCTGCTGGCTCCATATAGTATCCCCATCCCATATCATCAGAGTAGCCCACGCGAACAAAGGCATGCCCCCCATGATTCAGGCTATCCGCCCAATTGTGGAGCGTCAGGCCAGTCTTGGCGTACTTGAGGTGACTCTCATCCGAGACAGAGATGATTTGTACGACTCCCTGCGCATTCTGTGCGCTAATTTCTAAGCGCAATGCTTCCATATCTCCGCCGATCAGGTGCGACATGTCGATAGAGCCGATGCCTTGTGAATGCAACCAGTCTATCGCCTGAGCGGATGTTGTGCCTTTGGTGTCAGAGACGACATCAGGCCCAACGTAGTGCTGGTAGATTTGGCTCATCAATTGAGCCGGATTAGCGTAGCGTGTCGGATAGGCAAGCTGCGCAACCATCGCTAAGCTTGCCTCGACGCATTTGTACTGAGAATTGCCATCGAATTGATAAACAAACTTAAAAGTTGGTTGTAGATGTACCATGTGATCTGCCATGAGTATTCCCTTTCTACTAAAAAAGACTAATTGGCTTCTTTCTTTGCTTGCGGAATGGTTGGACGCTTACGATGAGTGCTTGAGCCGCTTCTATCCTGGATGGTGACCATATCCCCATCAATTGTGATCACGATGCCTTTCTGTTTCAAGGCAGCAGTGATCGTCTCGATAATATGCCGTTGAATGACATTTTCCTTCTCAAAATCAAGCACTTTACTCTCCAGAACTTCAACTCGCTGCTTGAGTGCGCTGTTCGTATCTTGTTGAAATTTGTTCAATTGATTTTGTCGTCCATTTCTATAGGCCAAGAATCCGCCCACCGTCAGACAAATGGCTAGAATGGCATTGATGAGATAAGGTAGGGTTTCAAGTGGTACATTCATGGCAGTGGCGGTCTCCCTTCCTCAATAATATGCGTTGGATTGTCCGGCTTCTTACATGCTAATACAAAGGCCGCCTCTGCCGCCTTTTCTGCGGCTTCTGCCGTGTGCATCGTGGCCCGAATAAGCGTCTGTTCTAATTGCTGGGTATGCTGTGCGCCTTTCCGCCAGATGAGATATAAGAAGATGAGTACGGCCATCAGCCACACGACATAAAAAATGGTCAGAAGAACGTTTAACCATACTGGCATACGAGTGTCTCTCCTTTCTAAGTTGCCGTCAAAGTATAATCATTTATGATAGCCACGCCGTTGACTTTTACGTAGCTATAGAGCAGGTGAGTGTAAAGCGTGCCACTTCCCAGTGTACCGCTAGCTGCTCCGCCCCAGAGACCAGCCTCGGTATAGGTACCATTGGCCTGTGATGTTCCAAAGTTTGTAGTGATCGTCACCTGGTTTCCTACCACTGAGTAAGAAGCAGGGACAGCACGGAATAGCTCGTTTGCCAAGGCTGTATCGCTCGGTTGCACTACGTAGATTGCGCCAGTCCCTACGCTGTAATACTTTGCAAACGCTCCTGTAGAGCCACTAGCACCGATGAAATTGAGTATCTGTGTACGCCCTGCTGTGGTGATGAGGTTATGCGCCTCGACTACCTGCTTAGCTTCTCGTGCTTTCTCTGAGAGCGTGAAGCGTTGCCATGCCGCTTGAAACACCGCATCGTGTATCAGCGCGTCCGGTAGTTCGTATATTCTCAAAATACCTTCGATATGCAATGTATCTCCCATGCTTCCCTCTCTACTTACGTATGGATGAAAAGTGAGTCAGCTAAGCTGATATTGTCCTGCTGAAAGAGGTCAATCTCTTGCAGAGGTGCCGCCGGATCGTGTGAGGCTGTATTGACAGCCTTCTGTGTATTCCTGAAGAAATCCACAAAATTATCGATGTACGTTCCTGCTTCTATCTCATATTGGTTGGTTTTGTTGCCTAAATAAGTGCCTATGACCTTCTGAACTGTGTAGTGTCCAGCCGTGATGTTGTCGAGAGCACTCGTAAACGTGATGACTTGACTGACGCCAACCAACTGATTGACTTTGAAATGGAGCGTCACGAGCGGCTGTGAATACACCTGAACCTCTGCCTCGCCGCGGGTGATCGTATCGGCTACTGAGGCAAGATTGCTATCGTTGATGTTGAAGTAGAGCGGTCGCCCATACTGGGCGACGCTATCGCCTGCCTGAATAAGCGAGTAGGCCAGTGTATCATAAGAATACGTCACGCTTATGGCAACGCCATTTGCATAGCCTGGAAGGGGAAAACTCAGTAACCCTGGCTGTCCAAATCCCTGCGTTCCCACCGTGACAAGGCTTGCTGCCGTCCCAAACCCCGTACCCATATCATGCCCGCAGGAGATACCAGCCCCTCCTACCGTGACATTGGTCGGGATGGCATTCGGGTTGTGCTTAAGAGTCACATCAATGGTTTTTCCGCCTGATACCGTCTCTGTATGACTTCCATCCTGAAAGTGCCACGTCTCAGTAACCGTTGTTGAGAAGGTCGCTCCCACAACCTTCACAGCGTTATGAAGCTGCGTTCCGTCGTACTGAATCGAGTAGTCATAGTAGGGGAAAGAGTTCACGTTATCAGGACTGGACGAGAAGGCATAGGGGCATTGAGCATAAAAGTTCGGATAATGGTACACGTTATAGTAGGCATCCACACCATACAAGAAGCCAGTTTGTGCCACAAGTGCGTTGATGACTTCTCTAATGGTTGCGTCTGCAAATGGTAGATTAGACACCGTTATGCCAGCGTACACGATCGGCACGTTGCGATAGGCCAGAGCCTGCGGTGTGCCTGTCGCTAAGGTCTGATCAGCCGCAAACAAAGGACTATTAGGCAGCCCATTCACGATGCCTCGAATGATGCTCTGATCCGTCACGCTCGTATACGTAGCATTGATTAGTGCCGATGTTTCCAGGAGGATATCAGCCGCCGTTACTTCCACATCCCACACCCGTACAGGCCCCTCGTAGTTGGCGGTCAGATGTGTAATAAATCCCGTCATGACACGATCAAATCGTGCCGCCGTGCCATCAGGGAGCGTGACGCTATCCGCTTGAAGGAAGTCACAGATCGGCGTCGGGTAATTGTAGAGGTTAGGGAACCATACCGGCTCTTCTTGTAGAGCGGTAAATGTTGCCGTGCCGCTATTAGTCGCGTTGGTTGTCGTCCCTCCAAAGATGACATTGGCATCATGAGCATTACTCGGTGCTGTACCCGTGATAGATACTCGTGTAACCCCGCCTGTATTGCTAAAATAGGTCTGCTGTATGGTTGAGATGACTGATCCGCTGGCAGTGAGCCATTGAATACCGATGAATACCGAACTATTGACAAACCCTGCTGTGATGTTGAGGTTCAGAGAGAAACAGTATGTCCTATTAGGAAAAAGGAGCTGCACATTGGTATTCGTTGACTGAGCGACGGTCACACTCCCAACAGCATTATTGCTAAACGTCAAGGTCGCCTTTGCCCCACTGCCAAAGGTTGGGTTGGAGGGAAACGTGACTGTAGATGAGAGGGTACCAGTCACCGTGTAGGCCCCAGATCCATAATTGAAATTGTTATCGACGGTATAGTTATGCGCCGGTATAAGCGTCGTACCGCCGAGAGCCACATTTTCATCAATCAATATCACCTCTTGCATGCATTGCAAAGCAATTGATGAGTTATTATCAATGACCTGGAGCTTCGCTTTACCGAGCGGATCACCCTGTACGCTGTCTATCGAGATAGAGTCATGAGGGACATTGCCGGTCTGATCGAGCTTGTTGATAACGGTCAGCACTAGTGCGTCCCTCCTGACGTGAGCCTCGGTGTGATCGCCTGTCCTCTGAGCATCTTTGCAAGCTGCTTTTGTACCTCTTGCGCCACTTGCTGACCTTGTTGCTGAGCATTGCCGCCACTGCCATTCAAATGTACATGGATAGCACCGACGTTCACACCTCCCCTGCCAGCACTAGCGGCTCCCGCCGGTGGGGGTGTGCTCAGAGTCTGAGCAACCGGTGCCATGAGCAGATTTAAGGATGATTGGAGGATAGGTTTAGCTGCCAGAATGCCATCAGAGAAGCCCTTGACCAGTCCAGGCCCCCAGGTCATCAAGTCTTTTCCAGGCCCTTGCTTGGCTGGGGAGTGGAAGCCCAGGAATGAGGTTACAGTACTGATAATGTTTTGTGCTGCCTGACCGACGCCTCCGATCATGCTCATGATGCCGTTGATAAAGCTCTGGATGATATTTTTGCCGAAAATCATCATATTTGAGCCAAGCTGACCGAACCATCCTGAAAGCTGATTGTAGAGTCCGCCGAGTGGCCCGGCTATGTAGGTATTCCAAGCACCGCTGAATATGCTGCCAACATAGCCCCATGCCCTTGCAACGGCGGTACTAATCGTATTCCATATGCCAGCCAGGAAGTTCACAGTATTATTCCAGGCCCCAACCAGCCAGGTGATACATCCCTGGATGGCATTGCGGATAAAGTCAACCAGCATCTTGAAATAATAGTTGTGGTTATACAGCCAGGAAAACCAGCCAACGATAGCGGCTACTGCGGCTTTCACTCCATTTACAAGGCCATTCCACAGCCAAACGAAAAAGCTAACGACGGCATTCCATATCCCTTGAATCCAGTGCGCAATATCTCCCCAATGTTGCACCGCCAGAATAACCAGAGCAATAATTACAATGATAATGATGACCACGAGATACACCGGCCAGAATGCCGCAATATTAGCAGCAGCAGCAACCCAGGCCGCCGCTGCCCAGGAGTACAACGCGATCACCATGACGACACCGACAATGACCGCTAGCACGATCAAGGTTGCTTGGAGTAAGGCCATCGCTACCTGGTTATTCTGGAAGAAGCTGACGATAGCTGATCCGATAGCGATCATTGTCATGAGAGCATTGACGAAGGCACCTACTGCATTTTGAAGTGCGCCTGACTTCACCAGCCAGTCTGCAAAGGCAAGCACGAGCGGTGTTATTTGCGTCAGAAGCTGAGAGACGACTGGTAGCAATTGTTGCCCGATCTTGATCTTGAGCACCTCAAAGGCTTGTTGTGCCTGTTGCAACTTGAAGTTGAAATCCTGTTGCACTGCCGCCCAACCCGTTACGCCAGCCTTGCCGCTTTGCATTGCCCCTGTGATATTTTTGATGTTGGATTGGTAGGCTGCCATGTTTTTGCCGCCCAACATCAGAGACACGTTGTAGCCCGTTGCCCCTCCCATGATGGCCTTAAAGGCTTGTACCGCTTGCACCGAGCCAGCAGGAAATTTCTTCCCTACCGCATCGGAAACCTCTTGAATAGCCGCCGCTAATCCCTGGTGAGTGAGCGTGTCGTGCAATTGCTGAGCAGATAGCCCTACCTCTTTCATCGATTTCGTAGCCATCGAGTTAGGAGCAGCGAGAGAGCGGATCGTATTGGCTAAATTCATCGCAGCTCGCTGTGCATTCATGCCACTATTCGTCATGACAGCAATTGCACCGGCTACCTGCGGGAATTGGATACCAAGAGAGCTAGCAAGAGGAAGTACTGAACCCATCGAAGATGCTAAATCTTGTAAATGAGTTTTGCCGCTCGCTACAGTAGCGGTCAGGGCATTCATCGCACCTGCGGCATCAGTGCTTTTGAGATGATAATCTGTGAGGATGGTTGTGAGTGCGTTAGCGGTCGCACCCAGATCAGCATTGCCAACTTTCGCACCTTCAGCAGCGATCTTGAGCACATTCAGTCCATCAGCACCGTGATAGCCAGCCGACTCGATCATGTACATGCCGGAGGTGAGTTGCTTTGTGGAGGTAGCTGTATCGATGGACAATTGGAGGACGCCATCGCTCACCATCTTGAGGTTAGATTCGAGTTCGCCAGCACCTGTTACCAGCGAGGTCATGCCTCCTTGGAAATCACCAGCCGCCTTAACCGCATCAATACCAAATTTGACCGCAATAACCCCACCAGCGAGACCAGCAGCAAGTCCTAATTTCCAGAATGCCGTACCTGTTTGTACAGCCCCTTGATATAGGGCATCGGTTCCAATGGTACCAGCCGTGCCGAGGTTCCTAAAGCCAAAAATCAGACTTTGAATACCAGAGCCGAGAGTTTGCCCCATGTTTTGAATGACTTTGCTAGCGGAATCGTTAGCCGAAAGTAGAATACGCATAGATAAATCTGCCATCGTCTATCTCCTTCCTCTTGCCATCTCAGCTTCTCTCTCAGCCTTTTTCTGTTGCTTTTCTTGCTCTTTATACCGGTCGTACTCGACTTGTCCCTCTGCAATCACGCGTAAGCGTTGCCTTTTCACGATGAGTCTCGGAGTGCTCTGTAAGCCTGTCCAGCCCCCAAAGAGTTCATAGAGTTTGGCGTCTATGAACTCGTTCGGGACTACTTCACCACTTTCAAGCTCGTCTCTGAGTGCTCGTTCGCAGAGTCCAAAAAATCGGTCTGCTCCTCCTCTGTCATATCAGGATTAGCACCATCGATCTGAGTCATGATGTAGTCGATATCCGACTTGAGCAATCGTTCTACCTCTTGAGGCAATGTGACCGTCTTGATGCGTCCATTGCGCCTCTTCACAGCGACCACGCCTTCGACAACCATGCGCTGGACGGTCAGAATGCGGATGTTACCTAGCTGCATTTCCATACTAGGCTTGTTCGTACCAGCCCCTTTCAGCTTGGATACCTGATTGTTTATCCATGCCTCATCACCGGCGGTAAAATCTTCGCGTATGAGTACCCGCGAATGTGCCTCCCACCATGAGGCGTTGGGGATATGTATTGTTTCTTCCATCTTCATTTATCTCCATCTATTTCTTGTCATGACACTTAAGATGTGTAAGTAGGAGGTACCTGCGCACGCACGACCAGTTTGTAGGCATATCCGAGCGTCTCGCTATACACACATTCGCCTTTCACGTTCGCCTCTACCTTGTCCTTGCTGGGATCAACATCGTAGGCGACATAGCGGCTTGGCAGGGTAAATTGCCAGTACTCGTAGTAGTTGACAGCACTCAAAGAGCCTAAGAAGCTGCCAAAGAACTGCGCACCGAACACGAGAGCCTGATTTTTCTTGAAGTTCTGGTACTGCAGATGATTTTGAAAATCTACCGTTGCATCCCAGTTGAGTTCAGGAGGCTTGCCTGTATCCCTCGTGGCTCTTGACCAACGCTGCGCACCATCACCCGTGTGATAGCCCTTCTGTGCTGTGCTCAAGGCTATTTTGAAGGTCAAGAAGTCGTTGAACTGTGTGGTGAAGGGAGTGCCGCTCGGTAGAGAGTCAATGTAGAATGTGCCAGGCCATCCAACCATCGGCAGATCGCCAGGCTGTGAAAGCGTGGTGAAGGGATTAGTCCCCTTGTCTTTTTGCCAGTCGAGAGAAGCATCAGCGAAGATGCTATAGGGGAGGCAGATACCGCTCGTGCCGTTGAACCACTCCAACATTGCTGAGTAGAGATTGATGTTCTGTCCATCGTTCGTAAATGCGTAATCCCAGGAGAATACGCCTGTGATAGCAATCGTCGCAGCTGCTGTCATGCCGCTAACCGTGATGCCACTTGCTGCAATGGAGCTATAGCGTTTGGTGCTGTAGAATGTGCCATCACTGGCTGGAATAGTGATGGTTTCCCCACCTGCTACCCCGTTATTATCTACAGCCGCGCCGGTGATCGTGATTGATCCGCTTACCAGGTTGCCTGAAGTCGTGAAAATCAAGAATTGCCCCGGAGCAGACGGTTGAGAGGTCAAGGTGTATGGAGCACCACTGACCGCCGTAGCCGTTTTGAGCGACGTAGCGGTGTGACTGGTAGTGATAACAGGATTGTTCGAGACGCATGTGTACGGAAACCACAAAGAGTTAGGGTACAAAGAGCCATCGAATTTATCAATCTTGACGAATTTATCAAGTTGCTGAATACGAATGTTTTTGAAGGCGATGCCTCGGTGATCCTTCGGGCTAAAGGGAGGTAAGTCCTCTTTAGCTACGCAGTCAATCGGCGCAAGAAACTTTGCTGCCTGTGAGGCGTAAACCGTGATCATCGCATTGGTCAGACCGCTACCGCCGTAAGCAACGCTGGTAACAGTCTTGAAAGCTTTCTTAGTGGTATATTCTGTGTAGCCGGGGAGATTTTGGGGAGCTACTGGAATAGTCCCTGAAACCTCGTTGATGCTGTTGCCACTGGGATCGGTGCCTGTTGTGGTGATCGTCCCTGTGGCAGTGTTTCCTGCTATGTAGTAGTGAACATGCCCGCCGGTCGTTGCCATACCGACCGCGCTAGGATTGAACGTGACGCTCGTTGCTGATCCGACCGTCGTAGCAGCAAGCAAGAGCTGTTCGCCAGGATTCGTCTCAAGTACTAATCCGACCTTCGATAAAAGGCCAGTATTTCCTGTTGCTACCATCTACTTAACCTCCATTGATATATGTTTGCGCAGGTGGTTCCTCTACCGGCGCAGGTTCTGGTGTCTCGACTACAGGAGACTCTAAAGGTTGTGTTGCGTTCTCATCTGTACCTTCTGGTTTGTCTTCCTGTGCAGGTGTCTCGACAAAGCCAAGCGGCTTGACCTCTAGCACTTCGCGTGTGTGGTCGTCATAGCGCACGCTACAGCCGCCAGGGAATACGCCAGGAATGCCAGGGATAGAACCGGATTGATGCATAAATGTGATTTGCTCCATAGAAGTCTCCTTTAATCTTCAAGATATCCATTGCGTAAGAAACCGTGATACTGATTGCATTGAATGCTGCCAGCACCGGCTCCACAGGTCACACCAACCTTATCTACTGTGATGTTGGGCGGCTCACCATGTCGTATCCAGCAATGGTGTTTTTCCTGCTTGTTGTCGTCAGGCATGGTACAGTTGGAAGATTGCGAGTCGATCACCCATTCACCACCAGGAGTTTTTACAGTCAGAGCATGCTCACCTTGCGGCGTATTGAAGTGATCAAGCCACCATGCATACCACATCCCCCCGACAGGAGCCTTACTAATCGTGGTTTCATCTCCGGTGTCAGAGCGGCGGTATACGACTTCTGTAAAGCGTTGCCATTCATCGCTTTCTTGAAACTCATAGCCACACTCACACAGCTTAGTCCATCGTGGATCGTCATGTGGAGGCATAGGTTTTGTACCATTGCAGATATAGCCTTGTTCATCTTTTTCTGTAGGCTCATTGAAGATGAAGACGATTGCATTGTGATAGCTATACTTCCCTGGATGGGCTGAGCAACAATCTGGATCATTGTTGCGTGTATAGCGACGTAGTTGCACTGCTACTTGCCCCGTTGGCTCTAAGAAAAAGCATTGAATGCGTGCCATAACCTCTCCTTATTGCGCTAAAACTAGGGTGTACTCGCACCGTACAGACAACAAAAACATATGTGCTCGGTAGATGACGCCATTGAACATATCTCGATAGAAATATTGTTCTGAGTTTTCCTGTACCAGCGATGCGTACACGTTCGGCACATCTGGCAGCGTCCCTCCTACCGCGAGATTGCCGAGACGTACCGATTGCTGGAAGATTGGGATGATTGCATCTCTGATAATCAGGATGTCCTTCTCTGCGGTTGTAGCGTTGCTGTAGTCTACATAGCTCATGCCTC
>WNGQ01008941.1_pt1 | contig 10191 bp, 12 predicted proteins | sample 5407661 | NCBI WGS metagenome assembly WNGQ01 (sample SAMN13153382, study PRJNA577476) | soil metagenome | isolation source: 60 cm soil or saprolite under Garry oak tree replicate 2 | place: USA:California | collected 2016-06-15 | reverse complement strand
CTGCGGAGGGGGCGCGTCCTCGTTGTTCAGCGAGTTGGGCACGATCCCCGCGCGGTTGTCGTCCCACTCCGAGCTCTGGATGACCAGGTGGCCGCCGGAGTTGGTGCCCGAGTAGCCAAGTGCGCTGTGCTCGCCCTGGACCTGGTCCAGGACCGCGTTGCAGTCGGGGCAGGCGCCCACGTAGTAGGCGGCGTCACCCATGTTGCTCGCGTAGGAGTGGCTGATCCGGCCCGGCCCCGCGGCGTTGCTGGCGAAGATGCCGTACTGCGCCATCGCCGAGCTGGCGTCCTTGAAGTACATCGACGTCACCGAGGCGTACGCGGCCTGGTAGGCGTGCATTCCGATCCGGCCGCTGCCGTCGCCGCCGTTGAACCAGAGCTCGTTGCCCCGGTCCCCGCCGGCACTGGCGAGGTAGTCGCAGACGGTCAGGTTCTCGATTGACACGCCGTCCACCTCGAGGACCTCGATGCCGTTGCGCCCGAGCCCGCCGTTGAAGTCCTGCAGGGCCGGGTCCGAGGGACAGGGTCCGGAGGCGCTGCCGCTGCTGCCGTCGACGACGACGCGGTTGCGGTCCAGGCCCCGCAGGTGGAGGCGCGGCTTGGTGATCAGGACGCCGGCCACCGGAGTGCCCTTCTCGTGGTAGACGCCGGGCCAGATCAGTATCCAGTCGCCCGGTCGGGCGACGTCCACCGCCTTCTGAATGCTGCTGTGCTGCGTGCCCGGCGGGCAGGGCGCGGTGCTGCCGTTGCAGACCAGGATCGCGCGCGGCGGCGGCGAGTCGCCTGCAGACGCGGCCTGGGGCGCCAGTGCGATCAGCATGGCTCCGGCGGCAAGCGCCGCCAGTCTCAGCTTGGCCACGGTCCTTCTCTCCTGCATTGCGTGGTGCCGATCCGACAACCACCGTTGTACCCAATCCGTCCCCGCGTCGCAAGAGGGCGGCCGGCGTGTGTCGGCGCCTGCGATCAGGCGCAGCGCGCTGCACCGGCGATCGGCTGGCGGCTCTGGACCCCGACCGGGTGACCGCCCTCTCCTACGAGGCCCTGATGGCGGAACCAGCCGGCTCGCTGCGCCGGCTGGCTGCGTTCATCGGCGTGGCCGCGGACGAGGGGTGGGTCAGTGCCGCGGCCGCCCTCGCGCATCCAGGGCCGCCGCGGTGGCTGCAGCTGCCAGCGGACCGGCAGGCACGACTGGTCGAGGTCTGCGCCCCCGGTAGGCGCGGTACGGGGCAGGGACCGAGCCGTCGCCGGGTCATGAGCAGCCCGACGAACCAGTGGTCCGGCCACCGCGTCGGCCAGGTCTGTGGATATGGCCGGCCGTTAGCTTCATCCGCCTACAGCAGTCCCCTGAGCACGCGCCGGTAGGCAGCGTCGACGTCGAGCCCGGGGTCCTGGAAGTGGCCGCCGAGCTCGACGGCGACGAACCCATGCAGCCGCGCCCAGCAGTCCACCACCGCCGCCGGCGCCTCATCCTCGGGCCGGTCTGTGAGTCGCGCTATGACCTCCACGACGGTCTGGAGCGCGCGCTGGGCCGGCGCGGCCGTCCGCGCCGGGTCGTCCCGGCAGCCGGCGACCGGTGTACCGAAGAGCGACTGGCACCGGGCGGGCTGCTGGTGCGCCCAGGCCCGCCAGGCCATCGCGGGCGCCTCGATCGCCGCCTGCGGCTCCTTCGCGCGGACGCCGAGCTGGCTGGGCTCCGCCCCGGCCCCGTCCAGCCGCGAGCCGGCGCCCTCGCCCGGCCCGGCCCAGCCGCGAGCCGGCGCCCTCGCCCCGGCCGGCGCCGTAGAGCTCGTCCAGGGCAATGCCCGCGCCAGGGCACGTCCGCACCGCCGCTCGCGCACGGGGCCGCCAGCCTGCTGACCAGAGAGCGCTGAGGGCATACTGGCGATGTGCTGGTTCGAGCTGACGAGGGGCGGATCGACGCACTGAAGCGGCAGATAGGGGAGGGACGGTGAGCATGAGCGACGAGCCCGCCTACGCGATCGAGAGCCGCCCGCTCGTCGGCACGCTGGAGAAGCTGGACGTGCAGCGGGTGATCGATCAGACGACCGACCGCTGGTCCAATCAGACCCTCTGTCGGGTCGATGACGTCGTGGTCAGGCTGGGCGTTCTGGAGGGTGAGTTCCACTGGCACAAGCACGACGACGAAGACGAGTTCTTCTTCGTCCTCGATGGGCTGATGCGGATCCAGATAGAGGGGATGCCGGACGTGGAGCTGGGCCCGCGGCAGGCCTACGTCATCCCGAAGGGCCTGCGACACCGTCCCGTCGTGCCCGTGCGCACCGCCGTCCTCATGATTGAGAGGGCGGGGGTGGTTGCGACAGGCGACTGATCCGGGACGCTACGGCAGGCGGGAGCAGGGGCTGGTTGAGGTCCCCGACGGTGCTCACGCGCATCCCGCGCGGCGGGCCTGCACCCCCGGCGTGGGAGCCGTGACGGGAGCGCGAGTGCCGCCGGCAAGAGCAGCCAGCCCGCAGACCGAGGCCGGCCATCGCGGCCGGGGCAGTGCCGTGCATTTCGCGGTAAGCCTGGCTGAAGAACGCCCGTGTGGGCACGACAACGCCCGCGGTCGCCTCCATCACGTCGAAGGTGATCGCGACCGCGCTGGCCTCCCGACGCATCTGCGGAAACTCCTCCAGCGACGGGATCTCGGTCCGCAGTCGATATGCGGAGGGTGCGGCTCTCCTGGAGGGACGCCGGCGTAGTGGATGGGGTGGCGCGGTCCCTGAACCCCGCATGTTGGCCGCCGATCATCTGAGCGGACTGAAGCACGGGGTCACGAAGGCCACGAGGACGCACGAAGGTGGTCACCGGCTGGCTCGGCGACGGTCTCGCCCGCGACCGCCGGCCCGGGAGCGGGTCGCCTGCTCTCGAAGGCCGCGTGCTCGCATCACCGACGCTTCGTGCGTCCTGGTGGCCGTCGTGGCTCCGTGCTGCGACCGGTTCAAACGGCCCCTCCAGGTCACTCCAGAAGAGCTGCACCCATATGCGGACTGCCACGCGTTTCCCATCAGGTACTGCGCGGGGTGGTAGCGGAGCCGCCGCTGCTGCGGCCCGGCGGCGATCGCGCAGGTCCGCTGCCACAGGCCCGAGGACGAAGAGCTGGTCGTGGGCGCCTGCCTGCGCGCTCGCGCGGCGCTGAAGCCCCTGGGCTACCTCGACCTCGCCTGGATCGCCACCGAGCGAGGCCGCGACGCCGCCCACCGGCACGATGGCGTGCGGCGGCTTCAACGGCTGGCCCGAGTTCGCCGCCAACACGCGGACCGCCGCCAGGTGCGGGCCGCGACGTCGCCGACCTGGACGGGCGCGCGGTAGGCCGCGCCGCAGCGCGCCGGTCCCGCCCCGCGCCACGTTCGCGATAGCCCGCAGGCGGGCGCCGGCGCCGAGCAGGTGGGTCACGTCGCGGCGAAGCCGTCGGCGCCGACACGGGCTCGGCGCACAGGTCGGCCGGGCGCAGGGGCGGCACCGGCCGGGAGACGCGCCGAGCCCTGCCCACCCAGACGACGTCGACTGGCCCCCGCCAGCAGCGGCCGGGCGGTGGCCAGGAGAGGTCGCCGGCAAGCGCGTCCAGCCGGAACTCGGCCGCCTTCGCGCGCAACTGCCGGATGCGCTCGGCCACCCGCGCCGCCGCGGACGCCAGCCGGGGGCAGGGACGGCACCCGGCAGGAGTGCGCCGCCCGCAGCTTCTCTCCCGCGATGGGCCCGCGCCGGCGCTCGGCTCCAACAGCGCCGCCCCCCGCCTGCCACGCCTTCCCGGCCGCCTGCCGCTGGGCCGGCCGGGGCTCCGCCGGGGTCGTCCACCCCGAGTTCTGCTTGCCCCCGGCACAGCGGGCGGCGGCATAGTCGGAGCGCGACCCCGGGCACGCCCGACCGGCATCTACGAGCGGCGTCGTCCGCTCAATCCAGCTTAGAGCCGAGTCCTATCGATATCGCCGACGGGATGCCTCGCGCTGAACACCGTGGACAGGTCCCGCACCGCTGCGTCACGGGAGGTCAGCGGAGCAATGCCGAACCGGTGCTCAATCGTTGCGAGGATGGAGGTCGTGTCGTGCTGGGCATGGTCCACGACGAAGTTGCCGTCCAGGTGCGGCGCTACCAGGAGCGCCGGGACCCGCGTCCCCGGTCCATGCGGATCGTGGGGGCCGGGCGTACCGGCCTGGCCGGGCGAGGAGACATGGTCCCACTGGCCACCGAACTCGTCGTAGGTGACGACAACCATCGTGTCCCTGGCGCAGCGGCTGCCCTCCACCGCCTTGAGCAGCTGGACGAGGTGGATGCTTCCAGCGCCCTCGCTCGTGTAGCCGGGATGCTCGTTCTCTTCGCCGATGGGCTTGACGAAGCTCACAGGCTTCAGGTTGCAGCCTTCGGCCGAGCTGCGCGCGAGCCCCAGGAACTCGGCCTCGTCGCGCAGGTGCCGCGCCCGCGCCGCCGTCCCGGGGGCGAAGGACTGGAAGTAGTTGAAGGGCTGGTGGTGGAACTGGAACAGCTTGTCAGGGCAGTTCGGCCAGACCGCGCTGGACACGGCGTTCGGGTCTGAGCAGGTCGGCCCACTGCCGTTCGTCCAACCGGCCGCACCGACGTCTCCATCCGCGTTCGACCAGCCTCCCGAGTACCAGGCCCAATCGACATCGGCGGCGCTGAGCTCGTCGCCGATCGTCGGCGCGGTCTGTGGCGGGAGCCGCCGAGTCACTGGGGTTCCGGGAGCGTAGGGCTGGAAGAAAGGCTGGATGGTGTTCACGGCGAAGTCGCCACAGAGGACACCCGGCGGCGTCGGCCCGCGGCCCGGTCCGGGGTGGCAGGAGGCGGTGAGGGCGAGGTCTCTCACCGTCCCATCAGACGGCGAGGCGTAGAGCGGGTAGTTGACGGGCATGCCGTTCGCATCGACGACCGAGTGCAGATCGTTAGCTGAGCCGTCGTTCACCGCATCCGGCCAGGTGGGGGTGCGGGCGGCGATCAGCCACTGGTGATTCAGAAATGAGCCGCCGAACGCCGCCTGGAAGAAGTTGTCAGCAATCGCGTAGTGAGGGTGGGCGGGGTCGTGCAGGTAAGCGTAGATCGGCAACGCGCTTGTATCGTAGACGCCCATCGTGAGTCCGATCGCGTCGCTGCCGGTGACGTACCGGCGCTGCGTGCCGCCGTCGAGCTGGTACTGCTCCTGGTAGAAGCGGTGCACGAGGTCACGCGTGCAGCCTCCAGGGAGGCCGCTTCCGTCCGCCACGCCATTCGGCGCGAAGACGCCCGGGGGCGGGCAGGTCGAGGCGGTCGGAGGGATGAAGCGGTCCACCGTGAACGGCGCATTGGGGAAATGACTGACGAAGGTGGTCCCGGTCGTCGCGTCGCTGCAGGTCGCGGAGAGGGGTGGCGAGGTCAGGTTCACGTCGTTCTGCTTGAGACACACGTACGGGGTTCCGCTCTGCCCAACCTGCATGGTGTGGGCTGCATCGGCGCTCGCGAGCCCGTTCACTCCTTCCCAGCCGCCGTAGAGGTTGTCGAAGCTGTGGTTCTCCTGGTAGATGACCACGATGTGCTGGATCTTCGAGAGCGGCCTCTCGCCGTCCGTCGGGGCGGCGGCGACGACGGCCACGGAGGAGCCCAGCATCGCCCCTGCGAGCACGAAGATCGCCGCTAGGTGCCGGAACATGGGTCCCCCTCCTCGGTAGACGACTTTGCGCGAATGCCCTTGCGGGCCACGATCTCAGGTGATCGCGCGGGAGTCAAGGGTCGGGTCGCGGGCTTGGAGGCCGCCGCCATCGGCGAGGCCACGGTTCACCATGCTCTATCGCCAGGAGGTAGATTGACAGATTGACGCCGTCGATCGCCGCGCGGCCGAACATCACCAGCCGGCTGCCGTCCCACACGATCGTCGGGCTGATCAGGTCCGGCTGCGTCGTCGTCCGCACCTCCGCCCAGCCCTGGCCGTTCCACCGCCAGGTCACGGAGGGGCCCCGGCCCGGCGGGCGATACCACGGCACGGACCGGGACGCGGGGTCGCAGGCCATGGCTGCCCGCTCGTCGGCCGGGGGCGCCGGACCGCCCGAGTGCGGGGTCCACGTCTGGCCATCCCAGGTCCAGGTGTCGGCCAGGTCGGCAGCTCCGGCGCCGTTCCCCGCTGGGGTCGGCCGCCGAAGAGAGCCACCTGGCCGCTGGCGGCGTCGTACGCCGCCAGCGCGTCCCGCCGGGCAGACGGCGATGCGGCCGGATGGCGGAGGCTCCAGCGCCCACTTGCCAGGGTCCAGGTCTCCGCCAGCGCCGGTCCCTGCCCCGTGGCCGGCGCCGGCGCACCGCCGAACGCCACCAGCTCGCCCCGGCCGGCGTCGTCGGCAGCCGCCTGGCCGAGACGCGACGAGGGTCCGCCCGCCACGGGCGGCCGCGCCGGGGGTGACGGCGACGGCGCCGCGGAGCCGGCGGGTGATCGGCCGCCGTGGGCCGGCGCGGTGTCCGGGTGCAGGATGCCTCGTCACAGGAGAAGCATCGCGACCGCGGTGAGCGCCGAGGCCGCCGCTGCGGCGGCGGCCAGGCGGCGGCGACCGTTTCCCGGGCGGGGACGCCCTCGGGGCAGCTCGGCCGACAGCCGTTCGCGCACGCCCGGCGGCGGCGGCCCCACCTCCTCGTCGAAGTAGGCGATCAGGTGGTGGCGGAACCACTCCGACATCAAGCTGGCGCAGCCGCTGATCGGCCGTACGATAGGCCAAGCCATGACGCAGTCATCGATTGACGACGGCCGGACGACCGGCGATCGAGAATCCTTCCGGAGCTTCACGGCCGTCGTCGAGCGTGATGCACGGGGGCGTGTCTCCATCCCACTCTCCTTCGATCCGTCAGAGGCCTGGGGCGCAAAGGCGCGACACCACGTCACCGGAACCGTCGGCGGCCATAAGGTGCGCGGCCCGCTGGCCTACGAGGGCACCACTGCCAGGCTCGTTCCAGGCCCCGCCTGGTGTCGCGACAACGCGCTCCGGCCAGGTCATCGCGTTCGAGTCGTCCTTGGACCCGAGGGCCCTCAGCGGGACGATCTCGCGCCCGACATCGCCGCGGCCCTGGCTGCTCGACCTGCGGCGCGCGAGTTCTTCGAGTCCCTGGCCACTTTCTACCGGACGGGTTACCTCCGCTGGGTGGACGCTACCAGGCGGCGTCCGGAAGCTCGAGCGGCTCGCATCGCTGAGATGGTGGAGCTGCTGGCCACCGGTCACAAGCAGCGCCAGGCATAATCGGGTCGCAGCTCGCCCCTCAGGGACAGCATCTCCTGCACCAGCCCGATGGACGGCGTCACGGACTTGGGGTCGAGCTCCAGGCAAACCCATCGCCGGTCCCTGTCCCGGCCCTACGATTCGCGTAGGTGCGCGAGCAGTGCCGTCCCGCCCGGGGGGCGCGATGCGCGGCCATCGTCCAACTCGTTCCTCGCGCTATCGGAATCCCAGCCGGCGTCTCAGTTGACCGTGGGCAGACGGGCCGTCGCGATCAGCAACCATGACTCAAACGGCGCCTGCTATTGTCGGCAGCGGTGGAATGGCTGACCAGTGCAAGCATGGCCTCGCGAAGGACCTCTGCTCGATGTGCCGCAACGAGCGATCGGCACCCGTCTACATCACGGCCGGCGGCAGCGCCTACCACCGGCATGACAGGTGTCCCGCTCTCCAGCAGGGGCAGAGACGGGTCGAACGCCGCGGCGGCAACGTCGCGCCGGTCGAGCCAGTACCGCTCTCCAGCGATCGCCTGGTGGGGCGGTACCCGTGTTCCGAGTGCAGGCCGCCTGAGCGGGCCTGATCCGTCCGGCGCCGCGGGCAAGCCCCTTCACGATCATCCTCGCCCGCAGCTCCATCGCGGCGATTCGCACCGGTGCGCGTGGCGCTGGATCGGATCAGATGCCCAGCACCAGGCCCAGACCGGTGTCCACCTGGCGCATGAAGCCGGCACCGAGGGTACCCAGCCGCTCGACGAGCTGATCCCTGTCCACGGTGGCCAATTGGGACACGTTCACCACTGATTCCCGATCGAGGCCGCCGGCACCCGCCGGCAGGATGACGTTCCCCGGGCGGCGGGCCAAACGCTGACTCGTAGTGATCGCCGCTACCAGGACGGTTCGGATGGCGGACCGGTTGAAGCTGTCTGCTGAGATCACGAGCGCCGGACGGTGGAAGGCTGGGGCGGAGCCGCGAGCGGGTCCGAGGTCCGCCCACCACACGTCACCGCGGCCGATCACCTTTCCATTCCCAGTCCGGGAGCAGGCGATGCGCCGCCTCGGCCACGAACGCCTCCGCCCCGGCTTCCTCCTCGGCCTCCTCTTCGGTCATGGGCTGCGCCAGGGCGGCATTGATCTGAGCGGTGATATCGCTCTCTTCCTCATCGGCGAGGTGATGCTCCAGGGCCTCGACGAAGATGCGACTACGCGGCACACCCCGCCGGCGAGCGGCGCGCTCGGTGGCCTCGAACAATCGTTGCGGGAGCGAAACCGCAGTCTTGACGGTCCGGTCGCCCGACATGCTTGCAGTATACCGGTATACCAGAACGGAAGTCGGCGCTGGCCCACCCGTCCGCCAACCTCTGCCGTCCCCGAGCCGGCGGGAGGCCGTCTCGCAGTCGCCGCCGCCAACGCCCAGCAGACGGTCTTCGTGCCGTCGGGCACGATCATCGAGGTCCGGCTCGAGCCGCTGGGCGGTGCGCGGTCCATCTTGCCAGCGAGCTCGGATCCCGACGCTCTGCCCTGGGCCTCCCCGCGTCCGGCGCTGCGGCAGGCCCGGGTGGCAACCTTCCGGGCCGTCGGCCCGGCGTGATCACTGTCAGCGCCCCCGCATGGCGATGCTGGGCTGAATCGGGCAGACTACCCCGGGCGATTGCCCGGTCGTGTACGGGATGGTCGATGGCGGCGAGAGTTGGGCTCGCCAGGAGCTGTCGGCGGCGGGCTGCGACCAGGCTGGGGCGGCCACGCTAATGACGCCGGACCCACCCAGGGCCACCGGCGCGACGGTACGGCGCTCGTCGAGGCCGGGTGGCCCAAGTCAGCGGCGGCTGGGCCGTGCGGGGCTGCTGCCTGTACAGGTAGCAGCCGGCTGCCGCCACTTGATCCTGCAGCGGACCGCTTTCTTCCCGCGCTTCTCGACGACGAACCTCGAGGTCCTCGAGGACCGCCGCCGGTGTGCCGCATCCGGCTCCTCGGTCCGGCTGACCGACGCCGGCGACCGTTGGCGGTCGGTCGAACAGGCCCTGGCCAGACTGCTGTTCGTCGACCTCTCGCTGGTCGACGAGGACCACGCCTGGGCGGTCCTGATTCCGCACGACGCGGTGCACGACAAGTCTGCCCTGCCCGTCCACCATGGTCCGCACCGCCGACGGGGCCGGCGCTGGTCCATGGTCGGGCCACTGGCCTGACGACCATTCGGGCCGTTGCCTCGCTGGCTCTGACCGCCCTCGGCCAGCTGGAGCTGACCAGGGGCGGCTCGCTGGCTATCCTGCTGGGGTTCCTGGCCGGGGTGGTCCAGGCCCTGGAGCGGTTCCTGCGCGATCGCACGCCGGACTGGGACCAGCAGATCGAGCAGGAGCGGAGGGAGATCGAGCGCCGGGCGCCGGGGGAGCGCCGGCGCGTCCTGGGCCTGGTCAGGCAGTACGCGGCGGCCGAGGACCTTCTGGGCCGGTACTGGGACCGGCGCCAGCGACCGCCCGAGCTGGGCCGCCTCGAGCTGCGCCTGGTGTCCCGGCAGAGGGCCGTCGAGGGATTGCTGTCGCGGCCGTTCGACGAGGCCGACCGGCCGCTGCAGCGCGGGGTGAGCATCGGCGCGGTCTTCCGCCAGGTTCAGGGTCAGCTGCTCGTCCTGGGCGACCCGGGGGCGGGCAAGACGACGTGTCTGTACGAGCTGGCGCAGGCCCTGTTGTTCGCGGCCAGCCGGATCGCCGACGAGCCGATCCCGGTCATCCTCTCGCTGGCGTCGTGGGCGGTCCACCGGCAGGACCTGACGGCCTGGCTCGCGGGCGAGCTCTACCGGCGGTACCGGGTCCCTCGCCTGGTGGGCCAGTACTGGCTGCGCGGCCGGCAGGTTGTCCTGCTGCTGGACGGGCTGGACGAGGTGAGGGCCGAGCACCGCGAGGCCTGCCTGAGAGCGATCAACCGGTTCCTAGACGATCCGGGCGCCGCCGGGCTCGTGGTCTGCTGCCGCGCCGCTGAGTACGAGGCGTTGCCCGTGAAGCTGAGGCTGGAGGGCGC
>WNGQ01007899.1_pt1 | contig 10192 bp, 20 predicted proteins | sample 5407661 | NCBI WGS metagenome assembly WNGQ01 (sample SAMN13153382, study PRJNA577476) | soil metagenome | isolation source: 60 cm soil or saprolite under Garry oak tree replicate 2 | place: USA:California | collected 2016-06-15 | reverse complement strand
AAAGGGTGGAAGGGATGTTTAGGAGGCTACTATTCGCATTCTTAATGCGGCTCAACCGCGGCGAACGGCGCGGTTATGAGGAAGGCTACTGGCGTGGCTGGTGCAATGCGCTCTATGCCATCAGAACGGGTGAGGTTGCCATTGATCCGCCCAAGCCAGCAGAAGATACGGACAAGCGCAAAGCCTACCCTGTCACAGCCTACGCGCCACTAGAGCAGGAACGTCATACTGATAAGATAGCATCGACGACAACACAGCAGCTCCCCGGCATGAAGTTCATTCAGTTCTTGCGCGAGCGTCACAGCGACCAGGAAGCCGGGCCTGATACCATGATGCACCGGGCGATACGGTTCCCCCGACCACGATAGGGGGTGTCGCCGTGGGCTTGCTAGTTGCGTTGGGCGTCTTTCTCGCGGTGCAAGGGGCCATGCTGGACCTGTCCTTTCTCGTCGTTGCCGTGCTCGTCACTGCTGGCTTCATCCTCCAGGCCAGGCAAAAGCGACGGGAGCGACGGGTGCAACGAGAGGCTGATGAGATTTTGAAGTTATGCGAGTTTTGATAACAAGGGAGACTGACAATGAGTCACAGGCATAAGTTACCTGGCTACTTCGGTCCGCCGCCTACATACTGCTTTTGCTGTGGTCAGCAATGGGGAGGCATGGGTGATTGTATTCAGGGTCCGCGCTGTGGTTGCGAGATACTAGATGCGTGTCGAGCCTGCAAGAAGTGCAAAAAGCATTGTACCTGTGAGTGGAAAGTCACCGTGCTTTTCGATGGAAGCCATGTGATGAAGGTAGGATACGAGGGGTGCGACTTTGAAGAGGTGGAGAAGCAGGTAGGGCACCTGGCACTCATCCAAGTCACTGACCGTATTCTTGTGTACAAAAACGGTGAGCAGTATCGACGCATCGATTTAAGATGAGCCAGTGTAGCCTAAATGGAAAGGCGCTTCTCCTACGAAGAGAAGAATGATACAGGTTCGACTCCTGTCACTGGCCTTATTCCCGGCGACGGGAAAATACTTGACACATCGCAAACATCATTGCAAACAAAAAGGGCTTCCCATCGCTGAGAAACCCAATCGTGTCTTAGATCATCTCAACTATCGCCGGGTTCCTGGCAAGAGCAGTTGCGTAACTCGCTTCCCGACGATACAAGGCGTCATTTTCTTGAATGATTGATAGAGACGCTTGCTTACCTTTACATCTGGAATGTATGGCAGCCAGCCATCAAGGAGAGCAAGTAATGTATCCTCAGTACGGACGGCTCCATGTGCCACCTTTTTCTTTTCCAGCACATAAATAGCCTCTGGCGCTAACTCCCTTAATAGGGGCTTATCTGCCCCGCGCATTTGGGCAACCTCGACAGAAAGCGGTATCACTTTCACCATTGGTTCCCCCATAGCCTTGATAGCTACTAATCCTGTCTTTTCATCAGGGGCAAAAATGATCGAACCTGATCGATATAATGAGAAGTAGTACCGCAATTCCATTTGCTTGCGTAGTGGAGCAAGCACTCTTTGCTCAAGTTCTCGCCCTGCGTCAGATTCACGACGGGCCAGTTCCATTGGCCTTGCCTGAAGCATTGCATAATATTCAGGATCGTTGTAGACATCCTCAAGCATCCCAGTATGGGCAATCAGGCGTTTTGTTGTTGGATAATAGCGACCATCAGGACTCATATCATCCTGGTTTTCAAGTGAGACAAGCTGAGTTCCAAACCTGATATTCCACTCAGCAGAGTCCTCCTCAAGATCTATTCCGAAAAGTGCTGAAACACTTTGTTGTTTCGGGGTTGGCTTCCATTTCTTAGCCATGGTTGACTAAATTCCTTTCGTAAGCTTGGTCACTCTCAATTGCCGCTTCCTCATGAGAGGGTACTACTCCCATTTGTTTCTGAATTGCTTGCTCTGCTTCATCAAGTGTACTGCGTACAATTCTTATCTGAAGTAGAAGTTCACCAATTTCCTCACGACTAAGCCATTCCATACCACGTATCATTTCTTGCTGCATGATATGATCGACGCTCTGACGTGACTGAGATAGGCGCTCTGACACATTTGCAACCAGTTGCTTGTAGCTAGTCTCAGCTTTGAGTTTGCGCTTTGCATCCTGGTCTTTATAGTAGGCTTCAAGATTGGCCTTGGCCTGCTTCTGTTCTTCTTCCTGGTGCCGTCTTGCCTCTTCCCGATCTTTCTGTAGAGCCTCTCTCTGCTCTTTCATGCTGGCCTCAACCTGTGCTTTCATTGCTGCAAGTTGTCGTTCCTGCTCTTGTCGCTGCCTCTCTTGCTCCTGGCGAAGGCGCTCCTGCATCTCTCGCTGAATTTTCGTGCGGTCTGCCTCAGACCTTTTGCGCATTTCTTCCAGTTCAGCCTCTAGCGTGTCTGCTTTCTCGCCCTTCGCTGCCTTTGCGAGAGCACTATTATACTTCTTTTCAATCTCTGTCTTCTGTGCCTCAAGTACCGCGATTTGAGATTGATAGTATCGTGCTACCTCAGCCTCTGCGCCCTTCACCTTTAGTTCAACTTCCTGAGCCTTAGCCTCTTCTAGTGCTTGCTTTGCGTTAGTGATCTCTGCTTCCAGACGCTCTTGTAATTCTTTCCCAAACCGTGCTTCAAAAAGTTCACGCCGTCGATCTGCAACATAAGCACGGATATCAGCCTGAGTTTTCAGCTCACCACGTACCAACTTCTGAACAGCTATACTCACTTCGCTAAAGTCGTAGCGCGTTTCGTCAAGGGGTGCTACTTCAGCCCGATTGTTTACCGTACTGCCTAGTTTTGGCTGACGCAAGGGTAAGAACTCTCTGATCGTCCTATGTCCCCATATAGTAGAAGTACCTTCTATATATTCAGGAACGTTCACCGACTCGGTGAACGTTCCTGAAAGCATATCTAAGATATCTTGAGGGAAGTACCCGATGCTTATAAGATGGTAGGCAACCGGAGCAGTTAGACCAACCTGTTTCGCTATGCTTTCCGTCTTCTTACCATTACGATGTAGTTCTGCCATTCCCCGGCACTCTGCAATAAATCCAAACTGCCTGACTGTATTAGATGCCATAAGCATTTCTAACGCTTCATTATCCCTGACATCACCAAGATTGATCGCTTTGATAGTAGGCATCACTAGGTCTTGCGCAACACTAACCCGTCCCTCGCCATCAATCACTTCATAGAAGATACCGGCGGTATGACGTAGCAGGGGTGGTTGAATGATACCCATTTCCTGAATACTCTGCTTGAGCCGTTCGTACTCTTCTCCGCCATGCTTGCGAGGGTTCAGCTTGTTAAACTTAATCCGTTGTGGGTCAACTTCGATCATGTGTGGTTGATACACTTTGTACCTCCTTGTTTCTCTTGTGTTCTGTTATATGGGTATCTCTCAAATCGTTGACGTTGTACTCATATGTGCGTTTATCAATAGTACGACGTCTGACTCGTTCTGATTGCCCGAGTCGAGTCAGATATTTGGGATTGATCTTGCGCCCGTTGACTTCTTCCAGTATCTCCAATGCGCGAGGCGCCCCAACCCACTCTTCAGTGATCTGTGTTCTCTTTGGCATCCTCCTCTCCTTTCATTGATGTTACCTAGGCTAATTATAAGGATACCTAGGCAATTTGTCAAGTGATGCAAAAATTGGTCATAAAATAGCCTGAAAAGCCTTGACAAAAGATACCTAGGTATCGTATAATATACCTAAGAGGTGAGACAAACAACAAAATTCACCCTCACCTCAAAGGAGAAATCAATGATAAAGCAAGCAACACAAAACCGCAAGGTACAGAAGCAAGTACAAGTTCTAGCCCGCTACGAAATCAAGCGCAACGGCCACGTCGTTTACACGGTTCGCTCATCAAGCGGCCAGGACACCTACACCACTACCCTGGTAAATGGCAAGGCAACGGGTTGCTCGTGCGCCAGTCGCCTACACTGCTATCATATGACCCAACTTGAGGCAATCGAGGCAAGCCGACAGGAAGCCAAACGGGCCGCTTTCGTAGCAGCCTTTGACCCCTGCTACGTCGCATGAGTGATATGGAATGGATGCGTGAGGACTGGCTTGATCTGCTGGTTCTCACGCAAGACTGGTTACAGACGGAAGGGAAAGAATTTACGATGGATACAATGTTACTGGCGTTCCACAACGTTGATGATCTGAGTGAGATTGTACGGCTTGGAAATGTCATGATCGGCAATGCGCCTGATGACGACAACCCCAACTACACCGTTAGCAGGGTGCTGCATTTCCAGGTCATTCCTCAGAACGGGAAGTTTGATGTAGTGTTTCTGGTCGAAGTACAGTACCAGATGGAAGTGCCCGATTGGGTGAAGCAGGAGAATTAGGCATGTATTGTTCCCAAAGTTTCCTCGGTGGCCGTCCCACCGAAACACCCTACGAATTGCAACCCTGCCAGGCAGACGGGGTAACTGGGCAAGAGGGCCTGGCAGTCGGGGACACGGTACGCATCACTGCCGCCGTATGCAGTGGGCTCGTCGGGGAACTGAAGACCATCGACATGGAAGAGCCTGACGAGAATTTCTACGGTGTGCGCATCGATGAGATAGAGGGCTGGATATTCTTTGGGGCTGATGAGATCGAGCGCGTGGAGAATGTTGATACAGAGTTGCCGTTGTAGGCAGGAGGGAATTGAGTTATGGCAGAGGCATCCCAAGGCATATTCCAATCTGTCCCAGTGCGAGTACAAGAAGAGGTCGCACATTGGAATGAGCAAGTAGCTAAGAATCCACTGTGGAGTGATAGCGAGCGTGAAATCATCTCTCAGACGGTACAGGTTATTCAGGGCAAGAACAAGAAGGACGCGCTGACCGCACTGCAAGAGCAGATCAATTCCCATGACGGGATGTCCAATGAGGCGTGTTTTGCTCGGATGTTTTCAAGACATTTGAAATATGGAAGGTAGCTAGATGGATTGTGTGCAATGTGGCGAGGAGGTCTCAGACGTGCACTACCACATTGATGACGAGAGGCAACGCTACCCTCTCCATCGGTGGTGCTTGAAAGTAGTTGACTTGCGCTTGATGCTCCTAGAGGCGCAGGCGCAGGGTGAGATAGATCAGTTAGCAGAAAGTGAGAATGTAAAGTGACACAAACAGCAACCAGCATTTCAGATCAGATAAGAGCGGTGAATAGACTCCTTGAAGTGGGTGAGCCGACCAATATCAGCGTAGATGATTATAGTCATCACACTGGCTATAAACCTCAGTACATTGTCGATGCCATGAATGAGGTGTTCGGCTGGGGCAACTGGGGATTTGAAGAGATAAGCAATGAAATTATGGGGGATGAGAAAGCTACGTTGGTTATCTCACAGATGCGGGTGTTTTTGAAGGATTGCGCTTTTCAGCCAACAGGCTGGGGCCAAGCTCGTATCACTAAAGGCGATACAGGAGATGCCAGGAAGGGAGCGCAAACCGATGCTCTCAAAAAAGCGCTATCGTACTTCAGTATCGGCAATAGAGCCTATCAGGGCTTGCTGATAGGGAAAGAGGATGGCAAGGCAAATCAGAACGGCAAGCCGAACAACCGTCCATCACAAAACAGCACCGCACCCAAAGCGGTACCTCAGAATGGGAATGCTCCTAAGCTAGTACTCAAGTGGTCGGACATCTACCAGAAAGGAGCGGCTAAGGGGATATGGACAAAAGAGGACTTTTACCCGAAAGCCTCGGCTATCCTGAACGGTGATCCAGTGAACGGGAACAATGTGAAGTCTCTCTCTCAAGAGCAATTGCAGAAGCTGCACGATGAGATAGAGAAGCCCAAGGTGGCTTCGATAGCGAGCTAGGCCAGGCAGGAGTAAGCTGGAGCGTGCGATGCTCTGGCAAAGGAGATGAGGATGGACAAGAAAACATTACAAGACATGCTAGATCAACTACAGGAAAGGGAGGTAGACAGATTAGAGGGCCAAGTGCTTGATCTGACTGAGAAGGTCTACCCAAACCTGCCAGAAGTGATTAAGCGCACATCAGAAATAACAGGCGTTCCTGATGTAGAACTTGTGCAAGCCTGTGTACATGTTGCATGGCACTACAAAGACTTGGAATGGCATAGTATTCTCGATATTGTCAGATCATTCTTCCTGGCAAGAAAGAACATCGAGGAGAAAAACAAACAACGGTAGTCTACCCCGTCTTGCCCTTCTTCTTGCTGAGCTGCACCAGCGACTCTGCCAGGATGCGCGGGACGGGAAAAGTAGCGGGCCATAAGTGTAGTTAAGAAAGGATGAGGTATGACAGAGACAGAATATGAGCAGTTAGTACATAGGGTGCTTGCTCACCGGTACCGCCAACAAGGAACCTACCAGATTGATGGCACGCGCTATGTCTTGGAAAAGGGCAATGCCGCTTCAACGGAAAGATGGATGCTTTGGATGTATCCACAAGATAGATTTGCCGATTTTGTAGCAGGGGATAGCATTGAAGAGGTTTTTAGAGAAGCCGCTACAAAAGGTGTACCAGTGGAAAAGCTGACGCTCGATCAATGGCATGATTAGATAGATTGGCTTCCTAGGCTCAGGTAAGTGGGCATCATTGCGCCCGGGCTTTCTTCTTCGCGGCAATCTGAGCAATCGGGCTCTGTGCTGTCAATCTTAATGCTAATCGTACGCAATCGCTATGCGTGGACAAGCCGTACTTCTCTTGGATAATGGAAATAGCGCGGTCATCTTCGGGGGCAATGTAAAAGGTCTTGCGGGAATACTTGAGTTTCAGCATTAGCTTCCTCTTCCACTTGTCACAAGGTTTGAGGGAAGTATAGCACAGAAAGGACACATATGTTCAACCTCTTCATTCGGATTATTCAGGTAGCTCTTGACGAATTGGAAGTAGAGCCATCAGAAGTTACAGACGTTGAGATAGAACCACACCCAGGCAACAGCTATTGGCTCAATTTTGATAATGGCAGGTACTACGCTTGCGTCAATCAAGTCTATGGTGAACTTTCTGTATGGCTGGCAGGCAGTTATCCATTGCCTGAGCAGGTAGGATAACTATGGGCAATCCTGGTGATCGCGTCCGCTTCTGGACAGCACAAACAGGCATGACCCCGCAGCAGGGAGCCATCCACGCGCTGCACGAGACACAGGAGGGGATACCGTATGCTGAGATTATCCCCGATGCAGAGCCTGAGAGGCATGTGTACCTGTGCGAGCGTGCTGTGTGGGGGTACGAGTTGGTGGAGCAATAGCAGGGCGTGTTGTGGGTGGAAAGGTGTGACGTGATGGGGAGGTGTAGACCTCCCCTTGTAGATTACTAGAACAATCGACGCTGAGACTGATTTGTCTCTTTCTTTGTACGCCCTTTACGTAACACAATCTCATTATCAGCGCCAGCGAGCATATGTACTGCTAGGCGAATTGCGTCACTTTCTGTAGATAGGCCATAACGGTTTCTGATTGCGGTAATATCCTGGTCACATTGTAAACTACTATAATATGTTTTTCGGTAGAACTTTGTGGAAAGCAATCCTCTACTAGAAGGACGGATGGGGCGTGTCCATTCTACAATCTTGCTATTGTTTGCAACATTTGTAAGCGTGTGTCCTTGTTCCTGGTAGTAGTTCATCCAATAGATTTCATGTGCGTCTGCTTCATTGGATACAACCCATTCGATGATAAGCAGTTTCGGGACCAATTCTTTAATCGCAAGTTCTTCAATTTTGGCTGTCTTGCGAGAAGGTGAGTGATCATTAAGGTGCTCTCGATAGCGCTTACCTGGATGAACGGATTGTCCAACGTAAAACACCTCTTCGTTTTCAGGATCAGCAAGGCCATAGATGCAAGTCTGAGAGGAATTGTCAATAGGGGAATTAGGTGATAAACTATTCACGGGCTAGTCTCCTTTACACCGAACTAGTCTCAGGTCTCAGGGGTGCTCTAACACCCTTGGGACACCACAATATTAGGTCTCCATTATATCATAATCCCCTATTTTGAGCAACAAAAACGCCCTTAAATCCTGTACCGTGGCGTATCACAGAACCGTCAATAACGGAGGAAGTAGTCATAACTACACATTATGACAACTAGGTTAAGACGAGATTAACAGGGAATATGGGAATAACCGGGATGAGTAGAGAATATGGTATGATAGCGTCAAGACACCACCTCGCACCCCGCGACCTTCCCGGCTGGGGTGTGGTGGACACGGAAAGGATGAGATGATGGACTTACGAGAGTACATTTTGCAGCGATGTGAAGAACTGAGGAGACAGCGATTGAAACCAGCATTGCAAGAGCCAATTATCGTTGGTCTCATACGGCTCTTACCGCCAGTGGGAGGACCATTCCCGAAACGGGAGAAATGGCTCAAGGCGATGGATGCGACACTAGCTATGCTGTATCCTGAGAAATAGATGTTATGCAGATGTTAAGGATGATATACCTCATATCATCAGTATACGCATACCACGCACAACTGTCTACCTCGTGCAGTTGCACCACTCGACAGCCAATACGCAATTGCATCGACTGTACCGTATCTCTGCCTTGTCAGACCGTGGTGCAAACGGCTCGGTGTCCATCGGATCAGTGGCATTGCTGTTGAGCCACTTGTCGTCATCTTCGAACCACGAGCGCGCTTCCTGACCATCATATTGCACGGACGGCACTCGAATCGGAAGCGGCCTTGTGAGTCCGGTGAACCTGAAGAAATCAACCTTCTTAAATCTGTGCCGAACACTGCAAACAGCGTGCATCATTGCACTTCCCAGGTCAAATCCACCCGGTGTATATAGCCTTTCGGTTCATGGACACCCGGTAAATATTCATCTAATTTCTTGCAGCGTTCACACCTAATCCAGTCGCCACCAAGCGTATAACCGTCGAATTTCCAGAGATGCCCTATTTTGAAGCAAAGATGTTTATTTTTCAGGTATCCCATTAGCTTCATTGCCCCAGCGGTATCCCCTGGCCCACTGCTGCCATAGGCATGGACACATCCGGTATCGTGATCGTCTTGAATTGCGTCTGTGCTGGCGGCGTCCCTGGCACGGAATTAGCCCCAGGTGGCACAACGGAAGGCATGACGCTAGGACTCGGTACAGGTGGCACAACAGGAGCAAGGACGGGTGATTGTACCTGCACTGGTTGCGCCGTCTGAGCAGGCTGTGGTGACGCTACGGGCGGTGTCTGTTGTGACAGGCTTTGCACGAGTCCAGGCAGCATACCCAGGGCATAGGAGACGAGTTGCTGCAAGTTCTGTTGCTGTGCGTTCTGTTGCGCCTGCTGTGTCGGACTCGGGGCCTTGAAGGCTTGATTAAAGCCAAACAGGCCGAGCGCCGAGCCAAAGAGCAAGGTGGCAAAGGTGGCGTCAATGATGCGCAGGTACAGCAGTACCGCACCTGCGATAATGAGCAGGCTAGCCAGGATACCGAGAATGATTTCAGTCACGAGATTGTTTTGTGGTTGCATAGTACCCTCCTAATGACCACTCAGCACCAACGCGATGAGCAGCAAAGCCGCTAACACAAAGTAAGCGACTGCCCACACCCAGCGCGGTATCACAGCCCCTACACTCGCTAAAGCTAAGTCCAGCGAGCGAACCAGGAACCACAGAACGATAAGAAAACCGACTTGAGTCTGGAATAATAACAAAATTACACCTCCACGTTGTTATCTAAATGTTGCACAAGAATCACTTTGGTAGCGCCTGCTGAAGTGCCAATAAATCCGCTTGTAGCTTCGCGTTGTCAGTTTGCAATGCGACGGCGGCATCGTGCAGTTGCTTCGACAGATTGTAATATTTCTGCACTTGCTGCCAGCGTGCATCGGCAATCTGACGAGCCGCTACCAATTCCTTGCCTGCATATTCTACGATCACCTTATTCTTGAATCCCTCATAGGGATGCTGTGGATTATGCGGATAGCCAAGCACTCTATCATTGAATGGTTGCTGATCGCCTGGACCGAGTGCGGGATTGCTATCCTCTAATGGGTCGCGGTAGTATTGCGCGACGACCGGATGACACCACGCCGGCCAGTTGCCTTTCAGCACTTCAGTACAGAAGCCAAGAACCACCTTGACGCCATTTGGCGCAGTCAGCGTGTGCGATGGCTGATCATAGTGCCACCCTTCAGGTACCCCACTTACGGTGGCAGGTTGCACTATCTTCTCAGCAATCCAGATTTCCCTGGCTCGCATAACTTGCACCCATCCCGTATCGCTTTTCA
>WNGQ01024177.1_pt1 | contig 10193 bp, 9 predicted proteins | sample 5407661 | NCBI WGS metagenome assembly WNGQ01 (sample SAMN13153382, study PRJNA577476) | soil metagenome | isolation source: 60 cm soil or saprolite under Garry oak tree replicate 2 | place: USA:California | collected 2016-06-15 | reverse complement strand
CGATCTCCAGGCAGGAGATCAACTTCGTGCTCAAGGGCATCGCCTACCGGCAGGGGTTCGCCCCGGCGGCGCCGTCCGACCCTCGGTCGCTCGCCTGCGCCTTCGCCGAGAACGTGCTCGGGCTGACCAGCGCGGCGCAGCTCGAGCTCACCGACGAGGAGCGCGCCAGCGTGGTCGCGTGGATCGGCGGCGTGGTCCCCGCGGCCGGCGCGGACCCGGCCCCTGGCTACGCCGGCGGCTCGATCGAGCCGTAGAGCATCGCCCAGACGCTGCGCCGGTTCTTGATCAGCCAGTACTTGATCTTGTCAGGGTTGGTGCGCTTCCAGAACCAGAAGCCCTTTGTCGGGACCTCCTCGCTGGGCGTGCTCCCTGACGATGACCGCGACCACCTCGAGACAGGCCTGACCGGCGGACAGCAGGACGCCGAAGTAGACCATGTAGGCGGACGCCATCCCGGTCAGCGAGCCGGCCGCTCCCGCCAGGCCGAAGCCGGCGCTCACCTTGCTCATCGACTCGTCCACCTCGGTCGCCCCCTCCCCGCCGCGCAGGATCGTCAGGGCCGCGTGCAGGCCCTCGTACGCCGCCACGACCTTGTGCGCGATCTCGGCCATCGGCCCGATCTTCTCGACCAGCTCGTCCACGTGGGTGATCTCGTTGTTGAGCCAGCCCACCATCTCCATGCACTTCTCGTGGATCTCGAGCAGCGCCGAGCTGACCTGCAGGGCCTTGCCGACAGTGGTCGTCAGCTTCTCCAGGAGGTCCTCGTTCTTCGCGAGGAACGCCCCTCGCTGATAGTCGGCGAGCTGGTCGGGGATGCCCTCGACCGCCGCGCGCGCCTCGTCGGCCTCGGACGCGCTCTTCTCCATGTCGGCGCGGGCCTTCGCCTTCTTGTAGGTCTCGAGGTCCTGGCGCGCCCTGGTGAAGGCCTGGTACCAGACCTGGGCCTGGTTGACCGCCGCCTCGTCCAGCGAGTCGCCGCCCTTGCCCAGGAGGTACGGCTCCCACGCCCGCGCCTGCTTGACCAGGTCGTCCGCCGCCGTGCGGGACGGCTCACCGGCGGGCACGTCCGCCGCGTCGGTGGTGAGCTGCGAGGTGAGCAGGTGGCTGGCGGCCAGCAGCCCGTCGAAGGTGGAGACCGTGACCGGCCCCATCGAGAGGCTGGCCGCGGGCGCGGGCGGAGCCTGGCGCTGGACGGCGAGCGCGGCTCCGGGAGCCAGGGCCCCGGCGCCCTCCGGCGTCGCCGGAGGCAGGCCGCGGCCGCCCAGACCGGCCAGCAGCATGCCGACCGCGCCGTTGCCGGCCGCGCGCTGCAGCCGGAGGACGGCCGCCACCTCGGCGCTCGCCTGCTGGGCGGCCGCCGGCTCCGGCCCCGCCCGAGACGACCGCCGAGCCGCGGCGCCGCCGGTCCGGCCGCGCGCCGCGCCGGGGGCGCCCTCTCGTTCGTTCACGGCACCCTCATTGGACGGCCGCGGGGAGAGCGCGGTCAATGCCTCCCGGCGCAGGCTCGAGGGCAGGAGTGCCTGCCCGAACGGGCAGCTCCCGAGCTCAGGAGGACTGTGCCGCCAGTCGCTTCGCCGCGCGCGCCGCGCGCGCCTTCGCCAGCGCCTGGCGCCGCCGCTCCAGCACGTCCGGGTCGGTCACCTTGCGGCGCGGTCGAGCGGGCGCGACCGCCGGTTCGGCGCCTCGCCTGCGGCCCCGGCCGGCCTCTGCGCTGAGCGCCCGGCTGACCCGCCGCTGCAGCGCGGTGAGCACCCTGGTCGACTGACCCAGACCGGCGCCTCCCTGTGCCTTCTCGGCGCGCGCGATGGCGCGCTTCAGCTCGCGATTCTCCTTGACCAGCTGGTCGACCATCTCGGCCAGGTTGGTCACCAGGTCGTCGCCGGTGACACGCGGACGGCGAGTGCGAGCGGCGCCTCTCGTCGCGGAGTCCGACCTGCGCGATCGGCGGGATGGCGCGGCGGCGGTGGCGTCAGGTGCAGAGTCTGTATTGCTGGTCGTTGCCATTGTCGAATGTCTCCTTGATGAGGTCCTGTGACCTCGCGTTGATCGGATCGTATCCGACTCCGGGGGAAGGAGGTGTGCCCACTCGTCGCGACGATTGACTGCAGCGCGTGCCCGCGCGCGGCGCGTTCCGTGTCGCCGACACCCCGAGCGGCCGTCTGCGCGCAGGCCGCGGGCGGTCTGCCCACGATCGTCCTGAAGTGCGTCGCGAAGTGCGCCTGGTCGCAGTAGCCGAGATCCACGGCCAGCGCCGCCAGGTCGGCGTCATCGCCATCCGCCAAACGCTCCGCGGCCTCGATGACTCGATATCGCTGGATGACCCACTTCGGTCCGACCCCCACGTATTCCGCGAACAGTCGCTGCAGCTTGCGCTCGCCGACGCCCGTCCGGCGCACGACGTCCGCCACCCTGGTGACGCCTCGTTCGACCACGATCTCGCTCACGATCCCGTTGACCAGGGGACGGCGGGGTCGGGCGCCGGCCGCCGGCGGCGCACGAACGCGTCCGCGATCTCCACCATAGACGACTCGTCGTCCACTGTCCCGAGCAGTTCCGCCGGCGCCTCGCCCGCGGCGCCGAAAACGTCGCGGATGGCGACCACGCGATCCGTCAGCGCGCACACCGGCGACCCCAGAAACGGGTGAAAGCCGGCAGGCCGGAACTTGACGCCGGAGACGCGGCCGGTGCCCTCGATCCGGCGGGTGAACCTGCTCGTCATCACGCCGAAGATGCCGGACCTGCCCGGCTGCGTCTCGACCACGAGATGGACAGACGGATGCGGGATGGTGTGCTGCAGATGGGCGTCGCCGTCGGGCAGGTCCCAGCGCACGATCCAGCAGTGCTCGACCAGGTCCGCCAGGTCGGGCGCCGGGGGCCGAAGTGAGAGGTCGAACCGCCGCCGCGCCGCCCTCGGGTGGAGCACTCCCCGGGGCCGCGGACTCACGCTGACGTCTGCCATCCGCTCTGATTCTGCGTCGACGCGCGCCTCCGGCGCTGGTCGGGCTCGTGCAGCTGCCTGCTCGGCGCGGTCGACCCCGTCGCCGCTCGGCTCGGCCCGGCTCACGGGGCCGGGGGACGACGTGCTGGACCGCCGCTCGCAGGCCTTTCCGGCCGGCAGCGAGGCCCCCGTGCCAGACGCGAACGCCCTCCTCGAGCAGTGGCACGCGTCGTCCGCCAGCTCCCCGGCTGACCCCGCTGTTGTCCGATGTCCGGCGCGCCGTCGCCCTCGCGCGCCTTGACCGCCCATCTCGGCAGCCGTACCGTAGGTGGGAATAGATCGGACCTTTGCACGCGAGGAGGTGGGGGATGGAGCTCTCGCGACGGAGCTTTCTCGGGGGCGCGCTGGCCGGCGTGGTGGCCGGGTCGCTCCCGATGACAGCGATGGACGCGGCCGCGGAGTCCGAGGAGGACGACCTGCTCCGCGACGAGATGGCCGGCGAAGGCGCCTGGGCCCGGTTCCTGGCGGGCGCCGACCTGGTGTGGAGGCGGCTGCCGCAGAGCTGGTTCGAGGGACCGTTCCTCGGCAACGGCCGCCTGGGCTCCCTGGTGTACGCCCAGCCCGGCGCCAACGCCGTCCACTTCGGCGTGCAGCACAGCGAGGTCCAGGACCACCGGCCGGAGTTCGGCTCCACGTTCGGGCTGGCCCGCCTGCCGATCGGCCACCTCACGCTGGAGCCGGTCGGCGGCATCAGCGGCGTCGACTGGCGGCTCGACCTGTGGAACGCCGAGCTGCGCGGCACCGTGACCACCGCCGCCGGCAGCCTGACGCTGCGCGCCTTCGTGCACGACGCCCGCTCCGTCCTGGTCGTGGAGGTGACGCCGAGCGAGGGCGAGCGCGACTTCCGCTGGGTCTTCCACCCCGAGGAGGCGATCAGCCCCCGGGTGGCGGCCCGGCCGCCCGCCCCTCCCGGCTACACGGGCAACCCGCCTCCGACCGCCGAGTCGGCCGGCGAGGTCCAGCTCGTGGTGCAGCCGCTGCTGGCCGGCGGCCAGCACGTCACCGCCCGGCAGGAGGTGGCCGGGCGCGGCCCCAGCGGCACGCGGACGCTGTACCTGGGCGTGGCGCACTCGTTCCCGGACACCTCCGCCAGCGAGCAGGCGATCCGCATGGTGCGGGCGGCGGCCGCGCGCTCGGCCCGGGCGCTGGCGCCCGACCACCAGCGCTGGTGGCACGACTACTACCGGAAGAGCTTCCTCTCGCTGCCCGACCAGCGGCTGCAGAGCTTCTACTGGATCCAGCTCTACAAGGTGGCGGCGGCCACGCGGCGGAACGCGCCGGTGATGGCCACCAGCGGGCCGTGGCTGGAGCCGACACCCTGGCCGGCCGTGTGGTGGAACCTCAACGTCCAGCTGGAGTACTGGCTGATCCACGGCTCCAACCACCTGGAGCTGGACGCCGTCACGCGCACGCTGGACCAGTTTCGCGGCAACTTGGTCGAGGCCGTGGCGCCGGAGCTCCAGGCGGACTCGGCCGCCATCCCCAGGACCACCGACATGAACGCAGATGGCGGCACCGGCTTCGTGGGGACGCCGGGCAACCTGTCTCCGACGCCCGAGATCGGCAACCTGACCTGGGCGCTCCACAACGTCTGGCTGACCTACCGGCACACGATGGACACCGGGGTGCTGCGCGGCGTGCTGTTCCCGCTGCTGCGGCGCTCCATCAACTACTACCTGCACTTCCTGGCGCCGGGGGCCGACGGCCGGCTGCACCTGCCGACCACGTTCTCACCGGAGTACGGCGTCGCGCCCGACTGCAACTACGACCTCAGCCTGATCCGCTGGGGCTGCCAGACGCTGCTCGACACGGCGCGGCTGCTCGAGATCGAGGACCCGCTGCAGTCGCGCTGGCGCGAGGTGCTGACGTCGCTCGTCGACTACCCGGTGGGGCCTGACGGCTTCCAGATCGGCGCCGGCGTACCCCTGGCCCATTCCCACCGGCACTACTCGCACATGCTGATGGTCTACCCGCTCTACATGGTCACGTGGGAGCAGCCCGAGCAGCGCGACCTGATCGAGCGCTCGCTCCGCCACTGGATCAGCTTCGAGGGCGCGCTCCAGGGCTACAGCTTCACCGGCGCGGCCTCGATCTCGGCCCAGATGCTGCGCGGCGACGACTCGGTGTTCTACCTGAGCGAGCTGCTGCGGCGCTTCGTCCAGCCGAACACTATGTACAAGGAGACCGGCCCGGTCATCGAGACCCCGCTCTCGGCCGCCCAGTCGCTGCACGACATGCTCTGCCAGAGCTGGGGTGGCGTGATCCGCGTCTTCCCCGCCATTCCCGCCGCCTGGCCGGACGTCACCCTGCACGACTTCCGCACGCAGGGCGCGTTCCTGCTCTCGGCGGTGCGGAAGGGCGGCGCGACGCAGTTCGTGCGGGTGCTCAGCCTGGCGGGAGCGCCGTGCCGCGTGCGCCCGGGCATCGCGGGCGAGCTGACGGTGCGGGGCTCCTCGGAGCGCCGCCTGCGCTGGGAGCAGCTGCCGGACGGCGACATCCAGATCGACCTGCGACGCGGCGAGCAGGCGCTGATCCAGGCGGAGGGCGCCAGGCCGGACAGGGTGATCGCCCCGGTCCCGCCGGCCGCGGCCGGTCCGCCGTGGGGGCTGCCCTGACCGGAGCCAGGCCGGCCGACCGCAAGATTGAGGGATGGCCACATCAGACAGGCCCGTCGTCAGGGAGCTGCGCCTGGTCGTCACCACCGACGCCTACGACGCGGCGGTGCGCTTCTACCGCGACGTCTGGAGGCCGGCCGCGCCACCCTGGAGATCGCCGACCGGCCGCACGCCGAGCTCATCGACGAGGTCGAGGTCGGCCGCCGGGTCGCCGGCCACGTCCGCGTCGCGTTCGAGGTGGACGACGCGGCCGCCGCCACCCGCGACCTGGCCCGGGCGGGCGCGACGGTCATCGCCGGGCCGACACGGACGCCCTGGAACTCGCTGAACTCCCGCCTGGCCGGCCCGGCCGGGCTGCAGCTGACGCTCTTCCAGGAGCTGGACGGTCCGTGAACCCGCTCGGTTGGATCCAGGGCCTGGAGGGCCCGGTCCTGCTCGCGGCGATCTGCGCGCTCCTCTTCATGGAGGAGTCCGGCGTCCCCATCCCCTTCGCCCCCGGCGACCTGCTGCTGGCGATCGGGGGCATCGCGATCGCCGCCGGGAGGGTCAACCCGGTGGTGATGCCGCTGGCGGCGGTCACGGCGATCGTGATGGGCGCCACGCTGGGCCGCGAGATCTTCGCGCTGCTGGGCTGGGAGCGGCTCATGAGGGTGGCGGGGCCGCTGCACGCGCGCATGCCGCTCGAACGAGCGGCCGGACTGCTGGAGCGAAACGGCTGGCGGGCCGTCTTCACGGCCCGGCTGATCCCGGGGCTGCGGGTGCACACGACGCAGGTCGCCGGCGTCCGGCGCATGCCCCGCCTGACCTTCCTGGCCGGGCTGGTGCCGGCGGCGGTCGTGTACGTGGCGGCCTTCGCCGGGCTGGGCGCGGCGTTCGGCCGTCCCATCCTCGAGCTGGTCCGGCGCACGGAGCACCAGGCCCTCCTCCTGCTGCTCGGGCTGGCGGCGGCCCTCGTCGTGGTGCTCTGGCTGCGCGGTCCGGCGCAGCGCACCCTCGCGTCCCTCGGCGGCTGGGCCGGCGTCCTCCGGGTCCGGCTCGACTCCCCCGGGGCCCTCCTGATCCCGGCCTGCATCGGCCTCAACTTCGCCGGCCACTCGGTGGCCGTCGGGCTGAGGCTGCCGCTCTTCCTGGACACGACCGGGACGATCCTGTGCGGGCTCGTGCTGGGACCGTGGGTGGGTGGGAGCGTGGGCTTCATCACCAACCTCGTCAGCTCCAACACGGTGGACCCGGTCGCGGCGCCGTACTCGATCGTCTCGTTCGCCATCGGCTTCGCGGCCGGCATCGCCGGCCACCTCGGCCTGGGCCAGCAGGACCACGGCCGCGCCTGGCTCGTGCTCTGGCCGACGTGCTTCCTGATCGCGTCCGTGCTCTCGACCCCCATCGACCTCCTCTTCAACGACGGCCGCAGCGGCGTGCCGCTGGGGGACGCGCTCTACGCCCACCTGACCGGACTCCACCTGCCGGCGCTGCTGGCCGCCTACGCCGGCGAGGCCGCCGTCGACCTGCCGGACAAGGCGATCACGGCCGGCGCCGCCCTGCTGATCTGGCAGGGCCTGCCGTCGCGGCCCGCCGAGGCGAGCCGGCTGGAGCTCGACATCGGCCGGCCGTTCGTCCACGTGTTCCGCTCCCGGAGGTGGGTCCGCAGGGTGCTGGCGGGCGCCGCTTGCCTCCTGTTCGGCTGGCTGCTGGTGCCGTTCCTCCTGTTCCTGGGCTACAGCGTGGCGGTGGCCCGCGGCGCCCGGCTGGGGGAGCCCGACCTGCCCGCCTGGGACCGCCTGGGCGCCAAGGTGAAGGACGGCTTCCTGCTCCTGGCCCTCCTCGGCCTGTGGTACCTGCCCGGCATCGTGGCCGGCATCCCCGCCGACCTCGCGAGCGGCGGCGCCGGCGGCCGGATCGCCGGCGCCGTGGCCGTGCTCGCCAGCCTGTGGGGCCTGCTCGTCCTGGTGCTGCAGGCGCCCATCTGGAGCCAGTACCTGGAGGGCGGCTTCAGGGCGGGCCTCGACGTCGCCGCCATCGGCCGCCGCGTCCGGTTCCACGTGGGCCTCACGACCGTCGTCGCCGCGATGGGCATCGCGCTCGCGGCGCTCGCGCTCGCCGGCTTCGCCGTCGTGCTGGTGGGAGCGCTGCTGACGGTCCCCTGCGCCACCTGGGCGTGGGCGCACCTGGCCGGCACCTACTCGCGCATCACCGACCGGGCCACGCCGGGATGATTGGGCACGCAGCGGGCCGGCGGCTCTGTCTCATCGGCGGGAGCGCCGGGCCTTGATGATCGAGCGGATGACCAGCAGGGCGATCACGGCGGTGATCTGGCCGCCCAGGATCACGCGGTTCACGTCGAGCGCGGGCACCCAGCGGACGTCGCCGCCGGAGATCACGAAGACGCCCACGCCGCGCGCCTCCGCTCCCCAGCCGCCACCGCCGCCGGTGGGTCCGCGTCCCTCGCCCTCCGGCTGGGCGTTGCCGGCCTCGCCGCTGCCCGCCCCGGCGCCGCCGCGCACTCGGGCGACCGGCACCACGAGGACGCCGTCGCGTTCGATGGGCTCGCCGAAGACGCGGCGCACGGTGAGCGTGTCCGCGGCCTGCTTGAGGATCTCGGTGGGTTCCATGCCTCCAGCATGCGCGGGCGGCGGGGGTGGCGTCACGACTCCGCCGCGGCGGCGAGCGCGACCTCGGCCGCCAGCAGCTCCAGGGAGTCGACCAGCCGGGGACCGGGACGGTTGAAGAACGCCGAGCCGTCGAAGACTCGAACCCGGCGAGCGCCGGTCCGGTTCACCTCGCTCGCCATCCGCTCCACCTCCCGCCGCGCCTGCTCGGCGGCGAGGCCGCACGGCGCCAGCAGCAGCAGCTCCGGGGCGGCCGAGCGGACCGCCCCCCACGTCGCCGGCACGCTGGGCCGGCCGGCCACCGCCAGCGGGTCGTCGACCCCGGCCAGCCGCAGCAGGTCGGGCGTCCAGTGCCCTGCGGGGTAGGGCGGGTCCAGCCACTCCAGGAAGACGCCCGGGACGGGAGGGCGGCGGCCGGCCGCCTCGCTCACGGACCGGATGCGTCCGCGCAGATCGCTCAGCAGGGGGCGGGCGTCCACGCCGCAGGCCCGGGCCAGCTCCTCGATGCCAGCCAGGACGTCGCCGAGCGAGTGCTGGTGCTGGCGCAGGACGGGAATGCCGGCGAGCTCGTCCTCGACGTGGCCGGCCGCCACGGCGCAGACCTCGCACACGTCCTGCGCGACGACGAGGTCGGGCCGCAGGTCGCGGACCGCGTCCGTGTCGACCGAGTGCAGGCGGCGACCGGCGGCCACGGCCTCGGTGACGGCAGCGTCGATGGCGCCGCCCCCGAGCCCGTCCAGCGCCAGGTTCGACCGGGTGACCCGGGGCAGCCGCAGGGCGGCCGGCGGGTGGTCGCACTCGTGGGTGACGCCGACGACGTCGTCCCCGAGGCCCAACGCGAACAGCGTCTCGGTCGCACCGGGCAGAAGCGAGACGATCCGCACGACGGGCTCAGCCTACCCCCCGCTCTCGACGAGCACCCTCAGGCGGTAGCTGCCGGCGCCGCCCGTGCAGGCCAGCGCCTCCCCGCACGACGTACGGCTGGCGGTCACGTCGGCCGCGCCCGGTGCCAGGGCGTCGAAGGACGCCCGCACGGTCCCGCAGCCCTCGCCGGGGACGCAGCCGCTCCTCCTCGGCGAGACCACCGGCTGGGCGGCCTGGCGCAGGACCGGCGGGTTCGAGCTCTCAGAGATCGTCCAGTAGGTGCTGTTCAGCGTCAGCAGCAGGTGATCGCCCACGTGCAGGCTGAGCTCGTGCCCGTTGTCCTGGTCGCCGGCGGTCACGGTGGCCGGCGTCGGGCCCGGCGCCGCAGCCGCGCCGCAGCATGCCGCAAGCAGCCAGGCGGCGACCCCACGTCGATCGCCGGTCTCGAATCCCCGCGTGCGGCCACCAGCAGCCACACTGCCACACAGAGCACCCGGCCGGCAAGCCCGCCCCTGGTCGGGCACTCCCCTGGCTCTCACAGAAGGGAGGGGAGACGTGGCGGGTAGGAATGGGCTTCGATAAGAGCGAATGAGTCCGTCTTCCCGATTCGCACCAACGTCGCGCCCAGACCCGAAGGGCCGCGCCGAAGGCGCTCCCAATGTCCAGAACAAGTCGGGGGGTTCCGGAAGGGAGGCCCGCCCCCCCTTGCACGCCGCGTCAGCGGTCGAACGAGTACCGGTTGCGCACGATCGGCGCCCGGCGCTCCGCCCGCAGCACGTCACGCGCCGACAGGAAGCCCACCGGCCGGTCGTTCTCCATCACCGGCAGGTGCCTCACCCCGAGCGCCGTCATCAGGCCGGCGGCGGACGCCAGCGAGTCGTTGGGCCGGACCGTCATGGGCTGGGCCGTCATGAGCGCGCCGGCCGCCGTGGTGCGAGGGTCGCGGCCGTCGGCCATCGCGACGACCAGGTCGTGCTCGGTGATGATGCCGGCCAGGCGCCCCCCGTCCATGACGACGATGGCGCCGACGCGCTCGCGACGCATGTGGGCCGCGACGTCGGCCAGGCGGTCGTTCCGGCTGCCGGTCACCACCCGGTGCATCCTCAGGTC
>WNGQ01009788.1_pt1 | contig 10195 bp, 10 predicted proteins | sample 5407661 | NCBI WGS metagenome assembly WNGQ01 (sample SAMN13153382, study PRJNA577476) | soil metagenome | isolation source: 60 cm soil or saprolite under Garry oak tree replicate 2 | place: USA:California | collected 2016-06-15 | reverse complement strand
CCATATTTTGTACGCTAGTTTCCATTTGACTTTGTACCGCATTGCGATACAATTTCTATATGCTTGTTGTCCGTCGGCTGATCTGGGACGCTTGGAATACCGCGCACATCGCGCGCCATGACGTGACGCCCGACGAAGTAGACGAGCTATGTATAGCTGACCCACTGGTGCAGCAGGGGAAAAAGGGCAGGCTGGCACTATCCGGCCTGACTTCAGCAGGCCGGTTCCTTATCGTTATTTTAGACCCCGAACCAGAGCCAGGAGTGTATTATCCGGTCACCGCCCACCCAGCGAGCGGAAAATACCGCCGCATATATGAGCAAGAAAAAGGAAAGGAGGAAGCAGCATGACCGCACACAAAAGCCGAATACCAGAGTTTAAGAGCCGTGAGGAAGAAGCGGCCTGGTTTGATACGCACGATCTGGCCGACTACCAGGACGAGTTTAAGACGGTGCAGGTTCGCTTTGCGAAGAACCTCTCAGCCGGGCTGAACATCCGGCTTGACCCGCGCAGCCTGGAGCAGCTACGCACCGTTGCCCATGAGAAAGGCATCGGGCCGACAACCCTTGTACGGATGTGGGTTAAAGAGCATCTAAACGCGGCCCGCTGATGCTTTCGTTGAAATCTGTTTGTTGTGTGAGCCGGATTGTATCTCGCACTCTAAAAGTGCGGCCAGTACCGCTACTCGCTCACTAGCCGGAAGCATCCGATAATTTTCTGCCCATCTTTGGGCTTTTCGCTTAATGCGCTGCCTATCGGTAAAATTGACACCGGCGAACGCTGCCCATGTGCGGTGCTGGACTCAAAACTTAATCAGAGTTTTTCAGTCTGCACGCCGCCCCGCGACATCATTTGCCAAGTTGACCCTCAGCGCCATGCAGTTGAGCAACCTCATCGTAAAGCGATACGATTTTCTCAACAAGCTCGCCCGCCTCTTGATCTCCCATCAGACTGGTAGTTGCTCTCACTGTCCCCTCATCCCCCTTTGCTGGTCGCCATGTCAATGCATGCACAATTTCCTGGAATGACTCCCGTAGCTCGCCTTCTGGAAAATCATTATCCTGAAGTGGGTGAAACGAGAGATATGCCCCCACAAGACGATCCTGAAGCGACGCATCGCTTTTTGCCATGCCCAGAACCGCCACAAAGAGCTTTTCCCCCAAGTATAGTTTAATGACATATTTTTTTCTCCAATAGAAAAAACTAGGCAGTACACCTAGCCTAAGATTTTGCGTGGTGCACAAGTTTGTAAGCTTGCTCTGTTAGAATGCGTTGGTGTCATTATAGCAGGATGGACGGTAGAACCCCACTAACCGGTGAACGTGCTCAAGCGACCTTGCGAGGGCGACCTCGCGGTCGTTTGGGCAGAGTCGGATCAGGCAACGGGTGTTTGCGAGGGCGACCTCGCGGTCGTTTGGGCATCGCCGGATCTGATCCGGCGTTCTTTCGAGATCGTCTGGGTTGCTTGGGTTCGACCCAAGGCGCAGGAGCGATCTTGTAGGTTACCACCTCCTGAACGGTCCAGAGATGATCGGTCAAGCCGGCGGCCATGGCAGGAGTACAAGCATAGCCCAAATGCCTGGTTTTGCTCAATTCGTGATGCGGGAAGCAGAAGTTGTAGGTGCATCCAATCAAGTACATACCTGCCTCCAAAGCATCAAGGCGACCAGCGGCGTGCCGACATTTGCGGGTGAGAGACGCAAGCCGTTCACGCATGGTGCCATTGAAGCGTTCAATCAAGGACGTATTGAACTCCTTGCATCCGACCGTCATTTTCAGCAGGGTCTGCGCATGCTCAAGCGTTCCCAAGGTCAACTTGCGTGTCACCTCCACCACCCGTTTCTTCTCGGTGCGTTTGATGACGGTGGCGATACAGAGGTCCGGCCACACCTCTAAACAGGCTCTTCCCCTCCCTGTTGTCTTTTTCACTTTTTCACGAAACGCCCGCATGATGCTCCCCGGGTACGCTGCCCATCTGTCGGTACAGACCAGCAGAGGTCGCAGCGACTGACAACAGGCACGAACCTGGTGAAGTAACCGATCTGCCAGTCCCCGATCTCGACGCAGACTGACCACTCCTGCCATCCATAAGCGGCTCGTGGCATCGATCGCCAGACCCATCCAGGCAATCATTTTTCGCCCTTTGACCCGAATTTCATCTGCTTGCACCTGAGAGGGAGCCACCTTCCCTTGCTCGACGATGGCCTGATGCACCTGGTGGCACTGCTTTCCTGCTCTCCTTTGCCAATCCGCCACGGTACGCTCATCCAAGCCATAGGCATGCACGATGGCTTGGATCGGACATCCATAGGCCAATAAGGTCACCACCTTGATGATACAATCTGTTGGCGTTCTCAGCCCTTCGAGCATGGTTCCTCGTCTCGCACTAAATGTTCTCTTACACACACGACAGCGATAGCGATCTGGGTTGCAACTATGAATACGAATGGTGCCCGCTCCGATTTGGCCTCTTGCAGAACACGCCGAGTTCGGGCAAAATTGTTTCGACGCGTCCATCGGCTCTGGTGTACTGTTTTGCATAAGCACATCTTGCCGAGGGCCGTCGCTTTTTTCAATCCCCTCCCCCAATTTCACCGGTTAGTGGGGTCGTACCGGATGGACACAGGTATACAACGTTTTCCGAACACTGAAAATCTGGCAAAAACTAGAACAAAATTACTCTATGATAGATTTTCACAGTCATCCTAGTTTTACCTCCTGTACTGCACAGCGTCCCAAAAACGACCGATTTTAGGGCAGTTTGCTGTTACACTTCATGAGTTATTGCTTACAGAGTAGGGAATAGTGCCAAAAGTCGTATCAAAATCTACGTCCTGTTACTTACTTTTGTGTTTGAGTTTTGATACTCTTAACATAACTATGGCAATGACGCAGCAATGGCAAGAGCAAAGGGAACGGGTTTGGAAAGCCAAAGTAGCGATGGCGCTGTACGGCGAGTACGGCAAAGTGCCGAACGAGAGGGTAATTGACGAGGTATACCATTTAACGCGCGTCCTCGACAAGAAGGTACTGGGCACACCCATGTTACGGAAGCGGCAGCACCAGAGCGGGCAATTGGTGCTGTTCTAAGGCAAACGATGAGCAACCTTCTACCGGCGCCACAGGGCAAGAACCTTGCAGCTATCTGTGCGGAGCATACGAGGCGCGTAGAGCTTCTTACCGCAAAGTTCTGGCATGGTGATATGGACAAGTGGCTCTACCGCAAACAATCCAGAGAGCTTACCCAGCAATTCGTGAACGAGCTACAGATGCTTTTTGATCAGAGTCCGGCATCGTCCAACTACCCACCGTCTGACATTGGCCTATAACCCGCGCAGAGGGTGAGCGGGTAAATTCGCTTTCTTTTCTCGTTCCCGTGTTCTATGACAGTACATACATTCTTCTTCATGGTCGCTGCTATTAACCCAATGATGGATACAGGCTTCATCGCCTTTCAGGTTGTTGCCAAACCAGCCGCCATTACCATACCCATCTAATTGTTTTCCGCAATCCTGGCAGGATTGACCATAGTTATCACCTATCTTTCGGCTGTGTTTGCAATTCATATTGATTGATATTATATCATTGCCTGCTTGCTTAGGAGCACTTGCGAGGGTCAACTTTATGTTGCTACACCATGAAGTGCCCATCATGGCATAATAACCTTATTAACAGGGGTCGTGCCAATTAACGGCAGCTCTTGACAGTGGGTGATGCGGCCATTTTAGACGGCCACCCCTGTTACGCACGTCGTGAAATACATAATGGGCGACATGAGACCGCACCATACCTTTGCCACCACAAGCTACAAAATTTTTGACTACAACTACGATATGTGTATTTTAGAGTATTCTTATTGACAACTAACATCCATTGGATGTAAGTTAGTGGATGAGCTTGTAAAGCGAGGTAACAATGCCTTTAGATATTGCCACACCAGACCTCTCTCTTGAGACACAAGCCTTTGTGGGCAGAAGTGTTGCCCTACTCGGCATAACCGGCAGTGGGAAAACCAACACAGCCGCTGTGCTAATTGAAGAGTTGCTAACCCAAGGCCTGCCCATGACGATCGTGGATATCGAAGGGGAATATTGGGGCCTCAAGCAATCCTACGACCTCCTTATTGCCGGACGGTCGGAACACGCCGAACTAGAGATCGGGCCGGAAAATGCCCCGCAACTTGCAAAAATCTCGGTACAGCGTGGTATCTCCGTGATCTTGGATTTAAGCGACTACACACAAGACGAGCAGTATGATTTTCTGGTCGCCTACTTCCAAAGCTTATGGGACGTGGCGGGCAAAGAGCGCAAACCCTACCAAATTATTCTTGAGGAAGCCCACGAGTGGATGCCCCAGGGGACGCGTACACCGTTAAAACAACTGCTCACCCGCATTGCCCTGCGTGGCCGCAAGCGCGGTTTAGGCATTATCCTTATGTCGCAACGCTCTGCCAAAGTGGAAAAGGATGTCTTAACCCAAGTACCACTCTTGTTTCTGCATAAAGTTGTGCATCCCATAGACCTGAAAGTGTATAAAGACTTAATTCCGCGTCCAGGAGCGCAAGTTGAAGCGATGGTTAGCGATCTACAACCAGGCCAGGCAATTGTTGTGTTCAATCAGAACGTCACTGCCGCACACATTCGCCTGCGGCATACGTTCCATGCGGGTGCAACACCAACGCTCGGCACGACAGTAGAACCTGAGTTACTGCGTATCGATGAGAAAATGCTGCGGGAATTACAAGCGCTGCTCACCTCAGAGAAAGAGCCAGCTACCGGACCAGACCAGACACGGCGCATCACAGAATTGGTGAAACGAATAGCGGCAAAAGATGCGGAGATTGCGGAGTTGCGGAAGCAACTGGCGTTGGCTAGCAAGCCCCAGGTGTCAGTCACCAGCCCTAAGAAGCGAGAGATTAGCGAGGCCTCAGTCAAGCGCATACACATGGCAGGAAACCCAATTGCTACCCCTACAAAGGAGCGTAGTGTAACCCCACAGCTCAGGACAGCGACAACAATCGAAGCGGCGCCGCTTAATGAACGCAAATTTACTTCATTGGCTAAACGAATTGCCACCCTTCCCTTACAACAACAGTCATTGCTGAAGCTGCTCACTGAAAAGAACCGATTCATGAATGTGCAAGAAATTGCGGCGTGGCTAAATGTGGGGGAGAAAACTATCAGCAACAAGCCACCACATGATCTTCTACGGTTACGTCTGTTAGAGCGGGAGCGACACGGTCACGGTTTTCATTACCGCTCGGTGTTACACAACTATTTGCAGGTAGAGTTTCCGGGTATTGAGGTGGAAACGTTAGTGCAGCGCTTATTTACACAGGAATAGTATGGCAAAAACAAAGTCAAAACCAGGCCCAAAGCCCAAATACGGAGAACGTGAAGAAATTCACGTGCTCGTGCCGAAAGCTGATCTTGCATATATCAGATCAGCTTCTACTAATATGACGGAGTGGATTATCCAGGCCATACAGGAAAAACGGAAGCGAGATCAAGAACACATTGCCACATAAATGCTACCGTTTTGTCACAAAAAGTTCGCGTGAGTACAAGCAGAACAAGTTAATTGGGCAGTTACACCTGCACGGACTATACAGGCGACCACAAAACCTCCGCACCTCAGCCATAACTACTATGGCGATTTTATTCCGCGCTCAGCCCCTTTTCCGTCACATACGGCGCGAGCTTGGCGGCCAACTGGCGTTTCGCCCGGCACAGGTAGTTCTCGACCGACCGTTTCGGAATATTGAGCATCAGGGCGATGTCGGCCGCGTGCAGCGCCGGTTGGTCGAACAGACCGAAGGCGGCGGTAATAACCTCCCGGCGGCGGTCGCTCAAGCTGCGGATGGCGTCATGAACGATGTGATAGGCTGCTTCCGGCGGCTCATCAGTACTCAGTTGTACCTCCGCCGCGGCGATAGTCTCAACCGGCGCTTGCTCGATACTGACGGTGATAGGGTGGGTGTCACTGACTGGCCGGTTGCGCGACCGCATTACGATCTGGTCGTGGTAAATGCAATAAAACTTCATCTCCAGCGCCGCCACGCTCATGAGGTACTTGACAGGGCTGCTGGAAACCAGGGCGTTGTCTAAGGCCTCGCACAGCTTGACGTTGGCGTGCCCTACCAGGTCCATGAGATCGGAGTGCGCCGGTTCGCGCTCCTGGTAGATGCTCGCGGCCTTGGTCATCGTCCAGTTGAGGCAGTTCAGGAGTAAGCGCTGCCGGGCGGCTTCATCGCCGTTCCGGGCTGCCTCGATGTAACCGGCCTGCTCATCGTTCGTTAGAAACGGTATACGCCGCACTTCGGCGCTGTACAGGGCAGAACCAGTCAGATCATCCATCTGGTCGAGCACGTCGATGGTGGGCATCGTATCGGGGGACATAGCGAGCTAGCATAGCAAAGGCTGCGAGCACCTGGCTGTGTGGGAAACGGCAGTGGTAATGTCAGTTTCTTGGTATAAAATGGGTAAAGTATTTTATATACAATAATTTCTTGGCAGTGCTTATGATACGGCGGCATATAGAGGAGGAGTCACGACTCACCCTCCGGCTTCGTCCGCCGTTCCTCTAAGAATTTATCGAGATCAGCCCGTTTGACGCGGTAGTCCCGTCCCACCCGGTAGGCGGTCAATCGCTTCGTGCGCACCCATTCGCGCACGGTTTCGATATGCAGCTTTAACTCATCCGCAATGTCTTGCAAGGTAAGCCACTCCAAAGTACACCCCCGGTAGTTTTGTCCCATTATATGCCTGGTCCACTACAAGCGTCAAAGGCGGTGTATTACTGCGTTCACCTGCTATTTACTTGACAAAACTGTGTATTACTGTGTAATATATCAAGTATACACTGTCTCTCGTTTCAGAAAGTGAGGTGGTAGCCACCCGAGAACGCACCATACCGGTAGTTAGGGGGTTCTCCCCGGAACCCCCATTCCCGAGGAGAGGAGCATTATGGCTATTGAGCCTTTCGCCGACAACTTTTTGCCGGTCATTCCCATCGATTACGCCGAGCATACATATGATAACCCGTTCTGTTGGGACGCATTGTGTGACTGCCATGAAGACCAGACGGCCATCGCGCAGGTCGCCTATTACGTGAACGAAGGCCTGCTAACGCCGCAAGAGGCCACCGACTTCGTAGGAGGGCACACCATATGAATACCATACCCCCGCGCGCCAGCCGTACCCAGGAGTATGACCCCGAAGACGACGACGCATATTATACGCAGCGTCCCCCTACCAGCGCGATCCGCTACACACAACCTCGCCAGCAGGTTTTCCAGCGCGGGAACAAACGGATTGTCATCCATGACGAACCACCGCCGAGGAAGCAGGCGCACTGGCTGCTGTATATCGGTATCGGCATGATTGCTACGCTCGCGCTCTGGGCTGCGTTTCAGATGCTTGGTGCTTGGTGGAGTCAGCATCAGTTGGACGCTACCTACGGGTCGCCGCGCACCTACCAGGTCGATGAAGTGGTCGGCCATGCCGACAGTACCGATCATCCCACCCACTTTATTTTTCTCAACCTGAAAGGCCGCGTCGTGATCATTGAGCTGCCCGGCGGCAATATTGCTCATGCCCGTATCTACAACGGCCCGGCGATTATCGGCGACAATCCTGAGCAAATCCCTGCCACTGCCGAGTTTCAGGACGTCAACGGCGACGGCAGAATCGACCTGATCGTGCATGTCGGCAACCAGCAGTTCATATATATCAATGACGGGACGCAGTTCAAGCCGCAGCAGTAGGAGTGGGCCATGCAAACCGTGGACGAGCAGCCCGAAACTATTCACTTATACGTTGTCCGGGAAGCAGCGCCCAAGCCCTCGCTGCTTCCCATCGTCCTGTCAGTTTCGGCTTTCCTTATCCTCGTCGTCGTCGGTGTGCTCTCCCCTGCCCAGCAGCCGGTGATGCGGGCTGTTATCCGCGTTCCGGCTGTCCTCTTGCCACCGAGTACATTTATTGCTCGTGTACAGGTTATACCGACGGGCATACGCACCTTTCCGGCCACGACCGCGCGTGGCACGCTGACTATTACTAATGGGTCAGTCATCGCGCAAATATTGCCGGCAGGCTTTACCACTGTTAGTAATACTAGAGTTTCGGTTATCACAGATAGGGCGGTGTTCGTGCCTGCCGGCAGCGCGAACGGCTACAGTGTGGCCTATGTTTCCGCCCATGCGCTAGTACGTGGGAAGGCTGGTAACATTACTGCTTATGCCATTAACAGCGTCGAAGGTTCCAGTGTTTATATTCGTAACGTGACACCGTTTCATGGAGGCAGCGATGCCTACTCGGTCAAGTTTGTGACTGCTCTGGACCGGCAGACCGCACTTGCAAAAGCGCGGCAGCACTTGGCAGTACTCAGCGCTGGCTTGCATTATCCGTGCGTCGAACGCATCACCCGCTCTGTTAAGGTGACCTGGCTATGCCAATTCCTGATATATCACGTTCCGTCATATATGCACGTTACCAGTGTCAAAATCGTCGGTAAGAATCTGTTGTTAGACGTTTGGTTCGTAGCGCGTCCTATTCGAATCTGGGTGAAGTAACTATTAGATCATCCGTTCGTTTATATAGTAAATTTGTTCATTCGTCAGAAAGGGATACGTGATTGGCTACTATCATCGTAGACGGCTACTGTCGGGTTTCCACCGACCCGCAAGAAGATAACACCAGCCTAGACGAGCAAGAGCGCTCTATCCGTGACTACTGCGCTCAGAACGGCTTTATCTTGGGCATGATGCACCGCGAAACCTATTCCGGCTATGTCTACCGCGAGCGGGAAAAGCTCAGCCTCATGCGCGAGCGCTACCTGTCCGGCAAGACGCACGGCGTCGTTGTCCGCACCTTTGACCGCTTGTCCCGGAAAGAAGTCCATTTCGGCATTCTACTAGAGGAAATGGAGCATAACAATATACCGCTCTATTGCGTCAAAGAGGTACTGGAAGACTCGCTCATCGGGCGCATTACCCGTCTGTTTTTAGGCTTCTTAGCCGAGTGGGAATGGGAAAAAATACGCGAGCGGACGACGACCGGCCGCATCAACCGGGCGAAAGAGGGCAAGATCGTCGCCGGGCGCAAGCTGCCCTACGGCTGGAAGTGGCAGCTCAGCGATAAAGGCGAGAAAGAAACGGTCATCCACGATGAGGAACAAGTTGCCCATATCCGCTGGATGGCCCAAAACTACGCTGACGGTATCGGCACGAATGAATTAGCCCGGCAATTGACCGACCGTGGCGTGCCCACCCCCGAAGGCGAACCCGGCAGCAGATGGCACCCCATTACCATCCGCCGCATCCTCAGCAATGAACGGTTAATCGGCAAAGGACAGAACTTTGCCTACCAGATGCACCACGCCAAAAACCCATTTGAACCCATCGACCTGCCGGACGGCACCTATCCGCCGATCATCTCCCGGGAACTCTACCTGCGCGTCCAAGACCGCTTAGCCCGCAACAAGGACGAGGCACCGCGCAAGAACGAACGGCCCCAGGAGTTTCTGCTGCGGGCCGGATATGTCCGCTGCGCCTTATGCAACCGCAAGATGAGCGCCCACATCGACCGCCGCAAACGTAAAAACCATGCTCCCGATGAAGACGTTGACCGCTTCGTATACCGCTGCAACAGCCATGACCGGCTGGGCACGTTCTGCTGCACCGGCCAGGATATACAATCGAAAGAGGTTGACGCCTGGGCGTGGCAAGAGCTGGTGAAACTGGCCGACCATACCGAGCTTATCCGCACGGCCATTCAGCTGGCCACCAGTACGAACTCGCTGGAAGCCGATGCCAAGGCCATTGATGCCAGCCTCGCGCTGTGGGAAACGAAAGCCCAGAATTACCTGGACGATCTGGATGATCCCACACTCCGGGGTGACAGCCGCGCCAGTATCCGGCAGTCACTCAATGTCGCCAACCAGCATATCGAACAGCTAAAGCTGGAACGCGCGCAAGTCTTGTTAGGCATGATCGACCATGAACGGGAGCACCAGGCGTATCAGGATATTATCGCCTGGTGCGAAACGGTCAAAGAGGCGCGCGGCGAGCTGACTTACCAGCGCAAACGGGACTTCCTGCACGTGCTGGGTATCGTCGTCACGGTGAAACGCGGCGACAACGGTCTGCCTGATTGTGCAATGGCCATTGAGCTGCCGGAGATCAGGGAACTTGTTACGC
>WNGQ01007897.1_pt1 | contig 10196 bp, 8 predicted proteins | sample 5407661 | NCBI WGS metagenome assembly WNGQ01 (sample SAMN13153382, study PRJNA577476) | soil metagenome | isolation source: 60 cm soil or saprolite under Garry oak tree replicate 2 | place: USA:California | collected 2016-06-15 | reverse complement strand
GTTGTCCCTCGATGCGGACTGGATCGGCCTTGTCGGGGGTTCAAGACTCAGCTTTTGTGCGTGCGTAGGAGTGTGCAATGTCGACTGGGGACGAATACCGAAGTCGAGCGAACGAATGCATAGCGGCAGCCGAAAATGTGACCGAGCCAGAACGCAAGGTCAGTCTCCTCCAACTCGCCCAACGCTGGCTGCGGCTCGCTTTCCAAGTGGAACGGATTGGAAACCGGACAGGCTTACGGGGCGATGTCCTGTTGGAGGATGACGAGCCGGGGCAGCGCAGTCGCTAACCAGTAGGCGGCTCGCGGGATCTCAAGCCCGAGTTCCGAACGCCAAGGGAACCAAGTCCCTCTCCATTCACTGGATTGGTATTCAGGGTTGCGGAGGCGTCGCCGTGCAAGAACGGCGGACGCTCACGTTGCGAGTGATTCCGCCGCCGGGAGTTGGCCATGTCGTCCCAGCCCCGCCCCCGATAACTGTGGCTGAAAACATCAATCATTATCTCTGCGGTCAGTGCGGCCCCTTGCTGGTGATTGCGGATGACGACCAAGTTCACGGTCTCATCGTCAGATGCCGGGAATGCGGACGCTACAACGAAGTGGAAACGTAACTTCGACCAATGAGAACCTTCCGCCGTCGCAGGTTGATCTGGCGAATCGCCATAAGGGCTTCTGCGCTGGAACGGTTTCGGGCTCAGCGCGGAAATTCCACGGCATCAGGACATCCGACACGCCGAGCGGGCGATGATCAATCGGTCGAGCCGATCGCGAACAGCCGGGCGTCAAAGCACGGGCTCGGGCGCGTGGCCGTCTCCTCCGGACGCCGCAAGCTTCTCCGCGCGCCGCCGGGCGGCATCGAGATCCGCTCCCACCGCCATGACCTCGACGGATTCGAGCCGGCCGCTGCGCGCCCGGACCATCCCGATCACGGCGGCCTGCGCGTAGCCGGCGCGGCGCAACTCGGCAACGCAGATTTCAGCGCGCGCAGACGGCACGGCGGCGATGAGCCCGCCCGCGGTCTGCGGGTCGAACAGCAGCGGATAATCCGGATGCGCCGCGACCCCTTCGAGATCGCGAATGGCGCGCCGAAGCCGGACGTTCTGCGGCTGCAACGAGGAGAACACGCCCTTGGCAATGGTTTCTCGCGCGCCGTCGAGCACCGGAATGCGATCGAGCGCCAGCGCCACGTCGACGTCGGAGGCGCGCACCATCTCCACGAGATGCCCGAGCAGGCCGAAGCCGGTCACGTCGGTCGCGGCGCGGACGCCGTGGCGGGCGAGCACCGCTGCCGCCGCCCGGTTCGAGCGGCACATGTGATCGATCGCGCCAAAAACCCAGCGCGCCTTCGCCTTGCCGCGCATGTCGGCGGCGAGCAGGGTGCCGGTGCCGATCGGCTTGGTGAGGACGAGCGCGTCACCCGAGCGCATGCCGCTTTTCTGCAGCGCCGCCGCACGCGCGACGAGCCCGTTGGCCGCGAAGCCCAGCGCCAGCTCCGCTCCCTCGCTGGTGTGGCCGCCGACGAGCGCGCAATCGGCTTCGCGCAGCACCTCGTTGGCGCCGGTCATCATCAGCGAAAGGTCGGCCTCGACCTTGGCCTCGAGCCCATACGGGATGGTGGCGATGGCGAGCGCGGTCTGCGGCGTGCCCCCCATGGCAAAAATGTCGCCGAGCGCGTGATTGGCGGCGATCTTTCCGAACAGATAGGGATCGTCGATCATGGCGCGGAAATAATCGACGGTCTGCACCGAGAGCAGCGGCCCGCCGGTGTCGACGATCGCCGCGTCGTCGGGCGCATCGAGCCCGACCAGCACGTCCTCCCGCTCGGCCGGCGTGACCTGGCCGAGCGCGCGGGAGAGCACGGTCGCGCCGACCTTCGCGCCGCAGCCGCCGCAGCGCATGGCGATCGCGGAAATCTCCTTCAGCGCGGCGCTGTCCGCGATCGGGCTCGCGAAGGCGGTGGATTGCGCCGCCATCTCCGGGAGCTCGTTGAACTTGCGCATGAACCGGCGGTCGATCCAATCCTTGAGCCGCCATACCCAGCGGCCGGCGAACGTCAGGCCGTTGCGGGAGCCGATCGCCGCCTTCTCGCCGGTGGTGACCAGATAAAGCGCCTGGCGCTGCGGTCGGTACGCCACCGGATCCGCGCCGGTGAGGATGCGGCGGATGTTTGCGGCGAGCGGCGGGCCCTCGCGCACGGCATAGACGCCCGATTTGGGCAGCTGATGGCCGTCGACCGCTGCGATGTCTCCGGCGGCGAACACTTCGGGATGCGAGACCGAGTGCAGCGCCGGCGTGACCCGCACGAAGCCGCGGTCGTTGAGCGCGAGGCCGGTATCGCGCAGCCAGGGCGCGGGCGCGGCCTGCGTGGTCCAGAGGATCTCGTCGAGCGCAATCCTCTCCCCGGTTTCGAGATGGAGCGCGCCCGCCTCGACCCGATCCACGCGCGCGCCGGTAAAGACCCGGATGCCGCGGCGCTCGCAAATTTCGCGGAAGCGGCGCCCCATGGCGGGCGGGAAGGCGGGCAGCAGCTCGTCCGAGGCGCCGACCAGGGTGAAGGAAAGCCCGGCCGGATCGTGCCCGGCGGCCGCGACCTCGCGCTCGAGGCGCCGCTCGACCGAGAGCAGGAGCTCGACCCCGCCGGCTCCCGCGCCGACGACCCCGATGCTCACGCAGCCCCTTGCGGCGAGCACGCGCGCGCGCAACGCCTCGAAGCGGCGGAGGAAGCCGTCGATCGGCTTGACCGGAATGGCGTGCTGAGCCGCGCCCGGCACGTCGCCGACATTGGGCGTCGAGCCGATGTCGAGCGACAAGAGGTCGTAGAGAATCGGCGGCCGGTTGCGGCACAGCACGCGGCGGTTGTCGAGATCGATCCCGATCGCCTCGTCCTGATAGAGCCGCGCGCCGGCGAAGCGCGCCAGCGGCCCGGTATCGATGTGGGAATCGTCGAACCCATAGGTCCCGGCGATCAATCCGGGCAGCATGCCGGAATACGGCGTGTGGAGCTCCCGGGTGATCAGCGTGAAACGCACGCCCGGCAATGGTTTCATGCCGAACTTGCGCAGCACGGTCACGTGCGCGTGGCCGGCCCCGAGCAGCACGACGTCCTTGAGGATGGGATTTTGCGTGGAGAGCAACGCGCGGCCCCTCGTCACCTCGGCTCGACCGGAGCGGCGGAGAGCCGCGTCGGCATCGTGTCGATCCTCAGCCCTTTTCGCAGCCGGCGCGAGAATACATCGACCAGCATCGATAGAGCCGCAAACGCCAGGATCAGCACGGCCGCGACGTCGAGCTTGAGCTCGGAGATCGCCGCATCGACGTAGAAGCCGAGCGTGGCGACACCCAGGATTCCGAAAATCGCACTCTCGCGCAGGATGATCTCCCACCGATACAGCACATAGGCGAGGAACTGACCGTAGAGCCGCGGCACGGTCTCGAACAAATAGAGGTCGGCACCCCGCGGGGCGTCCGGCCGATATTCCAGCACGTCGGCGTGCCGGCCCATAAGATAGCCGACGATCGCCCCGTTATGAAAGGCGAGCGCGATGACCGCCGGCAGCATCGAGGGACCGAGCAGCTGGAGCAGCACGTAGGCCAGCATGTATTCCGGCGTCGAGCGCACCACGACGAGCACGACGCGCCCGAGCGCCTTGCCCAGGCGTCCGCAAAACCGCTCGCAAATGACGGGAAAGAACACAAGCGCGAGCAGCGCCATGCCGACCATGGCGATCTGCGCGAGCACCAGGGTTTGCACGAGACCCGGCAAGATCTGATGGATCAGAATCGGCCACAGCCATTGGCCGAAGCCCATCCAGGTGGCGAGCGCGAATAGATCGCCGCGCAGCGGCCGTGGGACGATGTCGCCGAGGAAACGCAGGAGATTGGCGGCGATCGAGCCGCCGCCGACCGTGTCGGCCAGGAATACGAGCGTTGCAATGCTTCCCCCGATCAGCAACGGCAGGGTGGCCGCCCGGGCCCACAGCCTGCGCGTCCCGACCAGCACATAGAAGCTCAGGAGCAGGCCCGAGGCCTGCGCGTAATGGCCTTGCCGGAAATAGCTCTCCAATTGAAAGCCGATCGTCGGCAGGCCGATGAAGCCGAGCACCAAGGTCGAGCGCAGCCCGCATTCGAGCCGGTAGAGCGTGTAGTTCTTGAACTGCTCGGCGAGCTCGGGCAGCCGCGCGAACGCGAAGGCGGAGACCGTCGAGGTGGCTTTCGGCAGCACCCTGACGGCGGCGAGATCGGCCTCCTCGATCATCTCCGCGAACACCTTGGCAAAGATGCCGCTGTAGGGCAGCGCGATGGCGAGAATGCCGGTCGTGGGCGACAGCCCGGTGACATTGATGAGCAGCAGTGCCCAGAACATCTCGTGGACGGAGCGCAGGAACGCGCACAGGACGCGCACGGGCGCGAAATGCGGGAACACCAGCGCCAGCGCCAGGCCGGCGGAGGCGCCGATGCCGACGCCGAGCACGGCGAAGGCGACGGTCAGAACGAGACCCCTCGCCTCGACCGCGAGCACATCGGTGTGCAGCAAACCGGCGAGCAGATGCTGCAGCTCGAGCCACGGATCGAGCGCCGTCACTCGCAGGTCCGCAACCGCCAGGCCGAGCAGCGCCGCGATCAGCAGCAGCAAGCTGATGGATCTGTAGCTGAGCCGAGGCAGGACCAGGAGCCGCGTCGTCACGTGAGCCCCCGTAATACGGGATCAGATCCGCGGCGGTGAGCGTCCGCGACGGCGCGTCCAGCACGATGCGCCCGGAATCGAGCACGACGATACGGTCGGTGTGATCGAGCGCGAGAAAGATGTCGTGGAGCGCCACGATGATGGTCTCGTGGCGCGAGGCGAGGCGCGAAAGGATCTCGGCGCCCTGGACGCGGTCGAGCGCGGAGACCGGTTCGTCGCCGATCAGGACCGGCCTGCCGTTGTAGAGCGCGCGCGCAACCGAGGCGCGCTGCTGCTGCCCGCCGGAAAGCTCGCCCGCGCGGGCAAACAGCGCATCGCGCAGGCCGACGAGATCCAGCACCGCGGCGACTTCGCCGACGACGCGCCGCGCCGGCCAGACCAAGGTGCGGACGTTGTACCAGGTCGGATGCCGATCGAGCCGGCCCATGTAGACGTTGTGAAACACCGAGAGCGTCTTCACCAGGGCGCTGCCCTGCGGAACCAGCGCCACGCGCTCCGCCAGGCGGCCATAGAGAAGATTGAGCAGGGTCGTCTTGCCGGCGCCGCTGCGGCCCATCACGGCGACGCGCTCGCCGGTCCGGATCGCCAGATCGATCCCATGCAGAACGGGCCGCCCGCCGTATCCGGCTGTCTCCTTCGCAAGCTCGATCAGGACGCTCACGGTCGATCCGCAGATTATCGATCGGTCAGTTCAAAAGGTCCGTCGCCTTGGCGACGTCCTCGATCGGCTGGTAGTCCGAGTTTTTCGCCGGAATGAATTTCGAGCGGGCGAAATAGCCGAGAATGGTCGCATCGTCGATCTCCAGCAGCGAGGCCCGCACCTTGTCCTTGAAGCCGCCGCCGAAGGTCTGATCGACGTCGCCCCGGATCGTCCATTGGTAGTCCGGATACGTCGGCGTCTCCCACAGCACGGTGATCCGGTCCGGATCGAATTTGCCGGCCTTGTGGTCGAGATCGAACACGGTGTAGTCCACCACCCCGACCTCGTAGGCGCCGGATTGCACGAGCTGGATGGTGCGGCTGTGATCGCCGGAGAAGCCGACGCGGGAAAATACCTCATCCGGCGCTTTGCCTGCGAACGCCCGCCGGATGAAGAATTCCGGCATGACGCGGCCCGAGGTCGAGGCCCGCGATCCGAAGCTGAAGGATTTGCCGGCGATCTGCTTGGGGAACTCCGCGGTCGGCTGGAGGCCGATTTTCGCGTTGGCGATGAACAGGCTCTTGAAGTTCACGTCCTGCGCCCCTTGCGCGATCGCTTCCGATCCGGCGGCGCCCTTGCGGGCCTGAACGCCGGTGAAGCCGCCGAACCACGCCAACTGCACGTCGTTGTTGATGAAGGCGGTCACCGCGGCCGGATAGCTCTTGACCGGAACATATTTGACCGGCAGCCCGAGCTTGCCTTCCAGATACTGGGCGACGCGGGTGAATTTTTCGACCAGCCTGGTCTCGTCCTGGTCCGGTATCGCGGTGAAGACGAAGGTCGGCTTCGTCTGCGCGACCGCCGACATCGTCAGCGCGAGCACGGCGGCGAAAGCTAGGCCAATTCGACCCACGACATCCTCCCTGTCTGTCGGCAGAAGCCGGAAATCCTGGCAGATCGATCGATCCGAGCCTATCACTTTTGGCGGGGGGAAGTTCACACTCCAGTGAGAGCTACGCAGACGCGCAACGGCCGACAGGCGGGTCCGGTTCCCGCGGGCTGCTGCTGCCGAAGCTCTGCGTCGTTTCGGCGCGTGACGCGCAACGTGGCGCGAGCCTCACCCTTCCAACGCAACGTGACGACCCGTCAGACGCGGGGCCGGAGGCTGTTTCAAAATCGTGGTCCCGCAACAACCTCGCATCGAGGCATTCGCGGCCGAGAGGACGATCGTGCTCGGCGCCGACTCGAGCCGGATGCGGATGGTCGCGCCAGCTCATCGAGCAGCGCCTTCCACGCGGCGACCTCGCGCGCGGGCCTGAACAAATCGCTGCGTCGAGCAATTGCCGCTCGCAATCGGTCGAGAAATTTCGGTTCCGTCTCGATGCGGTGGAGCAAACGGGCGAGCGTCGCGGTGTCGCCGACCGGAAAATAACCCGGATAGTCGCGGCCGAGCAATCCGAGCGAGCCGTCAATCCGCGACGCGAGCACCGGAACCCCGGCGGCAACGGCTTCGGAGATCACGTTGGCGCCGCCTTCGCTCAGCGACGACAGCACCAAGGCCCGGGCGCGGGCGAGCAAATACCGCACTTCGGCGCCGGGCACTTCGCCGCGCCAGACATAGCGCGGATTGCGCTTCATCTCGGCCTTTGCCCTGGCCGCCCATTGCGGGCTGTGGGCGCCGCCGACGTGCACAATGCGAAGCTGCGACGTGGCCGGCAGCAGGCGGGCCGCCTGGGCCGCGCGCAGCGGATCCTTGACCTTGCGCAGATGCGCGATCACGGCGACGTCGAAAAATCGCGGCGCGGGCGCACCGCGGCGCGACAGCGGCGGCGCCGACTGATGGATGATGCGAAGCTTGCTCCGCAATCGGCTCGCAAGCCGATGCCGCGCAAGATCCTGCAGCGCCACCAGCCGATCGGCGGATTCGAGCGTGCGCAGCGTACGCCCCGGGTCGCGATCGATATACTCGTAAAGATCGGTGCCGGAGAGAGCAACGACCAGCGGTCGATCCGGGTGCAGTTCGCGAAAGCGACGCACGGCGCCGGCGCTGCGCCAGGCGTGAAGGGCGACCATCAGCTCCGCCGGCGCACCGTCGTATTCGGTCGCGACGCGGGCGGAATGCCCGAGACGCCGAAAGATCCGCGCCCAGCGCAACGCCGTGGTCCGGTTGCCGGACCGTGACGAGGGACGTGCGGGCGTGATAACAACGATGTTCATGAACAGCGCCGAACCCAACCGACCGACAACGGGCGCAAGCGTCGCCCAGCTCGCCGAGGAGCTTCGCCAAACGCGCTCGCGGACCCACGGCCTGACGCACGATCTGTCGTCGGGACAGTTGATGGGGCCGATGCTGCCGATCGTCAACCCAGTACTTTGGGAAATCGGTCACGTCGGCTGGTTTCACGAATATTGGACGCTGCGCCACGTGCACGGCGCGGGGCCGATTCTCGAGCGCGCCGACGCGCTGTGGAATTCGAGCACCGTCGCGCATGACACGCGGTGGGACCTCGATCTGCCGGACCGCAACGGCGTTTTCGGCTTCCTCTCGCAGGTGCTCGAGCGGCAGCTCGACCGCCTGGGCCGCGGCGTCGAGGCGCCGGGCCGCTATTTCTACGAGCTGGCCATCCGGCACGAGGACATGCACGTCGAGGCTTTGGCCTATACGCGCCAGACGCTCGGTTATCCGGCGCCGGCGAATCTCGGCAACGCTCCGATGCCGCGCGCCGGCGCATGGCCGGGCGACGCGGAGGTGCCGGGCGGACGCTGGCAGCTCGGTTCGACCGCCGGGGACGGCTTCGTGTTCGACAACGAGAAATGGGCCCATGCGGTCGAGCTCGAACCCTTCCGCATCGCCAAGGCGCCCGTGACCAACGCCGAGTTCGCGGCTTTCCTCGAAGCCGGCGGCTATCGCGTGCGCGAGTTTTGGAGCGAGGAGGGTTGGGCCTGGCGCGAGCGCGAGCGCGCCGAACGGCCGGTCTATTGGCTGCCCAAAGAGGACGGCAGGTGGACCTGGCGCCGCCATGCAAGGACCGAAGAACTCCCGCCCGACGCGCCCGTCGTGTTCGTCACTTGGCACGAGGCGCAAGCCTGGTGCCGCTGGGCGGGACGCCGCCTGCCGACCGAGGCGGAATGGGAGGCGGCGGCGATCGGCGAGCCGAGCCGCGACGCAACGCGGCTCGCCGCGGTCAAGCGCCGCTGGCCGTGGGGCGAGGCGTCGCCGGACCACCGGCACGCCAATCTCGATTTCGCCTTCGCGGCGCCGGTCGACGTCGCGGCGTTTCCGGCGGGCGACAGCGCGTTCGGCTGCCGCCAGATGCTCGGCAACGTGTGGGAATGGACGGCGTCGGATTTCCTGCCGTTTCCCGGCTTCGCCGCGGACCCGTACGAGGATTATTCGCAGCCGTGGTTCGGCACCCGCAAAGTGCTGCGCGGCGGATCCTGGGCGACCAGCGCGCGCCTCGCCCGGCCGCTCTACCGCAATTTCTTCACGCCCGAGCGCAACGACGTGATCGCCGGCTTCCGCACCTGCGCGCCGTAGATCAAGTGGCGGACCCGAACTGTACGCCAGCGGCCTATGCTAGTCCGCGTTGTGCCGGCAACTCGGCAGACTGGATCGCATCATTGCTACCCAGCATCGTGACCAGCTTCTGCGCAACCGAGTCATCGGCAACTTCGGCATACCACAGCCTACGGACAGCCGGTTTCGTCGCTGTCGGACTGATACGGCCGGCAGTCAGCACTCCGGGAGTGCTCGAAATCTCGCGAACCACCCGGTCCTGCTCTTCTTCGGATGCGTTCTCCCGGAAAACGAACAACACGTTAGTCACGGCCTGTTGCTCATGCAAGCAGCTTGGCAAGGTTAAGCCTGCCTGCGCCGTAATCAGGACTGAATTTGGCGTCTTTCATCTCGGGCACCTTGTCGGCCGTTTACATCAGACGGTCCCGCGCCTTGCTGGGCGTCAATTTACCTTTGTTTGCAACCATGAGTGCCGCCGCGCCGGTGACGTGCGGAGTGGCCATGGAAGTCCCATCCCAAGCATCATAATCCGTTTCGCGGCGCACTGGTTTCCCTTGACGAGGCGACCCATCGGAGCCGATCGTGGCATAGAATCCCGTCTGACCGGCATAGGTGGGCAGAGTAGACCAGATCGCCTTTCCAGGGGCCGAAACGGCGATGTGGTTCCCTCGATTAGAAAAAACCGCCACTGTGTCATCCAAGCTGGTGGCGCCTACCGCAACCACTCCAGGAATGGCACCTGGATACGATGTCGGACTGCCGTATTGGCGCTCATTTCCCATTGCAGCGCAGATGATTGTCCCGGCCGAGAGGAGCTGCTCGAACAGCCATTTTTCCTGAGCGTCGGGGTCGCCCGGACCGCCAATGCTCAAGTTCATGACATCGACCGGGGTCTGCACGCAATCGGCCAGCGCTCTCCTGTACATGATAGGATTTACATAATACACGAATGCACCCGATCCTGACGCATAAGTTGGTTCGTCGTCAAATATTTTCCAGACACTCAAATTGCATTTGCATATTCCATTGATCCCGACATCGTTGTTTATTATTGCGCCAATTGAGCCGGAAACGTGCGTTCCATGTCCAATCAGGTCCTGAGATGAAGCTGGCCTCGACAGGTCAGGGTAGTTCCAGTGATAACCAAGTATCTGCCCCTTCAGATCCGGATGATCAAAATCGACTCCGCTGTCCAGGACCGCGACGCTGATTTGAACGGCATCGCGAAAGCCGCTTTGTGCCCTTGCCTGAGCCCAGCGGCGGCACTGTGGAAATGGTCGCAGCTGGTTTGCTTGATGCCCTGGGACGGGCCACGCGAGATGCAACCGAACTCCGCCGAGGCGCCGTCCGCCGGGCGGC
>WNGQ01007896.1_pt1 | contig 10197 bp, 15 predicted proteins | sample 5407661 | NCBI WGS metagenome assembly WNGQ01 (sample SAMN13153382, study PRJNA577476) | soil metagenome | isolation source: 60 cm soil or saprolite under Garry oak tree replicate 2 | place: USA:California | collected 2016-06-15 | reverse complement strand
ACTTGAGCACGCTTGCCAGGCTCTGGACAAAGAGCAAACGTTCTTCGTCCGAGAAGACATGGAAGAGGCCACTATCAATGACCGTCTCAAAGGTCTTGCCTAACGCCTGCAACTGCAGCGCATCGGCCACCCGGAAGGTGACAGCAATCCCACGAGCAGCCGCTTTCTGCTGGGCCTTCTGGATGGCAGTTGGCGAGGAATCAATGCCGCAGACCTCATGACCGTGTTGTGCCAGGTAGAGGGCGTGCTCGCCCGTGCCACACCCTACATCCAGCACTGATCCGTGTATCTTCCCTGTCTGTACAAGTTCCACATACGCCTGCTGTGGACGACCAATATCCCATGGGGGAAGGCCTGTGTAGGCGGCATCAAAGCCTCTCCCACCTGGACCAAGCCTGCTATTCATATGCTGTTCCTTCTCTCTGACAACTTCATTCGCTGCTGACTCCACCTTGCTCACAGGGGGTGATACACTGCTGGAGCAGCTTGTTCACTGCAGGAGATGATGTACGAGATACTGATCTCGGCGTAGAGATCTAAACTGTCCTACCCCAATGATATACCTTCTCAATGGCATCAGAATTTTAGCACTTTGTGCCGAGGTCAGCAATCTCAATTGGTGGATGAAGGCGCGATGAAGAGCGAGATTGCTACCAAATGAGTTCCCGGGTTCCCCAGTCGGAAACCCACAAGCGACCGATTCTTGGAATACTGCGCAACCTTGCGGGCGATATCCGGGCGACATGCCGGACCTAGGTGGGCTTCCCCGCCATCGATTCAGCCAGCTCGTAGGTCGCGACCACCACGTCGTTGGGTGTCGCTTTGGCGCTGACGAGATGGAGCGCAGCGAATGCACCGCCGTCAGTGAAGAGATGGCGACCCGATCCCAGAACTAGCGGGTGGATCAGGAGCACGTACCGGTCGACGAGGTTGTGCTTCATGAGTGTCTGGATGAGCTCGCCGCTGCCCATCACCACTAAGTCCTTACCCGGCTGTGCTTTGAGCCCGGCCACCGCCTCCGGCACGTCACCCTTCAGCAGGGTCGAGTTGCTCCATGCCAGCAGCTCCTCCAGCGTCGTGGAGGCAACGTACTTCTGCATGTTGTTGAGTACTTCCGTGAAGGGATTGTCGGTTTGTTTGGGCCAGTAAGCGTAAAAGTCCTCGTAGGTCCGTCTCCCCAGCAGCAGGGCACCGAAATTGGGTATGCTCTCTCCGGCCTCACTACTCGTCATTGCAGCGTAGGGCGTCGCCCATCCGCCGTGCTGGAAGCCACCACGGAGGTCCTCGTCGCGGCGTCCCGGCGCCTGCATGACCCCATCGAGCGTCAGATTCGTGAAGACCACGACTTTGCTCATTTCAAGCTCCTTCATGTGCGTCATAATTACAACCCTTCTTAAGAGTAGGAAGAGTATATCATAGTTTGTGTGCAACATGAATAGGCTCGTGAGGATATGATGCACATCACCATCATCTGCATCCCCTATCAAGTCGATGTCGCCCGTTGGGGATACGCCAACGGCCCCCAGGCATTCCTCGATCACGGCCTTATCCATCTCCTGGAAGCAAAAGGCCATACCATCTCACAACCAATCTGGATTGAACTGCCCAAAGCCGAACGCACCCGTGATTCGGTCACGAACCTGGGGCGCATCGCTAAACGAACGGCAGTGGCAGTTCGCGAGGCATTGGAAAAGGATAACTCTTTTGTCCTGGTACTCGAAGGCGATTGCACACATGCCGTCGGACCTATTGGAGGACTCGCGCAGGCAAAAGGCAATCCAGGCGTGGTATGGTTTGATGCTCATGGCGATTTGAATACCATGGAGACGACCACGAGCGGATTCCTGGGCGGCGTGCCCTATGCAGTGGCGCTGGGCTTGGACCTGGATGATTGGCGGCTGGCGGCTGGATTGGAACAACCTGTACGGTCAGAAGCGGCTGCATTGATAGGGACAAGTGATCTTGATGCGGCGGAAGTGGAGGTGCTGCAACGACACCCAATTCTACACATAGATGCACAAGAGATGATGCAGGCCGGTGTAGGAGAGCGTGTTCAAGCCGCCCTGCATATACGAGCAGGCGAGGCCAATGCCTGGTATCTGCATATTGACCTGGATGTAGGAGGGCCAGAGGAAAGTCCAGGCGGATTTACCCTTTGTGCTGGCTACTTAGCACATTCGTTCTAATAGTAGAGAGTAAACTTCATGTGGGAAACCCTCACGTCATCTCTCTGATGGATAGATAGCAAAGAAAAAGAACCGGGAGAGCCGACATGAGCGCTCTTTGTTAGAACGGATATGCTAAGGTAGCCAGCAACAGATGTCCTAACTAGCTAGCACAGGTAGAAGTATGCGATCTAGCGAAGGAAGTAGCCAGCACAGGTCAGATGCGTGCTATCCTGAGAAGTAGCGCCGGTACTCGGGATGGGGTCCCTGGTATCCCGAGGTTGAGTGTTCCGCGAAAATGATCGTCTTGATATTGCCTCGAACGGTGAAATCTGCCACCACCCGCATCCAACGCGGGGAGAGCAGCGCTACCAGGTCGTTGAGGATAGTGTTAGCGGCCGTTTCATGGCTGATTTGCCGGTTACGGTATGTATTGATGTAAAGTTTGAGGCTCTTGAGCTCCACGACCTGCTGATCCGGTACGTAGTCGGCCGTAATCGTGGCAAAATCAGGGAAGCCGGACCTGGGACAGAGGCAGGTAAATTCAGGAATCTCCAGGTGTATGACGTAATCCCTCTCCGGGTAGGCGTTGGGCCAGATTTCGAGTTGGCTCTCCTCGATTTCGTCTCTCCCATACCGCCCTGGGGTGCGGTTGTGTTGTTCGTCCATCGTGCGTTCTCTCCAATTGCATGGCAAAACTTTTGAGGAAGCGGCGGGAAGGCCTCCTCGTGCCGCTTCCTCTCCTCCATCTTCTATTGTACCTTCACCATTAAGAAATCTGTCCCTTCTCTGATTGATGAAAAGTTCGTGCCACTTATACCCATCGTCTTCTTCCCCAGATAATCACGTGTAACTGTGGCAATATCCGTACATGGTAGGTATTCCAAAAAGGATCGTGGACTCGCTCTGCAAGGCGCTCTAATGCCGCGGGATAATCTATGATTGCAGTATCACCTTCGGGTTGAAGGATAATGGGAAGCTTGTGCTCTGCAAACATAGGATACCTGCGGAGCAAGGAGCGCAGGCGTTGCTCATCTTGATCGTCTCGTATGACGAACTTCCATTGCTGCTGGTCTGGCCGCAGTGTTGCGAGAAAGCGCTCAATAACCGGGTGGCGGAGGTAATTCTCACCTGCACTTGGGAGCTTAGGCGATAAACTCCAGAGGTTGATAAGAGGGACTACCTCCTCGGGAAAGATGGTTGTGTTGGTCTCGATCGTGAGATGATGGCCTTGTTCTTGAAGGATGCGCGCGAGTTGGGCTAAATCCTTTTGTAATGTTGGCTCACCACCGGTCAGTACTACATGTTGAGCACCAAGAACATGCACTCGTTCTGCTAATTTCTGTGCCGGAATGGACTCCCATGTGCCACCTTCGCGTACACTCCACGAGTATTTTGTGTCACACCAGGAGCAGCGCAGGTTACAGGCAAAGAAGCGCACAAACGTCGTTGGAACTCCCATCAAAGTGCCTTCGCCCTGCACAGAGCGATAGATTTCCATGACATTCATTTAGTCACGCTCCGCTTGTGTGATTTCGACATAGCCACTTTCAGTTTCCCACAGCCTGATGCGATGGAGTAGTGCCTGGAGAAGACCGTGATTCATCAGTTCATTCCATATCCAATGGGCAAGATTTTCAGCTGTCGTCTGGAGTCCCGTCACCTCATTTAAGTCGCGGTGGTCCAGTCGCTCTATCACCGAATTTTTCACGGTACGTGAAAGATCATCAAAATCCATCACCATTCCGTGATCAGATTCACCTGGCGCATCCTTAATAGGGCCACGGATGGTTACCTCTAGCCGATACGAATGCCCATGGAGATGAGCGCATTTGCCTCTATGCCCAGGGAGGTGATGGGCTGACTCGAAATGAAAGATTTTCGTAACAATCGCGTACCTCATTGACCTTCTCCCTCGTATTCGGTCGGATCTGGGATACCAGCAAGCTCGAAAGCTTCTTTCCTTTCAAAGCAGGTGCCGCAAGTGCCGCAATGTCTATCCTCACCTTTGTAGCAACTCCAGGTATCAGCATAGGGTACCTGCAAGGCTGTACCAAGCTGGACAATTTGATGTTTGCCAAGATGCATGAAAGGGGCCTCGAGTCGCAAGTGTGGATCTCCAAATCCTTCGGTAGCGATGCGTTGCATCCTCTCAAATGAAGTGATGAATTCAGGGCGACAATCCGGATAAATGAAGTGGTCGCCCGCATGGACACCTATGGCTACCACCTGAGCTTGCTCAGCGACCGCAACTGCGTATGCTACTGAGAGCATCATGGCATTGCGATTGGGCACGACGGTGATCGCCATCGTGGGAGCCGCGTAATGACCATCTGGGACAGGAATCGTATCGGTAAGAGCTGAGCCTTTGAGAAACCGACCAAGGTTGCTGAGATCGACGATGTCAAATGCTGCGTCGAGTCGCTTCGCGCAACGTTCGGCGAAAGCCAACTCTTTCTTGTGACGTTGTCCGTAGTCGAAAGATAACACATGTAAATCATATCCTTCAGCATGTAAAAGGTAGGCGAGTGTGGTGCTATCCAGACCGCCGCTCACGATAGCCATGGCTTTAGGCATATGGATATATCTCCTCTGGTGATTGTAGTTCTCTACATCCTATCTGAAGCTTCTTAAGCGCGTTGTGAAATGACCATGCTATTGGAAACGTGGCCTATGTTATGTAAGTCTATCATAGCATGGAAGTGTCCATTCAGGGCTCCTCGTCGCAGCAGACGGCTCGCCCATTCAATTGGAGCAGCGAACGTTGCTGCCCGGTCAGTCAGTGAGAAGTCCTGAAGAGCTGCTGCCCGGTCAGCGAGAAGTCCTGAAGAGCGGAGCTTGTAACTTCAGATCGTATATATTATTAGTCACAAAAGAATGTAAATAGTAGAGCTAAATATAAATACTGGTAGTGTTTTTTTAATCGCGGTTCTATCTGAAGAAAGGAAAACAAACATGCAGAGAAACACTTCAAAACAGAGCCTGCACGCCAGGTTTTGCCTCCTAGTGTTAAGCATCACACTGTTTTTAGCCGCCTGTGGAAACGGATCAGGCTACCCATCGACACCCAGCAGTACACCGCAGGCTACTCCGACAAAAAGTGGATATAGTTTCATCTCTCATGGGAGAGAGCACACGACCCGGCAGCAATACCACCTGCACCTGGGTCCGGGTAGGTGATGATCTTTCTAGATCCAGGTGCAGGTACAAAATACTATCAGTCCGGTCACGCTCTTCCCTCAGCGCGTGAGGTTTTTCTGGTTGGTAAATTCTGTTTATCGCCCAGTTGACACTTACGTGGGCGACTATCGCTGAGGAAATCTCGCCAGAATTGGACCTCTCCAAGCAGATCATAATTGAACATGCGTGCCTTCTTATGCGTGGCCCGGCTGCCGCTCTTTTCCGAAGGAAGAGTGATGAAATACTTTGTGACGGGTACGACGGGTTTTGTTGGCGGAAACGTGGCGCGCCAGTTGGTGGAAGCTAGGCATGAGGTAGTGGCGGTGGTACGTAATCCGGCGAAGGCGGGCGATTTGAAGAATCTGGGTGTGCAGATTTACCAGGGAGATGTGACGGAGAAGGAGAGTATGCGGGGGCCGATGACGGGCGTGGACGGCGTGTTTCATATCGCGGGTTGGTATAAGATCGGCGTGAAGGATAAGAGCGAGGGGGCGAAGATCAATATTGGGGGGACGCGAAGGCGCGGCGGGAATGGGGCTATGACCCTCGCCCATTGGAGGAGGGGATGAAGGAGACGCTAGAGCATGAGATGAAGTTATTGGGGATGCGGTAGGGGTTACGGCGTTCCGGGGGTTAGAGCGCGCGGGACACCGAAACATGTTTCCTCTTTCGCTTCTCTATTCCAGCTGATTCAGCTCTCAAATATCGCTCGTGCTCCCATGTCGTCCACGCCCCTCAACGAAGCGACGAGCACCAGTCACGGCCTCTCCAGACCGGATTACCTCGAGCCCTCGCCTGGCCTCGTTGTGCCATGCATCCTCCGTGGTGAGCGACCACTGTTCGTAAGAAGAGAGGCGGTCTGAGCGCAGGCATAGCTGCGGGAAACGCGCGAGGTTGTTTGCCAGCACAATTGCCGCCTGCAGCGCCTCGCCAGGAGGTACCAGGCGATTGGCGAGGCCCATCATGCGCGCCTCCTGTCCCGAGACGCCCCGGCCGGTAAGGATCAGGTCGAGCGCGTGACTGTGACCGATGAGACGAGGCAAGCGGATGGTCCCCTCGTCAACGAGCGGAACCCCCCAGCGGCGGTTATACACACCGAAAACGGCATTCTCGGCAGCAACCCGCAGGTCGCACCAGAGCGCGAGTTCGAATCCTCCAGCAACAGCATAGCCTTCTACCGCTGCAATAACCGGCTTGCTAAGGAGCATACGCGTGACGCCCAGCGGCCCATCGCCATCCTCAGCAACGCGCAATCCCCGCGCTTGATCCTGCATAGCCGTGAGATCGAAGCCTGAACAAAAGGTGTTGCCCGCGCCAGTGAGTATCGCAACGGAAAGCGCAGGATCCGCGTCGAAGGCGCGAAAGGCCTGTACCAGCGCGACGGCTGTAGGGCTATCGACGGCATTGCGTACCTGCGGTCGATCAATGGTAACGACAAGGGCCGGACCGCTGCGCTCTGTTTTGACGGTGTTCACGTTGCCATGAGGCGATTCCGGGCCGCCAGGTTCGGCGGGCTGTTGACTTTGTTGCTCATGGTTACTGCTCATACCAGATCCTCCTCTTGCATGGTATTGCTCCTGGGGTGACACTCTCCTCTTGTAAAGTAGAATATTTCCGGGTGAAAAGCGATGTTGCCAGCTAACATAAGACTCCTGTGCAAATCAGTACGGGGGTCATCGTTGCCCCTCTTTGCGTGCAATAGCCAGGAGATGAGCACTGGCACCAAGCAAGGATGGCTCCTGTTCGAGCCGGCGGACGAGTCTCAGAAACGGTTCGCGCCTCCTTTGATCGTGGAAGCTCGCCGCTACATCAGGGAACAGCCATAACGGCCCTTCGATCGGCAACGTCCTTTCATACAGGAACCCACTCTCCTGTATCTCGGCCTCCAGTTCTTTCGGATCGTGAAAGAAAGCGGTCGTGAAATACGCCGGGTGGTTCATCGGGTTGCGATGCTGCCCATCCATCAAGTCACGCTCGACGATCTGCACGAAGGCGGGATCATCAAGCAATCCCTGGCACAGACCATCGAGCACCGAGGCGAAGCGAGAAATGGCCGCGCCGAAGAGGAGGCCTCCGGGGCGCAGGATACGATGCGCCTCATGCAGTGCCATGAGGCGGTCAGTATGTTGGGTCAGGTGATACAAAGGGCCAAACAAGAGCATGACATCCACGCTCGTGTCAGCACGGTTCAACTGGCGCGCGTCACCTACCTCGATCCCTGCCAGAGGAGCGTCCGGTTGTGCTTGGGAAGGCTGCCGGGCGAGTTCCACATGCAGGGGATGCGCATCAACTAGATGCACTTCATAGCCTTGTCTCGCCAGCCAACAAGCATACATGCCCGGGCCGCCACCCACGTCGAATATCATGGCAGGAGGCGGTGGCACATACCGTGTGACGAGTTCCTGGGTTCGCACCAATTCAATCTGACTCGCACCGTGAAGCAAGCGTTGGGACTCGTACCCACTGGCATAATGCTTGAGCACCTCAGGCGGCAGGGAGGAAGAAGATTCGAATGAGTCAGTCATCGCAACCTCTTTCATCGTTGGCTTTCCATTACATGAGATCATACCACGTATGCTCTTGGCTTGTAGTTCTTGCGCCCTGCCCTCATCCTTTCTCCTGTATGCTCCTTCAGCGCGCGGCGATCAACACCCACATCAGGACGAAAAACGTCAGCACTTGCCATGTCGCCCGGGTCGCCTGCCACCATTCAATTTGAAGTGCTTGAAAGAAACTTCTGCCCTCTCGTCCCTCACTTCCGGTTTTGCAGAGAGCAATGAGAAGATATATATAACAGAAACTTGCAAAATACAAGTAATTTTACAGATGACGAAGGAGAATGAATATGAGCCAAGTATTGAGCAGTCAACAGGTGAGCACAAGCAGCACTTCCCCAAAATATCGCAGATTGACGAGCGCTACCCTCTGGACCGTCCAAGCATTGTTAGCATTTCTCTTCCTCTTCGCCGGCGGCATGAAGCTGATCGTGCCAGTTGAGGTGATGATGGCACAAATGCCACTGAAGCTCTCGGGCATGTTCGTCCATTTCATCGGCTGCTGTGAGGTGGCGGGGGCGCTCGGACTGGTTCTGCCCGGACTCACGCACGTTCGGCGGCAACTGACGCCGCTGGCTGCCTGGGCGCTGGTGCTGGAAATGGTTGGTGCGACGGTGTATACACTGCTAGGTGGGGGTGGCGCCGGTGCGTTGTTCCCGTTGGTGGTCGGACTGCTCTGTGCGGCAGTCGCCTCTGGTCGCCGGTCCTACTTTGCTACAGCCTAACGAGAATGGGCCTCTGCGGTGCAGGAGAGCTTCTCTTTGTTCGCCGTTCCATTGCACCGCAGAGGCCGCTCACGACTCCTGTTTTCGTTAACCGAAAAAGGCTCATCCTCACATTAAGTGAACCCACTTGCTTACTCACAAAAGATTGGCCTATGAGGAACACCGGAGCGGTAATGCACACTCCGGTGTTCCTCATAGGCCTTCATCGGCGAGAGAGCAGCAGTGCTGTTATCTCCCACGCCTGAAGCTGCCGAACGAGCGTCTGCTTGGAAGCTAGGTGCGACTGGGGATTTGCTGCAAGGACCAGCGATTGCCATCAGGATCACGAAAATAGGCAAAAGACCCCCAATCCTGCACATCGATCTCACTGATGTCAACGCCTCGTTTGACCAGTTCCTCGCGCACGGCTTTCACGTCCGGGACCACCATAAGAAGCCCTTCGAGCGATCCGGGCTGCATGGTGGTGATGCCCACCCCAATCACGATGGAGCAAGCCATCCCAACCAAGTGTCATTTAACACGACTGGCCGCCATACTTCCCGAATTACGGGCTTTGTTCGGCATGGTGGCTTGACTTGTAGCCATACTATGCTGCATTGCTGCTATGCTTTTCAAGATACGCGATAACATAGTTTCGTACTTTATCCAATTCATCCGGCCTGAGCAACGACAGCACGATATCCAGTGGCAACCCTGTTCCTATATCATCCGGCAGGGTTGCCGGAGTCTCCTTCCTCTTCTCTAGTACATTAGGCTGTGTGGTCGTCTGCTCATCCATATGACAATCCTTAATGCGTTGCTAGGGCAAAGGGTATTGTACGTTGAACTTGGCGCGGCACACTGTATTCGTGTCATTCACCAACGCTGTCAGTGCTTTATGCACTTCACGCAGCAGCCTGATGGTCTCCCTATCCGTGCCGTAACGCACATACTTGTATGTTTCGTCAAGATCATGCGGGTGCTTTGGTTGTCCGAGGTGAATGCGGATGTACGACGTATTGTATTTGCAATCCTCGACAATTTCGATGAAGCCGCCGGTCGAAAGATCGACGCGCCTGATATAACCGTCTACCGTGCCCGGCTTATTGCTTCGTTGCCAGCCGAACTTTACCCGGCTAAACAGCATTTCATGCAGAGTTGTCATAGTTGCCTCCTCATCTTCAGCTCGTAGGGCGATTAGTTGATCATTGGTGAGTATCAGCCACCGCCACAGACGCACAAGTTACGGTGTAAAACCATCACGCCACCGTACCAACTCCTCTTGATACAGCAGCAGGAAATCAAACAACTGTGTCGCAGCGGCAGCATCTAACTTGATTGTTTGTGCCGCTGGTACGCCCGGCACTAGGGCTTGCACAATCCGCGTCACCCCCTCCTCATCCAATTCCACCCGCTGATTGTGACTCAGTTCCATGCGATCAATGATTGCCGCCATCGTCCTCGCATCCTTTCAATGCCTGGATAACCGCATTACGTAGGCCGTCCGTCCAGAATATCACCGGCACCAGCCCTTGTGGCGATGGTATGAAGACAAATGGGTCAGGCAGCCCTTTCTCATTCTCTGCCAGAAAC
>WNGQ01018398.1_pt1 | contig 10199 bp, 6 predicted proteins | sample 5407661 | NCBI WGS metagenome assembly WNGQ01 (sample SAMN13153382, study PRJNA577476) | soil metagenome | isolation source: 60 cm soil or saprolite under Garry oak tree replicate 2 | place: USA:California | collected 2016-06-15 | reverse complement strand
TGCGTTCGAAGCCGGTGGGTGGACCTTCTGGCCACCGGGCTCTCTGGTACTCAAGTTCACATTGCTCTACGAATCCTGGAGGCCAGCCTTCAGTTAGGGCGGCCAGATCTATTTCGCCGGCGGCGACGGCGGCCGATTCCCAGTCCACCGGGTAAATCACCTCCTCGCGCCAGAGAATGTTAGGCGGGTAATACTCGCCATGGATGATCGTCAATGGGCAGTCAAGCAATAGAGGAACTACATCTTCAAAGCGTTCACACAAAGCCGCAAGCCATGGAAAGCGGCGATGCCGCCGGCCAGCCAAAAGCGAGGTCCGTCTGGCCCATCCCCGGTAATACGCGGCATCGTATCGGTGCAAGGATGGTGTTGGTTCGACGGCTTCACTGAGCGCATGGAACTTCCCGATCCAGGCAGCGCCTTGGCTCAGCACGCTCACTCTGCGCGTGTTCCTGACGCGTCGGCTTTTGTCGAGGTACTCGAGAATCAGCCATGTTTCACCGGCCGTATCATCCGCAAAAACGCCATAGAACGTCGGCACGGACGTTCTTGATGGCTGTAGGATGTGCCGATACACGGCGGCCTCATAGGCCACGCCGCCCCGATGGCCGGATGCGTTGTGGTTGAGGCCTGCTGAGTACTTGCAAAAGAGCCGCAGCTCGCTTCCGTCCTCGAGTCGACACGTCACGATTTCAGCCGGGAAGGTACCCGCCGGTGAGCTTGGCTGCCGCTCCAGGATGGTCACCTGCCCGTTCGTGGAGCCATGACTGTTCAAGACGGACGTCAGACCGCCGATCAGCGTGTGGAGGTTCGGGAATTCAGCGCATGCCCCCCTCATGGCTCAGCTTTCCCCTGCGAGCGCTTGGATCGCATCGGCCAGTGGGCCTTGGTAGAAGCGCAGTCGCGCCAAGGATCCTGACTTCGCTCCGCACGACCGTCCTCGGGCCAGACCTGCGCAGGCCCACTCGACGGCGTCTATCAACCGAAAGATCATGCCGAGATTCGCCAGCACCCGTGGGTCATGGCCGCCGAATTGTGGCCAGAACCGGCACACGGCCCATCGGTAGGCGCTTATTTCCGGGCTTTCCGAGGCTGCCGCCGCGTCGGCGGCGAATCCCGCGAGCTCGGCGGTGGCGAGATCCGTCGTCGGAAGTCCCCAGCCGGTGGTCTCCCAATCGAACGGTAGCAAAACGATGCCGGACGGGCCGGGGCGGACGACCACATTCTTTCGGACGAAGTCGCCATGGACGAGCGTTCGGGGTACCGGTTCACACCACTGCTCCACCTTCCTCCAGTGCCCTTTGAGCAGGTCGCAGTGAGAGATGATCGATTCGAGTAAGCTCCGGTCATCCCTGTTGAGCGTGAGCTCGGCGACGGCCCTCTCCAGCGCAGCATGCGCCGATTGGAGGCGTGCCCAGTAATGGTTGGGTCCGCGGTCGGGCAGCTGGGATGCAGCGGCAAGGTGCGCTGCCGATGCGTGCATGATACCGAGCCACCGCGCGGCAAGCACGCGATGTTCCTCGATCTGCGGCGAATATCCTTCCTTGCCGGCATCTTCGAAGAAGAGCCAGCACCACTGCTCGTCCGACTGCACGAAGCCGTAGTAATGGAGGCGAGGCAACGGCAGATGGGGGAGGATCGCCTCGTATATCGTCCGCTCTACCCGTGCGCTCTCGTACGAGCATTGTTTCGCGATGACCGTAGAGCCGCCCTGTCCGATGCCAGGGATTCGATAAATCGCCGACTTTCTGTTCTTTTCCAGAATTTCAATGCCTTGAAATTCGACCCGTCCCGGCTGGAGTACGCGCCATGCCTTAATGGCGGGGTGTTCATCGAGCTCGCTCGCCGACTGCTTGGGCATCGATCATTTCTCCTGGGGCCGCGCGCCGGGTCAGCAGACTGCATGCGCGGCGTTTACCGACACAGCTAGACGCTTGCACTCATCGGTCCTATGCCCGTATCGGAGCAGCCGCTGGCAAGGCTTGTCGCCACATTCGAGTTCACATGCTCAAGACGGCCGTTCTCCAGCTGTAGTCGCATATCACATTTTTCCAGAGTGCTGAGGCGGTGGGAGATGATGAATGTGGTACGCCCACGCATCAAACGTTCGAGGGCCTGCATGATCGCGGCCTCGGTTTCGACATCCACCGCACTCGTGGGTTCATCGAGGATCAGAATCGGCGCGTCTTTCAGGAAAGCACGGGCTAGCGAGATCCGCTGGCGCTCGCCGCCCGAGAGGCGCATGCCCCGTTCTCCAACCAGCGCCCGGTAGCCGTCAGGCAGACTTACGATGAAATCGTGCGCGTTGGCGAGCTTGGCGGCTCGAACGATCTCCTTCTGGCTAGCTCCCGGCCGGGCATATGCAATATTTTCTGCAATATCCGTGGAGAACAGAACGGGCTCCTGGAGCACGAAGGAAAACTGGTTCCGAAGGTCGTCGAGCTTGTAGTCACGGACATCGACCCCGTCCAACAGGATCTGACCGCTGGTCACGTCGTGAAGTCGGGCCAGAAGGCTGACCAGCGTGGTTTTGCCTGCACCGGTCCGACCTATGAGGCCGACCCGGGCACCGGAAGGAACGTCGAACTGAACGTCGTGAAGGACCGGCCGGTCGTCTTGATATCCGAAAGAGACGTTTCGAAACGTGATGGCACCCAGGGCGCGTGACAAAGGCTTGGCGTCCCGACGCTCGACGACCTCCGGCATTTCATCGAGCAGCAAGAAGGCGCGCTCGACACTGGCAAGATGGTAGGCCATCACCAGAAGCAGGTTACCCAATGTCAAGGAGTTGGCCTGGACGTGACGCACGCCTAGCCACAGCACGGTGGCCGTCCCGATGGCTATCGTCAAACCGACCAACAGGCCATACCGGCTCTGAGCCAAAGCAAGTTGCAGCCGGGCGCGCATTCCTTCGGCGGAACGGTGGAGGTAGCGTTCTTGTTCGTGCTCCTCCCTACCGAACGCCTGAACCACGCGTAGAGATGATAAAACTTCCTGAACCACGGACAGGGTGGAGCTTTCCACCTTCTTGATGCGTCGAGATTGATCACGCAATCGCGGACGATAGATCTTGGAGAGCGTGAAAAGGACCGGCGCCACTGCAATGGCGACCAATGCAAGTTGCCAATCGATCTGGGCGGTCACCCAGATCATCCCAATCAAGGTGAGCGTTGCGGATACCAGCGGAATGAGGCCGTCTACGGTAAGATACTGCAAGGCCATCGCATCGGTTTGGATCCGATAAATGGAGTCCGCGGAACCTTTTGCATCGTGATAGGAGAACGACAGGCGTTGCACATGCGAAAACAGGCGAGCCCGGAAATCCAAGACGACCTTTTCTCCCGTATAGGTTCCCATCAAGGAAACGAGGAGATCCTGCAGTTGCGAGAGCAAACTGACCGCAATCAGAAGCGCGACGGCAAGCGCCATGATCGCGGTGGAGGAGCGAGCCGCGCTCTCGGGCATCAGCGCCGCCAAGAACGGCAGGAGCGGATGACTTCCGATCGCGCTGTCGACTGCGATCTTCAGGGGCAGAGGAACCAGCAGACTTATAGGCATCGCCAATATGCTCAACAGGGATACGCCCAGCAGATGGAGCCAATACGGCCGGGCTTGAAGCATGATCCGCGCGAAGAGGGTCTTCTCCGTAGGAAGGTGATGCTTCCCACCGTTCGAGTTGGTCGAACCGGAGAAATCTCTGTTCATGCCAACCCCGCCGTTAGGACGTCAGCTGCCGTTTGAACCGCATCCACACTGATCCCTTGCAGAATCACAGCGCACGCACCGCCGCAGTTCCGGATTGTTTGGTAGATCGAGACGAGCGCTCCGGAGCCGAGCACCAGACAAATCAGCCATGCTCCATCCAGTCCTAGCACTTCGGCCTCACTCGATAGCGCACGTATTGGGTTCCAGCACCGTGGTCCTCGACCGCCATCAGCAAGCGGGCCCGACCCCAAATCCCGCCTTGGATCTCGAGATCCCAATCATCGCACTCCCCGCCTCGTTGCACGGGGACACCTCGACTCCGCAAGTCGTCTTCAATGCGCTTCAACCTTGCTTCGGGGGCCTGCCACTTCTCTGTCCACACCGCCAGCTTTTTCTGCATCGGGATCACAAAGCCGGCAGGAACACGACTGCGCCAAAACTTGAGACCATGCCTTAGACGACCATGCAGTCGCGCCGCCGGCTGAAGCATGTGTAAATACGCAGTCAGAAGCTTGAGCCGGAAATGCGAGCCCGGGCCTTGAAAGCGGCTCCGTGCCGCGGCGGCCCACGCATTAACGATCGGGGTTCCCGCCGAGACCGCGAGCAGCGGCAGGGCCAGAAGCAGTGGCCTCCAATGAATACCCAGCACGCTGAGCAAAGCCAGGGATAGATTGGCCAAATACCACTCCGGCATTAGGAGTACAGATTGATAATATCCCGACCCTGTTTCGTAGAGAGATTGAAAGGGAGCGCTCCCCCACTGGCCGTAATAAATCCGGGTCGCGGTTCGCAGGATACCCGTGCGTCCCGGGCCATAAACACGCCCGCGCCATGTAAGGTGTCCGACGGAATTGTATTTCTTTGGCCATTTCTTCTCCAGAAGGGCTTCTGCCTTGCCGTATCCCGTCTGCTGTCGCCAATAGGCCCGCAACGAATTCCGGCGGCGGTGCCACACCTGTGCGGAGGGGCTGAAGCCCAGCTTCCATCCGCGCTCTTGCAAACGCCAGCACATGTCGACGTCGTCGCCGGCGACCCGGAACTGCACGTCGAAGCCGCCCACGGCTTCCAGCGCGGATCGCAGAAACGCCATGTTGCAGCCGGGAATGTGCTCTGCCTCGGTATCCGTAAGCAGAACGTGTTGCGGCCCCCCCGGGGACCTAGCCACGCATGCAGCGATGGGTCCATCGTCCGGTGGCGGGATATTCGGGCCCCCCACTCCGGCATAGTCACCACTCCGGAACGTCTCGGCGAGGTAAGTGAGCCAGTCCGGATCTGGATAAGCGTCGTCGTCGATGTAAGCGACAATCTCACCCTTTGCCGCCTGCCATCCGACATTTCGGGCATGGCTTAATCCGCGGTTCGGCGTACGCAAGAGCGTGACGTCGTATTGGGCTGCAATCGCCGCCGTTTCGTCCTCGGAGCCGTCGTCGACGACGATGACCTTGAAAGCCGGGTAGCGGAGCTTCGAGACAGCCTGCAAACATTCGCCAATGGTGCGACTGCCGTTGAAACTGCAGACCACGACCGAAAACGGGGGCCAGCCCAAATCCGCCGGGAAGGGTGTTTCGGAAAAGGCATTCCGGAGGGCCGACAAGGCAAGCTTGGGAGTCCGATCACGACGCGTAATTCCGAATTCCCAATCATCGACCTCCGCGCCGGCGCGGTGCCATTCGTCGGTCCATGAAAAGACGAAGACGCCGGCACATCCTGATGCAAATGTGCTCCGGACCTGCCAGTCCAAGACTTCGGCTTGTCTGGTCTCGCCATTGCGCAGGCTGTCCAGGCCGACTTCGCTCATGATCAGCGGTCGGTCGCCAGAAATATTCTGGAGGCGAGCAATATAGGCTCTCAGCCGCTCTTCTGACTCGAGATAGACGTTGAAAGACAGGAGATCAAGAAACGGCAGATCCAGGTATTCGGTCGACGGATAGTTCACATATGTGACTAGGCCGCACGAATCTGCCTGCTTAATGGCGCGATATATCCGGTGGAGATAGCGCTCTACCCGCCGCCGCCCAAGCCAGCGAGCCACGGGCGCGGGAATTTCATTACCGATGGCGTAACAGAGCAGGGCTGGGTGCCCGGAGACGGCCCGAACCTTGCTTTGCACGATTTCTTCAACGTCGGGCGCTTCCTTTCTGTCGATCAGATATCCGACGAACTGTTCCGCCGACAGGCCCACCATGACGCGCAAACCCTGGCGCAACGCGGCGTCCAGGAGAGAACGAGGTGGCGTCGTGTGGGGAATTCGGACGGCATTGAAGCCGTTGGCGGCCATTTGACCAAAGTCAGACTCAATCCTCAGAAACTCCTGGTACTCTCGTCTCTGATCATCTGGACGAAATGCCCCGTAACTTACCCCTTTCACGTAGAACTTTTCATCGCCTGCAAATAGGAACTTTCCCTTGACCTCAAGGCGAACGGGTGGCTGCTCGGTTTCGTTCCTCGGTCGGATTCGAGGACCTCTGAGAAGTGCATCGGTTTGCAGCATGATCCTATTCCTTCCCGCTTCGCCAATTCAAAAGTCGGCCGCGGGCCGCTCGCAGTTTTTGCGAGCTGCAAGTCCCAGATCCAAAGAAATTAAGGCGCGTGCGGGCGCGCTGCCTTCGATGATGCGAGTCTCATCCCAGCCCGACTCGCCCGCTCTCCAGAGCATAGATGCGGCATGCCTCGCAGGGCTTTCTGGTGCCAGTCCCAAGCGGTACGCACGATAGTGAGCAGATCGGATTTCCCGGGCCTCCATCCCAGCAGGGCCTGGCCAAGCTGTGGGTTGGCAATCAGCGCCGGCGGATCGCCTGGCCGGCGAGGACCCTCGCTGACAGGAACGCGCCTGCGGCTGATTGTTTCGACGGCAGAAATCACATCGCGGATCGAGTGACCACGACCGGTCCCCAGATTGACGCAGGCGCTCGCTCCTTCTGCGAGAAGATGATCGAGCGCTTTGACGTGAGCGCTCGCGAGATCGCAGACGTGCACATAATCGCGCACGGCCGTGCCGTCGGGCGTGTCGTAATCGGTTCCAAAGAGCTCAAGAAATGGAATCTTTCGCTGCGCCGCCGCGATGACGAGCGGGATGAGGTGGGTCTCGGGTGTGTGGTCCTCTCCGATCTCCCCATCGGGATCGGCCCCGGCAGCATTGAAGTAGCGCAGATTCATGTGCCGCAGGCCGTAAGCCCGCTCGTACCAATTCAGGACGTTTTCCACGAACAGTTTCGAGATACCATAGGGATTGATCGGGTTTTGCGGATGATCCTCGGCGATCGGCAGCCTGTGCGGCACGCCGTAGGTGGCGCACGACGAGGAGAATACGATTTTGTGAGCGCCCGCATCCAGCAGCGCGTCCAGTAAGGCAAGCGTCTTGCTGACGTTGTTCTCGAAATACTTGCGCGGCTGTTCGACCGACTCGCCGACGTAAGCGTGAGCGGCAAAGTGAATGGTTGCGCGAATCTTGAAGCGTTTGACCGTTTTCCTCACGAGCGCGCGGTCGCCGATATCGCCCACGATCAGCGGTCCCCATTTCACTGCCCAGCGGTGACCGACGCTCAGATCATCGAGGACGATCGGATCGTGGCCGGATGCTGCAAGAGCTTTGCAGGTGTGACTGCCGATATAACCGGCTCCGCCCGTGACCAGGATGTTCATTCGCATGGGCGATTTCCCCAGAGGCGATTTCGCCAGATTGAACGCGGACTTCGCTTTTCCACTCCAGTCGCGGCTATGGTGTGTCGGACTAAACTCACGCGAGCGTCACGCAACTCTCATAACGGATCAAGACCAATCACGGAAATTCAACAGCTATTCAGTGGTAATCATTTTTTGACGCCGCGATACCTGCGACCCACGCCAAAAGCCAATGCGCCATATATTGCGATAGCGTCGCCCAGGTTGATGGGACTGACACCAACTCCAAGAATGTCGACCCGGTCGTCGCGGATTGAGCCGACCGGCCTTAACTGGCGACTTTCCATACGATCTTCTTTGCTTCGTTGGGGCTCGAGAGCAGGCGATCGAAATAGCGGATGGTCCGGCTCAGGCCTTCCTTGAGCTGCACCGCAGGCAGCCAATGCAAGATCTGTTTGGCGCGGGTGATGTCGGGGCAACGCTGTCGGGGGTCGTCCTGTGGCAGCGCTCGGAACTCGAGCGGCGATCGCGAACCAGTGAGGGACAGGATCAGCTCGGCCAGCTCCAAAATGGTCACTTCGCAGGGATTGCCGAGATTGACCGGTCCTTCGATGTTGCCCTCGACATTCATCAGACGCGTGAGGCCGTCGACCAGATCGTCGACATAGCAGAACGATCTCGTCTGCGACCCCGAGCCATAGATGGTGATCGGCTCGTTGTTCAGCGCCTGGATGATGAAGCTGGAAACGACGCGCCCATCCTGCGGATGCATGTTGGGCCCGTAGGTATTGAAGATGCGCGCCACCCTGATGGCGAGCCGATGCTGACGCTTGTAATCGTAGAACAGCGTCTCGGCGCAGCGTTTGCCTTCGTCATAACAGCCGCGCGGGCCCGCCAAATTAACGTGACCGCGGTACTCCTCAGTCTGCGGATGGACGTCGGGATCTCCGTATACCTCGCTGGTGGACGCCTGCAAAATGCGCACACGCAAGCGCTTGGCGAGACCCAACATGTTGATCGCTCCAATGACGCTCGTCTTCGTCGTTTGAACCGGATCATGCTGATAGTGGATTGGGGAGGCCGGACAGGCGAGATTGTATATCTCGTCGACCTCGACATAGAGAGGAAAGGTCACGTCGTGGCGCATGATCTCGAAGGCAGACTCGCCGAGCAGTGGTTCGATGTTGCGGCGCGTACCTGTGAAATAGTTATCAACGCAGAGAACCTGGCATTCTTGCTCGAGCAATCGTGCGCACAGATGCGAGCCCAGAAAGCCTGCACCACCTGTAACAAGAACCCGCTTTTTCATAACGCACCTCGCACTTGACGCAGCTCTCACTTGCTATTTTCGGCAAGCTCTCCCTGCGGGTTGGAGATTGTGACCAGTGCGGCGAAGAATGAGAAGTGCGCATTGGAGCAGCGCCGAACATTAGTGATCGAAGACGGGTTACTTGCGCATACCCAAAAGGGGTACTCCGGCTTCGTACTCACTATTCACGCCAAGTGGCGCGCGCCCGGCCGCTAGCCTATGTCGGCGACGGGCCGCTCGGTTACGATGTTGCAGCGTTTTCGCGATTGCGCCGCACATTCCTGGATAGCTAGTTCCTGCGAACGCAAAGGCTTCAACTCCGATTGCGCGCATTGCTGGACGGGAAGCGCGCAAGGCGTAGCGACCTTTGCTTCCCGCTCGGTCCACGGCGTTCGAAACGACGTGACGGGTTCAATTTGCAACTGCTCTCCGCAGTTCGTAAGCCCTCGCGCATGCCTTCGAGCGCCTTTTTCTAGAATGCGCCCCGCTGCCTCGGCGGCACGTGATATCGGCGCGTCCTTGTTCAACGATAGGTGAGTGCGCGTGCCATTGTAGTAGTCCATGTAGGACAGCAGCACATGGCGCAGATGGCGTTCGCCGAGATCAGGCTCTGCGTGCCAATCATGTTCATCACAGGCGTGAGATTGTAGGCGAGGACGTGCAACGCCATCTCGGCGGCGACGTTTCGGCAGCCACTTCATGAGGAAGTGCGTCGCGCCCATGCGTGCCTTGATCGTGTCGAAGGGATGCGCGCCATCAGCGCCAAGAATGCGATGCTCACTGCAACGCTTTGAAACGATCGCATGACTATCCTCCTGGTCAATCACGGAGCGCATGCAAAGTTGTTTCAGGCTGTCGAAAAATCGCGCCCGCGGCCATCAATCTAAACTACAATTCGCTCCCGACATAGTCGATATCCGGCCAACCGGCATGCCATCGCCCACCACGTCGTAATCAGTGTCTTTCCACTCGACGGTTGGCCACGAGATCCAGGAACACACATTGTCCCAAATGACGGCGATACGAGTCGACGCGTTCCATTGTCCTATCAGGCGATGAGCTAGAAGGTTTCTAGCTCGGCGCCAAGCGCGGGGGTAAGAGTGTGAGTAAGTACTTCGAAGATCCAAGTAGACGTTAGCTCACAAGAGAAGCCGATGTGTGCTGTTGTGACGGTTCGCGAGCTGCCAATGCATTGGACTGGGAGAAGAACGTGGGCGTGCTGGTTCTTTCGCCCATGTCTCATAGGGGTCAAACCGAGAAGACCTCAGTAGAGCAAATGTTTTCCGCTCTTCCTCCAATAGCGGACATTCCTGGGCGCTATCGCTGAGAGCTCCCAGTGTTGCTAGAGAGTCTGTTACTGAGCGGTTCTTTCATCTAATTGACCCCGACGGCCACAAACTCAGTTTCGCTCGACCTTTGCTCCCGGTTTCCGTCCAATAGCAGCTCGAAGCGACCTGCCATTCCAAGAGGCGGCAGGTGAGCGTATGGTGCTCCGATTATCCGCTGAACCTGGGAGGCAATCATGCAGTTCAGGACAACCGGACTATTGTTGCTCGGCGCGATGGCG
>WNGQ01011499.1_pt1 | contig 10199 bp, 7 predicted proteins | sample 5407661 | NCBI WGS metagenome assembly WNGQ01 (sample SAMN13153382, study PRJNA577476) | soil metagenome | isolation source: 60 cm soil or saprolite under Garry oak tree replicate 2 | place: USA:California | collected 2016-06-15 | reverse complement strand
TGCGGGATCTGCACAAACGCCTGGTTATTGCGCTTGCCCATCTCGACCTCTTGCTTCCAAAACGCGTTTTTCCCGCTGATGAGGATGCCGATACCCTCAGCCACCAACAATCCAATGATGGCTTTCGAGGCCTGATGCAACTGATGCTTGATCCGACGATTGCGCTTGTCGGTGATGGCCTCGAGGTGATGGGACGTGAAGCGGTTCTCCTTGGCGAGCTTCTTTTGCAGATGTGCGCGGTGCTTGTTGTAGCCTTGGTTGATCGACTTGAGCACACGACCGTTAACGAGGACGGGCACAAAGCCCGGCTTGTTTGAAGTTATCACGGCTAGGTTATTCACGCCAAGGTCCAGGGCAGCGCACAGAGAAGGATCAACCGAGGCCTGCTCGGCTTTTCGCTCGTAGACGACTTCTAGCACATAATGTGTGCCACGCGGGACCACGCGGGCCTGGACAATGCTCTCTTGCTTCTGGCGCGTTTTCACCAGCTCTCCCAGTGCAGAGAGGGAGAGCAGGCCACGTTTCAACCCCCGTTGAGAGATCGCCCCTTTCTCATACACGAGCAGATTGCGCCCTTGGGTTTTGTGCTTGTACTTGGGCAATTGAGGGCGACCCAAGAACTGCTCCGGGTGCTCGCGCCACTGGGCCATGGCCTCGAAAAAGGCCACCCAGGCCTTGTGAAGCTGGATGAGCACTTGATTGCTCACTTTACGCGGAAGGGCCTGATAGGCTTCATGGGACTTGATTTGCTGAAAAACCTTGACATGATCGAGATAGATGCCTTGGTGAATGAAGGATTGACGCACCACGTAGTTGGCGGCGTTCCAGAGATTTTTTGAAGCAAAGGCGGCCTGATCGAGCACTGCATAGGACGGATCGTTCTTGCTCAGGATATGCTGCTCCACCAGGTGCATCAGGATGCCTCCCCATGGCGGGCAGACAGCTGCCGCTTGCCCTCCTCGGCATACTCAGGAGAACGTGCGGCTCTCTGCACAGAGACCCGGCGACGTATGCCTCTGCCAGCCTTACTGACTCCAACCTGCCCTGCCCATTCTTCCAGATGCCTCTCATCCTCTGTCAGGTGGTGGCGGATAGCATTCACCGTCTCAGTGACGATGATCGTTCCCGATGGAGCCTGATAGCCCTGAATAGCTCCATCCCGAAACCAGCGTAGGGCCGTTCGATAATTGTTGCCTTGTTGTTTGGCATACTGACGTAACTTCATAGGCGTAATATAGAACAGATGTGCACATTTGTCAACGTCTGACATCATTTCTTGAGAACGTTTATTACACTCCTTTTTCTCAGGAGCAGCAAAAACGTTTTTGCTGCTCCTGGGAGAGTATCTCATCTTTTTGTCAGAAATAAATCGTCCCTCTAGCCAGAATAGTCCTGTCCTTTTGAACAGCAGTTTGGCTGGGTCAGACCCCTGACGAACAACCCTTTCTTCGCCTCGCAAAAAGAAAGACAGGAAGAAACAATAATCATCCAGGAGCCAAATGACTACCAACGACTGCATCAACACCACCAACAAACATCAACATAAGCTCCACAACTCCAAAATAATAGCGAGCGTTTTGCTCGCTATCTGCCCCAAATACCGAGCCCACCTGAAACACTTGAAACACCTGATACTCTCGAAACTCTGAAACAGTGAGCCACTTCCACTCAAACTTGTCTGATACACCTGATACTCTTGATACTCTTGATACTCTTGATACTCTTGATACTCTTGATACTCTTGAAACCCTGAAACAGTGAGCCACTTCCACTCAAACCTGTCTGATACACTTGATACACCTGATACACTTGATACACCTGATACTCTTGATGCTCTTGAAACCCTGAAACAGTGAGTCACTTCCACTCAAACTTGTCTGATACACCTGATACTCTTGATACTCTTGATACTCTTGACATTCTGTTTGAGGAAAAGACTGCTGGCTCACACGCAGCCCGATATACTTGATACACCTGATACAGCAAGGTCCGTGTTTTGTCCTCACGACCACCAGAAATTCGCATAACATGAACAGGCCATAGGGGCCGATTTATCGGCCCCCACACCCCTACACTCGCACGCCCACAACCATTTCATACACCCACACTCCCAAAAAAACTATTTACATTCCCCTCCCAATATGGTATCATCTAACGTGCCCAGGGGATGTAGCTCAGCTGGGAGAGCGCGACAATCGCACTGTCGAGGCCAGGGGTTCGAGCCCCCTCATCTCCACCTGTTCGTGCCATCCAAAAGTACCCCGAATGCCTTGCAAATCGCAAAGGCCTATGGTATAGTATAGGCACACTAGCAGACAAAAGCGTTGAGCAGGAGTAGTAGGTCAACATACACTACAGAGAGTAGCCGGGCGGTGCGAGGCTACAAATCAATTTGACCGAACTCGCCTGTGAGCAATACGTGTGAAGCTTTTAACCAATAGCACCTGGAAAAAAGCCAAGCATTTGTCGGGACGCCCGTTATAGCGTACAATGAGTGTACATCAATCACTCTCAATCTTCAGCACAGCAACCAGTATGGGCCTGTAGCGCAGCTGGAAGAGCGCATCCATGGCATGGATGAGGTCAGGGGTTCGAGCCCCCTCAGGTCCACCAGCTTTATCTTAAAAGCTGAGATTGAGCATTGATGACAATTCAGGGTGGTACCACGGAAAAGCCTTTCGTCCCTAGCGGATGAAAGGTTTTTTTAATAGTATTATTCATCGTTTTATTGGCTCGACGGGGAGAGGAAAACACAATGATTACACGAACCCGCTATAATCCAAAAGAAATTGAACAAAAATGGCAAACACAATGGGAAAATGAACAACTGTATCATGCTCCCGATGACTCACTTAAACCAAATTTCTATCATCTCGTGATGTTTCCTTACCCATCCGGCGATCTACATATGGGCCACTGGTACAACTACTCGCCCTTTGACGCCTACGGACGCTTCAAGCGCATGCATGGCTATAACGTCATGCAGCCCATCGGTTTCGACGCCTTTGGACTGCCCGCCGAGAACGCCGCCATCAAGCACGGCGTGCAGGCGCGCACCTGGACACTGGCAAACATCGACAAAATGCGCAAACAACTGCGCTTGATGGGCGCTCAGTGGGACTGGCAGCGTGAAGTCGTCACCTGCCTGCCCGACTACTACAAGTGGACGCAGTGGCTGTTCCTGCAATTCTATAAACACGGCCTGGCCTATCGTACCAAGGCGCCTGCGAACTGGTGTCCTGGCTGCAACACGGTCCTGGCGAATGAACAGGTGCTGCCCGATGGTACTTGTGAACGCTGTGGCAGTATCGTCATTCGCAAAGAGATCGACCAGTGGCTGCTGAAAATCACCGATTACGCCGAAAGGCTGCTGGACTTTGCCGTAGAGGATTGGCCCGAAAAGACCATGACCATGCAGCGCAACTGGATTGGACGCAGCGAGGGTGCCGAGATTCGCTTCACAGCCTTAATCGATTGGCAGCAGGAAGAGATTCCCGTCTTTACCACTCGTCCAGACACGATCTACGGGGTCACCTTCTTCGTGCTGGCCCCCGAGCATCCCTGGGTCGAGAAAATCACAACGCCCGATCAGAAGGCGGCGGTGGAAGCCTACGTAGACCATGCGCGACATATGACCGAGATCGAGCGCACCAACGTGGAGAAGGAGAAAACCGGCGTCTTCACCGGCGGCTATGTCACCAATCCCGTCAACGGCGAAAAAGTTCCCGTCTGGATCGCTGACTACGTGCTGATGGGCTACGGCTCAGGCGCCATCATGGGCGTTCCAGCGCATGACCAGCGCGACTTCGAGTTTGCCCGCAAGTTCAATATACCCATTCGCGAAGTCATTCGCGCCGAGGACGAGGCGCCCAGCGATCCCGCCACGTGGTCAGAGGCCAAAAAGCACCTGGGCGTGATGGTCAACTCCGGTCCGTTCGATGGCACGACCGCCGATGAGGCAATTGCCAAAGTGACGCAATACATTGAGGAAAATGACTTCGGCAAGTTCATGGTCACCTACCGCCTGCGCGACTGGCTGATCAGCCGCCAGCGCTACTGGGGCACGCCCATCCCTATCGTGTACTGCCCAACGCATGGTATGGTTCCCGTACCAGAGGAGCAACTACCTGTCTGGCTGCCTGAGCACGTCGAGTTCAAGCCGACCGGCGAGTCACCGCTGCGCTACGAACCGGAGTTCCTGAACACCACCTGCCCGCTGTGTGGAGGTCCCGCCACCCGCGAAGCCGATACCATGGATACCTTCATCTGCTCGTCCTGGTACTTCCTGCGTTACGTCGACCCGCGTAACAGCAAGCAGGCGTGGAGCAAGGAAAAAATGCAGCATTGGCTGCCTGTCGACCAGTATGTCGGTGGCGTTGAGCACGCCATCATGCACCTGCTGTACGCGCGCTTCTTTGTCAAGGCGCTGCACGACATCGGATACCTGGATTTTGACGAGCCATTTATGCGCCTGTACCACCAGGGTATGGTGCTGGGTGCCGATGGACAAAAGATGTCCAAGTCACGCGGCAACGTCGAGGCGCCCGATAAGTACGTTGCCAAATATGGCGCGGACACCATCCGCTGCTATATGATGTTCATTGGCCCATTCGATGCCGGCGGCTCCTTCAAGCCCGACAACTTAGAAGGCGTCTGGCGCTTCCTGAATCGCTTCTGGAGCGTCATCAGCGACAACTGGATTGAGGGCAAGGTCAGCGATAAAGAGACTAGCGAAAGCAAGGCCATCGAACGCCTGCGCCACAAAACCATCAAGCGCGTCACCGAAGACCTGAGCAACTTCCGCTTCAACACGGCCCTGGCCGCGCTAATGGAGTGTAACAACGTCCTGGTAAAACAACAGAACGCGCCGGTGGCCCAGACCAGGGCCTACCGCAAAGCCCTGGAGACGATGATGCAACTGCTGGCCCCCCTGGCGCCGCACATCACCGAAGAGCTGTGGCACATCACCGGCCATACCGGCAGCATCCATATGACCGATTGGCCGAGCTACGACGAGGCAATGACTCAGGATGAGACCTTCACCCTGGTCATCCAGGTTAACGGCAAAGTGCGCGAACGCATCGACGTCTCTGCCGACATCAGCGAAACAGATGCACGCGGCCTGGCGCTGACAAACCCCAGAGTCGCCTCATTTATCGGTGACAACACCGTACAAAAAGTCATCTATATTCCAGGCCGCCTGGTAAACATCGTAGTCCGTAATCCTTAACTCATCACAATAACACCGCAAGAGTCGCCCGCACCATACAACGCCTCCCACCCCCGCTTCACGAATGTGAAGCGCCAATCGTGTATAGTAGGGATGACCCTTGCGGTCGTCCAATACGCATCAACCTCAGCTGCCTCACCGTGTCCCCCTGAGCCGCAGCGAAGGGTCTGTCTCCTTGGGCCTCCAGATGCTTCGCTGCCCTCAGCATGACAGGTTCCCCTTGTCACCCTGAGCCGCAGCGAAGGGTCTGTCTGGATGGGCCTCCAGATGCTTCGCTGCGCTCAGCATGACAGCACTGTCCTCCTGCCGCGCCCTCGCCCCCACAGCATTAGATGGGTTTTTGGGTTTTTCTTAGGTTGATGCGTATTGGACGACCCTTGCGGTCGTCCTGTTCGCTCGCGGTCGCCCTACCCATTTGTAACCCCCCAACGTTGTTATAAATAGAAACGAAAGAAACCCTACCCGTCAGCTATAGTCTTGTACGTCTGTAATGCACAAGAAATTCCACCTTCAAAAGTGGAACCAACTACGAATTCAGACGTATATACAACACAAAGCAAAAACACAACTTTGTGAGACATTTCACACAGAACATGTCGAATAGTAGATAGTTATTCTACCGGCTTCCGCTTATGCTTAGTATGTAAGGAATAAGTAGAAGAGAGGAAGCGTTAACACAGGTAATCAGGCCAACCTGGTATTTGAAAAAATACCATCCTGAACGTCTAGTTAAGTATAACAAACTCTGAAATTGGCTGGGCAACTACTAACCTGATAACTAAACAATTGAAAAACGGCAATAAGCTATAGCGGACAGCCTGGAGTAGGCAGAAGGACATTAATTATGCATCCGCAAATCCATTCTGAAGAGCACCTGATAACAATCACCGACACAGAAACAACCGAAATGGACACACTCACCCAGAGCGGCTTTACTTCTGACGAAATCCTCTCTCTACTCTGGCTCCGCCAATGGTACCAGAACGGTGGTAGTGACCGCACGGAAGTAATCCGTCACCTGGAATTTCTCAAACTGCTTGTATTGACCGGCAAAATCGAATTGTGATCTAACCACATCCTGGTACCTCTTGTGACGCCAGGATGTGTAATATAAAAGAGAAGGGCACCCCTGCGGGTGCCCTTCTTCATACCCATTGGCAGAGAAATAAGCTTCCACACCATTCCTGGATAGTCTGACCTTAATAATGGACGCATCAAAAAGCAAATACTGGTAATTTTCTCTAAAAAATGTTGCGAATGCACTACTTCCTACGTCACATGAATCAAACGATGATGTATGCTCATCACCATCAGTGGCAGTCTTCCATCTCTTCACAAACACAGGATATAACCAGAAGGGGACCATTTACGTAAATACAAATAACAAACAAATGTAGGGGTTCCACCAATAACCAGGGATCGGAATCACATTAGAATCAGGCACACACGTGTATAGTAGGGTCGACCCTTGCGGTCGACCTGACCCCGGTCAACCTGGCACGGTGGTGGCACTGGTGGCCCCGGCACCGTTGGGATTCCACCAATAACCAGGGATCGGAATCACATTAGAATCAGACACACACGTGTATAGTAGGGTTGACCCTTGCGGTCAACCTGGCCCCGGTCGACCTGGCACCGGTCAACCTGGCGCGGTGGTGGCCCCGGCAATATATTGGCCCCGGTCAACCTGGTACCGCCGGGGTCCATGCAGCAAAAATAGAATAAGTCAGTAAGGAAAACTATGCGTATCATACTCTACCTGGGAAAAGGTGGTGTGGGCAAAACAACCATCTCTGCCGCCACAGCTGTTCGTTCTGCAATGATGGGCAAACGCACCCTCGTCGTCAGTACTGATCTTGCCCACAGCCTGGCCGATTGCTTGAATAGACCTCTTACTTCAGAACCAAAAGAATTGGCTCCGAATCTCTGGGCGCAGGAAGTCAACGCCCTCGACGAGATGCGCCGGGGTTGGAGCAAGCTACAGGATTCAGTCAGTAAGGCGTTGCGCAATCGCGGCATAGACTCTGTGATGGCGGAAGAACTCGCCCTCATTCCTGGTATGGATGAAATCGTCAGCCTGGTTAACATCTACCGTAATGCCCGTGAAGGAAACTTCGATGTTGTCGTCATTGATGCTGCACCCACCGGCGAAACCGTGCGCCTCCTCAGTATGCCTGACACCTTTCAGTGGTATGCCGGCCGCATCATGAACCTACAAAGCGGCACGCTTGGCCTCGCCCGACCACTGATCAAGGCGTTCTTGCCCTCCGCGGAAATACTGGATGCCGTCAATGAGCTGAGCGAACGAGTGAAGGTGTTGCGCGAGGTGTTGGGCAATCCCGATATTAGCTCATATCGCCCGGTCGTTAATCCTGAACGTATGGTCATCAAAGAAGCCTTACGGGCCGAAACCTATCTCGCCCTCTTTGGCTATCCTATCGATGCCGTCATCTGCAACCGTGTACTCGCAAAAAGTGAGTATCACGACACGTTCATGCAAGAGCTTTACCACAACCAGACAAAGTTTCTCCGGCAAATACATAACACCTTCGCACCACTCCCCATCTGGGAGGCCCCCTATTATCCTCACGAAATTATCGGCATTTCACCGCTTGTCAAGTTTGCAGATGTCGTCTTTGGCGATCAGGACCCCACCCAGGTCTACTATCGTGGAAAAATTCAAGAGGTCACGCGCCAGGGGGATGCCTATATCCTGCGTTTACCTCTCCCGCATGTCGAGATGGACAAGGTGCTCATGACCAGGAAGGGTGACGAGATGATCATCGAGATCGGTAACTTCAAACGCGATATCACTCTGCCCTCTGTCCTGGCAACCCAGGAGGCAACAATGGCACGCTTTGTCAACAAGGCCCTGGAGATTCACTTTAAAGCACCCCTGCTGGGGCAAACCACCACAGTACCTGAGTGCAGGAATAAAGAGTGATGGAAATGGAAGTAACTGCCTGGCGCAAGCTATTGGAAAACATCATCGCAGACGCACAGGAAAGACAGCGGATCGCCAACAGGTTAGGCGTCAATCCCGCCACGCTTGTGCGCTGGACCAGGGGAGAGACGAACCCCCGGTATGAGAATCTGCAACGCCTCCTGAAAGCCCTTCCCGAACAGCAAGAGACCCTTACTCAGCTACTCTTAGAGGAATTCCCGACCTTCGACATGCCAGTGGGCGAGGATATATCCGAACAGATTGTAGTCTGCGCCAAAACACCGGGCGCGGTACTCCCCCCTGGAATACCTATCTCGATCAGGCGCTGTTGTTCCTCGGCATCGAATCCCTGGCAGGCTACGCCGTTTCCGTAGGACATCTTGTCACCGTGCAGAGTCGTACTGAACAGACGTTTACGCCAGTCCGTTGGGAGGAGTGGGAGAAGAGTGCCGTAGCCAGCCCTATACTCCTGGGAGGGCGTGTCGCGGGTTGCTTGATTATCTCCAGTACACAACCAGGCTATTTCCTTGAGTTTCGACAGAAACTCATTGAGCAATACACAGAGTTGTTAACACTAGCATTCAGATCGGAGGAGTTCTATGCGCTCCGGGATATTGAACTCAGTCTGATGCCTTCCCAGGAGACACAACGACTCCGTTTCTCTCAGTTTCGCCAACGTGTCTCAGATGTATTGCGAGAGGCATCTCAAAAGCAGCACCCCGTCACGGTGAGGGAAGCAGAACAAATCGTCTGGGCAGACCTCGAGGCGGATTTGCTTGCTCTGCCCATTTCCCACCACAGTTAAGCTGTATGAGCGCAAGCTACATACCACTATAGAGGGAGTTATTCAATGTCTACATCATCTTCTGATATCCCTGGCAGTAAGATCCACTTCGTCGCCGATACCGAGAGCGGTGGGACGATGACGTGGCTGCTCAATTTCGATAAGATCATCAATAATGGGTTTAGGGGGACGCTCTCTGAGCGCCCAGACTTCTCCGGGATCAAGACCATCCTCGATCTCGCCTGCGGTCCCGGTGGCTGGGTGCTCGAAGTGGCACGCGAGCATCCTGACATCAAGGTAACCGGCATCGACATCAGTGTGTCCATGATTCAGTTCGCAAAGGCACAGTCTGTTTCACGTAGCTATGGAAATGCCAGCTTCACGGTCATGGATGTAAAACAACCACTAATCTTTGAGGATGCATCATTCGACCTGATCAATGAACGGACACTCTTTGGAGTCATGGCGCCCAGCGAATGGCCGCAGTTGCTTACCGAATGCATGCGGATTCTGCGTCCTGGCGGAATCATCCGTCTCACAGAGCTGGAAATGCCGGTGACAACTTCCCCAGCACTCAATGAGTTGTGGCACATCGCTGCAAGGACATTTTACGAAACAGGACGGAGCTTTTCTGTGGATGGGCGGCATATCGGGATTACTCCCGTGCTCAAGCGCTTGTTGCGCGACGCCGGCTTCCAGGATGTCAAGCACCAGGGGCATGTCATGGATATCTCATCAGGAGCAGCCGATTTCGAAGGCTTCTGGCGCAATTTCGTCTACATCTTCGAATTGGCAAAACCCTTTCACCTTAAAACCAAAGGGCTCACCGAACCAGAGTACGATCGGCTCTACCAACAAATGCAGGCAGAAATGCTCGCGAGCGATTTCTGTGGGCTCTGGACATACGTGACAGCCTGGGGAGAAAAGCCGCAGTAACACGAAGGTCTGGGCAGATGTCGCTTGACACCTGTTCCACAAACCCACTATAGTAGAAGGGCAGAAAAAATAAGACAGTGGATTGCGAACCATTTGCTTTATGCCGGACACAACCAATAATGCCCTCACCCAATTCGTTGAGCGAGCACGCAAAGTTCTTCAACATGAACAGCGCACGAACCACCAGGATCAGGCCATCAAGCCTGGTGGTTTAGAACTCTTTGTCGTACGCTGGGCCGACCAGGCCAGTAACGCCTGTAAAGAAGCCGGTCTTGACCCGCGCCCTATTCATTCCTTTACCGAAT
>WNGQ01011076.1_pt1 | contig 10200 bp, 8 predicted proteins | sample 5407661 | NCBI WGS metagenome assembly WNGQ01 (sample SAMN13153382, study PRJNA577476) | soil metagenome | isolation source: 60 cm soil or saprolite under Garry oak tree replicate 2 | place: USA:California | collected 2016-06-15 | reverse complement strand
TTCTACGCGTCGGGATTCAATTCGTGCATCCCGGCACTGGGCCGGGATGACGACCCGAATCAGCCGACGATCTCGTCTGCCGAGAAAAACTGCGCGATCTCGACCGCCGCGGTTTCCGGGCCGTCGGAGCCGTGCACCGAGTTCTCGCTGATCGAGCGCGCGTGGAGCTTGCGGATGGTTCCGGGATCGGCTTTGGCCGGATCGGTGGCGCCCATGAGCTCCCGATATTTGACGATCGCGTTCTCGCCTTCGAGCACCTGAACGACCACCGGCCCGGAAATCGTGGATTCCACCAGCTCGGAAAAGAACGGGCGCTCGCGGTGGACCGCATAGAACGTCTCGGCCTCTTCCCGCGTCATGCGCACGCGTTTTTGCGCCACGATGCGCAGCCCCGCGGCTTCGATCATGGCGTTGATCGCGCCGGTCAGATTGCGCCGGGTCGCATCGGGCTTGATGATCGAGAAGGTGCGCTCGATCGCCATCTCGGCCTTCCTGTTGCGGGGGAGAACCGTCGGAATTTTTGGGCTTATAACGGCGGCGTCCGCAGCCAGCAAGGCTCGGCCATGGCCGGCGGCGCACTACAGCCCAGGCGCCGGAGCGTCTCGGGTTTTGCCGCAATCGCCCGGCATCGTATCCTCGCCACGATCGCCGCGTTGCCGGCAAGCCGAGCGGCGGACGTCTTCGCATTGCTGCCGGCGCGGCGCTGGAGCAAAATGCGCCCCATCGCCGGTCTGGTGCGAACGGCCCGAAACGGATCTCGAGGAATGGCGAGCAAGGTTTCCCGCCAGTCAGCCGCGACGGCAGCCGCAGCGCTGTTGCTGGCGCTCGCGGCATGCTCCTCGCCCAATGAGCAGGCCTCCGATGCGGATCTCAGAACGAAATTGCGCCTCACCAAGCCGGACTGGGCCCAGGCCGTGACCCCCACGATCCGTGCGGCAAGGCCGCTGGGACCGGATGATTTCGTGGGACCGGATGGACGATGCGCCGGCGATCCCGCCCCCGCGGACGGACCATCGGGGCCGGGCGCGCTCTATTTCCAGGCCGGCCCCGAAGCGGGCCCCGCGCCGGCGCCGCTCGCGCCGGGATCGGCGCAGCCTGGCGGCTCGCGGCCCGGCCCAGGGATCGCGCTCGAAATGAGCGAGTGCGACCTCGTGCGGGCGGCGGGCTATACCGGCCAGGCGGAGATCTCGAGGAACGAGCGCGGCGAGCGCAGCGTGGTGCTGACGTGCGTGGTGCTGACGTATCTGCAAGGCGAGCACCCCGGCATCTATCGCTTCGTGTCGGGACGGCTGAAGTCGATCGAGCGGGCGCCGGAGCTTCCCGCCGCCGCAAAACCGGCAGTCCCGAAGAAACCCGGCAAGAAGCCGGCCGCGAGCTGAGCGGGTTTCACGAGCCTGAAACAGTTGCGCTTCCTCGATCCTCCTCGCTGCTGCAGCGATATCGCACATGCCGATGAGCTTGCTCTGGTTACCTCCCCCCTTGTGGGGGAGGTCGGCTCGCGCGCTCAACGCGCGAGCCGGGAGGGGGTAACCATGCTGGAGTATCAGACACCCCCCTCCCCATCCCTCCCCCACAAGGGGGGAGGGAGCCGTTTGCGGCTCCCTCTCGCAAAAAAAATTGAAGCGAGCAGCCCGGCTCAGGGCTGGCGCTGCCAGCGGCCGTGATCGTCCATCTGCCAATAGGTCACGTCGAAGCCGTCGGCCTTCGCGGCCGCCCAGCGCTCGCGCGCGGCGAGGACGATGCGGCGATAGTGTCCGACCTCGGCCGGCATCGCGGCGCCATCGAGCAGAAACCGCACCTCGGCACGGTTCGGATTGTCACTGCCGAGCGTGAGCAGGATCGGCTGGACCGCGGCCTCGCTCTCGCGATCGGTGCCGTGCGGCAGAAAGCCCTCTTCCCGATAGGTCCACAGATGCGAATCGAGCGCCTCGAGGCGCTCTTCCGAGGCGACCTGGACGGCGACCCGCCAACCGCGCTCGAGCGATTTCTCCAACAGCGCGGGCAGCACCTGCTCGAGCGGCTGCTTGCGGAGCTGATAGAACAGGATTTCGGTCATCGGCCGCCCATCATTTCTCGTAATGATCCCCGACCAGCCGGTCGAGCAGCCGCACGCCCCAGCCGGAGCCCCAGCTCGCATTGATGTCGGATGGCGGCGTCCCGAACGCGGTGCCGGCGATGTCGAGATGCGCCCAGGGCGTCTTGTCGACGAAGCGCTGCAGGAATTGCGCCGCGGTGACCGATCCGGCGTTGCGCCCGCCGGTGTTCTTCACGTCGGCGAATTTGGAATCGATCAGCTTGTCGTAATCGGGGCCGAGCGGCATGCGCCATACCCGCTCGCCCGTCGCGGTGCCCGCCTGCAGCAGGCGCTCCGCCAGCCGCTCGTCGTTCGCGAACAATCCCGCATGCTCGTGGCCGAGCGCCACCAGGATCGCGCCGGTCAGAGTCGCAAGATCGATGATGAATTTCGGCTTGAACCGGTTCTTGACGTACCACAGGAGGTCGGCGAGCACGAGCCGGCCCTCCGCGTCGGTATTGATGATCTCGATGGTCTGGCCGGACATCGAGGTCACGATGTCGCCGGGACGCTGGGCCTTGCCGTCCGGCATGTTTTCGACGAGGCCGATGACGCCGACGGCGTTGACGGCGGCCTTTCGGGCGGCCAGCGCCCGCATCAGGCCGACCACGCAGGCAGCCCCCGCCATGTCGCCCTTCATGTCCTCCATGCTGGCGGCCGGCTTGATCGAGATGCCGCCGGTGTCGAAACAAACTCCCTTGCCCACGAAGGCGACCGGCGCGGCGCCCGACTTGCCGCGGTTGAGCCGCATGACCACGACCCGGCTTTCGCGTGCCGAGCCCTGGCCGACCGCGAGCAGCGTGCGCATGCCGAGCTTCTTCAGCGCCGCCTCGTTCAGCACTTCGACCGCGACCCCGAGCTTTTTCAGGCCCGCCGCGCGGCGGGCAAACTCCTCGGGATGGAGCACGTTCGCCGGCTCGTTGACGAGGTCCCGCGCCAGCACGACGCCGCCGCATAACGCCTCGCGCCGGCCCCAGGCCTTGCGGGACGCGGGCACATCGGCGACGCCGAGCTTAAGCCGCAGCTTGCCCCGCCTCTCCTCGTCCTCCTTGCGCTTGGTCTTGTAGCGTTCGAAAGCATAGGCGCGCAGGCCGAGGCCGAGGGCGAAATCGGCCGCCTGATCCGGTTTCATCGCTCCGGTGGGGAGGTCGAGCAGGATGTCGGCCTCGGCGGCGCGCGGCGAGATCTTGCCCATGACGATGCCGCCCAACTTGACGAAATCCGGGGTCTGCGTGCCCGAGCCGATGACGATGAGCCGCTCTGCCTGCAAACCCGCCGGAGCCAGGAAGTCGAGCACCGCGCCGAGCTTGCCAGTGAACTTTTCGGCACTCGCGGCCCGGGCGACCAGGTCGTGGTTTCGGCCCAGCAGCTTGCTCGTGGCCGCGCCCAGCCGCAGCTCGCCGTTCATGAACACCACCAAGACGCCCTTGGTCGGCGTCGCGAACGCGGCGAATGCGATTCTGGGGGCATCGGCCATAAACGGTCCTTTCGGGAGAATGGCGGTAATAGGGGGAACGTCGGTGTTGCATTACAGCATCATTCCGCGGCTGGCGAGGCAGCGTGCCGTCGTATTGCCATCGACGCGGTTTACGCCTGCGCAGCGAAGGCATAGAACTTCCGGGGTCGGGGCCGGGCCTGACGAATCGAGCCAAAAATGCCCGAATTGGCAGTAGGATAGGATCGATCGCCTGGGGCCGGCTCGCGCCCGTCCGGGACCGGACGGCGGAGGGCGAAAACGGGGGTCCGAAGGGACAGGGGAACGTTGCGCAATCGCGTGTTCACAACCGACCGGGACGGGACCGTGGCGGAGCGGCGGGATATTGCCCGCTGCGCGTTCGCGCGGGCCGCCGGGGTCGGTCGAACGGAGCCGGCGCGATGATCCCGCGCACGCTGTCCCGTTACGTCGCAATGCGCTTCTTCGGCGTGGTCACCGCGGTGTTCGCCGGCGTGTTCGTGCTCGTGGTGCTCATCGACTATGTCGAATTGATGCGTCGCGCCTCCGATGCACCGAACGTATCGGCTTGGCTGGTCGCCAAGACCTCGTTCTTCCGCGTTCCGCAAGTGACGGAGCGCCTGCTGCCGTTCGCAGTGCTGGTCGGGGCGATGACGTGCTATCTCAATCTGTCGCGGCGGCACGAGCTGGTGGTGGCGCGCTCCGCCGGAATGTCGGCCTGGCAGTTCGTAACCCCTGCCCTCCTCGTCGCCCTCGTGCTCGGCGCGCTGGCGGCTACGGTCTACAACCCGGTTTCGGCGGCGCTGCGCGAGCAGTCGAAGCGCCTCGAAGCCGATCTGTTCGGCGAACGGCCGGCGGGGCTGCGCCAGACCGGCGGCGGCTTCTGGGTGCGCCAGAAGACCGTGGAGGGCCAAGCCATCATCAACGCCACCTCCAGCCGCGAGCAGGGCGCGCTGCTGGGCGGAGTGACGGTGTTCGCCTTCGATGCGTCGGGCCGGTTCCGGGAGCGCGTCGAGGCCAAGAGCGCCGAGCTGCAGTCGGGCCATTGGCGGCTCGAGCAAGCCAGGGTCTATGCGTCCGGCTCGCCCATCCGGGAGCTCGATTCCTATTCGCTGAGCACCAACCTCACGCGCGAACAAGTGCGCGAAAGCTTTGCCACGCCCGAGACCGTGTCGTTCTGGGAACTGCCGTCGTACATCGAGACGGCGGAGCAGGCGGGTCTCGCCGCCGCCGGATATCGGTTGCAATACCAGCTGCTGTTGGCGCGCCCGCTGCTCCTGGTCGCCATGGTCATGCTGGCGGCCTCGGTCAGTTTACGCTTCTTTAGATTCGGCGGAGTATCCGCCATGGTCTTGAATGGCGTAGGAGCAGGCTTTCTGCTTTATGTGTTGTCGAAAGTAACCGAGGATTTGAGCAGGGCCGAGCTGATGCACCCGGTGGCAGCGGCGTGGCTGCCCGTGCTCGTCGGCGGCCTCACCGGCTTCGTTGCTCTGTTGTACCAGGAGGACGGGTGATGGCCGGGTCGACCGCCGCCCGTCCGCGCTCCCGGCTGCATCGCGGCAGCCTGGTGCTGTCGCTGGCATGGATCGCCTGCTGGCTCGGCGCGCAGCCGGCCGGCGCGGCGGAACCCGCCGCCGAGAAGAACAAGGGCCCCGCGCTCAGCACCGAGTGGGTCGGCATCCCCAAGCAGCAACCCCGATCGCGCGAGTTCAACACCTCGAAGCCCGATCCCGATGCGCAGATGCTCGTCCAGGCGAACGAGATCCATTACGACTATTCCAATGAGCGGATTTCGGCGGTCGGCAGCGTGCAGATCTATTACAACGGCTCCACGCTCGAGGCCGACAAGGTCACCTACGACCAGAAGACGAAGCGCCTGAAGGCGGAAGGCAACGTGCGCCTGGTCGAGGCGGACGGCAAGATCATCTACGGGGAGATCCTCGATCTCGACGACCAGTTCCGCGACGGTTTCGTGGATTCGCTGCGGCTGGAAACGCCGGACAAGACCCGGTTCGCCGCGCCGCTGACGGAACGCTCGGGCGGCAATTACACGGTGTTCCAGAGCGGCGTCTATACCGCGTGCGAGCCGTGCAAGGACGACCCGCGAAAACCGCCGAAATGGCAGGTCAAGGCGGTCCGCATCGTCCACGACGAGCTGGAGAAGATGATCTATTTCGAGAACGCCAGGCTGGAAGTGTTGGGCGTTCCGCTGCTGTGGGTGCCGTATTTTTCCGTGCCGGACCCGACGGTGAAGCGCAAGACCGGCTGGCTGATGCCGACCACCTCCTACAGCAAGAACTACGGATTCGGTCTCTCCACACCGTACTATTGGGCGCTCGCGCCGAACTACGATTTCACCGTGACGCCCACCATCACCTCGCAGCAGGGGCCGTTGCTGGAAGGACAGTGGCGCCAGCGCTTCGACAACGGCGGCTTTGCAATTCACGGCGCGGGTATCGTCCAGGCCGATCCCCATTTGTTGACCGAAGTCCATGGGCCCGGATATCCCGGCGACCGACGATTGCGCGGCGAGGTCGACACCGCCGGCCAATTCTCGCTCAACGACAAATGGGTGTGGGGCTGGGACGCACTGCTGCTATCCGACAAGATGCTGTTCCAGGATTACAAGATCAACAGCTATTGGCAGCATTTCGCCGATCCCAAATATTTCGGCAACGGCATCTCCGATGCCGGCACCTCGCAATTGTATTTCATCGGCCGCGGCGACCGCTCTTATTTCGACGCACGGGTGATGTATTTCTACGGCCTGTCGCTTGCCGACAATCAGAGCCAGCTCCCGATCGTCGCCCCGGTGATCGACTATGCCCGCGTGTTCGCGCAGCCGGTGCTGGGCGGCGAGCTGAGCCTCAAGGCCAATATCACCAGTCTTTCCCGGCAATCGGCCGAGTTCGACGCCATCAGCCAGTCCGCGATCGCCAACAACGCCTGCATGACGCCCGATCCGGCGATCCGCATTCCGGCCAGTTGCCTGCTGCGCGGCGTGCCCGGGACCTATTCGCGCGCGTCCGCCGAGACGACCTGGCGGCGCACCTTCGTCGACGGCCTGGGTCAGACCTGGACCCCGTTCGTGATCCTGCGCGGCGACGTCGGCGAATCCTCGATCAGCAATCAGCCCGGCGTGGCGAATTTCGTCGAGACCGGCAACAACAGCTTCGTGCGCTTCATGCCGGCCGTGGGCATGGAGTACCGTTATCCGCTGATCAACGTCCAGCCCTGGGGAACGCAGACGCTCGAGCCGATCGTTCAGGTAATCGCCCGCCCCAACGAGTCGGACAGCAAGATCCCCAACGAAAAGATCCCGAACGAGGATTCGCAGAGCCTGATCTTCGACGACAGCAATCTGTTCAAGGTCGACAAGTTCGCCGGCTGGGACCGCGTGGAAGGCGGCGGCCGCGCCAATTACGGCCTGCAATATACCGCGCAGTTCAACCAAGGCGGCACGGTCAACGCCCTGTTCGGCCAGTCGCTGCAATTGTTCGGCAAGAATTCCTTCGCGTTCCGCGACGCCGCCAACACCGGGGTCGACAGCGGGCTGGAGACGAGGGTGTCGGATTACGTCGCGCGGCTGTCCTATCAGCCCGACCAGACCTACATGTTCATCTCGCGCTTCCGCTTCGCCGAGCAGGATTTTTCGGTACAGCGCGCCGAGCTCGAGGCCCGGGCGAATTTCGATCGCTGGGCGGTCTCGATGCTGTACGGCAATTACGCAGCGCAGCCCGACATCGGCTTCCTGACGCGCCGCGACGGAGTGCTCGGCAGCGTGTCGTTCAAGTTCACTCCGAGCTGGTCCGTGCTGGGCGCCGCCCGCTACGATATCGGCTCCGCCCAGTTCGACCAGTACCGCCTCGGGCTGGGCTATATCGACGATTGCTTCGCGATTTCGGTCAACTACATCACCGACTTCAACTATGGTTACTCGCCGACAAACGCCACCTCGATCGCCGTCGGCACCGACCATATGGTCATGGTGCAGATGAGCCTGCGCACCCTGGGCGGCACGGGATTTTCGACCCGCGTCAGCGGCACCGCGCCGAACTGAGGGAGCCAAGGACCAGGAAGCAATTCGCCGGGATCGACTCGATGCAAATGGCAATTTTCCACGTGACCCGACTGTTTCGATCGCGCCTCGCCGGCACCCTGGTTCTGGTGTTGGCGATCGCGCCGATCTGGCACGCGGGCGCCCACGCCCAGGTCGCGGCTCTGGTCAACGGCGATCCGGTCACGGTGCTCGACGTCACGCACCGGATGCAGCTCACCGAAATCTCCACGCACAAGAAACAAAGCCGCGAGGAGGCGCTCAACGAGCTGATCAACGAAAAGCTCAAATTGCAGATCGCCAAGCGCTACATCATCAATATCACCGACAAAGACGTCGATCAGGCGTTCAACGGCATGGCGCGCCACGCCGGGCTGAGCTCGCAGCAGTTTGCCGATGCGCTGTCGAAAGCCGGCATCGACGTCCCGTCGCTGAAGGCGCGCATCAAGGCCGATATCGGCTGGAGCGCGATCATCCGCGGCAAATTCCAGGGCAGCCTGCAGGTGGGCGAAAAGGAAGTCCTCGCCGCCGCACAGGCGCGGAAGAAGGACGACAAGCCGACGCCAGCCGCCTTTCAATTCAAGCTGCGGCAAGTCCTGTTCATCGTGCCGCGCGGGTCGGCCCAGGACGCCTATGAGGCCCGCAAGAAAGAAGCCGAGGCGTTGCGCGCCCGCTTCCATGGCTGCGAGGAGGGGCTGGTGGCGGCGCGGACGCTGCGCGACGTCACGGTGCGCGACGAGATCACCCGCTCCTCGCTCGACGTGCCGGCGAAACAGCGCGAGGTGCTCGATGCGACCCCCGTGGGTGGCTTGACCCCACCCGGCGTCACCCAGCTCGGCGTCGAAGTGTTCGCGGTCTGCTCCAAGGAACCGACGCGCGGCGACAACCCGGAAGAGCGCGAGGCGCGCGAGGAGATCTCGAACCAGCGCTATGAGGCGCAATCCAAGCGTTACCTCGAGGAACTGCGGCGCAGCGCGATGATCGAGATTCGCTAGAGTGGCAGCGCCATGTCCGCACCTTTGGCGCTGACGCTCGGCGAGCCGGCCGGGATCGGTCCCGATATCACCATCGCAGCCTGGCGTCGCCGCGGCGAATTCGGCCTGCCGCCGTTCTATGCGGTCGTCGACGCGGATTTCCTGGCGCAACGCGCCGAACGCCTGCAGCTTCCGATCCGCGTGACGAGCGTCGAGCCGGAAGCGGCCGCGGCGGTATTCGCGAGCGCCCTGCCGGTGGTCTCGCTCGGCATGAGGGTGACGGCGCAGCCAGGCCGTCCCGATCACTCCAGCGCGCCGGCCGCAATCGCATCGATCCGGCGCGCGGTGGCCGACGTGATGGCCGGGCGAGCGGCGGCGCTCGTGACCAATCCGGTCGCCAAGGCGGTGCTGTATCAGGCCGGATTTTCCGCCCCCGGACATACCGAATATCTGGCGCAACTGGCGCAGCAGGCCACCGGCAAGCCGACGCCGACCGCGATGATGCTATGGTCTCCCGAGCTCGCCGTCGTCCCCGTGACGATCCATCTGCCTTTGCGCGAGGTGCCGGGTCGGCTGACCGTCGAACTCATCGTCGACACCGCGCGAATCGTCGCGCGCGATCTCGAGGCGCGCTTCGGCATGGCGCGGCCGCGTCTGGCGATCGCCGGCCTCAATCCGCACGCCGGCGAAGCCGGCGCGCTCGGCGAGGAGGACCTCGACGTGGTGGCGCCGGCGGTCGAGCGGCTGCGCGCCGAAGGCATCGACGCTCGCGGCCCGCTTGCCGCCGACGTGATGTTCCACGCCGCGGCGCGATCGACCTATGACGTCGCCCTGTGCATGTATCACGACCAGGCCCTCATCCCGATCAAGACGCTGGCCTTCGCCCATGCCGTGAACGTCACGCTGGGCCTGCCGTTCGTGCGCACTTCGCCCGACCACGGCACCGCGTTCGACATCGCCGGGACGGGGCGCGCCGATCCGTCGAGCCTCATCGCGGCGCTGCGTCTGGCCGCAAGCATCGCATCCGGCGCGCCCGCTGCCGCCGCGTCCGGTCGATGACGGGAAAAATCGACGCGCTGCCGCCGCTGCGGGATTTCATCCGCCGCCACCGCCTGAGCGCACGCAAGTCCCTGGGGCAGAATTTTCTGCTCGATCTCAATCTCGCCGCGCGCATCGCGCGCGCTGCCGGGCCGCTCGAAGGCGTGACCGTGATCGAGATCGGGCCCGGCCCGGGCGGATTGACCCGAGCCTTGCTGGCGCTCGACGCCGGGCAGGTGGTGGCGGTCGAACGCGATCCGCGCTCGGTCGCCGCGCTTACGGAAATCGTCGCGCATTTCGCCGGCCGGCTGACCATCGTGGAAGCCGACGCGATGCGGTTCGATGCCAAGCCTTATCTCGGCCGCGGGCCAGTCCGGGTGGTCGGCAACCTGCCGTTCAACATCGCGACCGCGCTGCTCGTTGCCTGGCTTTCGGCGGAGCCCTGGCCGCCCTTCTACGACGCGCTGGTGCTGACGTTCCAACGCGAAGTCGCGGAACGCATCGTGGCGGCACCCGGCTCGAAGCAATACGGACGGCTTTCCGTGCTCGCCCAATGGCGCACCGAGCCGCGCATCCTGTTCGACATCGCGCCGAGCGCATTCGT
>WNGQ01007891.1_pt1 | contig 10200 bp, 9 predicted proteins | sample 5407661 | NCBI WGS metagenome assembly WNGQ01 (sample SAMN13153382, study PRJNA577476) | soil metagenome | isolation source: 60 cm soil or saprolite under Garry oak tree replicate 2 | place: USA:California | collected 2016-06-15 | reverse complement strand
GATCTGCTGGGTGCGCTACCGGCACGGGGCGGGCGCCCTCGACGTGGTCGAGAAGCTGCGCGCCGAGTACAGTGTGCTGCTCGTGCCGGGCGAGCACTTCGGCGTTCCGGGGCACCTGCGGTTCGGCTACGGCGAGGAGCTGGGGCACTTCCAGGAAGCGCTGGCGGAGACGGAGCGGGGCCTGAAGCGGATTCTCGCCGACTGACATGCGGCTACGGCTCGTTGACTTTCTCGGGTTCACGCGGCTCGCGCACCGGCCGCCGCTGCCCAGGCGCTGGTGGGTGTACTGCGCCGTCGCTTACCTGGCGCCCAGCCTGGTGCTCCAGTTCGTCGCGTCGGACGAGGTGCCGTACCGGGACCTGGTCTGGCTGGTGACGCTCGTGCCCGCGTATCTCCTCTCACTCACCTACGGGCTGCGCGGCGCGGTGGCGGGTCTCGCGATGGGCACGGTGCTGTTCACGTCGATCCAGTTTCTCGTGGCGCTGAACCTCGAAGCCGAGGATTGGCGCATCACCGTTCCGATCTACGCCGCCTACGGTGCCATCGCGATCTCCGTGGGGTGGCTGTCGGAGCAGCTGCACGAGTTCTACGGCCGCGCGATCCAGGGCGAGCGCGTGGCCGTGATCAGCCAGCTTGCGGTCGCGATGCGGCACGAGGTGAACAACGCGCTCGCGACCATCCTCGCGGAGGGTGAGCTGCTCGAGCAGGACGCGCGGCTCACGCACCCCGAGGACAAGGCCTCGCTCGAGAACATCATGCGGATGACGCGCCGCATCCGCGACAGCATGGACACGCTCGTGAACGTGAGCCACGCACCCGTGACGGAGTACGTGGAGGGGGTGAAGATGCTCGATCTCGAGAAGCTGCAGAAGAAGACCTAGTGCAGCAGCGCATGCAATAGCAAATAGCTCAGCCCCCCGATTCCGGCCGCTGCCGGAATCGTCAGGATCCACGCCCACACGATCTGCCCCGCTACGCCCCACCGTACCGCCGAGAGGCGCTGGGCCGCTCCCACCCCCGAGATGGCGCCGGTGATCGTGTGCGTCGTGCTCACCGGGATGCCGAAGTGCGACGCGATGAACAAGGTGATCGCCCCGCTCGTCTCGGCGCAGAAACCGCCGAACGGCGTGAGCTTCGTGAGCCGTTGTCCCATGGTGCGGACGATGCGCCATCCGCCCGACATCGTGCCGAGGCCCATTGCCGCACCGCACGCGATGACGACCCAGAGGGGGATCGCGTCGGCCGACGTGAGGTGCAGGACGCTGACAGGCGAGTCCGCGAACAGCGGCTGGATCGCGGGGGCGGCGAGCAGGCCCACGATGATCCCCATCGTCTTCTGGGCGTCGTTGGTCCCGTGTCCCAGGGAATAGGCAGAGGCCGAGACCAGTTGGAGCACCCGGAAGGTCCGGTCCACCCGTCGTGGCAGCGAGCGCCGCAAGGCCCACGACAGAGCCACGGTGAGGAGCAGCGCCAGACACAGGCCCATGACCGGCGCCACCACGATGAAGATGAGGGTCTTGATCCAGCCCGCTTCGATGATCGCGCCGAAGCCTGCTTTCGCGACCGCCGCGCCCGCGTAGCCGCCGATGATGGCGTGCGACGACGACGTCGGCAGGCCGCCCCACCAGGTGATCAGGTCCCACACGATCGCGGCGAGGAGGCCGCTCAGCGTCACACTCGCGTCCACGATGGCGATGTCGATCATCCCCTTGCCCATGGTCTTCGCGACCGCGGTGCCGAAGATGAAGACGGCGATGAAATTGAAGGCGGCCGCCCAGACCACCGCGAACCCGGGGGAGAGGACGCGCGTGGACACGACGGTGGCGATCGAGTTGGCCGCGTCGTGAAATCCGTTGATGAAGTCGAAGGCGAGCGCGACAACGATGATCGCGATCACCCCCGCCACGGAGGCGTGCATCAGGCGTGCTTCAGGGTGATCGACTCGAGCACGTTCGCCACATCTTCCGACTCGTCCAAGGTGCGCTCGAGGTTGTCGTAGATCTCCTTCCACTTGATCACTTCCATCGGGTCGCGCTCGGTGGCGAACATGCGGCCCAGGGCCTCGTGGTAGATCGCGTCCCCTTCCTCCTCGAGGCGCTTCGCCTCGATGCAGAACCGCATCACGTCGTCGCCCTTCTTGAGCCGGCCCACGCCTTCGGCCAGCACACCGACCATGCGCTGAATCACCTCCGCGAGCCGCTTCACGCCGTCCGGCGCGGGCCCGAGGCCGAACATCTGCGAGCGGCGGGCGATGCCGTCCATTGCGTCCATCACGTCGTCGAGATCGGAGGCCAGCTTGTGGATGTCCTCGCGGTCGAGGGGTGTGATGAAGGTGCGGTCCAGCCGGTTGACGACCTCGTGGGTGACCTGGTCGGCCTCGTGCTCGAGCCGTTTGATCGCCTCGACGTGGGGAATGCGCCGATCGGGAGGCGCGTCGAACAGGTCGCGCAGATGCTGCGCCGCTTGCTTGTTACGGTCAGCGACCGCGACGAACAGGTCGAAGAACTTCTCTTCGCGGGGGAGCAGACGCACGGTGCAGCCTCGAGTCGAGGGATCGGTTGCCGGAAAACATAGCGGGCCCGCGTGAGAGCAACTAGGTTAGTGCCCTCGACTCATGGCGAGCACGCAACAGCCGCACACGGACTTCGTCCGGGCGATTTCCCGGCTCGACGCCACGGCCCTCGTGGTGGGCTCGATGATCGGGTCGGGGATCTTCATCGTCTCCGCACAAATCGTGCGCGACGTGCACGCGCCCGGACTGCTACTCCTGGTGTGGGCCCTCTCAGGGATCGTGACCCTGATGGGCGCCCTCACCTATGGCGAGCTCGCAGCGATGTTCCCACGGGCGGGCGGGCAGTACGTCTACCTGCGGGAGGGGATTTCCCCGCTGTTCGGCTACCTGTACGGCTGGACGCTGTTCGTCGTGATCCAGACGGGGACCATCGCCGCGGTAGCCGTCGCGTTCGCGCGCTTCAGCGGCGTGCTGTTCCCCGCCCTCACCCCGGACGTCTTCCTCGGCGGCACGATCGCGTTCCCCCAGCCGATCGGCCCGATCACGGTCGGCCTGTCGCCGCAGCGGCTGCTCGCCATCGGCTCGATCGTCGTGCTCACGCTCATCAACGTGCGCGGGGTCCGGACGGCGGCGTTCATCCAGACGTCGCTTACGGCGATCAAGACGGCCGCGCTCGCCGCGCTCATCGTGCTGGGCCTCACCATCGGCCGCAACGCCGCTGCGATCGCCGCCAACTTCGGCCCTGCCTTCTGGCCCGCGGGCGGGCTCACCACCGCCTTGCTGCCTGTGCTCGGCGCCGCGATGGTGGGGTCGCTGTTCTCGATGGACGCGTGGAACAACGTCGGGTTCGCGGCGGGCGAGCTCGAGGAGCCGACGCGCGACCTGCCGTTCGCGATGGCGACGGGCGTGCTGACCGTCACCGTGCTGTACCTGCTCGCGAACGTGGCATACCTGCACGTGCTCCCGATGCGCGATATCGCGAGCGCCCCGCAGGATCGCGTCGCGACCGCGGTGCTTCAGGCCGTCTTGGGCAACGCTGGCCTGTATGTGATGGCTGGGGCGATCATGGTTTCCACCTTCGGGTGCAACAACGGCCTGATCCTCTCGGGAGCCCGCGTCTACTACGCGATGGCGCGGGACAATCTGTTCTTCCGGTCCGCCGGCGTGCTGCACCCGCGGTACCGGACGCCGGTGGTCGCGCTCGTCGTCCAGGCGCTATGGACGAGCCTGCTGTGTCTTTCGGGGACCTACAGCCAGCTGCTCGAGTTCGTGATCTTCGCGGCGCTGCTCTTCTACATGCTCACGGCCGTCGGGCTGTTCGTGCTGAGGTGGAAGCGCCCCGGCGCGGAGCGGCCCGTCCGCGTGCTCTGGTATCCCTGGCTCCCGGCGGCGTATCTCGCGCTCTCAGGGCTCATCGCGCTCGCGCTGCTCGTCGAGAAGACCACCTACTCCGGCCTGGGCCTGTTGTGCGTCGTCCTGGGGGTGCCGGTCTACTTCATTTGGCGGGCGATGACGGCGCGACAAATCGCGGGTACTCCCCGAGGAGCTTGATCTCCGCGCCCTGCTCCCGCAGGGCCGCGAACACTCCCTGCATCGCTGGATCCGCGACGCGCCCTTCCACATCCAGATAGAAGAGGTACTGCCACGGCGTGGCGCGGTCGGGGCGGCTCTCGAGCTTGGTGAGATTGAGCCCCGCGTCGGCGAAGGGCGCGAGCGCCCGCGCCAGCGTGCCCGGGCGGTGGGGGAGCCGGAGCCGCAGCGTCGTCTTCGCGGGGAGGTCCGGCGCCGGAGTCGCGGGCTCGCGGCCGACGAGCAGGAACCGCGTCTGGTTGTGCGGCTCGTCCTCGATGCGCTCGACCAGGATGTCGAGGCCGTAGCGGCGGGCGGCGAGCGCACCGGCGACCGCGCCCACGGCTTGATCGCTCCGCCGCGCGACCTCCGCTGCGGCGCCCGCCGTGTCGTAGAACGCGACCACCTCGACGCCCGCCAACCCCGACAGGAAGCGCTCGCACTGCGCGAGCGCCACCGGATGAGACAACACGCGCCGCAGCGCGTCGAGCCCCGCTCCGCGCGCCGCCAGCAGGCAGTGATGCACCGGGCTCACCACCTCGCCCACGACGGCGAGTCCTGATTCGGCGATCAAGTCGAAGTTGGTGGCGATCGATCCCACGAGCGAGTTCTCGATCGGTAACAGGCCGTGGGCAGCGCGAGACTCGAGCACCGCGCGGGCCACGTCGCGGAACTCGCGACAGGGCACGGACACAGCGTCGGCGTGCAGCAGGAAGATGGCTTCCTCGCTGTAGGCACCGGGCTCGCCCTGAAATGCTATCCGATTGTTGGGCATCGGGTTACAGTAACCGAGCGGAGACCTTGCCGACAGTGGGCTTCGGGATATATTCGGGTCAACAATTCCTGAGTCCCCGATGCGCGTACACATCCCGCGACACCCATCCCCCGTCCCTCATCCGCCGTCCCCGCAACGTCGTTGTCCCGACTGCGGCGCCGGCCTGGTGAGACAGGCGGGGTGCCTGGTGTGCGTGCAGTGTGGTTGGGCGAGATGTGGGTGAGGCGACGGACGGTCGGGCAGTCGGACGGACGGACGGTCGAGTGAAGCGAAGCGAGATGCAGCTGTCGTTGTTACGGTCCGGCAGTCTGACCGTCCGCCCGTCCGGCATTCCCGTCCTGGACGAGCGCTTGCGCGGCACGAAGTTCGTCGCGCTCGCGCCGCAGTCGATCCTCAACTCGCCGCAGTCCACGGGCATGGATTTCTGGTCCATCAATCCATACGTGGGGTGCGAGTTCGGCTGTACGTACTGCTACGCGCGCTACGCGCACCGCTACGTGGTCGAGCGGGCGCACGACGCAGGGCGGCTGAGCGACGAGGAGTTCCGGGACTTCCGTGGGCCGCACGGCTGGGAGGCGTTCGAGCGGCGCATCTTCGTGAAGGAGCACGTGCTTGGCGCCCTGGATGCCGACTTGCGACGCTACTTCCGGACCGTCGGATCGCCGGGCCGCCCGACCGCACCCATTGTAATCGGCACGGCGACCGATCCCTATCAGCCGGCGGAGCGGCGGTTCCGGGTGACGCGCGCGATCCTCAAGCGGCTCACCCGCTACGAGGGGCTCTCGATCGGCATCATCACCAAGAGCCCGCTCGTAACGCGGGACCTCGACGTCCTGCGGCGCCTCGCCGCCCGTTCGGATCTCGAGGTATACGTCTCGTTGATCACGGTGGACGCCCGGCTGATCCGCAAGATGGAAGTGCGCTCGCCGCTCCCCGCGGTGCGGCTGCGCGCGCTCGCCAAGCTCACCGCCGCCGGGGTCAACGCCGGCCTGATCGTGGCGCCCGTGCTGCCGGGCGTGACTGACGATCTGCCCCACCTCGAAGCGCTGTTCAGCGCGGCCCGAGCGGCCGGCGCCCGGTTCGTGCACGCCGGCCCGCTGCGGCTGTACGCCGGGATCCGCGACCGCTTTCTGCCCGTGATCGAGACGCACTTCCCCGAGCTCGCTCCGCGCTACGCCCGCGCCTACGCGCGGCACGCAAGCGCACCGCGCGAGTATGCGGAGGCGCTCAGACGACGGGTGCAGCGGCTCCAGGTGAAATTCGGACTGCCGGTGAACAACGGCATGGAAGACCGCTACCGCACGACGCGCGCGGCTCCTCAGGCCGACCTCGGGCTCTAGCCGATCCCGGCGCACGCCGCGGCGACGGCGCGGATCGTACCGGGCGCGTTCCCCTCGGCCCGATTGTTGACGAGGATCAGCGCCTCCATGTGGCGGCGCGTGGCCTCGACGATCAGACGCACCAGGTCCTGCCGCAGCTCGGGGATGGGTTCGCGGACGCGATCGTACGGCTCGAACAGCTTCACGGCATCGGCATAGGCGCGACCTGGCCGGAGCAGTGCGCGGGCGATCGTGAAGTCTGCAGGGAACACCCACGGCAGCTCGAGCTGCGCGCCGATGGGCGGCATCTCGTTCCAGGAGTTGAACACGTGCGCCACGCGGTGGCGCGCGAGCACCGCGCCGTGCAGCGGATGCAGCAGGTCGGCGTTGCGGAGCTCGACGGCGTAGCGGAAGTCCCGCGGTAGGCGGCCCAGGAAGCCGTCCAGCTCCTCAGCCCAGCGGTCCGGATCGGGAAGGTCCTTGCCGCGCATCGCCTGGAACTCGAACACGAAGCAGGCCGCGTGATCGCGGAACACGCGGGCGTAGGGGGCGAGCACCTCCTGCTTGAACAGCTCGGCGTTCAGGAAGTCCGGGTTGCGCAGCCCCGAGAGGTTGCCCCAACGCCGGTCCTGGTTGAAGCGCCGCGCCGTGATCCGATCCCACACCTTGCTGACGCAGGGGAACCCGGGCGGCAGGGATCGCGCGTAAGCGGCGAGCACTTCCTCCGAGGGCGGCTCGTAGAACGCGCTGTCGACGCCCACGGTGCGGAACAGCGGGTACGCCGCGTACTCCTCGAGCCGCTGCGCCGGTTGCGCGCCGCGATACGAGCGATGATAGACGTCGCCCGCCCAGCCGTCGTAGGTCCAGGTCGAGGTTCCGAACTTGACGTTGGGGGGGACGCCGCGGGCGAGCGCCGCGAGCTCGGCAGGTGAGTTGAAGAGATCGGGTTGGTCGCGCCGCGGCATCGCATCTAATCTACTGCAAAACAATCAGTTAGACACGAATAGCAGCAGCTTGCGGCCTGCTCGATCTTCGGGATATATTCGGGTCCCTGTTCGCTCGGCACAATGACCCGGAACTCTCACCTGACGAGCGCGCACGCCGCCTGTTGCTGGATCCCGCTCTTTGCGCTCCGCTGCGAGGAGGCGCGGCGCCCCGAGCTGGCGGCCCGGCCCGGTGCGCTGCTGTCGCCCGAAGACCCGCGCCGGCTGTGGCAGGTCTCGCCGCTCGCGCGGCGCGCGGGTGTGAAGCCGGGTCTGACCGTGAGCCAGGCGATCGGCTTGTGTCCCGAGCTGTGGCTGTGCGAGCCCGACCCGATTCACTACGACGAGCAATTCACCCTGCTGCTCAGCGCGCTCCGCACCGTGAGTCCCGTCGTCGAGCCGGCGGAGCTGGGGCGGGCGTATGTGGGAACCGACGGCTTAGAAAAATTGTACGGTGCGCCGGAGGAGATCGTGGAGGTGATCAAACGTGGAACGTCGAACGCGGAACGCGGAACTGAGACGGAAGGCTCGCTCGCCTGTTCCGCGTTCCGACTTCCACGTTCCACGTTCCGGGTGGGGTGGGGAAAAGGGAAGTTCGTCTCCTGGGTCGCCGCCAGTCGCGCGAAACCGGGAGGCGCCGTGATCGTGCCGGTCGGGGAGGAGGCGGCGTTTCTCGCCCTGCAACCGCTCGCCGTGTTGCCAATCGACCCCGAGCCTCACCGCCGGCTGCGGCAGCTCGGCCTCCGTACCCTGGGCGATCTCGCGGCGCTCCCGGAGGAGGCGGTCGTATCGCAATTCGGCGCTGCCGGCCGGCGGTTGTGGCGGCTCGCGGCGGGAGCGCTCGTGGAGCCGGTCGTGGGGCGCGAGCTGCCCGAGCCGATCGTCGCGGGGCTCACGTTCTTCGCTCCGATCGCCGACCGGGAGATGCTGGTGCACGCGCTGGAGCAGCTGCTCGATCGCGCGCTCAAGCATCCGCGGCGCACCGGATGGCGGGTGCAGCAGCTGCGGGTGCGCGCCGAGCTCGAGCACGGCGCGTCCTGGATGATCGAGCTGGTGCTGAAGGAGCCGACCGCCGAGCGCGCTCGCTTGGCTGCGCCGCTCAAGACGCGCCTCGAGCAGGCGCCGCCCGCGAAAGCGGTCGAGCGGCTCGCGGTCGAGCTCACGGGATTCGCTCCCGGGACAGCCGAGCTGCAGCTCTTCGCCCGGGACGCAAACGCCGCTGCGCGGGCCGGCCGCCGGCGGGCGTTGGAAGGCGCCGTGCGTGAGATCGCGCTCCGGCTGCCGCGGACGAAGCTGTATCACATCATCGAGGTCGAGCCATGGTCGCGCATTCCCGAGCGCCGGTACGCACTGATCGACTTCGAATCCTGAACGCGCCGGAACCGGTGGTAGTCGAGCTGGTGGCGAATGAACCACGGGCGGTCAGGCGGTCAAAAGGCAACGGCGGCGGTCGGGCGGTCGAAGGCATTCTCGAGATTTGGCGAATCGACGACGAGTGGTGGCGCGCGCCGATCTCGCGCCGCTACTACGAGCTGATGCTCGACGGGGGAAAGCGTGTCGTGTTATATGAGGACCTCGTGACAGGAGAATGGTGGATGCAGAAGCCGGCTTGACCGTTCCGCGTTCCGACTTCCGCGTTCCGACTTTCATGTACGTCGAGCTCCATTGCCACTCCGCCTTCTCGTTCCTGGATGGCGCCTCGCTACCCGAGCAGCTCGCGGTCACGGCGGCGAGCCTCGGGTACTCAGGTGTCGCGCTCACCGACCACAACGGCGTGTACGGGTCGATGGCGTTCGCGCAGGAAGCGAAACAGCTCGGCCTCCAGGCGATCACCGGCGCCGAGGTGACGCTCGCGGACGGCTCGCACGTCACACTGCTCGCCGAGACAGCCCAGGGCTATGCCAACCTCTGCCGGCTGCTCACCGAGGCGCATCTCTCGAGCGCCGACCGCCGCGATCCTCGGCTCGCCTTCGCGTCGCTCGAGGCGCGGCACGACGGGCTCATCATCCTCTCCGGCTGCCGCAGCGGCCTGTTGCCGAGCACGTTGCAGCGCGACGGTCCGAGCGCGGCCCGGCGGCTCGCCGAGCGATGCCGCGCGACCTTCGGGCCGGAGCGGTTCTACGTGGAGCTGCAGCGCAACTTTGTCCGCGGCGATCTTGCCCTGACCCGGGCACTGATCGACCTCGCGGGCAACGTGCAACTTGGCGTCGTGGCGTCGGGCAACGTTCACTACCACCGCCGCGAGCTGCACCGCTTGCACGACGTGCTGGTCGCGATCCGGCATCGTCTCACGCTCGACGGCTCGCACGCAGTGCGCCGTCCCAACAGTGAATTCGCGCTGCGGGAGCCTGGCGCTGTCAGCCAGCTGTTCAGTGACTGTCCTGATGCTGTCGCTAATACTGCCGTGCTCGCCGAGCGCTGTGCAGCCTTCGATCTCACGCGGGACTTGGGTTATCGGTTTCCGGACTTCCGCGGGGCAGCGGAGCAGCGTGCGCCCCGGGCGCTCACGGAGCTGTGCGGAGCGCGCCTCGAGGAGCGCTATCCCCCTGGCTCGGAGCACCGCGTCGAGGCGGAGCGGCGGCTCGCCGAAGAGCTGCGGCTGATCCAGCATCACGGGCTGTGCGGCTTCTTCCTCGTCTACAACGACCTGTTCGACCTCGCGCGCGAGGTAGCGGCGGACGTGCGCCGCGGCAGCCGCCGCGCCACGGGTGGCCTGCTTCCCGGGCGGGGGCGCGGATCGTCGGTGTCGTCCATCGTCTGCTACCTGATGGGGCTGTCGCACGTCGATCCCGTCGCCACGCGCCTCTTCTTCGGCCGCTTCCTGAACGAGACGCTCGCATCGGTACCGGACATCGACCTCGACTTCCCGCGCGAGATCCGTGAGGAGCTGATCCGGCGCGTGTACCAGCGCTACGGATCCGAGCACGTCGGCCTCGTCTGCTCCTTCCCCACTTACCGGCTCCGCTCCGCCGTCCGGGAAATCGGCAAGGCGCTGGACCTGCCCCCGGGTGAGATCGAGCAGGTGGCGAAATTGGCGGACGG
>WNGQ01007890.1_pt1 | contig 10201 bp, 6 predicted proteins | sample 5407661 | NCBI WGS metagenome assembly WNGQ01 (sample SAMN13153382, study PRJNA577476) | soil metagenome | isolation source: 60 cm soil or saprolite under Garry oak tree replicate 2 | place: USA:California | collected 2016-06-15 | reverse complement strand
TGCCGGGCGGCCCGCCGCTCTCGGCCCCCCGCGCGTCGGCCGCATCGGCCAGCGCGACCCCGATCTCGATCGCGTCGTCCAGCCGCGGCACCGCCCGGACCCGGTCCGGGCCGAACACCGCGCCGGCCATCTCGGCCAGCTTGGCGGGATCAGCGGACCGGGGCGAGGAGTTGGCGGTCACCACGAGCTCACTCGCGAGCGGCTCAAGCTGGTCCAGGATCGCCGGCACGTCCTTGTCCTCGCTGACCGCGAGGATGGCGATGAGCTCGGTGAACGCAAAGGCCTCCGCCAGCGCGTCGACGGTCGCCGCCATGCCGGCCGGATTGTGCGCCGCGTCCACGATCACCACCGGGCTGCGGCGGACCACCTCCAGCCGGCCCGGAGACGACATCGTGGCGAACGCGGACCGCACCAGCTCGCTGTCCAGTGCTTGCTGTGCTGGCCCGGGGGGGACAACCCCCCAGGACCCCCCCGCGTGCGATCCGCTCGGGCCGACCTCCGGCCGGCCCTCGTGGCTCGCCCCGGCTTCGCCGGGATGCCCGGTGGGGGTCGCACCGGCGAACGCCTCGACCGCGGCCAGGGCGCAGGCGGCGTTGGTGGCCTGATGGGCGCCAAACAGCGGCAAGAACAGCTCGTCGTAGCCGCCGAGCAGGCCGCGGATCCCGAGCAGCTGGCCGCCGACCGCGAGCTCCCGGCTGGTCACCCCGAACTCCAGGCCTTCCCTGGCCACGGTGGCGCCGACCTCGGCCACGCGCCGCAGCAGCACCTCCGCGGCGTCGATGGGCTGCTGGGCCAGCACGGCGACCGCGCCCGGCTTGATGATGCCGGCCTTGTCGCCGGCGATGGACGTCACCGTGTTGCCCAGGTAGCGGACATGATCGATCGAGATCGGGGTTATCACGGCCACCGCGCCGTCAGCGACGTTGGTACAGTCCCAGGTCCCGCCGACACCGACCTCGATGACCGCCACGTCGACCGGGGCATCAGCGAAGACGGCGAACGCCATCGCGGTGAGCACCTCGAAGAACGACAAATGCGCGGGCTGGCTCTCGTCCACCAGCGCCAGGTACGGCAGCACCTCGTCGTAGGCGTCGGCGAAGCGCTCGGCGCTGAGCGGCTCGCCGTCCACGCTGATCCGCTCCCGGATCGACGACAGGTGCGGGCTGGTGAACAGGCCCGTCCGCAGCCCGCGGGCGCGCAGCAGGGTATCGATCATCCGGGCGGTCGAGGTCTTGCCGTTGGTCCCGGTGATGTGGATGACGGGGTAGGCCCGCTGCGGGTCGCCCAGCAGCGCGGTCAGCGCCGTGATCCGGTCCAGGGAAGGCTCGATGGAATGCTCGGGCCGACGGGCCAGGATCTCCCGCTCAGCCTCTTGCAGCCGGGCCTGCTGGTCCGTCACGGCTTATCCAGGCTGGTGACTGTCACCTAGGCAGCCTAATGGCGGCAGGTGACCGGCTGTGTTTGCGCAGGGGTGCCTTGCCCCCTGGAACCCCCCGATGCCCCCACCGTCGCGGCTGTCACTTCACGAAGTACCAGTTCTCCGGGTTGATGGTGAGCGTCGGGCTCTGCGGCGTGGCCCCCCTGAGGTTGCCGGAGACCTCGGTCAGCGAGTAGGCGGCGTTGGGCTGCCACATCATCGGCAGCTGGGGCGCCAGGTAGTCCTGCCAGTCGTACATGAACTGGCTGCTGCTGCTGGTCAGGGTCTTCTGGATCATTGAGTCGTTGGACTTGCTCGAGTACCCGCCCGAGTTGGCCACCGCGCCGCTCTGGAACAGTTCCTCACCGGTGGGCAGGTAGTCAGGAACAAACGACCAGCCGCCGCCCCAGTTCGCCAGGTCCCAGTCGCACGGGATCTTCGCCACCACGCAGTTGCCCGCGGCCATCGCGGTCACCTGGTCAAACGGCTTGGGTTCCAGGTTCAGCTTGATCCCGATCGACGCCGCGTTCGACTGCAGCTGCGTCATCTCCGACGTAATCCACGACACCCCCGTCGCGTACGGGAAGTTGAAGCTCAGCCCGGTGCCCTTCTTGATCCCAGGCCCGCACTTGGCCGGGTCGGTGCAGGTGCTGACCCCGTCCGGGACCACCTTCCAGCCGTGGCTGGCCAGCAGGTTCTTCGCCTTGCCCGGGCTGTACGGGAATGGGTCACCGGCCTTGCCTGCCGGCGACAGGAACGAGGTCTGGGGCGTAGCTGCGACCGGGCCGACCGTGGGCACCCCGTACCCGCGCAGCGGGCCGCTGATCACCGCGGCCTGGTTCATCATGTACGCCAGCGCCTGCCGGAAATACAGCTGCCTGATCACCGCGGCGTGATCAGACACCGTGGACTGGAAGTTCACCACGTAATAGTTGATCCCCCACACGTACAGTGGCGACAGGGTGTAGCCCTTGGACGACAGCGGGTTGGACCCGACCGCGCTTCCCGCCGGCTTGGCCGGGGCGACCTGCTGCGGCAGGTAGCCCACGTTGATCTTGGTGCTGGAACTCGGTGACTGCAGCACGTTGTACTCCGCCGAATCGGTGGTGAACGGCACCTCCTGGAACTGCGCCAGCCGCGGCTTCACCGGCCCGGAGTACGACTTGTTCGGCACAAACGTGATGTGGCCGTCGGCGCTGAACGCGCTCAGCTTCCACGGCCCGTCCACCACCGACCACAACGGCGAGGACACATACCCGCTCAGGTTCTTGGCCTGCGCGTTCAGGTAGTTGTACACCGCCGCGCAGTTCCTGACGTTCGTGGCACAGTGGCTGGGACCCGACGCGGTCCGGTCCCAGGCCGCCGGCATCGGCGTGATCTGGCTCAGGTCGTTGTACAGGAACCAGGTCTGGTTGTAGGCCTTGGCCATGGTCATGGTCAGCTTGGTGGGGCTGACCACCGTGATGTCCTTCACGTCAGTGGGGAACCCGGTGTAGGCGCCGTAGTTGGCCGGCTCGGCCTTCTCCATGTTCAGCCAGAACATCACGTCCGTCGCGGTCACCGGCTGGCCGTTGGGCCACAGGTAGTGCTTGAGCGTGATCGTGACCTTGGTGCCGTTGAAGACCGGCGGGCTGGCCAGGCTCAGCGAATCGTTGACCGCCGGCTGGCCGCTGTGGCCGAACCAGTACAGCGGGCGGTACAGCAGGTACTGGAGATCGTCGATGTTGCTGATGCTGATGTAGGCGCTGCTCACGTACGGGAAGATGTAGTTCGGAATGGTCGACGGCGGTTCGGCGAAGACGGCGGTGCCGCCCTTCATCGGGGTGCCCCCCGTCGGTGCGGAACTACCTCCGCCACTGCAGCCCGCCACGGCCAGGGCCAGCGCTGCCGCGCCCACCCCCACCGCCAGCATCTTGCTGCGAAGCCCGGATCTGCATCTGCGCTGACGCGCTGGCCCGATGGCCATGGCTCCTTCACCTGCTTCCTGGCATGGGGAACGGACCGCAGGAGTTAAAGCGGTCAGTAGCCGATCAGTAAGCGGTCAGCGTGCGGACCGCTTCGGTCACGGTCTCCACGGTCGGGATCACCTGCTGCTCCAGCACGTCAGCAAACGGCAGCGGAACGTTGGCGCCGGCCACCCGGCGGACCGGGGCGTCCAGCAGCTCGAAGCCCTCGTCCGCGACGATCGACGCCACGGTGCCGCCCCAGCCGCCCTGGTAAGGGTTCTCCTCCACGATCACCAGCCGGGAGGTGCGCCGGAGCGACGCCAGCACGGCCGCCATGTCCAGGGGCACCAGGCAGCGCAGGTCGATCACCTCGGCGGAGATGCCGTCGGCGGCCAGCTGCTCCGCCGCGGTCAGCGCCATCGGCACCGTCGCGGCCAGGGCCACCAGGGTGACATCGGTGCCCTCGCGTGCCACGGCCGCCCGGCCCAGCTCGACCACATGGCCCTCAGGCGCCGCCGGCCCTTTGCTCGCGAACAGGCCCTTGTGCTCGAAGAAGACCACCGGGTCGTCACTGCGGACCGCCGCGGCCATCATCCCGATAACGTCCGCCGGGTTGGATGGTGCCGCGATCTTCAGCCCCGGGATCGCCAGCGTCCAGTTCTCCACGGCCTGGGAGTGCTGCGCGCCGAATCCGAGGCCGCCGCCGTTCGCCGTGCGCACCACGAGCGGGACCGTGACCTGGCCCCCGGTCATGTACCGCATCTTCGGTATCTCGTTGGCCAGGTAGTCCCAGCAGCAGGCGAAGAAGTCGGAGAACATGATCTCGGCGACCGGCCGCATCCCGGTCATGGCCGCGCCCATGGCCACGCCCAGGATGGCCTGCTCAGAGATCGGCGTGTCCCAGACCCGGGCCTTGCCGAACTCCTGGAAGAGCCCTGAGGTGGTCTTGAACACGCCGCCCGCGGCGCCGATGTCCTCACCCAGGCACACCACCGTCGGGTCGCGGCGCAGCTCCCGCGCGATCCCCTCGGCCACGGCCTCCCGGTAGGTGATCACGGCCGTCGAGTTGGTCAGGTCCGCCATGCCGAGCCTCCATCCGCCCACACGTCGGTCAGCGCGTCGCCGGGATCGGGACCGGGCGCCGCCTTGGCCGCGGCCACCGCCTCCGCGACGGTTGCGGCGGCTCTCTCGTCGGCGGCCGCCACGGACTCGTCGAGCACGCCGAGTGCCCTCAGCCGCGCCCGGGCCAGGTCCAGCGGATCACGGCTCAGCCACTGCTCCACCTCCGCGGCCGGCCGGTAGCTGGCCGGGTCGGTGCGGCTGTGCCCGAAATGCCGGTAGGTCTTCGCCTCGAGCACGGTCGGCCCCTGGCCGCTGCGCGCGCGTTCCGCGGCCCGCCGCACCGCGTCCCAGACGATCAGGACGTCATTGCCGTCGATCACCTCCGCGGGGATCCCGTAGGCCGGGGCGCGGCCCGCCGCGGGATCGGCGACCGCGGTCACCTCGTTGATGGGCGTGTACTCCATGTAGAGGTTGTTCTCGCAGATGAACAGCACCGGCAGGGCCCACACCGCGGACAGGTTGAGCGCCTCGTGAAACGCCCCGATGTTGGTGGCGCCGTCGCCGAAGAACGCCACCGCGACCTGGCCGGTGCCGCGCAGCCGGGCCGACCAGGCGGCCCCGGCGGCGATCGGCAGGTGCGCGCCGACGATCGCATACGAGCCGAGCATCCCGGCGGAGGCCTTGGTGAGGTGCATCGAGCCGCCCTTGGCCTTGCACAGCCCGGTGCGCTTGCTCATCAGCTCGGCCAGGCACTCCGCTGGCGACGCGCCGCGCGCCATCGCGTGGTGGTGGCCGCGGTAGGTGGCGAACACGTAGTCGTCAGGCCGCAGCGCGGCGCTGGCGCCGACCGCGACGGCCTCGTGACCAGCCGCCAGGTGCGTCGTGCCTTTGACCAGGCCGGACAGGAACAAGTCGTGCGCTGCCTTCTCGGTGGCGCGGATCAGCGCCATCTCTTCGTACAGCGCGAGCAGCTGGTCCGCCTCGAGGGCGCTGGCGCTGGCGTCGACGACAGTCATCGGACACCTCCCGCCACGCTGCTGCCGTCGCCGCGGGCCTCGCCCCGCCCGGCCGCCGTGTTCAGGTGCGACTGGCTCTCCCGCAGCGTGTTAAGCGCCCCGCCCGCGGTCCAGTACTTGCGCCCGGCCACCAGCAGCTCCTCGGCGGGGAACTTCGTGATGATCTCGCATCCCGACGCCGTGACCACGACCTCCTCCTCGATTCGGGCCGCGGACCAGCCGTCCGCCGCAGGCCAGTAGGTCTCCAGCGCGAACACCATCCCCTCCTCGAGCGGCTCCGGATGGTCCAGCGACACCAGCCTGCTGAAGATCGGCTTCTCCCAGATCGACAGGCCGACGCCGTGACCGTACTGGAGTGCGAACGCCGCGGTCTCGTCGGGGAAGCCGAACTCCTCCGCCCGCGGCCACAGCGCCACGATATCGGCCGTTGTCGCCCCCGGCTTCACCAATGCGATCGCTTGGTCCATGTACTCGCGGCAGCGCACGTAGGCGTCACGCTGCGCGCGCGAGGCACTGCCCACCGCGAACGTGCGGTAGTAGCAGGTCCGGTAGCCCAGGTGGCTGTGCAGGATGTCGAAGAACGCCGGGTCGCCCGGGCGGATCAGGCGGTCGGAGTAGACGTGCGGGTGCGGCGAGCAGCGCTCGCCCGAGATCGCGTTGACGCCCTCCACGTACTCGCTGCCCAGGTCATAGAGGACCTTGCTGACCAAGCCCACGCACTCGTTCTCGCGCACCCCCGGCCGCAGGAACTCATACAGCTCGGTGTAGGCGGCGTCGACCATGGAGCACGCCTGGGCCAGCAGCGAGATCTCATCGGGGGTCTTGGTCCGGCGGGCTTCAAGGAACACCTGCTGGCCGTCCACGGTCTCGATGCCCTCGGCCCGCAGCGCGGCCAGCACCGGCATCTCGGCTACGTCGATGCCGAGCGGAGCATCGGCCACCCCGTGCTCACGCAACACGGTGGCGACCTTGCGGGCCACGTCCTCGGCGATCCCCGCCTGCGGATGGAACGCGCCGCGCAGGGTGGAGATGCCGGCCCGGGCGCCGGTCTGCCTGGCCCCCTCGGGAGTGGCCGGGCCCGGGGTGTGATCCAGCCACGGGTTGTACAGCTGGTGGTGCCGGGCGGCCGACCCGAAGTCCCACTCCACCGGCTCCCCGCCGCGCGGGAGCACGGCGAACCGGATCAGCTTGTCCATCGCCCAGGTGCCGATGTGGGTCGAGGTCATGTAGCGGATGTTCGCGAAGTCGAAACTGAGCAGGGCGCCAAGCTCGGACTTCTCGAGCTGCGCCCGGAGCCGGGCCAGGCGCTCACCGCGCAGCCGGGCCAGATCGACCCGCTGCTCCCAGTCCACCGCGTTGGGTCCGAAGGTGTGTATTGCCATCGGCCGCCGCCTCGCTTTCGGCACTCTCAGGCTCCGCCACAAGTTAAGAGATAATCAACGGCTAGTGTAAATAAATACTGAACGGATATCCCCCCGGGCTCCCTGTGGCCCAGCCCCACCCTGGGCTAGTCGGGCTCCGCCACGAACCAGATGCCCACCGCCGGGACCGTGCCCTCGTTGCGGTAGGAGTGCGGCGTCGATGAGGCGAAGCTGATCGAGTCGCCCGGCTGCAGCCGGTGCGAACGGAACCCCAGCGTGACGACCAGCTCGCCCTCGACGAGGTAGCCGTACTCGGTGCCCACATGCCGCATCAGGCGGCCCGTGCCCGACGAGCTGCCGCCCGGCGCGTAGCTGACCCGCAGGAAATCAACGTGGCTGCCCGGCACGTGGCCGAGGCGCTCCCAGGTCACTCCCGAGTCCAGCTCAAGGACCTCGCGCTCAGTCCCGGCGACCCTGACGGCCTCGACCGCCGCTGGCTCGCCCACCGCGGCCTTGCCGTCGGGCGCGCCGGGGTCCTCGAAGACGTCCTCCACCGACACGCCGAGCGCGGTCGTGATCGCGTACAGCGTGCTTACCGACGGGCGGCACTTGCCCGTCTCGATCTGGGAGATGAGGCTCGGCGACAACCCGACGCTGCGGGCGAGGCTCCGCAGGCTGATCCCCCTCCTGGCCCGCTCCGCGCGGATACGCTCGCCGATCTGGAGAATCGCCACGGACACAGGGGCACCCCTCTCGCCAGCATGGTACGGGAGGGCCTGCGCCACCGGCCGCGCCCGGCAGCTAAACGGGAACCCGGGGCGCCTGGCGGCTCTGGCCCCGGGTCGTGCGGCGGCTCGTAGCAGACGAACCGGCATCCGGGCGCGCGGCAGGCGATGCTCCGGTGCCCGCTCCCGCGCGCCATCGCCGCGCGGGCCGGCGCGCACTGGCACGGCAGCCAGGAGACGATTACCCTGCCGGGCCCCCAGGCGTGCCCGTTCCCGCACTGAGTCGGGTAGATCCACCACTCCGGCAGCACCACGTCACTCACGCATCTACTGGAACACAAATTCGATAAAATTGCCAGTGCTTCTATATATTGTGCTGCGCGCACCGCCGCGATGCCCAGGAAACAGGAAACTGGAAGTGACCGGGCCCCGGGCCAAGTGTCGCGGAAGTGGAATGCCGGACACTAGGGTGCGATCGTGGATCAGGCACAACGACGGCAGTTCGTACGAGACCACCGCACCTGTGTCTTCGGCTATGCCCGCAAGGACCACGGCCCGGCCATGACCGTCGTCTACTACGTGATGGACGGCGACGACCTGCTGGTCTCCACGATGGCCGCGCGGGGCAAGCCCAGGGCGGTCGAACGCGACGGCCGGGTCAGCCTGTGCATCCTGGCAGATGAGCGACATCGACACCCTCACGCACCACACCAGCACGTCCATGCCCTGGTGAGATCGGAGCACGCTGATGACCATCGCCGACCTGCTCGCTGACGCCTTCGGCAGAATCCACCAGGCCGTGCACGAGGCGGTCGACGGGCTGACACCCGGCCAGCTGGTGTTCCGGCCGGAAAGCGGCGCGAACTCCATCGCCTGGCTGGTGTGGCACCTGACCCGGATCCAGGACGACCACATCGCCGACGTGGCCGGCACCGGCCAGGTCTGGACCTCGGGCAAGCCCACCTGGGCCGACAGGTTCGGGCTGCCCTTCGCCTCCTCGGCCACCGGATACGGGCACGGCACCGAGGCCGTCGCGGCGGTCCAGGTCGAGTCCGGGGACCTGCTGACCAAGTACTACGAAGCGGTGCACACCGTGACGATCCGATACGTACGGGGCCTGACCGACGCCGATCTCGACCGCATCGTGGACAAGGCCTGGGATCCGCCGGTCACGCTCGGTGTCCGCCTGGTGAGCGTGATCTCCGACGATCTCCAGCACGCTGGTCAGGCCGCCTACCTGCGCGGCCTCATCGAGCGCGGGTAACTAGTCCCACAGGGCTTCGAGCGCCGCGTCGACGGTCACCGTGAGCCGGGCCATGCGGGGCACCACCGGGCGCGGCGGCAGGGCGTCGGTGATCTCGCACTGCGCCTGCGCCCGCGTGTCCAGGAACCGGCTGAGCTGCGCGTAACCGTGCCGGTCGTCGCGGGCCGTGCGATGGTGATGCATGCGCAACGGCGCGTACAGGTAGAGCTCGTCGCGGGCCCTGGTCACCGCCACATAGAACAGCCGCCGCTCCTCGGCCAGGCCTTCAGGGCTGGACAGCGCCATGTCGCTGGGCACCGCGCCGTCCACCAGCTGCGGCAGGTGCACCACCGGCCATTCCAGGCCCTTGGCGGAATGAACGGTGGAGATGACCAGGTAGTCATCATCAAGCCCGGGGGGCCCGGCGAGATCAGAGGCGGAGACGGGCGGATCGAGCGCCAGCTCGACCAGGGCCTCATGCAGCGAGGGCCGGGTCGCCGCCGCGTCGGCCAGCCGCTCCAGGTCGGCGAGGCGGGGCCCGGCGTCGGGGTAGCGCGCCTTCAGCGGGCCGACCAGCGCGGCCAGGATGGCGGTGGCCCGGTCCGCGGTGCGCTCCAGGGCGGCGGCGGCGGCCAGGCCCGTGACCGTGTCCGACACCGCAGCCCGGGCCCGGGCCGGAACGCTAGATTCGGCGGCTGGCCAGCGATCAAAGGGAAATGGCTCGCCCAGGCGCAGGGTGTCGATGATCCGCCGGGCGCGGCCCGGGCCGATTCCCTCGTGCAGCCGCAACACCCGGAACCAGCCGATGTCGTCCGCCGGGTTGGCCACCACACGCGCCGCGGCCACGAAGTCCTTGACGTGCGCGGCCTCGGTGAACCGCAGGCCGCCGTACTTCACGAACGGGATGCGGCGGGCGGACAGCTCGATTTCGAGGACATCGGTGTGATGCGACGTCCGGACCAGCACCGCCTGCTCCCGCAGCTGCCGCCCGGACTCGTGCGCGTCGAGTACCCGGGCGACGATTTCGCGGGCCTGCGTCGCCTCGTCATGGCAGCGCACCAGCTGCGGGGCGGGCCCGCTGCCGCGCAGGCCGGTCAGCTCGAGCTCGAGGCCCTCGGACTGCGGGCGGACCACGTTGGCCAGCCGCAGCACCGAGTCCTTGGACCGGTAGTTGCGGACCAGGCGGATCACGGCCAGGTCCGGGTAGGCGCTGGCCAGCCCCCGCAGGTGCTCCGGGTCGGCGCCGCGGAAAGCGTAAATCGCCTGGGCGTCATCGCCCACACAGGACAGCCCGTTCCCGTCCGGCCGCAGCAGCCGCACGATCTCCGCCTGCACCGCGTTGACGTCCTGGTACTCGTCCACGAGCACCGCGTCGAACAGGCCGCGCAGCGCCGGGCCCGCCGCCGGGTCAGCCAGCGCCGCCCGCCACAT
>WNGQ01011398.1_pt1 | contig 10204 bp, 8 predicted proteins | sample 5407661 | NCBI WGS metagenome assembly WNGQ01 (sample SAMN13153382, study PRJNA577476) | soil metagenome | isolation source: 60 cm soil or saprolite under Garry oak tree replicate 2 | place: USA:California | collected 2016-06-15 | reverse complement strand
TCGATTGGAGCGGGATGTTCCGGGTGCGGAACGCGGAAGCGGTGGAGCGGCGGACGACCGTGGTCGAGGCGCGCTGGAGCCCGCTGTCGTGGCTTGCGCTCCACGGGCTCGCCGGGTTCGATGCGCTCAACCAGAGCGATACCGCGCTCTCGCCCTACCTCGCCAGCACGCCCTCGCTCTTGGGGTCGTTGAGCAAAGGAAAACTCTGGTCACGGCACCGGACCCTGGAGCTGTCGGCCTCCGCGACGGGGGCCCTTTCCGCGATCGTGTCTTCGACGACCACATTCGGTGTGCAACACCTGCGCGACAGCCTGCGACAAGAATGGTTCAGCCAGATCGATCAGGGAACCGGGTTCGACGGCGAACCCTTTTCGAGCGCCAGCCTGGGGCGCTGGGGCAATTCATTCGGCTACTACATCGACGAGCGGCTCGCGCTGGGCCGCAGGGTGGCCGTGAGCGCAGCGGTGCGCCACGACCACTTCAAAGAGCTGCAGCGCGGCGCAACCGATCCTAGCTTCACGGCCACCTGGGTTGCGCATGCTGCGCCCGACTCCGCTCTCCTGGGTCGACTCGCATTCCGCGCCGCGTACGGGTCGGCCGGGCCACGGCCGTTCGCAGATGCCCCTGAGGTGTTCGTGCCCTTCGGCACGCCCATTCCACACATCGACCCCGAGCGCACCACGTCGACGGACCTCGGCGCCGACGCCACCCTGTTGCGGGGTCGGATGGGCGCCCACGTGACCTACTACACTGCGCGTTCGCACGTCTTTGACGTAACGACGTATTCGTTTGGCTATCCCGGTATCATCGCCGCGAGCGGGACGATCCGCAATCGGGGTGTCGAAGCCACCATCACCGGCAGGCTCTTGACCGGCCTCGGCGCCGGTTGGGATGTGACGTTGTCGCTGTGGGGAAACCAGAATCGGTTAGTCGAGCTCGGGGAGGCACGGGCAATCTTTTTCGGGCAGCAACGCGCCGCGCTCGGGTATCCCATGGGAGGATATTGGGCGTACGCCATACGGAGCTTCGCGGACGCGAACGGGGATGGGATCATCGTGCCGGGGGAAGTGGTGCTCGCTCCCGACCTGGTGTGGGCGGGCACGCCCTATCCGACGCAGGGGGCGATGCTCACGTCGGAATGGAGCCTGGGCCGCTCGTTCCGGGCGGCGCTGACGCTCGATTACCGCGCGGGGCAGCGCCTGTTCAATGAAGCCGCCTTCTACCGCTGCCGCTATGGTGCGTGCCGGGCCGCTGTCGATCCCCGTACTCCGCTGGCCGAGCAGGCGCGCGCCGCCGTCCTTTACCCCACGACCGACTACTTCGAAGACGCCGACTATCTCAAACTGCGCGAGATTTCCCTGTCGTTCTCCACGCCGCCCAAGCTGGCGGCGGCGCTGCGCGCCCGCGCGGCCACGATCACCCTTGCCGGTCGCAATCTCGCCACCTGGACCGGGTACTCGGGTGGCGATCCCGAGTCCGGGAGCTACGGCACGATCGTACCCGGACGGCCGAGGACCATCGCCGACGACGGCACGCTCCCCGTGCCGCACTCGTGGACGCTGCGCCTCCAGCTCGCATATTGACTTGACAGGCCCGCCAGGCGGGCCTACTCTAGCCGCCGTCCCGCCGTCTCTTCGAGGGTCGCTCTAACCCAGCCGAGGGCCGCATGAATCTGCTGCGACGGAAGAGCGTCACCGATCTGCAGACCGAGGCACTCACCGATCACAGCCTGAAGCGGGCGCTGGGCGCGCTCAACCTGACGATGCTCGGCATCGGCGCAATCATCGGCACGGGGATTTTCGTGCTGACCGGAACGGTGGCGGCGGTGAACGCGGGACCCGCCGTCGTCCTTTCGTTCGTGATCGCGGGCGTCGCCTCGATCTTCGGTAGCGATCGGGTGGTCGGGGTACGTCGTTTCGTTTCTCAAAGACATCGGAATCGTCATTCCGCCCGCTCTGTCGGCGGCGCGTGGCACCGTCGTCACGCTGGCCGACGGGTCGAGCGTCACTGCGGTCTTCAACCTGCCGGCCGTCATCATCATCGCGATCATCACCACGCTGCTCGTCATCGGTATCAAAGAGTCCGCCAACGTCAACAACGTGATCGTGTTCGTGAAGGTGGCCGTCGTCCTCCTGTTCATCGTTGGTGCGGCCCACGCCATCAAGCCCGCCAATTGGCACCCGTTCATTCCGCCCGAAGAGGGGCAGGGGATTTACGGCTGGAGCGGTGTCATGACGGGGGGAGCGATCGTGTTCTTCGCCTACATCGGGTTCGACGCGGTGAGCACCGCTGCCCAGGAGGCGAAGAATCCGCAAAAGGACATGCCCATCGGGATCATCGGGTCGCTCTTGATCTGCACGGTGCTCTACATCCTCGTCTCCGGCATCGCGACCGGAGTGGTGCCCTATAAGGACTTGAACGTGCCCGATCCGATCGCCGTGGCCGCTGACCGGGCGGGGATGGGCTGGATGTCCTCGCTGATCAAGTTTGGCGCGATCATGGGCCTCTCGTCGGTGATCCTGGTGATGCTGCTGGGGCAATCGCGCGTGTTCTGGAGCATGTCGCGCGACGGTCTCCTTCCCCAGTTCGTCAACAAGATCCATCCGAAGTTCCAGACACCCTACATCACCTCGATCATCACCGGCATCGGGGTGGCGTTCGTGTCGGCGCTGCTCACGGTGCGCGAGGCGGGCAGCCTCGTCTCGATCGGCACGCTGCTGGCGTTCGTGATCGTGTCGATCGGCGTGCTCGTGTTGCGCCTCCGCGAGCCGAGCCTGCCGCGGGCGTTCAAGACGCCGTGGGTCTGGTTCGTGGCCCCGGCCGGAGCCTTCTCGGCCGCGTACCTGATGAAGTCGCTGCCGTGGCGCACGTGGGAGCGGCTCATCATCTGGTTCGTGGTGGGCATCGTGATCTACTTCGTGTACGGCGTCAGGCATTCGAAGCTGGCTTCGAAAGAATAGAGGCGTTGCACCGCCTCAGGTGGTTCGGGTTCTGGACGTTGCTCGGCGTCGTTTCGAGCGCCCAGCTGCATTTCGCCAATCAGCGATTCGCCGCCCATCCCCCCTCGTGGTGGCAGGCCCTCGCCACGGGTCTGTCGCACTGGTATCTGTGGGGTCTGCTCGCGCTCGTGGTCGCGTGGTTGGGCCGCCGCTTCCAGGTCGACCGCGCCAATTTTGGCCGCCATTTCTTCATCCATTTCGGGGCGAGCCTCGACGTGGCGCTCCTGCAGCTCATGGCCGCCGTGGGCGTGCAGGACCTGCTCCACGCCGCGGCGGGCGAGCCGTTCGCGTTCGCGCAGAAGCTGGTGGACGACTTCACGCTGTTCTACCATTGGAACGTCCTCATCTACTGGGCGATCCTGGCCGTGGTGCACGCGCGCGATTACCACCGCGACCTGGAGGAGCGCCGCGCCGCACTGGCCGCGCTGGAGCGGCGGCTCGCCGCCCGCCCCGTGACCGAACGCCTGTTGGTCGAGAGCGACGGCCGCAGCGTCTTCGTGCGGACGAACGACGTCGACTGGATCGAGGCGGCGAAGAATTATGTCCGCCTCCACGTGGGCGACCGCACCCACGTGCTCCGTGCTACGCTGAGCGCGCTCGAGCAGCGGCTCGACCCGGAGCAGTTCCGCCGCATCAGTCGATCGACGCTGGTCAATCTTGACCGGGTGCGCGAGGTGCAGCCGTGGTTCCACGGCGACGCGATCGTCATTCTCGAGAGTGGCGCGCACGTCACGCTCAGCCGGCGCTACCGGGCCAACCTGCTGGGCACTCCCGTCTCCTGAATCGCGTCGTCCGGGTTCTGCTGGGCGTTCGGATCCATCCTTAAGTAATTCCCCCTCTCCGGAACGGAGAGGGGAACAGGGGGTGAGGACCGAACGGAGCGGAGGGCTCAGGGGCGACGCCGCGTGTGTTCGGCCCTCCTCGCAATCCTTCGATGCCGGTGTTCCCGTCGCCCGGCGCCAAGTTGACGCGTGCCGTCTTGCGTCCCCTTATGCGCCGAGTCGATCATATGGGCATGGCCGCCCCGACCTACTACACCGCCGACATGGTACGGGCGCTCCCCGACGACGGCAACCGCTACGAAACCGTCCACGGGGAGCTCCTGGTGAGTCCGGTGCCGCGTCTCGAGCACCAGTACGTGGTGCTCGAACTGGCGGCACGGCTGCGGGACTATCTGCGTATCCGTCCCCTCGGACAGGTCCTCATCTCGCCCGCGGATATCTCCTGGGCTCCCGACGTGCTGGTGCAACCCGACGTCTTCGTCACCGCGATCGCGGAAGCGCGCACGTTTGACTGGACGCAGGTCAAGACGCTGCTGCTGGCAATCGAAATCCTGAGTCCATCGACCAGCCGCTACGACCGCTTCACGAAGCGGCGCCTGTACCAGGAGTATGGCGTGCCCTGGTATTGGATCGTGGATATCGACGGCCGTGCGGGCGAGATCTGGACTCCCCAAGCGACATCCCCCACGATCGAGCGGGAGCGGCTGGTGTGGCACCCGCAGGGAGCGACCGAGCCCCTCGTGATCTCCCTCGCCGACATCTTCCCCCGCCTCTAACCATGGGATGGATCCGCGAGGTCTACGAACTGCCCGAGGATCACGGCGGGACGGCGACACCGGGCCACAAGATCCTCGTGCTCGACGCTGGTGCCGTGGTGGTGGAGTTCCCCGCGGACTGGGTCGCGGCGCCTGCGGCGGGCCACGTGAATGTCCGCGACGGGGCTACGCCCGCCGACAGTACCTGCCAGCTTGCGGTCTCCTGCCTGCGGATACCATCGGTCGATTGGAGCGGGCTGCCGTTGTCAAAGCTGCTGCTGGACTCCATCGAGGGTGACGACCGGGACCGCATCGCGATCGGCCCCGTGCGGGAGACGTGCGCGGGGGGGCTGTCGCTGGCGTGGACCGAACTACGGGTGGTCGACCCGGGAGAGCATCGGGAGTGCCGCTCGCGGATGTGCCTGGCACGGGTCGATCGCGTCCAATGCCTCATCACTTTCGATTTCTGGCCCGAGGATGAGGCACGTTTCGCTCCCATCTGGGATCACGTGTTGAATTCCCTCAGGCTCGGCGTTCGAACGAACGATCCGGCACGGGGGAGGCGAATCGAGTAACACCGCATCCGTCCATCGTTCCCCCTCTCCCGAAGGGAGAGGGGGACAGGGGGTGAGGACCTAACTCCCGCTCGTCCCGTTCGCAGTCCCGGTCGTCCCGCGGCCGTTGGGAACCCGGCCGACGCTCCCCACATTCCCTCGATGACCCTGTTTGCCACCAAGCCCATCGCCGTGCTGCGCGCCGAGGCGGAGGCGACAGGCGAACACGCGCTGGTACGGGCGCTCGGGCCCCTCAATCTCGTCACGCTCGGCATCGGCGCCGTGATCGGGGCGGGCATCTTCGTGATCACGGGACAAGTGGCCGCGCTGTACGCCGGCCCCGCGGTGCCACTTTCGATGATCCTCGTCGGCATCGCGTGCGGGTTCGCCGGCCTGTGTTACGCCGAGATGGCGAGCGCCGTGCCCGTCGCCGGGAGCGCGTACACGTACTCGTACGCCACCATGGGCGAGCTCGCGGCCTGGATCATCGGTTGGGACCTGGTGCTCGAATACGCCGCCGGCGCCGCGACCGTGGGCGTCGGTTGGTCGGGCCACTTCGTGTCCCTGCTGGGCCTGTTCGGGGTCCGGATTCCCGCGAGCCTCACGGCCCCGCCCACGCAGCTGTGCACGACGGCGCAGGTGGCCGCCCACGCCGTGGGATGCGCGCATCCGGGGCTCAACCTCACCGGCGCGATCATCAATCTCCCGGCCGTCGGCATCGTCGCGCTGATGTCCGCCGTCTGATCATCGGGATAAAAGAGTCGGCGCGGGTGAACACCCTCATCGTGATCCTCAAGGTCGCCATCGTCCTGCTGGTCGCGCTCGTCGGCCTGTCGCACATCACCCCGGCCAACTTGACGCCTTTCATCCCGCCCAATTCGGGGGAGTGGGGCACTTACGGCTGGTCCGGCGTACTGCGGGGCGCGGGCCTGGTGTTTTTCTCCTACATCGGGTTCGACACCGTCTCGACCGCGGCCCAGGAGTCGAAGAATCCGCAACGCGACATGCCCATCGGCATCCTCGGCTCGCTCGCGATCTGCACGCTGTTATATGTAGTAGTCTCGGCCGTGCTCGTGGGCATGGTCCCCTACGGCGAGCTCAACATCCCCGCGCCGATGGCGTACGCCATGGAGCGGATCGGCGCGCCGTGGTGGATCCGCGTCTCGATCGACGTCGGTGCGGTGTTGGGCATCGGGTCCGTGATCCTCGTGATGCTGCTGGGACAGTCCCGCGTGTTTTACTCCATGTCTCGCGACGGCCTGCTCGGCCCCTGGGCCGGCAAGGTCCATCCTCGTTTCCGCACGCCCTACCTGTCCACGATCTACACCGGTATCGCCGTGTGCCTCGCCACGGGCCTGCTGCCGCTGCAGCTGCTCGGCACCTGGGTCAACATCGGCACGCTGCTCGCGTTCGTGCTGGTGTGCGCCGGCGTGTGGATCCTGCGGCATACGCGTCCCGATCTGGAGCGTCCGTTCCGGACGCCGCTCGTCCCCCTGGTCCCGCTGCTCGGCATTCTTTCCTGTCTGGGCCTGATGCTCACGCTGCCGCTGGACACGTGGATCCGACTCGCGGTGTGGCTGGTGATTGGATTCGGGATCTACTTCGGTTACGGCCGGAGACACAGCACCCTCAAGACCTAGACGCCCTCGCCCGAGCCCGGTAGCTTGCGCGCATGATGCGGCGCGCGCCGGTGCGTATGACCTGGCTCCTGTGGGCCGTGGGGTTCGCCATCGCGGTGGCGTGCAAGGGCAGCACCGCCCCGCACCAGCCGGCTCTGTGCCCCTCGTACAGCGGCGGGGCGTCGCAAAGCGACTCGCTGTACGGTTTGTACCACCTGGTGTCGTACTGTCTGGACACGCTCCCCGCTTTCACCCCGCCGGCCGAGTCGGGCCACGTCACCTTGATCCATGCGGCGAGTGTGGATTCGTTCGTTGCCGTCCTGGTGCCTCAGGGTCAGGCGCCGGAAAGCATCCTGGGTACGTACACGCATCCCCTCCCGGACTCGATCCACGTGACCGGCGTGGTAAAGGTCTCCGGCTTTCCCGTTGGGGTGGAAGTGCCGGGCAGGTTCATGCTCCAGCAGAACACGCTCTCCGTAAGCGGGCTCCTGATTGTGACCGGGACGAGCCCGCACGCCGTGTCGTTCATCGGGTCGAGGTCCGCACCGTAGCGCCGCATTAACGCCGTCGCGTGACGCCGTTCGCTCGACGCCTCCGCGTGACGTCTTTTATCTTGAGTGTCATGTCGATGCTGCGACGGGATTTCTGGACCCGGCGGCGCGTGCTGTTGACGCTCGGCTACCTCCTCGTCCTCGTGCCGTGGTCGGTCATCCGCGGGTCGCGCGAGACGGTCACCCACAGCGACGTCGGCGCCTTCTGGCTCGAGGGCCAGTACTTCCTGACGGGTCAACCGCTGTTCGACCTCCCCCCGGGGGTGCGCGGTCCCGCCTACCCGCCGTTCGCGGGGATGGTGTTCCAGCTGCTCGCGCTGTTCCCCCTCAAGGTATCGGCAGTACTCCTGTGCATCCTCAACGGACTGCTGATCCCCGTCGCCGTCGTCCTCACGAAGAGCATCTTCGATACGTTGCATCCCGAGAGAAACCGCGCCACGTGGCCGCTCGCGGTCGCGGTAGTTCTCTCGCTGCAGTTCTTCCTCAACAACATGAACCTCATCTCCGTCAACGAGATCATCCTGGTCCTCTGTTTGCTCGGTATCAGGGCGTATCTGGACGGGCGGGACTGGGGCGCCGCGGCGGCGTTCGTCGCGGCCGCCGCGATCAAGCTGGTCCCCGCGACGCTCGTCGTTTGGCTGATCGTGCGCGGGCGTCGCCGCGCCGCGCTGGCCGTGGTGCCCGCGGTAGCCGGGGCGTTCCTGCTGCCGCTCGCGTTCCGCGGCCCCCGCACGGGACTCACCGACCTGGCGGACTACCACACGAAGGTCCTCAGTCAGTTCGAGCGAGGACACGTCATCACCGGCCGCACCAATCAGAACCTCGGAGGGCTGGTGTATCGCCTCACGCTCCCCCCCTCCGACCAGCCCGACCCCGGTTACGGGCCGCTCGTACCGGTTTCGGAGCGGACCGCGGCGGCGATCTACCGGGTCGCCGCGGCCCTCGTGTTGCTCGCGTTTCTCGCGAACCTCGTTGTCCTGCGCCTGCGGGGCGCGCCGCTCACCGCCTTCGAACTGGCGAGCGTATTTCTCGCGGGCCACCTGTTGTCCGGCATCACCTGGAAGGCGCACCTCGTGACGCTGCTCTTCACGTTCTACGCCTTCCTCTCGATCCGAGTGACGGAGTTGCCGCAGCGGCTGCGCGCGTTCGTGTACGTGCTGTTCGCGATGATCGTCGTGACGGGCGGGACGGGACGCGATCTGGTGGGTCGAAGGGTCCAGTACGGGATCGACGGCTACGGCGTCATCGTCTGGACGATGCTGCTCCTGTTGGTGGGCTGCGTCATATTCTCCTTACGCCTTTCCGCGACGCCCCGCCGCGACGCTTCTTGTTTATCTTGATGCCATGACGACGAACGGAGTGTCTGTTCTTCCCGAGCGCACGCGGGCCGCACAAGATGTGGCCGCCGTGCTCGCCCCCGGGCGGCGCGTCGCCCTCACCACCCACGTGAACGCCGACGGCGACGGGGTGGGGAGCGAGGTGGCGCTGTGGCACCTGCTCACCGCGCGGGGGCTCCGGACCGCGATCGCCAACCCCACGCCCATTCCGGAGCGGTTCCATTTCCTGGTGCCCAACGGGGCGGATCACTCCGAGCGCGCCGCCCGCGAAATCGAGTCCGCCGACGTCGTGGTCGTGCTCGACATCTCGGACGTGAGCCGGCTGGGCGATCTCGCGCGTGCCATCACGCACTCCCACACTGTGGCGTGCATCGATCACCACGTCAGCGGCGGCTCGCTCCCGGGCGGGCCGCGCCTGGTCGCGCCCGATGCCGCCGCCACCGCGGAGCTGGTGTTCGACTTCGCGAGCGCGCTCGACTGGCCGCTCTCGCCCGACGCCGCGCGCGCGCTGTATGTGGGGATCCTCACCGACACGGGCGCGTTCCGGTTCGCCAATACCTCCCCTCGCGCCCTCCGCGTGGCGGGCGCGCTGCTCGAGCGGGGCGTGGATCCCGAGTCGATCTACGCGTCGGTGTACGCGAGTGCTCCCGAGGGTCGCGTCCGCCTGATGACGGAAGTGCTCGAGACGCTCGTGGTGGAGCCCGAGCACGGAGTCGCCTGGGTCACCGTCCCGCCGGACGCGCTGCGGCGCCACGGCGCCACGGCCGACGATCTTGACGGCATCGTCGAATACCCGCGCTCCATCGCCGGCGTGCGGCTCGCCCTCCTGTTCCGCCAGCTGGCGAACGGGAACGTCAAGGTGAGCTTCCGCTCGCTCGGCGACGTGGACGTGGCGGAGTTGGCGTCCGCATTCGGTGGGGGCGGGCACCGCAAGGCCGCGGGCGCGTCGCTGGAGGGGACACTGGCGGAGGTACAGGGGCGCGTGCTCGCCGCCGCACGGGAGTACCTTGGACGGTAGGGTCGGCTCCGGGAGCCCGACGCACCGGTCCTCCGTTCTGGTCAGCGTGCTCGGCACACGGTTGCCGATTCTCCTCCTCGGTGCCGTCGCCGTAACGATCGTCGGAACGATTCCCGCACCCACCGCCGAGGCCCTGTGGCGGGTGTCGTCCAACGAGCTGGTGAATCTCCAGGCGCGCTGGGACACCGACTTCTATCACCAGATCGCCACCGTCGGCTACCGCTGGGACCGGTCGGCGTTTCTGCACCAGAATGTGGTCTTCTTCCCGTTGTATCCGCTGTTGATGCGCTGGGGGGGAGCGCTGCTCGGGGGGCATCCGCTGCTCGCCGGAACCGTCATTTCGCTCGCGGCATTCGCAGGCGCGATGTCGCTGTTGTATCGGTTGGCGGTGCTGGAGCTGGGTGACGAGAAGGCGTGGCCGGTGGTCCTGCTCGTGTCGACCTACCCGTTCGCCCTGTTCTACTCCGTGGTCTATACCGAGTCCTTGTTCCTCTTTCTCACGGTGGGCGCGTTCTACGCCATGCGACGGCGATACCTGCTGCTGGCGGCGCTGGCGGGCCTCGCGGCTGGGCTCACCCGTCCGAACGGG
>WNGQ01007886.1_pt1 | contig 10204 bp, 8 predicted proteins | sample 5407661 | NCBI WGS metagenome assembly WNGQ01 (sample SAMN13153382, study PRJNA577476) | soil metagenome | isolation source: 60 cm soil or saprolite under Garry oak tree replicate 2 | place: USA:California | collected 2016-06-15 | reverse complement strand
CCGCCGATTCGGTGCTGGCCGATTCGGTGCTGGCCGATTCGGTGCTGGCCGATTCGGTGCTGGCCGATTCGGTGCTGGCCGCTATCGGGGCCTCCGCTATCGGGGCCTCCGCCGCCGTCGTGGTCTGGCCTTCCACAGCCGAGTCGCCGATTCCGGCGGAGGCTCGCTGTACCGGCACGACATGATCCCCTTTGTTCTCCGTCATCGATCTGCGGGTGCGCGACTGCCAGGCGTTCGGCACCCGGCCGACGCATCCCTCCATGCAGATATTCTTTTTGGCCCGGCAAGAGCCCCGGCTCCACTGCTTACGCGCACCTGTCAGTCGTTTGCGCTGGGCGACAGTTTAGTTTTCGGCCCCAGGTTCATGCGCGGAAACGGCACGCGGAGTGCGTAACAATGAGCGTTCTCGTGGCAGATTCTGAGAGTAGTCTACTACTCACTCACGGTGACATTAATCTGGCCGGTCGCGAGTCGTATCAGCAACGGTTCGGCGTTGACGACGTCCTGCGCGGAACGCACCACGGTCGCGTCGGAGCGCTGGACTATCGCGTACCCGCGGCGCAATGTCGCGGCCGGTGACAGGGCGATCAGCCGCGCTCTCGTGTGGGCCAGGTCGGCGTCGGCCCGGTCCAGGCTGGCTCCCAGGCAGCGGCGTGCGCGCTCGGCGAGCGCGAGCACCTGTTCGTGCCTGCGGTCGACCTCGGCGGCTGGACGAGCGAGCACCGGCCTTGACCTGATGCCGGCCAGCCAGGAAGCCTCCCGGTCGAGCCGCCCGGCGAGCTGCCGCCGGGCTCGCGACCTGAGCTCGGAGACGATGGCGAGCTGCTCGCCGATGTCGGGCACCACGCGGCGAGCAGCGTCGGTCGGCGTGGACGCGCGCACGTCGGCGACGAGGTCGAGCAGCGGGACGTCCTGCTCGTGACCGATCGCGCTGACTACCGGGGTGCGGCACGCCGCGACGGCCCGGACCAGGGACTCGTCGGAGAACGGGAGCAGGTCCTCGATCGAACCGCCGCCGCGGGCGACGATGATCACGTCGACCTCGGTGTCGGCGTCCAGCGCGTGCAGGGCGTCGGTGACCTCAGCCACCGCATATGGTCCCTGCACGGCGACCTGCTCGACCCTGAAGCGTACCGACGGCCACCGGCGCGCCGCGTTCTCGAGCACGTCACGCTCGGCAGCCGAGTCGCGGCCGCAGATCAGGCCGACGAGGCCGGGCAGGAACGGCGGGCGCCGCTTGCGCTCGGCCGCGAACAGTCCCTCGGCGGCCAGTTCCCGCCGCAGCCGCTCCAGCCTGGCCAGCAGCTCGCCGATCCCGACGGCGCGCAACTCGAGCGCGCTCAGCGAGAACGAGCCCCTGGTCATGCTGAAGTCCGGCCTGACCCAGACGACCACGCGCGCGCCTTCGGCCGGCGCGGGCTCGGCGGCGTCGAACACCTGGCGCGGGCAGATCACCCGCACCGACACCGTGGCCACCGGGTCGCGCAGAGTCAGGTAGACCGTGCTGCCGCGCTTGCTGAGCTCGGCGATCTGCCCCTCGACCCAGACCCGGCCCAGCCTGCCGATCCACTCGCCGACGAGCCGCAGTACGGTCCTGACCGGGATCGGCTTCTCGGCGCTGGTCTCAAGAGGCATCGGCGCCGACCGCCTCGAGCTTGGCGATCCTGCGCTCGAACATCATCACCACGTCCTGCCGACCCGCGTTGGCCTTCTCGTACTCGACGAGCAACCGAAGCTGCGCAGCGTCCAGGTTGCGTAGCCTGGCGCGGAGCGAGGGGAGCGAGAGGTCGTCGTATCCCGGCACGGGCAGGCTCGGCGCGCCGCCGGTGCCCTCGCCGGCGGCGAGGACCCGGACGTTGCCGGTCGAGTCCAGCGACCTGAACCTGGGCTGCTCGGGAAGCTGGGCGTCACTGGCCGCCGCTTCCTGGCCGGGCGCCGGGGGGGTGAGCTGGTCGCGGTGGCCGGACTCCGCGGCCTGCTCTCGCTCGGCCTCCTCGACACGGAACCGATCCGCGGCGAGCAGCAGCTCCCCGACACCGGCGAAAAGCGCACGCAACGCCTTGACCGGAGCATTCCTGACCTGCCCGGCGGCATCGGGCAATCGCACCATGTTCCGCCTCCTTACCGGGTCGGCGCGCGTGGCCGTACGGATGCGGCGGACTTCCGCGCCCACGCCCTCACTCGTCATCGTGCCGCATAAGTGCTGCTGACGGGAGTTCCGTCGACGGCGTGCCGTGCACCGCCGCCGGCCGGGCCCGCGGGGCGGATGCCGCCGGGCGCGGCCCCAGCCGGCCGGGCCCGCGGCGTGGGTCCGGTGTTCGCCTACCATGGATCTCATGTCCGAACCGACCAGGCGCGTCCTGCTTGCGAAGCCCCGCGGTTACTGCGCGGGGGTCGACCGTGCGGTCCAGACCGTCGAGCGCGCGCTCGAACAGTTCGGCGCCCCCGTCTACGTGCGCAAGCAGATCGTGCACAACACGCACGTGGTCCGGACGCTGGAGGATCGCGGCGCGATCTTCGTGGACGAGACCGAGGAGGTTCCCGAGGGCGCCGTCGTGGTGTTCTCCGCCCACGGCGTCGCTCCCGGCGTGCACGAGGCCGCGAAGGGCCGCGGCCTGCGGACGATCGACGCCACCTGCCCGCTGGTCACCAAGGTCCACAACGAGGCGCGCAGGTTCGCCGCACAGGACTACGACATCCTGCTGATCGGGCACGAGGGCCACGAGGAGGTCATCGGCACGACGGGCGAGGCGCCGGAGAACATCAGGCTGGTCGACGGCCCCGATGGCGCCGCCGCCATCGACGTGCGCGATCCGGCCCGGGTCGCCTGGCTGTCCCAGACCACCCTGTCGGTCGACGAGACCACGGAGACGGTGGCGGCGCTGCGGGAGCGGTTCCCGCTGCTGATCGACCCGCCGAGCGACGACATCTGCTATGCGACCCAGAACCGGCAGGTCGCGGTCAAGCAGATCGCCAAGGAGTCCGACGTCGTCATTGTGGTCGGCTCGACGAACTCGTCCAACTCGGTCCGCCTGGTCGAGGTCGCGCTTGACTGCGGTGCCCCCGCCGCGTACCTGGTCGACGACTCAGCGGCGATCGAGCCGGCCTGGCTGGAGTCCGCCTCGACGATCGGGGTCACCAGCGGCGCGTCGGTGCCCGACGACCTGGTCGAGCAGGTGCTCGAGCGGCTGAAGCAGGCCGGTTTCGGCACGGTCGAGGAGGTCGAGGCCGTGCAGGAGAAGATGTTCTTCGCGCTGCCGCGCGAACTGCGCGCCCCGCGTCACTAGGACACGCCCGAGCCCCGGCTAGTCCGCTGGGCCCGAGCCACGGCCAGTCCGCCGCGCTGAGCCCCGGCTAGTCCGCTGCGGCGGCAGGCTGCCGTGCTCCGGGTCGGCGACGCCATCGGCCTGGCCCTCTCCAGGCGGAAGCCGGCCCGCCAGGCCGGCTCGCAGGTCGCCTATGCACTGCGGCAGCCCGCGCACGCTGGCGATCAGCAGCGCTCCGGCCAGCCCGGCGAACAGCCAGGGCGCCGCGGCGGCGAGGGTCAGGAAGATCCCGGCCGCCGCGAGCCCCGCGGACGCGGCCACATGGCCGACATGCAGCGTGATCAGCTCGCCGGCCGTCACGGCGGCCAGGAAGATCAGCGGCGGCGTGGTCGCGACCAGCAGCAGGTCTTGCCGCCTGGTCCGGCCGGCCGCCGCGGCGCTCCCGGCGGCGAAGCCGAACCCGGTCAGCGCCGCGACGTGCAGCCATCCCGCGGCCAGGTTCGTGACCAGGAAGATCGCGAACATGGCGACGGCGGCGGCCCGGGCGCCCATCGGCGGCCAGAGCTCGCCCCAGGCGAACGCCGGCGCGGCCCTGCGGCCGGTCAACTCGCAGCCCCCATCGCCGCGGACCCGCCCTGGTGGCCCGTGACTGGCTCGTGCGCTCCGTTATCCCTCGCCGAATCGGCAGTGCCGCCGCCGGGAATCCGCGTGATGACGGCGGTGAGCGGTGGCCCGGTCTCGGTGCTGAGCTCGGGCGCGGACAGCGGACGCGGCGCGACGTCGACCGGGCGGGGCGCGGTCAGGTCCGCGTCGGTGACACCAAGCTGGTGCAGCTTGCGCGCGGTGACCAGAACCCGGCCCTCCAGCGTGCCGACCGCCCTGTTGTAGGCGGCGACGGCGCCGGCCAGCGACTTGCCGACGGTCTCGACGTGCCCGCCGAGGCCGGTCAGTCGGTCGTAGAGTTCCCGCCCGAGGTCGAACACGGCGCGGGCGTTCTCCGACAGCGCATCCTGCTGCCAGGCGTACTGCGCCGTCCGCAGCATCGTGACCAGCGTCGTCGGCGTCGCGATGTGCACCTTCCTGGCGATCGCGTACTCCAGCAGCGCGGGCTCGCGTTCCAGCGCCGGGGCCAGGAACGCCTCGCCGGGGATGAAGAGGACGACGAACTCCGGCGAGGGGCTCAGCGCCGACCAGTAGGCCTTGGCCGCCAGCCGGTCGACGTGCTCCTTCAGGTGCCGCCCGTGCGCGGCGAGCCTGGACTCGCGCACGTCCTCGTCGGCGGTCTCCGCGGCCTCCAGGTACGCGGCCAGCGACACCTTCGAGTCCACGACGATGTTCTTGCCGCCCGCGAGCCTGACCACCATGTCCGGGCGCACGGCCCCGGCGCCGTGCTCGCCTTGCTCGCCGTGGCCGACGCCCGCCACGGTCACCTGCTCGTCGAAGTCGCACCGGGGGCTCATCCCGGCTAGCTCGACCACCCGGCGAAGCTGCATCTCGCCCCACCGGCCGCGCGCCTCGGGCCGCCGCAGCGCGGTGACGAGGGCCTGGGTCTGCGCCCTGAGCTGCTCAGAGGCCGCCGTCGCGAACTTTACCTGCTCGCTCAGCGCGGCGTGCGAGCTCAGCCTGGCCGCCTCGGTCTGGATGAGTTGCGCCTCGACCCTGGCCAGCGTCTGCCTGAGCGGCTCGACCAGCCGCTCGACGGCGTTGCGGCGGGAGTCGAGTTCGCCGGCCGCGGCGAGATTGGCCGCGCGCATCCTGATCTCGCTCACCTCGAGCAGCCGCCGCTGGCTGGCGTCCAGCGCCTGCGCCGACAGCGCCTGGAACCGTTCGGCCAGGTAACCGTCGACCAGCGCCGCCTGGTCCCGGGCCGCGCGGGCCCGCTCGTCGGCGGCGCGTGCCCGGGCGGTGAGGTCGGTCGTGACGCCGGCCATTCGAGTCCTGGCGTACAGGAAACCGATCACCGCGCCGAGTGCCGCTCCGGCCAGGAGCCCGGCAACCAGCAAGATCACGTCCATGTTCGGCCATATTTCCAGCCGGGACCGACAGTCTCGGCCTCCGACACGCGAAGCGGCGATCGTGAACTTCGCTCCGGGACCGCCGTGCGCTCCGGTCGCGAAGATGACGCCCGGCGCACGGCGTCGGCCCTCGCGGGCGTCGGCCCTCGCAGGTGGCCATGCCGCCTAGACTCGACCGGTGAGCCTTGAGATCGGAATCGTCGGCCTGCCCAATGTCGGCAAGTCCACCCTGTTCAACGCGCTGACCCGCGCGACCGTGCTGGCGTCCAACTACCCGTTCGCGACGATCGAGCCGAATGTCGGGGTCGTCGGCATCCCCGACCCGCGGCTAGGCGCGCTGGCCGGGCTGTGCAACTCGGCCCGGATCGTGCCGGCCACGTTCCGCTTCGTCGACATCGCCGGCCTGGTCCGCGGCGCGTCGCAGGGCCAGGGCCTCGGCAACCAGTTCCTGGCCCACATCCGCGAGACCGACGCGATCTGCCAGGTGGTGCGGGTCTTCACCGACCCGGACGTGAGCCACGTCGACGGCGACGTCTCGCCGGAGCGCGACATCGAGACGATCGCCACCGAGCTCATCCTGGCCGACCTGCAGACGCTGGAGAAGGCGGTTCCGCGACTGGCCAAAGAGGCAAAATTCGCCAAGGATCCGCAACGGAGCGCGGTGGCCGATGCCGCGGCAAGGGCGGAGCGGGTACTGAACGGCGGAACGACGCTGTCCGCCGGTGCCGCCGAGGCCGGCATCGACCTCGGGCGGCTGCGCGAGCTGTCGCTGCTCACCGCCAAGCCGTTCGTGTACGTTTTCAACGTCGACGACGCGGAGGTGGCCGACGACGCGCTGCGCGACCGGCTCGCCAAGCTGGTCGCTCCCGCCGAGTCGGTGTTCCTCGACGCCAAGGACGAGGCCGAGCTCGCCGACCTGCCGCCGGCCGAGGCCGCCGAGATGCTGGCCGAACTCGGCCTCGGCGAGCCCGGGCTCGACCAGCTCGCCAGGGCGGGGTTCGCGGCGCTCGGGTTGTCCACGTTCCTGACCGCGGGCCCGAAGGAGGCGCGGGCGTGGACGATCAAGTCCGGCGCGACCGCGCCCGAGGCAGCCGGCGTGATCCACTCCGACTTCCAGCGCGGGTTCATCAAGGCCGAGATCGTCTCGTTCGACGACCTGACGGCGGCCGGCTCGATCGTCGCGGCCAGGGCGGCGGGCAAGGCCAGGATCGAGGGCAAGGACTACGTCATGCGCGACGGCGACGTCGTCGAGTTCCGCCACGGATGAGCATCAGCTGGTGACCTGTGGGTCGCCCCGAAGCCTCCTGCGGCGGGCTCTTCCGTCTGGTCTGGACATGGACGGCTCTGGCACGTCGGCCAGCCTCAAGGCCGCCCCGGTGACCGGGTGCGCAAGCCTGTACGTGCCATCCTCAATGACGCTCGGAAAACCGTCGAGCGCAGCCAGCAGGGGTCAATCGGCCAGCGCCGCTCGAAACGTTGACTATTCACAATATGGCGCCATAGCATTGACGCATGGCCCGCATGGTTACATCTGCCACAAATCTCGCAAAGGCCCGCGAGGCGGTCGAAGCGTACCTCGTCAAGCAGCCTTTTGTCACTGACCTTCAGCAGATGACGGTTTCCCCTCTTGGCCAACATTCTTGTTCTGGCCAACCGCAGGTCCACATCGAACCGGGAGCTACGGGAGTGGCTCTCGGGGCCAGACTTCACGAAATAGCGACCGAGGCCGCCACAAGCACAGACGAAGAACAGAAAGAGGCGGCCACGCGCATCCTCGGATGGCTTGCCGCAGAGACGGACGACAGCTATCTTGCGGCCAATCACAACGTCATGAGGGCCGAGGCCATGGCGATGCTTGCCCGCGACGGGCGCTAAGTGACCTAGCTTGACTCAACCCACTGCTTGGGCGCGCGCAGATGTAGCCGTTGGCCTGCGCCGTCTGGTCACCCGAGACATCGACCACCTTCGAGGTGGTGATGCTTCCGGTGCTCGCGGGGGCCGCGGTAGCGGCAAGCGAGCCCAAGATCAACGCCGTTACCGCGAGCGCGACGCCGACTGGCCTCATGGATCCCTCACGCCAGCCAACGCAACCCAGCGGGCGGGTCGTTCTATGCCGCCGCACACGGCCACACGAGCAACCGCGCACGCGCAGCGCCCGATCACCCTGATCTGCGGGCCTCCCCGTCTGGACTGTGCCGTCACTGACGACCGCCTGCAAGTTCCGTGCCAGTCACGCGCAAGCGGCTGGTCCCATTGACGGGGTAATCTTCCATCCTTATATTCAAATACAGGCCGTTGCTGTGCCGATGAGCAGGTCTTTCGGCGAAGGAGTCGACGCGCGCGTTCTTCGTTGTCGCAGAAACTTGGCCAGTTCGCGCGCGGAATGGATAAACGATGCACGGCTCTAACTCGCATCGACGGCCCGGCCGCACCAGGCGGCGTGTCGCGGCGCTTCCCATGGCGGGCATACTGGCGGCAGGCATGCTCATCGCCGCCGCACCGGCAGCCCCTGCAGCGACGACGCCAGGGTGTACCTCCACGACAGACTGCCTGTCCAAGATGACACTCGGCGAGAAGGCCGGGCAGATGACCCAGGCCGCGTGGAACTACCTCAAGAGCGACTCTGACATCTCGACCTACGGGCTCGGGTCGCTGCTGAGTGGTGGCGGCGGTGGGCCCAACGGGGCCGGTGGCACGGCAGCACAGTGGAAGAGCATGGTCGACAACTTCCAGAGCTACGCGCTCAACAGCCGGCTCGGGATCCCGCTGCTCTACGGTGTCGACGCGGTGCACGGCAACAACAACATCGACGGCGCCGTCATTTTCCCGCACAACATCGGGATGGGCGCGACCCGTGACGCCGCACTCGTGCAGCAGGAAGAAGACATCACCCGCCAGGAGGTGCTCGGCTCGGGGATCCGGTGGTCCTTCGCACCCTGCGTGTGCGTCGCGCGAGACGACCGCTGGGGCCGTACCTATGAGAGCTACGGCGAGGACCCGTCCATCGGCGATCCGCTGGCCAGCGCCGCTGTGACCGGCTTCCAGGGCACGTCTTTGAGCTCGACATCGGTGCTCGCCACGGCGAAGCACTTCATCGCAGACGGCGGCACCAAGTACGGCACTGGCAGCAGTGGGTACCTGATAGACCAGGGAGACGCCCAGATATCCGAATCAGAACTCGACGCGATCCATCTCCCGCCGTTCACGAACGCCATCAACGCGGGCGTCGGCTCGATCATGGTCAGCTACTCGAGCTGGAACGGAGTCAAGGACCACGGCAACAGCTATCTGATCAACGACGTGCTCAAAGGCGTGGAGGGCTTCAAGGGCTTCGTGGTGAGCGACTGGGGCGGCGTGAAGCAGCTCCCTGACTCGACGTACGCGGCCCAGGTCGCACACGCTGTCAACGCCGGCATCGACATGATCATGGTGCCGGACGAGTACGTCAACAACATCAACGCGATAACCTCCGGTGTCACAAGCGGGCTGATCCCGCAGTCCCGGGTCGACGACGCCGTGACCCGCATCCTGAACGCCAAGTTCGCGCTGGGCCTGTTCAGCTCTCCGTACACCGACAGCAGCTACACCGCCCAGGTCGGATCGGCCGCGCACCGGGCGGTCGCGCGCCAGGCGGTACGCGAATCGCAAGTCTTGCTCAAGAACGACGGCACACTTCCGTTGTCGAAGACCGGCACGTACAAGATCGTCGTGGGCGGCAAATCGGCCGACAACCTCGGCTACCAGATGGGCGGCTGGTCCATCTCCTGGCAGGGCGGCAGCGGGACGACGACGACCGGCGGCACGACGTTCTGGCACGCGCTGCAGCAGGCGACCGCCGGCACGAACATCACCTTGCAGAACGTCGGCACGCACACGAAAGGCAACTACAGCGGCGACATCGGCATCTGGGTGGGCGGTGAGACGCCATACGCCGAGGGCAAGGGTGACAGCTCGACACTCGCCTTCGGCAGCGACAACTCCAGCCAGCTCTCCGACCTCTGCCAGCACGTGAAGAAGTGCATCGCGATCCTCTACTCGGGACGACCGGTGATCATCGGCGACCAGTTGCCCAAGGCGAACGCGTTCGTCGCGGCCTGGTTGCCGGGCACTGAGGGCGAAGGCATCACCGACAACCTCTTCGGCGCGGGCTACACCGGCAAGCTCCCCATGAGCTGGCCGAACGCCGTCTCCGATGAGCCCATCAACAGCGGTGACGGAAAGACACCGCTCTTCCCGCTCGGCTACGGGCTGTCGCCGTACTAAAGCCACGACGTCCCCGGACCGAAGGCGCTGCCGGGCGCGCCGGCGTCTGGCAGGGCCTTCGGCCGGTCATCGTGCCCGAGCACCCCGGGCTAGGCGGAGTCGTTTGACGAGCGAGGAGAACTGCGTCGTGGGAACGGTCTCTCGCAGGGCAGGGCTCACCCTTCGAGGCTTGCTCGGCTGCGTAATGGTGGCGGCAGGGGCCGTGGCATGCGCGTCGCCCCAGCACGATACGAGCGCCGCAGCGCCTGCCAGCGCGGACATGGTCACGGTTCCGGCCGGCTGGTTCGTCATGGGGGACGACCGGGCGCCACTGGCCGACGAGCGGCCGGCGCATCGCGTGTACCTGAGCACGTTCGCCATCGATCGCTTCGAGGTCTCGACCGCCCAGTACGGCACGTGCGTAGCGAGCGGCGCCTGCCCGCCCCCCGAGCGGACGAGCTCGGAGACCCGGCAGAACTATTTCGGCAACAAGGCGTTCGCCTCCTACCCCGTGATCGGTGTGACGTACGCCGACGCCGTGGCGTTCTGCAACTGGCGCAAAGCCCGTCTGCCCACTGAGGCGGAATGGGAGAAGGCCGCCCGCGGAACCGATCAACGCAGATATCCGTGGGGGCAGCAGTTCGATCCCACTCGGGTCAACTACTGCGATCGGAACTGCGA
>WNGQ01018190.1_pt1 | contig 10205 bp, 6 predicted proteins | sample 5407661 | NCBI WGS metagenome assembly WNGQ01 (sample SAMN13153382, study PRJNA577476) | soil metagenome | isolation source: 60 cm soil or saprolite under Garry oak tree replicate 2 | place: USA:California | collected 2016-06-15 | reverse complement strand
CGCGCGGTGCCGGCTGCGCCATCGCCGGGCTATCCGCCCAGCCGGCTCCGCGGCCGGCCGGCCGGGCCGTTGACAGCGGTGCTACTGTTCCCTAGGTTCGGATCTAGAACTGCTGTTCGTACTACGAACAGCGATGAGAGCGGCCGTGCGCGGCATGGCCCGCGCACGGCAAGGTTCGTCGTGCGGAGCCCGGCCAGCTGGCCCGGCGAGCCACGCCCGTCGCGGAGGAGCAATCGTGACACTTCCTGATGAGTCGGCCCCGTTCTAGCCGGACCGTGCGCACCCAGGTAGGAATCGTCGGCGCCGGCCCGGCCGGCCTGCTGCTCTCGCATCTGCTGGCGCGCCGTGGCATTGAGTCGATCGTGGTGGAAACGCGCAGCCGGGCCTACTGCGAGGCCAGGCAGCGCGCCGGGGTGCTTGAGTCCGGCAGCGTGCAGGTGCTGCGCGAGGCCGGCCTCGCTGCCCGGCTGGACCGGCAGGGACTTGAGCACGGCGGGATCTACCTGCAGTTCGGCGGACAGCGCAAGCACATCGACTTCCGTGACCTGACCGGCCGCACCGTGACGGTGTACGCCCAGACCGAGGTGGTCAAGGACCTGATCGCGGCCCGCGTCGCGGCCGGCGGCGCAGTCGAGTTCGAGATCAGCGCCACCGAGGTGGACGCCGTCACCTCGGACCGGCCGGTGCTGCGGTACACCAGCGCCGACGGCACGCGGCACGCGGTGGCATGCGACGCGATCGCCGGCTGCGACGGGTTCCACGGCATCTGCCGGGACGCGATCCCAGCGGGGCTGCGGACCGTGTGGGAATCCGGCTACCCCTATGCCTGGCTCGGCATCCTGGCCGCGGTGCCGCCGTCCACCGATGAGCTCATCTACTGCCATCACCCGGCGGGCTTCGCCCTGCACAGCCTGCGGAGCCCGGAGCTGAGCAGGCTGTACCTGCAGGTGTCGCCGGAGGAGGACATCGCCGCCTGGCCCGACGACCGGATCTGGGACGAGCTGCAGCGGCGCTTCGCGCTGCCCGGCTGGGAGCTGAAGGAAGGCCCGGTCCTGGAGAAGGGGATCACGCCGATGCGCAGCTTCGTCAGCTCGCCGATGCGCCACGGCCGGCTGTTCCTGGCCGGCGATGCCGCGCACATCGTGCCGCCGACCGGCGCGAAGGGCCTGAACCTGGCGATGGCCGACGTGACCCTGCTGGCCAGCGCCCTGATCAGCCTGCTCGCCGGCGGCCGCAGCGTGCTTGCCGACGCCTACTCGGATTCCTGCCTGGAGCGCGTCTGGCGGGCCACGCATTTTTCCTGGTGGATGACGACGATGCTGCATGCCACCCCGGGCGCCGGGTCGCTGGAGGTGCAGCTGCAGCTATCGCAGCTGCGGTATGTGACCAGTTCGCGGGCGGCCGCCTCGTCGCTCGCCGAGAACTACGTCGGCTACCGCCCGGTCGCCATGCCCGGCTGAGGCGGCCGTGCCCGCACGGCAGCCTCCTGGCCGGCCGCCTGCCTGGCCGGCCGGCACTGCGCTAGCGGACGTCCGGCCCGTCACCGCCCGGCCTGCGCTGCGTTAGCGGACCTCCAGCCCGGTCACCGCGCGGCCGATCAGCATCCGCTGGATCTCCGAGGTGCCCTCGAAGGTTGCCGCGACGGCGCCATGTTCGGCTGTCCGCGCAAGCTAGATTGCGGGTAGTCGTTGCGAAATGTCGGGAAGGTGGGCCGTGCTCGCTGTGCTCGTGCTGGCCGGGATCCTGGCTGCGCCACTGGGCACGGCCGCGTTGCTCGTCCGCTCCAGGCCCCGCGCCCGGACGGCCGGCGCGTGGCCCTCCATCCGGCGGTTCGCGTTCGCAGTGGCGGGCACCGCGGTGCTGGCCGCGATCGTGGCGGCGGCGCTGCGGCTGCTCGGGATAACCGTGCACAATACGATCATTGGCGTGGCCGGCCTGGTGGTCGCGAGCCTGATCTGGCTCCCGGTTACCCGCCGCTGGAACGCCCGCGGCCGCCTGTGCTGGTCGTCGAGCATCTTCCTGTTCGTGGTCTACCTCGCCTACGTGCTGGACTGGACCTTCACCAGCCACCTCGGGCCGGCTAGCACCGCCGGCGGGCTGCTGCTGTGGCTCTTCGAGGTTTTCGCCGCGGTCCTCGCTTGCGCATACCTGTGGGAGATCTGCGACGCCCTCGGCTCGGAGCAGTGGCGCAGGCGGGTCACTCCCGCTACGTCGGCCCTGGCCGCCAGCAGCGAGCTCCCATTCGTCAGCCTGCACGTGCCAGCCCACAACGAGCCGCCCGACATGGTCATCGACACGCTTCGCTCACTGCTGCGGCTCGACTACCCCCGCTATGAGATCATCCTCATCGACGACAACACCGACGACGAGCGGCTGTGGCGGCCGGTCGAGCGGTGGTGCGCGCGGCACAGGGTCAAGTTCGCGCACCTGCAAGACTGGCCGGGTTACAAGTCGGGGGCGCTGAACTACGCGCTGCGCGAGCTCACCGACGAGCGGGCCGAGGTCATCGGGGTCGTCGACTCCGACTACCAGCTCGAGCCGGGGTTCCTGCGCCGCTGCGCGCCGATGTTCGCCGAGAGCTGGGTCGGCTTCACCCAGGCACCGCAGGATTACCGCGGCTGGTCGCGCGCGCCCTACTACCGGCGGCTGTACTACTCCTATCAGTACTTCTTCGCCGTCTCCCAGCCGTCCCGGAACGAGCGGGACGGGGCGATCTTCGCCGGCACGATGGGGCTGATCCGGCGGGTTGTCCTTGACCAGCTCGGCGGCTGGGACGAGTGGTGCATCACCGAGGACGCCGAGCTGTCCCTGCGGCTGCTGCGGGCCGGCTGGTCCGGGCTGCACGTCGACGAGTCCTGGGGCAAGGGCATCATGCCGCTGACCTTCGAGGCGCTCAAGGGCCAGCGCTACCGGTGGTGTTTCGGCGGCATCCAGATCCTGCGGATGCACTGGCGCTCCCTGCTGCCCGGCCGGGTCTCCAAGCAGAACCGGCTGACCGTCGGCCAGCGGTGGTCCTACCTGTCCGGCGCCCTGCAGTGGTACGGCGACCTGCTCGGCCTGGTGTTCCTGGTCTTCCTGCTGGCCGGCGCCGCCAACCTGGCCACCGGGGGCGGCGCGCTGTTCACTAAGCTCAGCGTGTTCCTGGTGGCCACGGTCCCGGTGCTGGTGGCGCTCGGGCTGGTCCGCGCGGTAGCCCTGCTGCGCCGCGGGACCGGCGCATCGCGGCGGGACGCGATCGGCGCGTTCTTCATCTGGCAGTCGACCTCCCTGGTGGTGGCGCGCGCGTCAGTGCTCGGCCTGTTCGCCCGTAAGGCCGCGTTCCTGCGCACGCCCAAGACCAGCGAGCGGGCGAAATGGTGGGAGGCACTGCGGGCGAACTGGGCCGAGTCATCGCTGGCGCTGCTCGGCGCGGCAGGCATCGCCGGGGCGCTGACCCGGGCCACCGAGCTCGCCGGGCCGCTGCTGGCGGGGCTGCTGGTCTTCCCGACGCTCGGCATGGCGGCGGCGCCGTTCAACAGCTGGGCCGCGCAGCGGGCGGCGCTGCCGCCGGATCTGCTGGAGCGGCGCACGACCGAGTGGAAGCGGACGCGGGACCGCCGGGTATTCATGCGCGGCGCGGCGGTCGGCGGGCTGGTCACCGTGCTGGGCGTGGTCGTCGCTGCCGTGGCCCTGTTGCTGTCGTCAAGCCCCCGCCCGGTGCAGCCGCCGCAGCTGATCGCGCCGGCTCAGGGCGGGCATACGGCATCCCCGGCCCCATCGCGCTCCGCGTCGGCCACCCCATCCGTCTCGCCGAGCGCCGCGTCGCCGTCGGCCACGCCGACGCCGACCCCCACATAAGGACGAAACCCGCCGTGAGTTGATCTTCGGGTAGTTCGAGGCCGCGGCGGGCCGTGCGGTGGGCTGCCGGCCGGGCACGATCCTTCGGTTCGGCTGTGCGGCGTGTGTGTGGCTGGTACGGTCTGCGGTTCGTACGGGCTGATTGTGTCGGATCCCCAAGGGCGGGCCGCAGGATGACCTCGATCGAGCGGACCGCCTATCCGCGGTTCAAGCGTCTGATCTCTGCAGGCGAGCTGCACGGGCACTTCAAGCCGACCCGCGAGGAGGTGTCCTGGGCCTCGCAGCGCACCGATTCGGACGGGCACCTGCTGGCGTTGGTGCTGGTGTTGAAATGTTTCCAGTGGATGGGCCGGTTTCCCCGGCAGGATGAGGTACCCGGCCAGGTGGTGGACTATGTTCGCCGGGCGTTGAAGCTGCCCGGGGCGGTGGTGCCGGTGGTGGCCTCGGATCGTAGCGCGGAGCGTCACCGCGGGCTGATACGCACCCGCTGCGGGGTGAGCTACAACCCGGCTGAGGCCCGCCGGATCGCCGCCGAGGCGATTCGTGCGGAGGCCGAGGTGAAGAACAACCCGGCCGACCTGATCAACGTGGCGTTGGAGAAGGTGCTGCAGGCCACGCTGGAGCTGCCGGCGTACCGGACGCTGGACGAGCTGGCCTCGCAGATCCGCAGGGAGGTCAACCGGGAGATCATCACCCGGGTTCACGACCGGATGAACCTCTACGAGCGCGGCCGGCTGGAGGCGAGCCTGTCCACGATCGGCCTGGACGGAAAGACCCTGTTTAACGCCTTCAAGCAGGCGGCGCGGCGGCCGTCGTGGTCGCACTTTCGCCAGCTCGCGCGTCATCTGGTGTTCGTCGACGGCTACGGCGGCACCGGGACGTGGCTGGACGGCGTCGCCCCGGCGAAGATCGCCTCGTTCGCCGGAGAGGCCGACGCTGCGGACGCCGCGGTGATGGGCGATTACGAGCGCACCAAGCGGATCGTGCTGATCGCCTGCCTGCTGCACAAGGCGCGGATGCGGGCCCGTGATGACATGGCGGCGATGTTCTGCAAACGGGTGGCCACCCACACCAAGAAGGCCCGCGACGAGTTGGAGGACATCCGCCGCCGCCAGCAGTCGATCACCGAACGGCTGGTGCTCGCACTGAAGGCGGTGCTGGGCCAGGTCGACCCGGACAGCCCGGCCGCGGCGATGGGCACCACCGCGAGCGCACTGGCCGCCAGCACCATGAAGAGCCTCGGCGCGCGCAAGACCAAGCCCGGCGCGGAGGTGAACTTCACGTTCTCCTCGCTGTCCGAGGCATCGGGGCCGGCGGTAGCGGCGCTGCTGGACGCGATCGGCCTGCAGACCACCGGAATGGGCCTGGTGCGCCAGGCCGTCGAGAAGCTCGGCGGGTTCGAGGACCTGTACGCGGACATCGAACTGGTGGCCGCCCACCACGGCGACAACTTCGAGATGCTGGTCGCCAGGCACATGAAGACCGACCGCTCCACTATGTTCGAGCTCACCGAACGGCTTGAGCTGGTGGCCACCAGCGAGGACCGCAAGATCCTGGACGCCCTGGCCCACGCCAAGCAGCACCGGGAGATGACCCGGGACTACATCAGCGCCTACGACGAGGCGGGCCGCCCGCTTGACACCTCGTTCGCCACCGGCAACTGGCACAAGGCGCTGGGCGACCGCGGCCAGTCCGGGCAGCTGCACCGCCGGCACTTCGAGGCGTGCGTGTTCACCTACCTGGCCGAGGAACTACGCACCGGGGACGTCGCCGTGGCAGGCGCCGACGAGTACGCCGACTGGAGCGAGCAGCTCCTGCCGTGGGAGGAGTGCGAGGCGCTGCTGCCGCAGTACCTGATCGACGTCGGCCTGCGCACCCCGTCGGCCGACGGGGCGGCCGGGCCCGGGCCATACACCGCGGTGAGCTTCCGCGAGCAGCTCGAGGACCTGCTGACGAAGACGGCCGCGATCGCGGATGCCGGCTATCCGGCCAACGACGACCTGGTCATCGATGGTGATGGGACACCGCATCTCAAACGCCGCCGGCGGGAGGACCGGCGGGCCTCCTCGCTCAAGCTGGAGGCGCAGATCAAGGCCCGGCTGCCCGAGCGGTCCTTGCTCGGCATCCTGGCGCGCACTGCCTACTGGATCGAGTGGTGGCGCCGGTTCGGCCCGGCGTCGGGCTCCGACCCGAAGATCAAGGACCCGTTCGGCCGGTACGTGCTGGCCACCTTCGTCTACGGCATCAACATGTCCGCCGCCGACGCCGCGCGGCACATCGCCGGCACCTCGGCCCGCGACCTGGCCCTGGTCGCCAACCGGCACGTCACTGTGGACAAGCTCAACGAGGCGATCACCGACGTGGTCAACGCCTACGCGCGCCTGGACCTGATCAAGGCGTGGGGTGACGGGTCGTCGGTCGCGGCCGACGGCACCCATATGGACACCTACCTGGACAACCTCCTCGCGGAGACCTCGATCCGCTATGGGGCATCCGGCGGGATCGCATACCACCACATCTCCGACCACTACATCGCCCTGTTCACGCATTTCGTGCCGTGCGGGGTGTGGGAGGCCGTCTACATCATCGAGGGGCTGCTGAAGAACGCCTCGGAGATCCAGCCGACCACGATCCACGCCGATACCCAGGGCCAGAGCCTGCCTGTCTTCACGATGGCGCATTTGATGGGGTTCGACCTGATGCCCCGCATCCGCCAGTGGCAGGACCTGATCTTCTGGCGGCCGTCCCCGGCCGTCCGGTACGAGCACATCGACGCCCTGTTCGGCACACCCGGCCGCAACGTCATCGACTGGGACCTGATCGAGACCCACTTCAAGGACCTGATGCAGATCGCCATCTCGATCCGCGAGGGCTCCATCTCCTCCTCGGTGCTGCTGCGCCGGCTGCGCTCCGGTTCCCGGCGCAACGCCACCTACGCCGCGTTCCGCGAGGTCGGGCAGGTCATCCGCACCGTCCAGCTGCTGCGGTTCCTCTCCGACGGCGCCCTGCGCCGGCGGGTCACCGCGGCGACCAACAAGGTGGAGGCGTTCAACAACTTCTGCCAGTGGCTGTTCTTCGGCAAGCACGGGGTGATCGCCGACAACGACCCGGACGAGCAGGAGAAGACCATGAAGTTCAATGCCCTGCTGTCCAACTGCGTGATCTTCCACACGACCCTGGAACTCACGGAGGTCATCCGGCAGTTGCAGGCCGAGGGCTGGAGTATCGACGCAGCCGACCTCGCGGAGGTCTCCCCGTACATCACCGAACCAATCCGCCGGTTCGGCGAGTACTCCACCGACGAACTCGGCCTGCGCCCCGCCGCCTTCGACCCCAACCTGGACGTCGACTTCGATACCCTGACCGACCCCGCCCCCGAGGCAGCTTAATCGATCGCGTCGCGGCACTGACCTGGGTAGCCTGACCATCCGTGTACAGGAGAACACGCCACGAGCCGCCGGTTCCGGGTGGTAGTGCGCACGAACCCCGGGGTTGTGCTGCCGCCCGGCTCGGTATGGTTGTTGACGGTCGGCCAGGCGGACGATCCGCCGTTGCAGGTGGGCGTGCTCAGGGGCTTGAGCAACAACGGAACGGCCAGTGGCGATAGCGGGCTGAAAGCCGCTGGGTTACCACCACTGGCACATGACCGATCCGGGTAGCCGAGCGCCCCAGATCAGCCCACACTGCCATTGTGACCGACCAGTTCCTGTTCACCGAGAACTCCCATAGGGTCGCCGTTCAGGTGGCTGACCGGTGGGCGACCGCCGTGGAAGCTCAGGCACGCCGAATCCGGAAGCCTTACCGCCGCGGTCAGCTGACCGACCAGTACCTCCAGGTCGTCGCGCTCCATCACGTGCTGGTCGCCGCCAAGATGGCGCGAGTGCACGTTCCGTCCGAGAGCGCTAGGCCCCGCATCGATGCAGCGATCAACGCTTTCCTCAAAGCAATCGTCGTCACTCGCGGCCCTGGTATGAACCAGCGCCAGGCGCTCGGCCTGGCTCGCAACGTGCTGGAGCATTTCGATGAGTACCTCAGCGGCACTGGCAAGAAGCAGAGAGAGGACCAGGCCCGGACCGGCGAGAGCAAAGAGGGCCTAGCCCAGCGTTATCGGCTTGAACTCGGGACCACTGCTCAGCCAACCCTCCGAATCGGCTCAGCGCCGCTGGCCGAAATCGACCTGGCGGACGTCGCGCCAGCCGCCGCCCGCCAGCTCGTCGAGGCACTCTGCGCCATCGTCGGCGTTGACGTGCTTCCGGGCTTCGGCACCGCGCCGCTCCATCACAGCGGTGAGCAGGCAGACTGACCGGATGACGGGGCGGCCGATCCGGATGACGCCCGTGGAGGCGTCGACCGTCTGACTAGCACGATCACGCTCGTTTGGGGTGCAGTTACTGGTAACGTCGCGTATTCAACTGTCGCGAATTCTTTCCGGTGGCCGTCCCGGACCAAGACAACCGGCGATGGTGGGCGCAGTGCGCGCGGGCGCTATCGAGGAAACTGGCGCCGTCCGGAGGTGTGGATGACCGCCTTGACCAGCAGGCCGACGTTACCGGCACCCCGAATACGAGGGCGTAAGGAAGAACGACCATCCAGTGACCGGGCTCGGGAAGCCGCTTCCGGGGCAAGAGCGTCATCCGTCCCGGCCACCCTCTCGGCCGGTGGGTTCGCGCTGCTGCTGAAGTTCTACACCACGCCGGGCGGTTCCCCCGTGCCCGGGCCGGATGGCTTCCGTGGGCCGAGTTCAGCTGTCACGTTGCTCCTAACGGGTAGGGGTGTTGGTAAGAACCACGCCATCACCTTCGCGATCGCGCGCGACGGGCGCGTCGCCGGCGGGTGCGGCCTTCACCGGCGCGGCGGACCCAGCACGCTCGAGATCGGATGCTGGACCCACCCCGCCTTCCTCCGGCTGGGAGTCGCCAGGACAGCAGCCCGGCTGCTGACCGGGCTCGCCTTCACCGTCCCCGGGATCGAGCGGGCCGGGATCCACCACGGCAAAGCCAGCCAGGCCAGCGCCGGCGTACCGAGATCATCGGGCTATCGGCCCATCGGCGAGCAGCCAGGCACCCCCTCCGCCCCCGCCGGGCACGGCATCGGCTGCACCTGGCGCATCACGCGGGACGAATGGCTCAACGCCAGGTGATGAGCGCGGCTCAATGGCACGCGATTACCGTCGTCCGGCCGCGGCGGCCCGGGCGCTCGCGGCAACGTACGGCGATCATTACCTACTCGCCGTATCGCGTCGCGCTTCAGCGCACCCTGAGCGTGTCGATCACCAGATCGAGATGCCTGCGCCAGTCGAACCCTGGCCTCGGGCCCATCACGCTGACCACGCCGCAGATCAGCATCCCGATGTCGATCGCCTCGATGCCGGGACGGATCGTCCCCGCGCGCCGGGCGCCTTCGATCAGCTCTGCGATGACCGCGATCAGTTCGTCTTGCTCGGCCGGCGCTTCCGTCTCCGCCTGCCCGGCAGTGCTCGCCAGCGCGTACTGGACCCCGGCGTCCCCGGCGGCCGTCTCCGCGATACGGCGCAGCAGCCCCTCGATCAGCGCGAACGGTTCCCCGCCGGCCTCGAGCGCCTCGCGCGCCCACCCGGTGAACAGGCGGAACGTCTGACGGACCAGCTCCGTGACCAGCGCCTGCTTGGTCGGGAAGTGCCGGTAGACGGTGCCCACGCCGACGCCCGCGTGGCGCGCGACATCGTCGATCTGCGCCTCGGCGCCGCTCTCCGCGAACACCGCTCGCGCGCTCTGGAGGATCCGCTCGCGGTTGCGGCGGGCATCGGCGCGCAGCGGGCGCTCTGCTTCGCTGACAGTGCTGGTCACGGCCTTTTTCCTTTTTCCTCCGGCTCGCTTGACAAGCGGAATCATAGTTCACTATAGTCGGAGGAGCAAACCGGAACCGGAGGTCAGCTTCCAATGACATTGATAACCCCCCGCGACAACTGCTGACCAGCGCAACCAGCACGGAAGGAACGAGACACAGTGAGGCAGATACAGGTCCAGCGGCGCCCGCCGCGCGCGGAATACCACGACCCGGCCATCCGCCGGGCCCGGCAGGCCACCGCACGCGCCGCACGGAAGACGCGATAACTGATGACCTACCACGGCGATGAGGCGTTCCCGGCGCTCAGCGATGAGCAGCGGGCGCGGCTGCAGGCCTGCGGATCTGCGCAGGAGGTGGAATCGGGCGCGCTGCTGTCCGGTGCCGGCGAGGCTGCCTATGACCTGATCCTGGTTGATTCCGGAGAGGCAGAGGTCGTCCGGGCCGCAACCGCGCGGGCGGCCGAGGCCGTCGTCGCCCGTTTCGGCACGGGCCAGTTCGTCGGAGAACTGAGCCTGCTCACCGGGCAGGCGAGGTTAGGCATG